>Ga0180009_10003095_pt1 | contig 19160 bp, 13 predicted proteins | sample OS_PC_MetaG_FD_123537 | JGI IMG/M metagenome (GOLD analysis project Ga0180009, IMG submission 123537) | Groundwater microbial communities from the Aspo Hard Rock Laboratory (HRL) deep subsurface site, Sweden - OS_PC_MetaG | ecosystem: Environmental > Aquatic > Deep subsurface > Groundwater...
CCCAATGTCGGGTTTGTGTCCGGAGAGCGCGACACTGTTGCCGTATTGGCCGGCCAATGTCGGGTTTGTGTCCCGTTGGGGGCCTCTTCCCGAGCCCGAGCGCCTCGGCCGCCTCGGCCGCTTCTCCTCGACAGCACCGAGAACGAAAGCCGACCCTCGAGTACCGAGCACCGAGCCCGAACACGTGACGTGACCGTGACCGAGAAGCGACGCTCCCTGCGAATTTGTGCAGCCGCTACGACCGACGCTCAATCCGCCACAACGTCCTCCAAATGCACAACAACGGCGCGTTCCCCCCTACTCACTTTGAATCAACCAATTGGGACTGCCTCGGAGCGCGGGCGCTCCTGATCTTCGGCGGACGACGAGGGAGATCCTTGACTGGCTCGACCGGTGGCTCACACCCGCCCCGACAGCAGCAGCAGCCCCAGCTGCACCACGCCCATCAGACAGCCCAGCAGCCCGCCGTAGACCACCAGGTAGAGCTCCTCCTGCTTGAACAGACCCCGGATCATCAGCTCGAAGCGCAGCTTGGACAGCGCGCCCACCTTCTGGGTCAGGATCGCCCGCAGGTCGAGCTGGTCGGCGGCGTTGCGCACCAAAGCGTCGGCGAGATCGGGCATCAACTTGGCATAGTTGACGGCGAGGCGGGAGCGGAAATCGTCGAGCTGCTCCGCTGTGAGCATCGCCTCCAGCATCTGCTTGATCGCGGGGAAGCGCGCGGTGAGCATCTGCTCGTACTGCTCGAACACCGACCGGTCGGCCTGCTTGGGCAGCATGCGCTCGGAGAGCAGCTTGAACACCTCGTGGGCCACGACGAAGTCGTCGGCCGCGATGTGGGCCAGCTCGGTGGCGATCTCGTCCTGGCGCTTGGGGAACAGCCCCTGCATCCTGAACAGCAGCAGGCGTCGGGGCTGGCGCGGGTAGAACAGCATCTGGATCGCCAGGTAGTTGGTCACGGTGCCCACCATCAGCCCGACGATCGGCAGCGAGTATCGGATGGGAAAGACGCTGATCACCGCGAACTGGAGCAGGCCGATCACGAAGCCGAAGACCCCGCCGTAGTACTCGATGAACTTCAGCTCCTTGCGGGCCACGCGGTAGATCAGCTGCTCCAGCTTGGCCGGGCCGATGGCCAGCAGCTTGTCGGCGATCAGGTCGGTGAGGTTGACCAGCTCGTCGGCCTGCTGCTGGACCTGCTCGGCGAAGGCGGGCAGCTCGGCCTCGATCTCCCGTTCGACCTGCTGGCGCACGGACGCGATCACGGAGTCGCTGAACAGCGCCCGCTGAGGCTCGGGGAGCTGCTCCCTCAGCTCACGCACGACGTCGTCGAAGGTGCGCTCGATCAGCGGCTTCAGCGCGAGGTAGAGCCGCTGGACGTCGATGCAGGACACCATCTCGGAGGTGGTGATGAAGTCGGTGGTCACCACCTCGCCCATCTCGCGGGCGAAGTGCGCCTGGTGCTTGGGCAGCACGCCCTGAAACGGAAGACCGAAGACGCGCTGCGGCTCCAGCGGACGAAAGATCATCTTCACGGCGATGACGTTGGTGATCCAGCCGATCAACGCGCAGGTGAGCGTGAACAGGACGAGCAGACCGTACCAGGGGATGACCATCGGCCCGGCGATTCTAGCTGGAGATTGGGAAGGTCACCACCAGCACCCGCGCGCCCGAGGTCGTGTCGACCCTGCCCTGCCCGCGAAGAGCATGCGGTAGCAGCACCACGTCGCCGAGACCACAGGGCGCCGTGCCGCTGCCGCCGTCGACCCGCGCCTCTCCCCCCAGGCCCACCACAACCGCCGGCCCCTCGCCACCGAGCTGCCGGACCTGCTCGGGATCGAGCGTGGCCACCTCGATGCGGAACAGCCCCATGTCCACCACTCCCTCGCGCACCGGCCCGGCGGGCCTGGCGTCCAGGTGGATGCTCTGCAGCGCATGCTCCACGTGAAGCTCCCGCGGCTTGCCGTCCAGCCCCACGCGGCCCCAGTCGTAGACCCGGTAGGTGGTGTCCGACGGCTGCTGCACCTCCGCCAGCAGGATGCCGGCGCCGATGGCGTGGACCGTGCCCGGCGGCACCGGGAACAGATCCCCGCGCCGCACCGGAACCCGGGTCACCAGCTGCTCCACGCCGCCGTCTCCCAGCAGCGCCGCTCGAAGATCGTCGACGGTGGTACCGGGCTCCAGCCCGAGGTAGAGCGCCGCATCGGGCTCGGCGTCCAGGATGTACCAGGCCTCGCTCTTGGCCCGGCCGCCCAGTCGCGATGCCACATCACGATCCGGATGGACCTGGACAGACAGGGTCTGGGACGCGTCGATGTACTTGACCAGCAGTGGAAACCGCTGTTCGTCGAGCGCCGCAGGTCCGAGCAGCTCCGTCCCCAGCTCCCGCACCACTCCCTCGAGCGTGCGGCCGGCCAGGGCGCCCAGCCGCACCACGCTCTGGTCCTGGGAAAGGTCAACCAGCTCCCAGCTCTCACCGATCGGTGTTGGACCGCCGGGCAGATCCTTGCCCAGAGCCCGCCGCAGCTGACTCCCGCCCCAGACCCGCTCCTTGTAGATTGGTGTGAACGACAGTGGATACAGTTCCGTCCGTCCCATGATCCTCCTCGAGTCAAACGGGCCAATCGCCCGCTCTTACGTCATTTTTTGGAGTCCAGGGAAGCCTCCCTTGACAATCCCCCTCTGATCGGTGGTATGACTCGCCGTGTCAATTTGTCACATTCGTCGGAATTCCGGTCCTCGCCCCCTTCAGGGCGCTCCGGGATGAGGGAGCGGAATTCCCAAGATTCTCCCTGGCCCGCAAGGAGGGATCATGGCCCCTAAGATCAAACGTGTCGCTGTGCTGGGTGCTGGTGTGATGGGAAGCGGTATCGCCGCCCATCTGTCCGGTGTCGGCCTGGAAACACTCCTGCTTGACATCGTTCCGCCAGAGCTGTCGGAGGAGGATACCAAGAAAGGTGTCACAAGGGACCACAAAGCGTTCCGCAATCGGTTCGCCACGGGCGCCCTGCAAATGGCCCAGAAGGCGAAGCCGCCGGTCTTCTACAACAATGCGGACGCCGAGTCGATCAAGGTCGGCAACTTCGACGATGACATGGCCCGCATCGCCGACTGCGACTGGATCATCGAGGTGGTGACCGAACGGCTGGACATCAAGCGCAGCCTGTTCGAGAAGGTGGACCAGCACCGCAAGCAGGGGTCCATCGTCACCTCCAACACCTCGGGTCTGAGCATCGCCTCGATGACCGACGGCAGGACCACGGACTTCACCAGCAACTTCTTCGTGACTCACTTCTTCAACCCGGTGCGTTTCATGCGGCTGCTCGAGCTGGTTCCCGGCGAGCAGACCGACCCGGAGGCGTTCCAGTACCTGGCCCGCTTCGGCGCCGACAGGCTGGGCAAGGGTATCGTCTTCGGCAAGGACACGCCGAACTTCATCGCCAACCGCATCGGCATCTTCGGCATGATGTACACCCTGCACAAGATGGTCGACGACGGATTCACCATCGAGGAGATCGACGCGGTCTTCGGCCCGGTCTCCGGCCGGCCCAAGAGCGCCGTGTTCCGCACCGCCGACATGGTGGGTCTCGATACGCTGGTCCACGTGGCCAACAACTGCCACGACAACCTGCCCGACGACGAGTCCCGCGAGTACTTCAAGATCCCCGAGTTCCTGCAGGAGATGATCAAGCGCGGCTGGCTGGGGCAGAAGACCAGGGGCGGCTTCTACAAGAAGGAGGGCAAGGAGATCCACGCGCTGGACTACAAGACCTTCGAGTACAGGCCCAAGGAGAAGGTGCGCGCCGACTCGATCGGCGCCGCCCGCGGCGAGGAGCGCATCGGCCGCAAGATCAAGACCCTGCTGGCCGGCCAGGACCGGCTGGCCCGGCTGGCCTGGGACGTCACCGCTCGCTCGCTGATCTACGCTGCGCGGCGCATGGGCGAGATAGCGGACGACGTCGTAAACGTCGACAACGCGATGAAGTGGGGCTTCAACTGGGAGCTGGGCCCGTTCGAGACCTGGGACGCGATCGGCGTGCCCGAGAGCGTCGAGCGCATGAAGCAGGACGGCCTGCAGCTGCCCGGCTGGGTCGGCGAGATGCTCGAGAGCGGCAAGACGTCGTTCCACTCCGGCACCGCCGTCAAGCCCACCTACTACGACCTGGGCAGCAGGGACTACGCCGACGTGCCGCTGGACGAGCGGAACATCCGGCTGCCTGCCCTGAGAGAATCGGACAAGGTGGTCAAGAAGAACGCAGGCGCCACGCTGTTCGACATGGGCCACGGCGTGCTGCTGCTCGAGTTCCACACCAAGATGAACGCGGTGGACAACGACGTGATCGCCATGCTCAACGACTCGGTCGCCCTGGCCGAGGAGCAGGGATGGAACGGCCTGGTGATCGGCAACGACGACCCGCAGGCCTACTCCGCCGGCGCCAACCTGTTCGCCGTGCTGATGGCGATCAACCAGCGGATGTGGAGCGTGCTGGAGAAGCTGGTCAAGGACTTCCAGGACGCCAACATGCGCCTGCGCTACTCCGACATCCCGGTGGTGACCGCACCGGCCGGGCTGGCCCTCGGCGGCGGCGCCGAGATGGTGATGGGCGCCGACGCGGTGCAGGCCCACGCCGAGACCTACATGGGTCTGGTGGAGGTCGGCGTGGGTGTGATCCCGGGGGGAGGCGGCACGCTGGAGATGCTGGAGCGCTTCTGCGGCAACATGCCCGATAACCCCGGCTTCGACCCGATGCCGCTGATCCAGGGCGCGTTCCAGAACATCGCGATGGCCAAGGTCTCGGTCGGCGCCGAGGAGGCCCGCACGCTGGGCATGCTGCGCCCGCACGACGGCATCACCCTCAACCGCGACCTGCTGCTTCACGACGCCAGGGAGCGGGTGCTCGGCATGGCCCGCGCCGGCTACCGCAAGCCGCGGCCGATCAAGTTCCGACTGCCCGGCGCCAACGGCGCCGCGGCCTTCCGCTGGTTCCTGGACGGCATGATGCGGGGCCACCAGATCACCGAGCACGAGCTCAAGATGGCCTCCAAGCTGGCCTGGGTGCTCTGCGGCGGCGAGACCTCGACCAGGGCCAAGGTCACCCAGCAGCAGATCCTGGATCTGGAGCGCGAGGTCTTCCTCTCGCTCTGCGGCGAGCCCAAGAGCCAGGAGCGCATACAGTACATGCTGACCAACAACAAACCTCTGCGGAACTAGCCACTCGAAGGAGCTGAGCATGCGAGACATCGCAATCGTTTCCATCGCCCGCACTCCGGTCGGGCGTGGCAATAAAGGCAATCTGAGAGACACCCGTCCCGACACCATGGCGGGCCTCGCGGTCAAGGAGGCCCTCAAGCGGGCCAGGGGACTCGAGCCGAAGGAAGTGGGCGACGTTGCGATCGGCTGCGCCTTCCCCGAGGGCGAGCAGGGCATGAACGTGGCCCGGATCGCCTCCTTCATCGCCGACCTGCCGGTCGAGGTCCCGGCCATCACCATCAACCGCTTCTGCTCCTCCGGGCTGCAGGCCATCGCCGTCGCTGCTGGACGCGTGGCCCTCGGCGGCATCGAGACCGCCATCGCGGGCGGCGTCGAATCGATGAGCTTGGTTCCGATGGGCGGCGTCAAGCCCTCGGCCCACCCCGACCTGCTGGACCGCTGGCCCGAGGCCTACTCGAACATGGGCGTCACCGCCGAGCTGGTGGCGAGCCGGTACGACGTCTCCCGGGCGACCCAGGACGAGTTCGCCTACAACAGCCACATGAAGGCGATCGCAGCGCAGAAGGCGGGCAAGTTCGTCGACGAGATCGTCCCGGTGCAGACCAAGATCTTCACCGACGCGGGCCCCGTCGAGGTGACCGTCGAGCAGGACGAGGGACCGCGGGCCGACACCACGATGGAGGCCCTGGCCCGGCTCAAGCCGGTCTTCGACACCAAGGGCACCGTCACTGCTGGCAACGCCTCCCAGGTCTCCGACGGTGCCGCCGCGTGCGTGCTGATGACGCTGGAGAAGGCCGAGGAGCTCGACCTGACACCGATGGCCATCTTCCGCCACTTCACCGTGGTGGGCGTTCCGCCCGAGATCATGGGCATCGGGCCGATACCGGCGATCCGCAAGCTGATGGATGTCAGCGGCCTCAAGCTCGAGGACGTCGACTGCTTCGAGATCAACGAGGCCTTCGCCTCTCAGGCGGTCTACTGCCTGCGCGAGCTGGGGCTCGACCCGAGCAAGGCCAACCCCAACGGGGGCGCCATCGCCCTGGGCCACCCGCTGGGCGCCACCGGCGCTGTCCTGACCGCGAAGCTGCTGTACGAGATGCGGCGGCAGGACTACCGCTACGGGGTGGTGAGCATGTGCATCGGCGGCGGCATGGGGGCGGCAGGCCTGTTCGAGCGCCTGTAGCCCTCAATTGCATGCTCCGCCCGCCCGCCCCACCGGACTGCAATTCAGCGCGCGAGGCGGGGAGCCTCTCCTGGAGTGCGGGCCGAGCGCGCGAGTACCCGAATTGAAGATCCCCGCCTGTTGCCCCCGCTGCGACGAGCCGCTGGTCTGGGAGCTGGACCTCGAGGTGGAGCAGGAGCTGGCCTGGGCCGCTCCGTCCGCGCCCGGCTTCCTGTTCCGCTGCTCGGCCTGCCATAGCCTGGTCCGCGTCACCTTCGCCTGGCGGCTGGAGCAGGGCTCGGACCCGAGAGCGCTGACGCTGGCGGGCGGCGCCACGTCCGCCCCCGCGGCTCCGCGCATCCTGCTGGTGGACCGCTGCCCCCACGGCTGCGGCGCGCGGCTCGGCCTGCAGCTGGACCCCGACGACCCCTGGGCTCGCGGCCAGGTCTGGCCCGACGAGCCGCGGGTGCTGGGGGGCTACCGCTGCCCTACCTGCGACGGCGAGGGGCGGCTGGTGATCCGGCCCGTGGTGGAGCCTGGCGACGATCCGGCGGCCGGATGATCTCGCGCTACCAGGACGCCACGGAAGAGCTGATCGACGCTGCGGGTGAGATCGTCCCGGTGAGCGACTTCGTCGGCCCGTTGATCCGGATCCGTCCTGCCGCGCCGCCGCCGCCGCCGCCGTCGTTCTTGGTGGCTCCCGCCTGCCCCGCCCCGCCTGCCTCGGCACCCTGAGCGCCGCCGTCGCCTCCCTCGCCGATGTGGAGGCCCGCGCTCCCACCCTGCGCCGGTGTCGCCGAGGGCTGTCCGTCCTGGCCATGCTGACCGCCGCCTCCACCGCCGCCGTTGGCCGCCAGCACGCCCTGCACCTGTACGTTTGCGCCCTCGAGCAGAATCGCCCCGCCGGAGCCGCCGCCGCCGCCGCCCTGGATGTCGATCCACTGACCCTTCTCGCCGCCCGCGCCCGGCATGCTGATCACACCGCTGCTCGAGACCAGCAGCGTCCCGGAGGTGGAGAGCTGAAACGCCCCGCCGCCTCCGCCGCCGTCCCCGCTCTGCGCGCCGCCGCCGCCTCCGCCCCCGCAGCCGCCGTAGAGCGGCACGAGCGAGTAGCTGCCGTTCGAGCTGCCGCCGCCGCCGCCCGGCGTGCCATTGGTCGGGATCCCGCCGTCGCCACCACCAGCCTTGCGCCCGCCGCCGCCGCCGCCGGACTCGCACTTGGGGCTGGTGCAGCCGCCGAGAGACCCCTTGCTCCCGCCGCCGCCGAAGCAGAAGGGCGCGCTGGCGTTGGCATTGCCGCCGGCGAAACCGCCCGGGGCGGCGCCGGGGTTGCCCGGCGAGATGATCACCGCACCGTGGATCGTCACCTGGGCCGAGCCGTAGACCAGGCTCGCCCGTGAGCCCAGGACGGTGAGGGTCCCGGCGGCCTGGAGCACGAGCGAGCCGGCGCCGAACACGGCGATCTCCGGCAGACCGCTTCCCTGGCTCACGACGCCCCAGAAGACGCCGTTGACCGAGGCTCCGGAGCTGCCCGCAGGACGCTTCACCACCCCGTCGACCTTCACCTCGCCCGTCGACGTGTCGATCTCGATCGCCTTGCCCGACAGCTGCGCGGTGGAGCCGGCCTGCATCGACGACCGCATCGACGTTGGGACGTTCGATGGCCCGAGCCACTTGCAGCGGTTCGCGGCGGCGTTGCAGCCGAGCGCGCAGGTCAGGCCGTAGCAGGGTGGTACGAGGTCGGGCGGGGGCTTGGTGTCGGGTGGGGGCTTTATGTCCGGCGGGGCCAGTAGGTCGGGCGGGGGGCTGTCCGGCGGCACGCCGTCCGCGGGCTGGGCGTCCGTCGTCGATCCATCGAACACGAGTCGGTCGGCCACAGGCCCGTCGGCCGGTCCGTCGGGCACCGTTGGTTTCAGGTCAGGCGATGACGTCATACAGCGCGAGGTGACGGGGTCGCAATACGTGCCGGGTCCGCAGGCGTGCTCGGGGTCGCAGGGTCGTCCCTCGGCCACCAGGTGCTTGACTCCCGTGCATCCGGAGACCAGGCCCACGAGCACTGCCAACCCGAGCCGTCGATGCTGTGCCGAGGCCATGCCAACTCAGGATACCACAGCCGCAGCCTCGCCCGATCGCTGGACTGACAAGCTGGCGCGCGGCAAGGCGAAACAGCGCTTGCTCGACGGCTCATCACTTTGGCGTAGAATCACCGGGGCTCTTGCGGGCGAGGATGGACTCGGCCATCTGGAGCCGGCGCAGTACATCCTCCAGGTCCTGCGGTGCGCCGGTCCTGACGTGGCCGTTGTAGGCCTGGACCAGGGCCTCGAGCGAGAGCCGATCCACCGCCGGTGGGACCTCCTCCGTGTCGGCGTACTGCTCGAGGAACCGCTCGAAGTCCAGCATCACGGCGCGGTAGTAGGGGGCCGCCTTGTCGGGCCGACCCAGGCGCTCGTAGCAGTCGCCCACGGCCACCATGGCCGGGCCGACCTCATGGTGGTAGTGCGACATGATCGAGTTGGTGACCTTGGCCCGCACGAACAGCATCTGCAGCTCGTCTTCCGCCCGGTGCTGGTCGCGGTAGTGCCGGGCCATGGCCCACGTGAGGTCTCGCATCAACCCACCATCCATCCACACGCCGGCGCTGACCGGGCTCGTCGGGTAGTCGCCGGCATCGGTCTCGATCTGGGCCGAGAGATCGGTCAACACCCCGGCGGCCACGCCAGCCATGGCCTCCGCGAGCGGGTCGTCGATTCCACCCTCGTCCGCCGCACCGACCAGCTGAACGAGCGCGGTCGCCACGGCAAGCGTCGGGGGCAGGCCCGTCACGTCGCCACGTGTCAGGGCGCCGAGCAGCACCCGCGGAGCACCGTCCACCTCCGGTCGCTGGAGAGCCTCCCTTGCCCGCGCCACCGCCTGCTCCAGCGAGCCCTCACGCAGCGCCGCCTCGATTGCCTCCAGGTGGGCGTCACCCGTCGTCATGGGAGGAGAGTATCACGGCACAGATGTCACCCCCCTCCGGACGCTGGAAAGTGCGCGTTTGTGCGCAGACGCCCAGTGATCTCATGGATCTGGAAGACGGAGCCTGTCCCTACCGGATCAGGCTTGCCCGGAGCACCCCCGGCGGCAGCGTCGAGGTCAGGTCCTCGGCCGACGCCCCCGCCGCGACGATGGTGATGTCATCGTACTGGTTCTCACGGCCGACGAACTCCCGCAGCGCGGCCAGCACGTCGGAGACCATCCCGGTGGCCGACGGCATGCTCTGCGCCACCGCTCCGGCCAGGTTGGCGGTGCCGAACATCCTGCGGCCGGGGTTCATCGCCTCGGTCACGCCGTCGGTGACCATCAGCAGCACGTCACCCTGCTCCATCGCGATCCGGCGCTCCTCGTACAGCGTGTCCGCCACCACGCCGACCGGCAGGCCCGTCCCCTGCTCAACGATCTGGACGCTGCCATCCTTGCGGCGCAGCATCGGCGGCACGTGACCGGCGTTGCAGAACCGGTAGGTCATGCTGAGCCGGTCCAGCACGCCGTAGATCAGGGTCACGAACAGATCATCCTGGTGTGCCTCGATCAACGATGTGTTGACCCGGGCCAGCACATCTGACGGATTGCGCTCCTGGTGCGCGGCCTCCCGGAGCTGGGAGGCGACCCAGGCCATGACGATGGCCGCCGCGAACCCCTTGCCCGAGACATCGCCGATGACGATACCCAGGTGCGCATCGTCGAACGTGATGAAGTCGTACAGATCCCCGCCCACGTCGCGGCAGGGGTTGTAGTGCGCCACGAAGGAGAAGCCGGCCAGCTTCGGCACCCCGCGCGGCAGGAACCGCTTCTGCACCTCGTACGCCGCGGCCAGCTCCTGCTCGGTGCGAGACTGGCGCAGCAGGCTCTCGCGCAGCTGGGCGCTATGCAGGGCGAGCGCCATGTGGGCCGCCATCCCGGTCAGGACCTCCAGATCCTCCTCCACGAAGCGCGGCCCCGCCGCGGACAGCCGGTCCACATAGAGCAGGCCCAGCATCTGCCCGTGGGAGATCAGCGGAGCCACCATCACCGATCCCCCGTCCGCAGGACCCGCGTCTCCCTCGACCGGGACCGTGGTGATCACCGCGCGGCCCTTGTACAGCACATCCGTCATCACCGACCGTGACAGCGTGAAGCGACCGCCATCCACGCCCTCGCGCTCAGCGATGGCCTGCACCATCAGGCTCTGTTTCTCCCGGTCCGGGACGGCCACCAGCGCTCGATCGGCGGCGGGGAACAGCCTCAGGCAGTGTTCCATCACGGCGTCCAGCAGGCTGCCAGGGTCGGCGCTTCGGCTCGCGGCCTGGCCCACGACGAGGATGGCGTTGAGCCTGCGAGCCAGCTGGGCCGCCGAATCTCCCTCCCCGGAGGGGACCACCGGCTGAGGGCGCGTGAAACGCGCGGCGTCCACGCTGACAACGCGGGCCTGCGCCTCGTCCATCACCACCGAGAACTCGGAGGTGGTTCGGGTTGCCGGACCGTCGAGGAAACGGAAGCGGAAGCTGCCGATGGCGAGCTGGTCTCCCGACTGCAGGTGGGACACAGTGACGTACTGATCGTTGATCAGCGTCCCGCTGGCGCTGTCCAGATCCTCGATGGTGAAGCGATCGCCCTGATGCGTGATCTTGGCGTGTTGCCTCGACACGGCCAGGTCCGGCAGCCGGATGTGAGCGTTTGCGCTGCGTCCGATGATGCTCAGCTCGCCCAGCGTGAACTCGCGTCCCGTGGTCAGACCGGCGGTGCCAACAAGCTTGGCCATCTCAGTGCGCTCCGTAGCTCAATCGAGGGGGATTGGCAAGCTGCATGCTGGGCGACGGGACCATGCGATTGTCCGGCAGGTAGGTTATCATATCCGAACCACGCGGACAGCGGTCCACAGGAGGTCTCACCTTGCGACCGATGATGCTTGCCCTGTTGCTGGTGGTCTGGGTCGTCTCCAGCGGCTGCGGTGACGACGGCCGAGGAAACGGCAACCTGGAGGCTGGAGGAAGCTGCGGCGCCGGAACGTGCACAGGCTGCTGTCAGGGCTCTCAGTGCCAGGCCGGCACCGACAACAGCGCCTGTGGCGCCGTGGGATTCCCCTGCGTCGAGTGCCAGTCGGGCGAGGTCTGCGTCCAGGGGCAGTGTCTCCCCTACAGCGGCAAGTGCAACCCGGCCAACTGCTCCAGCGGCTGCTGTCAGGGCGACTCCTGCCTGCCCGGCACCGCCAAGGATGCCTGCGGCAGCGGCGGCATCCCGTGCATCGCCTGCGCCGCGAGCCAGACCTGCGAGAGCCAGAGCTGCGGCTGCGGACCCACCACCTGCAACGGATGCTGCGACCAGTCGGGAGTCTGCCGGTCCGGCACCGACATCGCGGCCTGTGGATCGGGCGGGCAGGCCTGCACCGGCTGCAACTCGGGTGAAAGCTGCATCCTCGGCGGCTGCACCAGCTCGAGCTGCAACGCCTCCAGCTGCCCCGCCGGCTGCTGCTCGGGCGCGGACTGCAAGCCCGGCACGGACCCCACCGACTGCGGGCAGGGCGGCGAGACGTGCAAGGCCTGCAAGAGCGGCGAGAGCTGCATCCAGGGGGTCTGCGTCGACACGACCCAGTGCGCCCCCGGGAGCTGTCCCGGCTGCTGCGAGGGGAGCCAGTGCCTGTCGGGCTTCAGCGCCACCGCCTGCGGCAGCGGCGGCGGACCCTGCCAGGTCTGCTCCGGCAAGCAGCTGTGCAAGTCCGGCAGCTGCAGCCTCGACCCCACATCGATGTGGGGCATCGTGATCGAGGACGCCGACCTCGATTCGTCGAAGAGCTGGGACACCCTGGTCTACACCGCGCCCGACGTCTTCGTGAAGTTGACCGTCGGCACGCTCTCGGGCACGACCTCGACGATCAACGACACCTACACCCCCCAGTGGGACGAGTACGTCTTCAGCGCGACCGCCAGCTCGATCCTGCAGAACGGCCTCACCGTCGAGATCTACGACGACGACTGGCCCACCTCCGACGAGCTGATCGGCGCCTGCAGCATCACGGTGCCGGAGACGGTGCTGCTCGCGGGCGCGGGATACGTCAGCAGCTGCGGCTCGAGCGGATGGGTCAACAAGCTGAGCTTCAAGTTCACAAACTAGGGGACAGGCTACCCCCCTTCAATCGCTTGAAATCAAAGGGCGTCTGAGTGGAAACGTGCATTCTTCTGCCACGGTAGATGCGAAAGAATGCACGTTTGTCCGAAGGCGCCCTTCAATAACGACGGGTTGCGCGGCGGAGCCTGTCCCCGGCGAGGTGGGCCAGCTCGTCCAGCCGCTCCTCCTGCAGCGTCCGGACGTCGAGCAGCAGGCGGTCGTCCTCGATGCGGGCGATGATCGGGGGATCGGCGCCGCGCAGGGCGGCCTCGATCGCGTCGGCCGACTGCTGCGGGTGGCCGATCGTCACGGACCACGACGGTGGGCTGGCCAGGGGCGACGCCCCGCCGCCCACCTTCGAGCCGACCTGCATCAGCCGCAGCGCCCACGGCTGGCCCAGGTGCTGGCCCAGCAGATCGCACAGCCGCGTGGCCCGCTGCTCGAGCGCCTGCTCCGGCGTCGCCAGCATCCGCAGCGCGGGCAGCCGCTCAGCGGCGTCGCCGTCGCGGTAGGCCTCGAGCGTGGCCAGCAGCCCGGCGAGGGTCATCTTGTCCGGCCGCAGCGGCCGCATCAGCGGGTGCGAGCGCAGCTGACCGATCCACTCCCGGCGTCCGACGATGATCCCGGCCTGGGGCCCGCCCAGCAGCTTGTCGCCGCTGAAGCTGACAACGTCGAAGCCCCACCCGACCGCCTGCTGCACCGTCTCCTCGCCGGGCAGCCCCAGCCTCGCCGGGTCGAGCAGACAGCCGCTGCCCAGGTCGAACATCGTCGGCAGGTGATGCTCGCGGCCGATCGCCACCAGCTCCTCGGGCTCGACCTCCCGGGTGAAGCCGACCACGGCGAAGTTGGAGCGGTGGGCCTTGAGCAGCAGCGCGGTCTGATCGGTGATCGCGTCGCGGTAGTCGCGGGGGTGGGTCCGGTTGGTGGTGCCCACCTCCCTGAGGATCGCGCCGGAGGCCGCCATCACGTCGGGCAGCCGGAAGGACCCGCCGATCTCGATCAGCTCCCCGCGGCTGACCACCACCTCGCGCCCCTTCCCGATGGCGGCCAGGGCGAGGAACACTGCAGCGGCGTTGTTGTTGACCACTACCGCGTCCTCGGCGCCGCAGAGCTGGCAGATGATGTCGGCGGCGTGGACGTGGCGGCTCCCGCGCTGGCGCTGCTCCACCTGGTACTCCAGGTTGCTGTAGCCCCCGGCGACCTCCGCGATCCGTTCGAGCACCGACTCCGCGAGCGGAGCGCGACCCAGGTTGGTGTGGAGCACCACGCCGGTGGCGTTGAACAGCGGTCGCAGCGAGGGGACGAGCAGCCCGCGGATGCGGCGCCCGACCGCCGCGGCATCGACCGCGGTGCGCAGGCCGGACTCCTCGAGCAGCTCGCGGCGTAGCGCAGCGATCTCCTGCCGCACCGCCTCCACCAGCGCCCAGCGAGGCGCTCCATCCACCTCTCCCTCCAGCGCCCGCACCGCCTCGTCCACCGAGGGCAGCTGCTTCAGAGCTTCGCGTGTTTGGGGCTTCATTGGCACACTATATCTGATCGGCGGCTATCCCAGAAGGGCAGCGCGCGAGGCGGGGAGCCTCTCCTCGAGAGCGGGCCGAGAGAGCGAACCACGCAGCGAGGCGGGGAGCCTCCCCTGGAGAGCGGGCCGAGCGCGCGCATTGCATACACCGGGCGCCTTGCCAACCCGCACCACCTGGTCGAGAATTCCACCAAGCCATGAACCTCCAGACGCTGAGCGCGCTGCTGGCCGCCATCGTGACCTTCGTCATCGGATGGAGCGTCATCCTGCGCGATCGACGGCATCGACCCTACAGCGCGTTCGCCGTCGTCTGCTTCAACCTCTGCTTCTGGTATCTGAGCAGCTTCTTCGCCCACACGCTCAAGAGCGACGGCCTGGTCTGGCTCAGCCTCGTCTTCGGCGTCGCGATCCCGATCAACACCGAGCGCTTCTTCCGCATCTTCCTGTCCGACGATCCACGTCAACCCGGGCCGCCCAGCCGGACTGTCCTGATCGGGACCATCATCAGCGGCCTGCTGCTGCTCTACTCCGGCCTGTTCCACCCCCTGCACCACCACATGATATTCCTGGTGCCGCTGTGGCTGTTCGTGTTCGTCTCGCTGTTCTACTGCATCTATCTGATCTACAGGCGCCAGCGCTCGCTGCGGTCGAGGCCCGAAGCGACCCGTCTGACCTACATTCTCGTCGGAGGCGCCGCGGCAGTGACGCTGGCCGCGGTCGACTTCCTGCCCCGGGCGGGCGTCGCCTTCCCCACGATGGGCAACGTCCTCACCGTCATCTACATGTACTTCATCTCCCAGACCCTGTTTCACGCCCGCCTCCTCGACATCAAGGAGCTGCTGGGCAAGATGCTCACGCTCTCCGCCCTGGTGCTGATCCTGACCATCATCTACGGCCTGCTGCTCTCCTGGGTCGGCCGTGACCGTCCGGGGGTGTTCTTCTTCAACACGATCGTCGCCTCGTTCGTGATCCTCGTGATCTTCGAGCAGCTGAGGACATGGGTCGAGGACCGGGTGAATCGCTGGATGTTCCGCGAGAAGTACGAGTTCTCCCGGAGGCTGCAGCTGCTGCGACAGGACCTGGCGAACATCATCGAGGTGCGGCAACTGGTCAGCCGCGTGCTCAAGAGCCTCGAGGAGTCGGAGCGGGTGACACATGCCTCGGTCTACCTCGCCGACCCCTCCGGGGCCACCTACCGTCTGGCGGGCCACCTTGGCCCCCAGCCCACCGACGTGATCGACGGCAGCACGCGGCTGCTGTTCCTCGATCGGCTCAAGAGCTCCGGGATCCTGATCATGGAGAACCTGGTGCGCGAGCAGGCACAGCAGACCACCGATGGCCAGAGCGACGCGTCGGTTGCCTCGCGCAACATCACCTCCACCCTGGATGGGATGTGTGCCAGCGTCTGCATCCCCCTGGTGCTGGACAACCAGCTGCTGGGCATCCTCAACCTGCGCGACGATCGCCTGCGCGAGGCCTACGCCACAGACGAGCTCAACGACCTGCGCAAGCTCGCGGCCCAGGCCTCGATCACCCTGCGCAACTCCAAGATCTACGAGCAGATGAAGGAGCGTGACCGGCTGGCGGCGCTGGGCCAGATGGCGGCAGGGCTGGCCCACGAGATCCGCAACCCCCTGGGGGCGATCAAGGGCGCCGCCCAGCTGCTCAAGACGCCGGTGGAGCCCGACGACGACGACGACGCGGAGGCGGTGGAGTACGTGGAGATCATCGTGGAGGAGGTCAACCGCCTCGACCGCGTCGTGTCGCAGTTCCTGGGCTACGCCCGCCCCGACCGGGGCGAACGCCACGTGATGAACATCAACGACGTGGTGCACAAGACGGTGCAGTTGCTGCGTTCGCAGGCGGGAGAGGGCCTCGATATCGAGACCGAGCTGGCCTCCGACCTGCCCCGGGTCGAGATCGACCCGGAGCAGATGCGCCAGGTGTTCCTCAACCTCAGCATCAACGGCCTGCAGGCGATGGACGGCAGCGGTACGCTGCGGGTCATCACCCGGCAACGGAAGGGCTCGAAGCGCGGGCGGGCTGCCTCGTTCGTCGAGGTCAGCTTCCAGGACTCGGGCAAGGGGATCCCGCAGGAGGCGCTCTCCGACATCTTCATCCCCTTCTTCACCAACAAGGAGGGGGGCACCGGCCTTGGCCTGCCCATCTGCCAGCGGATCGTGGAGAGTCACAAGGGGTCGCTCGAGGTGCGGTCGCGGCCGGGCGAGGGGTCGGTCTTCAGCGTGGTGCTCCCCTCGGTGGAGGACCTGACCGGATCGCACTCGATGCCTTGACACTGCGCGACGTTAGCCCCCATCATTGTCCGTTCGTTCAAACCACGGGGTCGACTCATGCGGATTGCCACGTGTCTCTCAACAGTTGTGGTCATACTCGCGGTTCTGGTCTCTCCGGCCGAGGCTCAGGATCAGACACTGGAGCAGGCCAAGCAGCACTTCGACGAGGGGCAGAATCTCTACCTGCAGGGCAAGTACACCGAGGCCGCCGAGCAGTTCATGGCCGCCTACGAGGTGAAGAAGTTCCCGGCGTTCCTGTTCAACGTGGCGGTGTGTCACGAAAAGAACCGGGATTTCGCCAAGGCGCTCTCGTTCTACGAGCGCTACCTGCGCGAGGATACCCACAGCCAGGACAAGTCGCTGGTGCTCAAGCGGATCTCAGGCATCCGCACCCACCTGAATCCGCCCCCCAGCGCGACCAGCCAGCCCACCAGCAGGCCGGCGGCGGAGGTCCCCAACCTGCCCCCGGTCAAGACCAAGGGCCTGGTGGTGATCGAGACCAAGCCCGAGGGCGCGGGGATCTACCTGGGCGACAAGACCAAGGGGATCTTCACGCGCACGCCCTACACCGGCAGCCTGCCGCCCGGACGGCAGACGGTGATCATCGAGCTCAAGCGCTACAAGACCGAGCGCAAGACCTTCCACGTGCGTACCGATCGCATGGTCTACCTCTACTTCTCGCTGGCGCTCGAGCGCAACCGCGGCTGGATCGAGGTCAAGGCGAACATCCCCAGCGCCGACGTCTACTTCGACAGCAAGAGCGTGGGAGCCGTGGGGCGGACCCCCTACACCGGCTGGCTGCGGCCCGGCAAGCACAAGATCATCGTCGAGCGCAACGGATACCAGGCGTTCAACAAGGAGGTCAACATCACGGCGGGCGACGTGCATGTCGTCGACGCCAGGCTGAGCAAGGTGACCTACGGCTGGCTCAAGGTCACGGGCAAGACCACCGACGGCGCAGAGATCAAGGTCAACGGCAAGACGGTGAAGTGCCCCGAGTACCCCTGCCGCACCCAGCTGCCCGAGGGCAGCTACAAGATCGCGCTGGAGCGTGCCGGCTACAAGAGCTACAAGCACGACCTCAAGGTCTCCCAGGCCACCGAGACGCAGCTCGCCGTCAGGCTCAACCCCAAGCCCTCCCGACTCAACGCGTACATCACCTTCGGGGTGTCGGCCGCGCTGCTGGCCGGCGCGATCACCGCGGGGGTGATGAGCCGCAACCGCAAGGACGCGCTGCAGTCGGATCTGGACAGCGGCAAGATCTACGACAGCTCCGACCCCCGCATCAAGGAGGGCAAGATCACCTCGATCGTGGCCAACTCGCTCTTCGGGCTCTCGGGCCTGGTCGGCGCACTCGGCGTCTACTACATGTTCCGCAACGTCGGCCCCGACTCCTACGGCGAGACCCGCGTCAACAAGATCGCCGACAAGGCGAACCCGAAGTGGATGCTGCAACCCACCCTCGGGCCCGACGTGGCTGGCATCAGCGGGAAAGTGAGGTTCTGACATGACCCTCCTTCGTTGGTACGGATCACCTGTCGCGGTCGTGGCGCTCGCCGTGTGCGGCTGCAGCTTCGGCGTGTTCTCCGACCTGGGAGACAAGGCCCCGGCCGCCCGCATCACCCAGGACAACAGCGGCATCAGCTCGAGCAACTTCGGTGACCACCTGGTGGGGCTGTCCCGCGGCGGCACCAGTATCGGCGGGCTGCTGGCGATCACGGGAAACGGCGACTCGGCGTTCGCCGTCGCCACCGTCACCGGCAGCGCCGCGGTGGCCCACGCCGAGACCGACGACATCAAGGACCAGCTGAACGACCCAACCCGGATCACGGCCATGGCGCCGGCCCCCTCGGCCACCGCGGTGGACAGCGCCCAGGGTCCCTTCGTCTACATCGGCACCATCTCGGGCGCTGTCGGGCAGGTGCGGGTGCTCGACGTCAGCACGGTACGCAAGGTAACCACCTACCCGGCCCCGATCGCGCCGGTCCAGGTGGTCGACTTCGGCCTGGCGCTGGCCCGGGCCAAGCTGGGCGGCGGCGGCGACCGCGAAGACCTCGTCGTGGGGGCCAAGAACGCCGTGGTGCTGATGATGCGCGGCGCCAAGTGGCCCTACATGCTCGAGGACGCAGAGGGCCACAACACGGCCGCGATCGTCTCCAACGACGGCGGTGACTTCTCGGTTGTCGTCACTGGAGACCTGGACGGCTCGACGACGGAGCAGGAGGTGGTGGCCGCGGCGCCGGCCAAGAACAGGGTGCTGCTGATCCACCACGTGAAAGACTGCTTCGTGGACACCACCGTCACCTGCCAGAGCGTGATCCAGCTGCCGGCGCCCACCGGGGCCAGCAACTTCGGCGCGGCGCTGCTGATCGCCGACGTGGACAGCGACAAAAAGCCCGAGCTGGTGGTGGGGGCCCCCGACGTGGACAAGGTCTACATCTACGACCTCGACAGCTCCCACTTCGACCTGACGAGCCCGGCGAGCCTGCCGACGCCGACCACCCTGACCGCCTCGGGCGCCGACGACTTCGGCGCGGCCCTGGCCTTCGGCAAGGTCGACGACGGCGCCAAGCCGCTGCTGGTGGTGGGCGCCCCCGGCACCGAGGTCTCCGGCAGCTCAACGGCCGGGGCTCTCTACCTGTTCGACAGCGGCCTGAAGCAGGTCGGAGAGGCGGTCGAGCTGGCCCAGCCCGAGTCGAAGACCCAGCTCGGCCGTAGGCTGGCCATTGTCCCCTACCGCAAGGCCGGCCTGTCCGATCCGCTCGACGTGCTGGCCGCCAGCGGCCGCGAGGCGGTCTTCGTCTTCTTCGCCAACCTCACCAGCAGCCACAAGGACATCCGCTAGTTGGGCGA
>Ga0180009_10003096_pt1 | contig 19159 bp, 10 predicted proteins | sample OS_PC_MetaG_FD_123537 | JGI IMG/M metagenome (GOLD analysis project Ga0180009, IMG submission 123537) | Groundwater microbial communities from the Aspo Hard Rock Laboratory (HRL) deep subsurface site, Sweden - OS_PC_MetaG | ecosystem: Environmental > Aquatic > Deep subsurface > Groundwater...
AATTCTATTTTTTTGACTAAACAGCACTATGAAAAGGATAAACATTGCTTTAAAAGACGAATTGCACGCGCAAACAAAGATAATTTCTGTGCTAAAAAACATACCCTTAACAAAATATCTAGAACAATGCAAAGAGAAAGGAATGCAAGAAGACAAAAAGCTAATGGAAAAGATAAAAACACTCCGAAAAGACATGGAAAATGAAAAATAACACTATAAAAAAGAATGATGTGAAGACGAAGATAGCCTTTGTTCTAGTAATGTTATTCATAATATTCTTAACCACGTCTCAAAATGCACAAGCAGCAGGCTCAATAAAAACAAACAAATTAACACCCTCTCAACTAGACTTATGCGGAGCCTACCAATCATCTGCAAACATTACAGCAGAAGAAATATCAAACAAAGAAAATATTACATTAGAAAATGTTGTGGCAACAATAAAAATTATACCAGACAAGCCCGGAATATCAATAATAACAAATAAGACCATAAACTTGGGCAATATAAGCAATCAAAGCAACTCCCAAATAAACCCGACGTGGACGATAAAATGTGATATAAACCAAACATTAAACTACACTGCGTACGTAGAATACTCTTCATCAAACGGGTACTCTGGAACATCCCTTGACGAAGTAACAACTATGATAAATTCGCATTCAACACCAGACACGACTCCTCCAACTATAATAAATGCGACACAGTCTAAAACAATAACCAACAATACACTCAACTATCAATTATAACAAACGAGAATACAGTATGCAAATACTCAAAATCACAAGATATAAACTACGGTTTAATGAATAATTCTTTTCAAGTAACCGGTGGAACAAACCACGTCACACAACTTAATAACCTTAATGATGGAGTGCACAGATTCTACGTGAAATGCTCAGACCCATCAGGGAATACAAATACGGATTATTTAATACAAATAATAGTAGACCAACTTCCATCAGCCAGAATAATATTAAGTTCTTCCTCACCATTAAAAGTAGGCATTGTAGAAGTTAAAGTTATACCATCAGAAGAACTACAAGCCCCTCCAATACTAGAATACTCATACAATTTTTCCACAAAAACAAGAATCTCACTATCCGAATCCGGACAAGTGTGGTTGGGAGAGTTTATCATATTAAACTCAGACAACAACAAGATAGGAGAGTTTTATTTCACAGGAGTTGACCTTACAGGAAACACCGGCACAAAGATAACTTACGGAAACTCTTTTAGAATAGACACGCAGCCACCCTCAATAATAGAACTATTCACAGCAAAAAGTGATGACTCAAGATATGTAAATCTAAAATGGTTATCACTCGATACTGATGTTGACTACTATAAGATTTACAGATCAAACAAGCCAGAAGTTACAAATCTAGACTTTTTAACAAAAACCAGCAACAACATGTTTACAGATAGAACAGCAGAAATAGGGAAGAAATATTATTACAAAGTATCAGCTGTAGATGAAGCTGGAAACGAAGGAGACTTATCTGATGAAGTAGAACTATTAACAGGAAACTCAGGAGAACTAGAATTATCAATGCTAAATGATGAATCAGGAGCCTATTTAGAAGTTTTAAATTTAAATAAGTCAAAAAATGAACGAGAAGAATCCATGAAAGAAATAGATTCTATGTTGAGTTCATTTAATGATATGCTGGAAAAAATAAGCGAGATAAGAAGTGATTTAAAAGAAGATGAAACAAAATCAAAACTCTCATTTTTAGATGAGTCTCTTAGAAATAACAAGACTGAAATTTTAAATCTCCAAAAACAACTAAACAGCTTAAAAGTCACAGATTCAAACGTAGACATTACTGGCAACGTCACCAGCATAAAAAAGAAGGTAGAAGAACTAAAATCAAACATACCAATGAGCATAAAATTAGAAGAGCCGAAATCAGTTGAGAATCAATTAACTGATCAAGACATTCACTTATTACTAAAAGATGTCTTAGAAGCAAAAAAAATAACGAAAGAAGAATCTGAAATTGATAAATATGAAAAATTCTTAAAAGAAGTAAATGCAAAGTTCGCCGTAAACACAAAATTTGTTGCCATAACAATAAACTATTTAGATGGAACTGAGAAAAAAGCAATACTCATTACAAAAGAATTATCCACAAAAGAAAAAGATAAAAACACAAGATACTCAGCAATAGAGTACATACCAAAAGACGCGATAAAAAACTCACAAGACTTATACATTGACAATAAAATAAAAATCTTAAGCAAGAATTCTTTACTGGAAGTGGACATTGACACGGATAATTATCAATATTATTACATCATAGTTTCAGAAATCAAACTAGAAAACATGTCTGAAATAAAGACGTTAATACTAGCCGACTTAAACAAGTTCACCATAGGCACATTAAACACTGGCTTAATAACAGGATTCTCAATTTCAAACGTGACAGATAAAACTGGGAATAACAGTTTGTTATACGTGGGTGTGTTGATAATTATTGTTATCTTCTTGTTTGTCAAATTCAAAAAAACAAAAAGTAGAGGAATCAAAAACAAGAAAAGTATAGCTGAACACTTCAACTCATCACTAGATCATGTGCTTGATTTGGTCTTAGGCCCAAAAAAAGATAAAAGAGTCCAAACAACAGAGCCAAGAAAATATGTCAAACCAACCAGTCAATCATCACACCCACATCAAGGAGGAAAAATAAAAGAAGAAGCTGACTCATACAAACCCTTCATCTCAGAAAATCTGTACGTAGCAGGTTTTTTTGAACCAGAAGACTCCGACACTAAACTTTTAATGTCTGAAACAGAAATCGCGATTAACAACCTAGATCTTGATAGTGCAGTCAAACTATACAAGAAAGCACATCTAAAATACAAACCAGAAGATGCTGATAAACAAGCATGTAATTTCATGAAGAGATTACACTCAAAAATATCAATACTGATAAAATTAGAACAGATAAATGGAGCTTTAACAAACAATGATGACTTAATGCTTAAACATCTTTTAACCAATTTAGAAAAACAGTACTCAGACATAATTAAGGATTCAAAAAGTGAAGAACTCCCACTTTTAAGACATGTATACGAGACTTATCATAAATACAAACAAGAAGGAAGCCAAAAAGAATACGGGCGGAATGCGGCGATGCCAAAATGAAGAACGATAAAGAGGTATGAACGATGAATCTAAAAAAAATATTAGGAGTAAAGCAAAAAAGGAAGAACCCAACAACTTCAAGATTTGAAAAAGTTGAGACTGAGATAGAAAAACTAGCAGCCCAAATAGGGGTGGTTAATGAGATGATAAAAGCAGAGAGTGAAATGATAAATTCTACAAAAGAACAACTAGGAGAAATAAGAGGTGTGCTCTCAGCCAAAGAAAAAGAGATAAGAGAATTAAAAATAACAATTATGAAATCTGTTGAATTAGTAAACGCTGCAAAACCAGAGAAACTAATGATTGAAGCAGAAAAGCAAAACATCAAAGTAGAAACCCTCAAAAGCAAGCTAGACGTCCAAAAAGGCATATCAGACAAGATGATGAGTGAGTTGAAGAGCTTAAGAAGAGACTTAAAAGTCTTTAGAGGCTTAAAGCAAGTTATAAAGATGAGTGAAGAAGCCAGAAGTGACCTTGACATAGTAAAACACATAAAAGCAACGATTGAGCGGGACACGGATAAAGCTGCGAATATGCTAATAAAATTTCAAGAGTTACACCACGATTTTTCACAGTACAAAAAATCAGCAGACGCCATACAAGACCAGTTTCGACAACTCCTAAAAGAGTTTGACGAGCTAAGAATAAGCCTTGGCAAACCTGCAGAGAAAGAAGGCATACTCAAAAGATTCATGAAGTTAAGATTTTAAACAAACCAGACAAAAAATCACTTTGAATCATTGAATGTAAGAGGCTAAAAAATAGACTTAAGTAGATTGAGGTATAAATGTTACATATAGAACATAAAAAAACAGTGTATATGATGTTTCTAATAATGGCTATTATGCTCTTAATTAGGTATGTGCCTATGGATTCAGGTGTGACTGGCAACGTGGTGCTCTCAGGCCAGCCAGAAAACATTCTTAACACAACCACTGATCAAACAAAAAATAATGATTCATCTCAAGATATTTCTAGTGATAATTTGTCTGGTGCTCTTTCTAATAATTTGTCTGACACTTCTTCTAGTGATAATTTGTCTGGTAGCGTCTCTGATTCTGATGGTGTTGTTTTAAATGTTTCTGATAATCTGACAAACAACATCGTTGAATTAGAAAACTTAACAACGAACACGAACTTAACAGCGAACTATTCAAGCGTTGTAACGATAAAAAATAAGCGTGGAGAAGTGCTGTCGTTGCAGAAACAAGCAGCTTATTCTCAAGCATTAAACAAAGATGATTTTTTAATGGAAGATGGAACTAATATTGTGATAAACGGCGTTGTTCCAGACGATAAAATTAAAGAAATCTATGTAGATTCACAATCACAATCGCAATTACAAGATAACAGAATAACCACTAAAATAGTGGCGGCAACAACATTTAACTTTGACTATGCAAGAATAACAATTCCAAAAACTGGCAAGGTAACAAGAATAATGCGTTGCGAAAACTTTAACATCCAAAACTTTGAATGCTACCAATGGACCTTAACAAACATCAAGTTTGAAGAGAACAGCAATTACATAACATTCACAGTCAATCAATTCAGTGCATACGCCGGAGGAGACATAGAAATACTAAACGTTCAAAGCTATCCAAACGTTGGAGGAAAATGGACAGTTAAATTCACCGTCAATGGAAGCGACAACCTAACAATAACACCTATAAACGAGACAACCTTTGGAGACAATGGAGATTTAGAATTCTTAGAGATAAAATGCAACGATTATGTTGTACCATCAGAATTCAACGGCGAGTCAGTACTCATACAAGACTACGAGTGTCAAGGCGAGAGTCTTGAAATCTCAAAAGTGTTAACATCAGGCAAACACACAATCGAATTTAGATTTGGAAACGATGTCAAATACGCATTTAACGAAGCAGATAATTTATCAGTTAGCATCAATCTTAATCCTTCCATAATAGAGGCTGGAAAATATGTGGGTGTTTATGGAAACGCTTCATTTTTGAATGGAACAACTGCTTCTGATTCAAGAGTGTTAATATACATAAATCAAACACTACTAAAACTTAGCAATCTAACCTTTAACAATATATTTCTAAAATCAAACTTTACATACAATAATATGAGTGAATTCCAAAAATGGAATACCACTCAACTAACCATTGATAGTAATGGTTTTATATTATCAAAAAGTTCAGATTATAACTGGGCAAAAAAAACCCTTGTCACATCTCCTTCTGGACGAAGACATCACAGTATGGTATATGATTCCAACAACAAGTTATCAATATTATACGGTGGAGAGATATTAGGATATAGTAGAAGTAGTGAGACGTGGGTTTATAATTCTTCTGCTAATACTTGGACTAATAAAAATCCATCAAATCCACCTACGGGCAGATCATCACATGCAATGGTTTATGATGAGAATAGTAAGCTTATAGTATTATATGGTGGACAAATATCAGCCGGCTCTGCTGTTCAACAAGATACATGGACTTATAATTATAGCGCTAATGCTTGGACTAATAAGAATCCTGCAACGTCTCCTGGTTTGAGAATGGATGCTTCAATGGCTTATGATAAGAATAAAAAGGTAATAGTCTTTTTTGGTGGAGCTTCTAGCACTGGTTTAATGAATGATACTTGGATATATAACACGTCTTCAAATGTCTGGACTAATATTAGTCCAATATCATCTCCAAGCCCAAGAAAATGGGCTAGTATGGTATTTGACCAAAATATTAATCAGATAGTCTTGTTTGGCGGACAAATATCTGCAGGTGTGTCTAATGAGCTTTGGACTTACAATTTTTCATCCAATAACTGGACTCAAATAAATCAATCACTAAAACCAGTCGCTAGAGTACGCTCTGGTATGGTTTTTGATTCAGAAATTGATGTACTATTATTGTTTGGAGGAGGCAGTGACGCTAATTATGAATGGTTATATTTACTAAATGATTCTTGGAATTATTATTACTCAACTAATTCATGGGTTCAAAAAAACACTACGACAGCACCACCAAGCAGGAAATCAGCTGGATTTACTTATGATGTAAATAGCGATTTCGCTGTTTTATTCGGCGGAGAAGGTGTTGGTACTGGAAACTATCTAAACGACACGTATGTGTATGATAACACTTATTTTAATAGTGATGGTTTTGGCATCATCACTTATGATGCATTGACTCAAGTAAAATTCACAAATCTATCATGGACTCAAAACACGAACTCTAATAACAATATCACCTTGCAGGTAAGAGTCTCATCTGATAATGAGACTTGGTCATCATGGACTACCCCGATTTACGGAAACTCATCTTTTGTTAGCAGTCAGCTTAACATAGCAAGCGGCAGGTATTTGCAAATAAGAGTTAATTTAACCACAACCAATGCAGAGTCTACACCACGTCTTTATAACTTAACAATACACGCTGTTACTACAACAAACTCTGCCGGGCAATACAATTATAGCATAAGAGCGCCCTTAATAGTTGGAGAAGAATTAATAAGAGTGGGTGTTAACACGACAAACTTTTATGGTGAAACAAACCAAACACTTACAATAACACCAAATATAGAGTTTTCAACAGCCACACCAGCAGATATGAGTTACTTATCATCAAACACCCTAAACATATCAGTCGATGTCGCAGTCACTGCTTTCTCAAACATAACATACAGACTGTACAACTCTTCAGGGCTTATAAACGAGACAATATTCTTCACACCCACTTACTCAATAAGCTATGCTGGATTAGACTCAGCGGAGAAAGAATACTTTTACAACGCCACAATAAAAGACGCAACAGGCTTTCAAAAAACTACAGAGACAAGAACAGTTGTTCTAGACACAACATACCCTTCTGTAAGCCAAGCACTCTCATCAGACAACGTTGACATGAACTTTGAACAATTGTCAATAATAGCAACATCTTCAGATAAATATCTAGGGGTAATAACTGTTAATGTGACTCAGCCAGACAACACATGCATACTTTACACTTCAAGCAACAACTTCACAGCAAACTTCACCCCAACACAGCCAGGTCTACACACTGTGAAGACTTCATCACAAGACTTAGCCTTAAACACCAATACAACATCAACCTTACACTTCACAGCTAAGAGCTTTACAACCGGCAGCTTCTCATCTTCACCAGGTGATTTTAACATCCTAAACACTTCTGCGGAGTACCCATACACATTCACAATAAGCTTCAACCTCACAAACATCGGCAACTCTTCAATGTACAACCCTAACGTGTCGCTAATATTCTCTGGGTTAAACTGGGCGTCAAACTACACAAACAACACGTTTTACTGTCAAAACAACACACCTTCAAACACTTGCAGAGGAGACATGTTAGTAACATTTCCAGCGTCAGCACCATCAGATGTTTACACAGTCAACATAATTGTGAGGTGGACAAATCCAAACATGACACTGTCTCAACTAAGCAACCCGTTAGTCATAAACGTGTTTGACGTTGTCGAGATAAAAGTTTCAAATCAAACAATCAGTAAAACAGTGCAGCATGGCACGCAGGCAAACACCACTTTTTTTCAGATAAACTCAACAGGAAACACATTCACAGACACGATATACTATAACATTTCAGGAGGAAACCTGAATGTGACTTGGGTCAACTTCACACCCCAGTCAGGAACATTCCTATTGTTTTCTGGAGGGCAAAAGAATGTAACGCCAATCATAACAGTTCCAACAGGCGCCGACCCTGGAAACTACACAACAAACATATCAGTATTCATGGGAAGCACTCTCAAACAAACAATACCTCTAAACATAGAGGTGCCGCCTGGTTACACCTGGACGGTGTATGATGGCTTGCCAAACACATTGTTAGAGCCAGGGGTTTTTGGAGTTTTATTAGGAAGCATAATTTTAAACAACACGGGAAACGTCCAACAACAATTCTTCAGCATTGATAATTCTACAATCATAGGGATAACCCCGTCAGGGTTTCAGAATGTTTCAAAACAAGAAATCCTAAACTTAAGCGTGTTAGCAAATGTTCCTGAGAATCAAGAACCAGGATATTATTCTTACAAAATAACCATTTATACAGTTGAGAACTCCTCAAACCAACAAATATTAGTAAAGTACTATGACTTAATGAACAGGCCGCCGATAGTTACAAACGTCAATACATCATTTGCAAACCCTGAGATTAACAGAGTTCTAAGAATTAGCGCGTCTATAAATGATCTCCACGGTGTAAGCAGCGCGTGGATTAACCTAACAGCTCCAAACGCTGCAAAACAAAGAATTAACATGACTTTTAACGGCTCAAAATATTACGCTGATGTCACACCCACACAGCAAGGAACATACTATTACACGATATCATCAAATGATACAAAGAGCATCCAAAACACGACTGCAAATTATAATTTTACAACAGTCTCAAAAGTGACTTCAACACTAACGCTAAGTCAGAATACGACTGTTGTGGCTGGCATAACTCAAAATGACAATAATAGTTTCATACTCACACTAAACTCTTCTAATAATGATGTGGCTACAGCTTACAATGCAGCGATAAATGTTACCATTCCAACTGGGTGGACAGTGAGCCCCAATAATACAATTATAGGCAGTCTTAATTACTCAACCTCAAACACAACGATGTTTTCTATATATGTTCCTAAAGGAACACTAGCTGGAAACTACACCCTTTACTTCAACTTATCATGGACTAACCCTGATGATACTAAAAGTGCTTCTGTAAAATCTTTCATAGCGCAGATAAGCTCAAACCGGATAATGAATATGAGCAATGAATCATCAATAATAATACAGCACAACACAACTTACTCTTATCCTCTACTAATACAAAACATTGGAAACGATGTGCTTAGAAACTTTTCACTAACATGTATTAGCGGTAGTTGCTCAAACTTTACAATTGCTTACAACCAAACAGGCTTTAACATATCAGCAGGTGCTAACGCTACAACGATTGTTAATATCACCACTCCATTTGGTTTTTCACCCGGAGAATACAACTTTACAATAAACGCTTCATCTGACGATCAAGAAACGATGTACTTTAACATCACAGTGCCGCAGAACACTACATGGGTGAGAGTGCCCTCTAACATCTCACTTGCTGTGGGTGCAAACTACAAGTCAACTCTAGGGCCAATAAACATAACAAGCACGGCAAATCTAAACATCACAATTCTTGGAGTTTCATCAAACAATTCAATAGTGTCGCTAAACCAAACAACGATAAACCTTGTTTTTGGAGAAACAAAGAGAGTGTTGCTTAACTATACGGCGCCAACGCAGCCCAATAATTACACTGTGTACATCAACTTTACAAATTCAACATTAGAAACACCATTTTTGACAACGAATGTTTCGTTCCAAGTATTAAACTACTCAGTCAACCTAACAATGGTTAATTATAGCAATAACAGTGGCGTGGCGACTAATGAAATCTTAACTCTTCAAGCTGTTGCTTTGTATAATGGACTGCCACTCATAAACAATATAAGTTTCCAAGCATACATCGATGATTCTTTGTGCAATATAACTTTTAATAACTACTCAACATTCTGGGAGTTGAATTGCACAGCTCCAAACGTTAGTGACGGACGATACCATAACGTAACTCTAATTGGGACATTTGAAAATTATAGTGCAGTCTATGAATCAACTCTTTACGACAGCTTGTTTTATAGGGATGTTACAGCGCCAATCTTTGTCCAGACAAACCAGACTAACGTGTTAGCAGGTCAAAACAATAATTTAGTGGTCAACATAACAGATAACGTTAACATATCACGAGTCTGGGCTGAGGTGATACACCCAAACAAAACCTCACAAAACATATCACTAAGCGAATCAGCAGGGCTTTACACTTTCACTCTTGAAAATCTTTCTCTTGGAGATTATGATGTTTTAATATTTACAAATGACACTTCAGGAAATCTAAGAAACACCACCACGTGGTTTGAGTCATACACTCCAATCAACTTTTCAAGCAGGGTAAAAGACCCTTTAAACTTAGGTGTTGATGCAACATTTGAATTTTACAGGCCAAACACTACAACCCTGCTTTACAACGTAACACAGAACAATGTTGCAGGTTACAACGTAACAACAGGCGCGATTCACAAGAGAAAATATGACTTAGTCATAAAAAACCAAGTCGTAAATATATTCTTAAGAAATGTAAGCATAGATGAGAACTCATCAGACATAATAGACTTTTACACACTAGGAAGCACAAAAGTTCTCGATTTATCATCGTCATACGTTCCACTCATTGGAATTGCTGCAAGAACCAACCTCTCCAATAAGGGAAACATAACCTTGAACTATTCTGGACTATCGGTTGGAAACAAGAATAATGTATACATTTTCAGATGTTCAAACTGGACTTACACAGCAGCAGCCAACACGTGCAACGAAGCATGGAGTTTATTAAGCAACGTGACGAGAAACTTAATTGCAAATACCGTGACAGCAGAGATTGAAGGATTCTCAGCATACGTGGCAAGTGAATTCATCCCGCCAACGAGTTCTGGAGGTGGAGGAGGAGGCGGAGGAACCGGTGGAGGCGGAGGTGGAGGAGGCGGAAGCCTAGAAGTAAAAGAGCCAGAAAAAGAAAGTCCAGGATTATTCCCACAAAAACTTATTAGTGTAAACCCTAAATCTTTGCACAAAAAACTCTACCCAGGAGAAAAATCCGAAGATATAATCAACATTGAAAACGACTGGAACGAATCTCTCGGGCTTGAGCTAATCGTTGCGGGAAACATATCAAAATACTTATTTGTGGAAAACAAGTTAACACTGCTGCCAAGCTCATACTCTTTAGTCCTGACAAACTTTTCAATACCAATCGATATCGCCTCAAAAGACGTGTCAGGAGAGATAAGAATATCCTCAGAAAACAAATCACTCAATGTCAGCGTTTCAATACCAGTATTCCTAAACATTCTTGAAAAAACTAGAACCTACAAACTAGAGGTAAACCCGTCAAAACCAGGATATAATCTTGGAGAAGAAATATTCTTTGACATAAACATAATAAGCCTTGGAATAGAAAAAGGAATATACGGACATCTGAATTACTCAATAGTTGACACTAAAAATGATGATGTAATGTTTCAGGGTTTTGAAGAGATAATATCTGTAAACCCAAGCATAACCATCCTAAGAAAGGTCGAAGTTGACAATCTAATCGAAGGAGAATACTTAATAGATTCAATATTCTTCTACAACGACAATGAGCGAGAATTAAACTCAACTTCTAAAAAAACATTTATAGTTACAAAATCTTTATGGGGTCAATTCTTAGTAATCCTAAGAATGAAATATTACGGTGTCTCAGTGTTCCGAGCACTGCTAGGACTGCTTGGAATAATCGTCCTATTCATATTCTATCGTGTTTATAAGACTATAAAATACAAATTAAGCAAATATAAAGTAGTGATAAAATACTCAAAACTGCCAAAAAAAGGAAAGAGATCCGCCTGGATTGGAAAACTAGCGGATTCTCATAGAAAAGCATACATGGAACTAGACAAACTTCAAATGCACACACTAATAGCCGGCTCAACAGGATCTGGAAAAACATTTGCAGCACAAGTAGTAATTGAAGAAGCGCTTCAAAAAGAAGTCGCCGTCCTAATCTTTGACCCAACAGCGCAATGGACTGGCTTCTTACAGCAATGCAAAGAACAAATAGTGCTAGACCACTACGCCGATTTTGGAATGAGCAACAAATCAGCCAAAGCATTTAACGGGAACATAAGACAGATTAATGATCCAAACGAAGAAATAGACGTAGAGAAATTTATTAGGTCTGGAGAGATAAATGTGATAACGATGACTAAACTCAAAGCTTCAGACATTGAACAAGTAGTTGCAAACACGATTGAATCAGTTTTCAAAGCCGGGCTTGAAGAAACTAAGAACCTAAAATTACTTCTGATATACGACGAAGTTCACAGGCTACTGCCAAAGTTTGGAGGTAAAGGAGAAGGTCTAAAACAAATAGAGAGAGCAGCAAGAGAATTTAGGAAGTGGGGAGTTGGACTAGTTCTCATATCACAAGTACTTGGAGACTTTGTAGAGGAGATAAAAGCAAACATTAACACAAGCATACAAATGAAAACCAAACATGAAGGAGACTTAAACAGGATAGAAAAACTCTTCGGCATAGATATCTTCAGGTCAATAAACTCAGCATCAATAGGAGTGGGTCTCATTCAAAACGCGGAGTTTAACGAGGGAAGACCATACTTTGTAAACTTTAGACCAGTCATGCACTCAATCAAAAGACTGGATGATAAAACAATTGCAGAGTACAACAAATACAACAGAATGCTTGATGAGCTTGAAGACCAATTAAAGCAATTCAAAGAGCGTGGAGTCGACGTTTTTGACCTAGAAATAGAGCTTAAACTCTCATTAGAAAAAATAAAAACCGGAGAATTCAACCTGGTCAGGATATACATAGAATCCTTAAAAACAAAGCTAGACCACCTGTCAAAAAAAGCAAAATACAAACTCATCAAAAAAAAGTTGGCGGCAAAGAACAAAAAGAAGAATAAAAAGAAGAACAAAGACGAAAAACAACCAGGAAACAAAAAGCCTAAAAGCAAAAAAACGAAAGAAGACGAAGAAAATGTTGAGAACAAAGAAACATGAATGCAGACAATCACGATGAGGACGATTCCAAACACAGAAAACCATTTCAAATACTGATAATCTTAATATCCGCAACATTGTTCTTCTCGATGTTTGTAACTATGTTTTTGTATGTACAAGAATCTGATTTACTAACAGGCAAAGTTGTAAGTCACGAAGCCAGAGGCGGATACGTTACGCAAATAGACCTATCACAAGAAGCATATACTTTCTGGGAGGGGTACTACGGAAACCTAACAGCCAACACGACGCAGTATTATTGCGGAATGACGCTAAACACTGACCAGACAAATCTATCAATGCATGGAACAACAAATATTTCTGAGTTGTTTCTTGGACTAAACAAGTGTTTCAACACAGAAATATACATCACAACTTCAGAAGCGCATATGAACACAACTGTTTATCCAATACTTGCCGGCAGAAACTATCTTAACGGAATGACTGCAGCCACAGGCACAGAGCTAGATGCTTATTACGATTTTGACAAGTCTAAATCAGCCTATCCAAGAATAAGCGTTGTTAGCGGCACAATCACCTTTCCAAGCTCCGTTACATCAACTTTTGAAGTAGGAGACAACAACCTGACAATTCCAACGCAGAAGATGAATTCTGTATTAGGAGAATACAAGCTAGGAATACTCAAAGACGCGTATGGAAACGTTGTTTTTGTAGTAAATATTGAGAGCGGCAGACTATCATTTTCAGGCACACCCTCAGATTTTGAATTCATGCTACCAGTCTCACCACTAAGAACACTAAGATACTATTTTTTCCAAGACCCAACAGATGACTGCGGGTTTCCAGCAGGACTAGGACCATACGACGCAGTACCAGGAACTCCAACACTCATAGACATTAAAGATGAAGTAGACGTCTCTTTAGTGGTCAATGTTATCACCCCTACAAACGTATCTTTTGCTGTGACTAACACTTTTAACACGCCAATCTGTGCGTATAACCCTTCTGAAGAAGGAAAAATAGCCCTTGACAAATTCATTTACATCAACCCATCAAAACCAACGATGGACAACCAAAACTATACAGAGATAAGAATACACTATGAGGCCGCAGAGTTTTTCTACAAAGACATATATGAAGAAACACTAAGGCTTTATCGGTGGAATTCAACTTTTTACACGTGGGACTTGCTTGAGATAAGCGGTGTTGACACAAACAATAACTATGTATGGGGCATCACAAAAGAGTTTGGGCTGTTTGCAATAGTTGGCTCTAACACCACAATAATAGTCATTCCTCCATCCAACGAGACCCAGCCAAGAAGCAGCGATGGAGGAGGCGGTGGAGGCGGAGTATTTATTGATCAGACAGAAGAAAATATTTCTTCCTGTACGGAGAACTGGATTTGCAGCCAATGGAGTCCTTGCAGAGAAAACGGTGTGCAGGAAAGAACTTGCTTTGAAGCTAATAACTGCACAACAGCGCTTTTGAAACCAGAAACATTACAGTTATGCCTGTACAACCCTAGAATTGAAAAACCAGTACTTGAAAGGCCTGACTTAATACTAGTGGAAAGATCTGAGTTGTTCTCTTTAAAAGCATCAAGAGTGTTTGATAACCTGACAAGAATAACCCCTCAAGACGCTGGATGGAGAATTAATAAGTATTCAGTCTTATTCCTATGGATATTCATCATAGCGGCAGCGAGCATGATACTACTCATTATTTACATTGACTTGAAGCGTCCAATACTAGAAGTTGGCCGTGAAAAAGAGTATGAGCGCAAGCTGCCTAAGTGGAGAGTTTTAAAAATTATAATGATAACTCTAATACTACTATTAATAATTTCAACAATCTTATTCATCTACTATGTCAAAGTAAAGCAAGATCATTATATAAATTTAAATGTGGAATTTAGCGATGAAGGGCTATTTACCAAAGAAGTCTTTATGGCTGTCAAATCTGCATTAATCAACAAAGAGCATCAATTAAAGCTTGAGCAGTCAAAAGAGTTACTCATAAAAAACGGCACAAAAGAGTATTTCAAACTCAACCTTCCTTTATTCCTAAACCAAGACATATACGAGATAATGATAAGCGCCTCGTACTCAGACTTTGAATGGGGTGATAAACAGCAAGTACTCGTTGAAAACCTGAAAATACCTCTTGAATGGTACTTAATCTACTCCCTGATAATATTGTTATTCGCAGTCACATTATACACAAACATTTACTATAAGAGAAAGCTTATGAAAGAAAAGCTTAAAAGAGAATAAAAGGCTAAAAGCGCTAAGGAGTCCCAGCAACCCAATCCAGCAGATCAGCAAAAGTGATTTATAAAAACATTCTAAAGTACTGTTTAGTACTGTTTAGTTTAATAGTGGCAATAATTTTTAATAATATTTAATAACTTCTTTGTAATTCCGGTACAATATGAAGAAGATAGCAGCACTAGATTTTGACGGAACTCTAAGCAAAGGCTACATCTCGATGGAGTTTTTAGACTACCTTTTTAATAATAAACTCTGCAATCCTAACATATACCAAAAACAGATGAACGCACTTGACAATTACAATTCAAAAAACATTTCTTATAATGACTGGTGCAAGGAATGGGGGATTTTATGGGCGCAAGGCCTTAATGGACAATCAGTAAGCCAAATCAGTGAAGCGGCAGAAACATTCTTTGAAGGTTTTAAGAATAATATATACTCTTCATCTCCAAAGCTAGTATCGTTGTTAAAAGAGAAAGGATACGAGACAGTCATTTTATCAACAGGCGCAAAAGAAGTTGTTTCTCTAGCAGCAGATTACTTAGGAGCTGAGAAAACTTATGCGACTAGAATAAGCGTTCGTGATAAAACCTATTCTGGAAGGTTGCTGACTGACTTTCACCTGCCAAACGGAAAAAGGAATTTTATAAGTAAACTGAAAAAGACCAATATTTACTCCTGGGATGACTCCATGGGTTTTGGAGACTCAACCCATGACATAGAAGTGCTTGACTCTGTTGAAATAGCTGTGGCCTTAAATCCTCAAGAAATACTTACAAACATAGCAGAAAAGAAACATTGGCAAGTTTTCTCACATAAAGATGTAGTCTATAACATGAACAAATTACTTTTTTGATAGTGACAATAAATATATAAAGAACCAACTCATCTCTTTTTATATGGCGAAAATAACTAAGATAATAGCAAGACAAGTACTTGATTCTAGAGGAAATCCAACGGTTGAAGCAGAAGTATTCACAGAAAAACATTCCGCAAGAGCAATAGTGCCCTCAGGCGCAAGCACCGGAACACACGAAGCACTTGAACTAAGAGATGGCGAAAAAGAGTATGGTGGAAAAGGAGTTAAAAAAGCAATTGAAAACATAAAAAGAATAGAAAGCTTCTTGAAGGGAAAAAGTGTTTTGAACCAGCGAGAAATAGACTTCTTAATGATACAACTTGATGGTACAGATAACAAGACTGAACTTGGAGCAAATGCGATACTTGCAGTAAGCATGGCATGCGCAAGAGTTGCAGCTCTTGAAAATGGACAACAGTTGTTTGAATACTTAAACAATTTGGCTGGAGACAGGAAGATGTGCTTGCCAACACCATTCATGAATATAATAAACGGAGGATTGCATGCTGATAATGCTCTTGACTTTCAAGAATACATGATAGTGCCGCAAGGAAAAACCTTTGCAGAATCATTGATGATTGGCTCAGAAGTTTATCATGAACTAAAAAAAGTGTTGAAGAAAAAAGGATTATCAACATGTGTTGGTGACGAAGGAGGATTTGCTCCAAACCTTGAAAAGTATGACGAGCCAATAGAGTTAATACTTCAGGCTGTCAAAAACCTTGGTTATGAGAAAAAAGTCAAGATAGCAATGGACGTTGCAGCATCAGACTTTTATAAGAACAAAAAATATGTTGTGCAAGGAAAAGAACTCTCAAGTGATGAGTTGGCAGAACTCTACAAAGGGCTCGTAAAGAAATATCCAATCATATCAATAGAAGATCCATTCAACGAAGAAGACTTTGAAGCGTTTTCAAAATTCACGAGAGATATGCATGAAAAGATAAACATAGTCGGAGACGACCTGCTTGTAACAAACGTTGACCGAATAAAAAAAGCGACGTCAGTCAGCGCCTGCAACGCACTGCTTTTAAAAGTCAATCAGATAGGAACACTAACAGAAGCGCTAAACGCTGCAAAGATGGCTTTTAGAAATAACTGGGGCATAATGGTTAGTCACAGAAGCGGAGAAACTGAAGATTCATTCATCGCAGACCTATCAGTTGCACTTGGATGTGGTATGATAAAGTCAGGTGCTCCATGCAGAGGAGAAAGAACTGCTAAGTACAACCAATTGTTAAGAATAGAAGAGTATTTGAGTCAAAAATAACATTTTGACTGCTTCTTTTTTTTTTAGAAAGATATATTAATCCTTAAGTATCATAAACTGAATATATGGGTACAATCTTTAGGCCAAACAACAAAAAGGTGATGCAGGTAAGTCTGGTAAAGATAGCGTCATTTGTGCTTATCTTCATCGTAATACTAGTAATACTCCAGTTGGCAGTGGGACTTAGCGTCTTTACAGATATTCTGGCGCCTTTTGGAATCACAATTGACGGTTCAGACGCGTTGTTATGGTCGATAATATTTATCTTCATGGCTTCTTTGCTTGTACTTGCATGGATATACCTATCAATAATTAATGAGCGATACGAGTTTTTCGATGACAAGCTGATAGCTTATAAAACTGCTTTGTTAGTGTTTTCAAACTCAAAAGAAATATCGTATCAGAAGATATCAAAGGTGTGGTTCGAAAACAAAGGGTTCTTCGACGGATTATTCAACACAGGAACAATCATCCTGGACTTAAGCAGCATGACTGAAAAAGAGCTAAGGATGAATTACATGGACAAGTTAGACCAATCAGCTGACTTGATACAGCAAATACTGCGGTCTTACCAGCTAAAGACCCAGGCTGTATACACTGAAAAATACAAGATTGACGGGATACTAAGCAGAGGTGGATTATAGAATATTCACATAAAACATAAACTATATAAAACCAGTTAGTTATTCTTAATTTTAATGGTTAAAAAAGAGGATGTTTTAAATGCGTTGAAGAATGTCTTAGATCCTGAGATAGGTATAGATATAGTGAATTTAGGACTCGTCTACGACGTCAGGGTAAAAGATGATTTTGTAGATGTTGAACTCACGTTGACGACTCCAGGATGTCCAGTGGCACCACAAATACTTGCAGATGCAGAGTCAAAAGTAAAGAAGATAAAAGGAATAACTAAGGTGAAAGTTGAGTTCGTATTCGACCCTCCATGGACGCCTGATAAAATGAGTGACGAGGCAAGGATGCTTCTTGGAATATAAAATTTAATAAAAGACAATAAAGAAAAATAAAAAAATAATGAAAAAATAAATTCTATTTCTGACCCGTCACCAAGAAGTTATAACAAGGTTTCTGAGTCTCTATCAAGTTGCCCGAATCAGCATCAATTAGTGCTGAGTGTCTAACCTTAATAGGTATAATACCCACAATTCTTCCTTGATAGTCCTTGCTGACTTCGTATGACAATCGTCCACCGTCTTTTAACTCTATCCTGTCATACTTTTCTCCAAGAACTTCTCTTGCCCTCTCCGCAGCAACGCTAGGAAGTATTTTTACTTCTAACTCTCGACCGTCACTACTCTTAACATAGAGGCCTGATTCTTTGCTGACAATCTCTGCTCTTGTAGTTGCAACGACATCTTCGTCTTGAAGACTCAGTTCAAGGTTGCTGTAGTCACTCTTTATAAGAATATTTCTGCTTTGGCCTTCTTTTGTTGTTGGTACTAATATTCCTTCCTGTAAGTCAGCATAGATTTCTTGGACATCATTAGAGTTTTTAGTCTTTACACGAATAGACATGTCACCAGGAGTGTAAGTGATGCTTTTAACACCCATATTTGTTTCTTGTCCTTCACTCTTCATGGTTGGAGAAGAGATATAGCCTTCACCACTAATAACATATCCACTTGATGTACTGTCAAACTCAATAACAGGGTTTAATACCTTGTCAACTATGAAGACAGCTGTTTGTCCGTCACTCTTCTCAAATCTTAAGACGTAGCCAAAAACGTTTTTTGAATCACCAGTTTTTATAGTGAAGTCTGTTCCTATGCTACTAGGCATTAATCTGTTAGAATCAATTGTCGGATTTTTAAGCATCAAATTCTGATTTGTAGCTGTTACTTTTGCTTCCCAAAACACTTGACATCCGCTAGCCTCAGGGTTGTCTATTGTTCCTGTGCTGCAAATGGTTAGACCGGTAATGCTATGTAGATTTATTCCTAATCCTGTTCCTTCAACTGATACT
>Ga0180009_10003097_pt1 | contig 19157 bp, 12 predicted proteins | sample OS_PC_MetaG_FD_123537 | JGI IMG/M metagenome (GOLD analysis project Ga0180009, IMG submission 123537) | Groundwater microbial communities from the Aspo Hard Rock Laboratory (HRL) deep subsurface site, Sweden - OS_PC_MetaG | ecosystem: Environmental > Aquatic > Deep subsurface > Groundwater...
CAAAAGGCGCCATGCCGCGTTGCTCGTCGTTCATTTGGAATCACCAAACTTCTCTCCTCGCGCCTTGCCTGGCGCCTTTTGGGGCTGCAACGCCATGGCGCGGATAGTGTTAACAGGCCCTAGGTGGCGGCTACGGTTTTAGAGCGTCCGAGCCAGGTCAGAATGGTCGACAAAGCGCGATCAAGAAACGGCTTGTCATGCTGTTCGAGTATGTGCGCCCTACCCGAACAAAGTTTTTCCGCCAACACAGCCCGGGTAAATTCCGCGGCCTTTACGCCCATGGCATCAACAAACATATAATTTGAAGAAATCTTGCTATACCAGGCGAGCTTGTAACGGTGATGCCGCCCGGTATCGGCATCCGCGAACTCGAACCAGGTGTCGAATTCTATATCGCCCAACCGCTCGATCATGGCCTGCACTTCGGCGGGGAGCGTTGGCTCGGAATCAACCTCTGCCTGCTGCTCGACCTGCGCTGCTTCTATTGGTGGCTGTTCCGCAACTTCAGTCGATGCTGCCTCAGGTTCGTTCGCCCGATTAAGCGCATGATCCTGCCAGGTGCAGATCTGGGCAAACATCCTATCGTTATCGCGGCGCCCGTAACCCTGTAAATCTTCCAGGCCTTGGCGCAGTTCCTTGCGCAATCGCGGCAAAGCCTCATGCACTCGATCACGTTCGGCTTCATCATCATGTGACCGCAGACTCCATACCAGATCGTCGGCCAGTTTCACGGCGAGTTTCCAGGCCTCACTGTCCGTGCCGTCGTTTTCACGCAGCAGGATAAAGGTAAGTTTTTCAACCCACACCTGACGCATGAAGGTCTGCGCTTCCTGAGCAAGACGCGTATTCAGCAAAATATTTTTTATTTCATCATTGGCCTGTGTGCGCGCATTGTTCAACCGTGCCTGGCCATTCGCAGCCTCAACCGTACGGCGCTCGATGATCTTCGCCTTCTGCTCGATTTCATGCAGATGTGCGGTGAAATCACTCAGCAGCTCGTCGAACAGACTCAGGTCATTCTTGAAATCTCGCAGGACGCGCTCGACTATTTTCGTCATGCAAGGGAAGATGCCGCGTTCCAGGTCATCTTCGGTTACCCAGCGCGTGCCCGCTTCGGCCATCACATCCAGCAAGCGCCGTCCCGGATGGTGCTTTTCAGTAAACAGGTGCCGATCGACAATGGCCACCTTGAGGTAAGGCGTATGCAAGCGACTCAACAGCGCCTTGACGATATTCGGCAGTGCCTCGTCTTGCAGCATGTATTCGAACAGCATACCCACCAAGTCGATGATGTCCGCATCAGCACTTGCCACCCGGCGGCGATCGACACCGCCGTAGAGACGCTGCCGCTCCGCGGCCAGCGTGGTTTTAAGGCCTTCAAGCAGTTTCAGATCGACGCTGATATTTTCTATGACGTCACTCTGGAAGCGTGTCGTGGCCTCCGAACCACTCTGCTCCAACTGGATGCTGTCGATGGCGCCAAGAAGTGTGGAGCGCGAACTGGCGGCAACAGCTTCGCTGATGGCCTCACCGGTGGCCGACATACTACCTGTCGTGTCCCGGGAAATACCGTGACTGCGCGCCATCAATTCCAGGATCGATTGGAAGGCCTCTTCACCGACTGTTTGCTCTACCGCAGCAGGAGCAGATGGTACTTTGGGCGCTGCGGATCCGGATGACGCCTTCACTTGGCGCGGATCGAACTGCTTACGGATCTCGTATTTCAGGTTGGGCAGGATGCCGGCGTTCACAAGCCGACGATTGTATTCCTCATACATCGCCAGCAGCTCGCGCATGACATAGCGTTCGAACACCGCATAAATAATCATGCGGGTCTTGCCATCCATCACCAGCAGATTGAAAGCGCCGCGGGCGGCCTCGGACAGCTGCGTCGGACCACCCGGGAGCTGCTGATCGGAAAGTTTGGCGCCACCATTGACCACGGCCAGACGTTGATTCAGCCCATACAGCTGTTCGCTGTAGTTGGCGTTGGCCTTGGCAATCATATTCTGCACCGGCAGTGCGGCCTCAACGTCGGTCTTTTCGACCAGACTCAGTTTGGACGCGGTGAGGTCACCGAAGCCCACCGGCATACTTTCACTGGGCAAACTGCCGTTGATGAAATCCTTGAAGCCCGTATCGACAGTCTTGAAAAACCCATGCTCGACTTCGGTACGCTTGCGTTTGAGTTCCTGCATGGCCTCGAACAACTTGGCCTGGGCCGCGTTGGTCTCGGCCTTGCCGGCGAATTCCAGCAGCGCCACATCGGCATTGTCGAGCATGGTGATCATCATTGGCGCGAGATGACTGCGCACCATCTGACGGCAACCCTGCACCAGGTCTTTGAAACGTGGCGGGAGTTGATTGTTCCGGGAAGATCCTTGCGAATTCATAGCAATCCTGTGCATCTCGACAGACACTATAGTGCCTTAAGTCAGGTAATCTGGTTAAGAATCATCGGCGAGCTCGCCGAAGCCTTTAGAAAGTACCGCAAAATCCTCTAGATGGCGAACATTTGTGGCATGTGCATGGCACGGATCAATCACCCAGGAGCTTGCGCAGCCCGGCCTCATCCAGCACCGTCACACCCAGGGCCTCGGCCTTGGTCAGCTTGGAGCCCGGATCGGCGCCGGCGACCACATAATCGGTCTTTTTTGACACGCTGCCGCTGACCTTGGCGCCCAGGGCCTGCAACCGGGCCTTGGCCTCATCGCGACTCATGTCAGTAAGGGTGTCCGTCAGCACAATCGTTTTACCGGCCAGCGGCTGCTCGCCCTGTGCTGCAATCTCGATAGCAGGCCACTGCAGACCCGCTTCCAGCAGTCGTTTAACAACGCGCTGATTATGGGGTTCCAGGAAGAATACCGAAATGCGCGCCGCCACTTCGGGGCCGACATCCGGCACCTGTTGCAGGGCCGTCGCCTTGAGTCTGCGCGCACGCGCCGCTGCGGTCGCGTCATCGCTGACGGCCATTGCCTTCGCATATTCATCCGCCGCCTGGACCAAGGCATCCAGATTACCAAAGTTGGCTGCCAGTGCCGCGGCGGTGGCCTCGCCCACCTCGGGTATGCCCAGCGCATGGAGAAACCGCGGCAATGTCGTGTTGCGGCTTTTATCCAGCGCTGCAACCAGATTCTCGGCCGACTTCTGGCCCATGCGTTCCAGATCCGCCAAGGCCTCAGCACTGAGTGCGTAGAGATCGGCGACATCCTCTATCAGTTTGCGGTCGACCAGCTGATCGACCAGCTTGTCGCCCAAGCCTTCGATATCCATGGCGCGCCGCGAAGCGAAATGTTTGATCGCCTCTTTGCGCTGGGCGGGACAATACAGTCCCGCCGTGCAACGCCAATCGGCCTCACCTTCCTCGCGGGCGATGACACTCCCGCATTCGGGGCAGCAACCCTTGAGTTGATTAAAAAGATCAAACGCCTTGCCCACATGCTTGGGACGGCGATCCAACAACACCCCAACCACTTCCGGAATCACATCACCGGCGCGCCGCACGATCACTGTGTCGCCGATGCGCACGTCTTTGCGGCGAACTTCGTCTTCATTGTGCAGCGTGGCATTGGTGACGGGGACACCACCGACAAACACGGGTTCCAGCTTGGCGACCGGCGTCAGTTTGCCGGTACGACCGACCTGGATGTCGATATCGCGCACCACAGTGAGCTGTTCCTGGGCCGGATATTTGTGCGCCACCGCCCAGCGCGGTTCGCGGGTCACAAAACCCAGACGCTGCTGCAGCGCAAGGCTGTTGACCTTGTAGACCACGCCGTCGATGTCGAACGGCAAGGCATCGCGCTTGGCTGCGATGCTGTTATAGAACGTGCTCAGTCCTTCGGGGCCCGACACGACAGCACGATCCGTACACACCGGCAGTCCCATGTCGCCGACGGCATCCAGCACGCCGCTGTGTGTGGCCGGGATCTTCCAGCCCTGTACCTCACCCAGACCATAGGCAAAGAAACTCAGCGGCCGACGCGCGGCAATACTGGGATCGAGTTGACGGATGCTGCCGGCGGCCGCGTTGCGCGGGTTGACGAAAGTTTTGTCACCAGCCGCGCGCTGGCGTTCATTCAAGCGTTCGAAATCGGCGTGGCGGATATAGATCTCGCCACGCACTTCCAGCACTGCCGCAGTTATTCCATTCAGTCGCAGCGGGATCGAACCGACGGTGCGCACGTTCTGAGTAACGTCTTCACCGACGCTGCCATCACCACGGGTGGCGGCTTGCACGAGAATGCCTTTCTCGTAACGCAGGCTGATGGCCAGACCGTCGAATTTCAGCTCCGTGGCATATTCAATCGGCGGTGCTTCCGGTCCCAGTTCCAGTTCACGACGGACGCGTGCGTCAAAGGCAATCGCGCCACCCTCGGTGGTATCCGTTTCAGTGCGGATCGACGGCATCGGGATGGCATGCTGCACCGGTGCGAACCGATCCAGTGCAGCACCACCGACACGCCGACTCGGCGAATCCGCCGTGATCAACTCGGGATGTTCTGCCTCCAGTGCCTGTAATTCCTGCATCAGCCGATCGTATTCGGCATCCGGAATCTCAGGATTATCGAGAACGTAGTAACAGTGGTTGTGATGCTCGATCTGCCGGCGCAGCGCGTCGATACGCGAGGCGGGCTTGGCGGGCGGGGTCATGCGTGATGCAGGCGTTGCCGACGCTCGAATTGCTGGATGTCGTCGCGCAGATGATCCAGGGTCTGACGGCTCAGGGTACTGCGGGTCTTGTCACGCAGTTCACCGTTCAATCGCGTAGCAAGCTGCTGTGCCGTGGTTGCGAACAGATCGAAGGCCTGCAAGGGACGCAACGGGCCGGGCAGTTGCAGGAACAGGGTCAGCCCAGGCGTTCCGGTTTCGGCCATGGCAGCAAGTTCCAAGGTGCCTGGCTCGACCAGATTGGCCACGCCGAACACGGAGGTACCGCTGTCCGCGCCATTGGGATAACGATTGTAGATGTGCAATTCATCGTCATACTGCAACCCCACTTCACGGAGCGCGGCATCCACGTCCGCACCACTGAAGACCTGCTGCGACTGTGCGACCAGATACAGGGCCACGACTTTGTCTTCAGCGACCGGGACTGGCGCATCCTCTACAGGATCCTTCGAGACCGGCTGCGCGGCGACTTCAGCGCGGGCCGCCTTGTCGGCCGCCTCGGCCTTCAGCAGTTCCTGCAGCGAGGACAGTTCACGGTGCATGGCTTCCAGATCCGGCTCGCCATCGTCGTTGGTCAGGTTGGGCGGTGGGACTTTGTATTTGGACGCGGGCGCGAACAGCGGGTCGAATTCGTCATCCTGATTGCCGACACCCGGCTCGGTGCGCACAAACAGATTCTCCTGCTCACGCGCGCCGCGGCGACTCCAGAGGTACACCCCGACCACAATCAGGGCACCGATAATGAGCAATATCCAGCGTAATAAGTCCATGAGTATCCGGGCCTGGCCGCAGCCTCACATAGCAGCCAGTTTGGCCGCCTCGTCCACGTCGACCGCCACCAGCCGCGACACACCCGGCTCGTGCATGGTGACGCCCATGAGCTGATTGGACAGCTCCATGGTGATCTTGTTATGGGTAATGAAAATGAACTGCACCTGCGCGGACATCTCGCGCACCATGTCGCAGAAACGGCCGACATTGGCGTCGTCGAGCGGTGCGTCCACCTCGTCGAGCATACAGAACGGCGACGGGTTCAACTCGAAGATCGCGAACACCATGGCTACGGCGGTCAAGGCCTTTTCACCACCGGACAGCAGGTGAATGGTGCTGTTGCGCTTGCCCGGCGGACGGGCCATCACGGTGACGCCGGTGTCGAGCAGATCTTCGCCGGTCAGTTCCGGATAGGCATGACCACCGCCGAACAGACGCGGGAACATGCGCTGCAAACCCGAATTGACCTTGTCGAAGGTCTCCTTGAAGCGCGTGCGCGTCTCGCGGTCGATTTTGCGGATGGCGTTATCCAATGTTTCCAGGGCCTCATTAAGATCGGCGAGCTGCGCGTCCAGATAATTCTTGCGCTGGGACTGCTCCTCGAACTCTTCAATGGCCGCGAGATTGATCGGGCCGAGACGCTGGATCTTGCCTTCCAGTTGCTCCAGCTCTTTTGCCCAGGTATCGATGTCGGCATTCTCGGCCATCTCCTGGGCAAGCGTCTCCAGCTCGAAGCCGGTCTCGGCGAGCTGCTCGATCAGGGTCTGGGTGCGTACCTTGGTTTCCTGCATGGCGATGCGCAGCTGGCTTAGCTGTTCGCGCATTTCCTGCGCGGTGTGTTCACGCGCCGTGCGTTGCTGATCCTCACCGCGCAGACGATGATCGATCTCCTCCACCTTGCGGCGCGCCTCGATCAACTCGGCCTCGACCAAAGAGCGACGCTCCAGGAACTGCGCAAGTTCTTCCTGCAGGGCTTCCAGGGGTGATTCGCCTTCCGCCAACGCCGCGTTCAGTTGCTCGCGACGCTCGCTCAGATGCACCTGCTGACCGCGCATCCGCTCCAGATTCTGCCCGGTCGTGCTTTGCGCGGTGCGCATGGATTCGATCTGAATGGCGATGGCGTGGGTACTGTCGCGGTCGGCCTGGGCCTGAGCGCGCGCCTGATCCAAGGCAGTGCGACGGCGCTCGCGCTCCGCAGCGCGCGAATCGCGTTCTTCGGCCAGCTGCTCCATCAGCGCCAGCGCTTCGCTGAGGGTATGCCGGGAAATACCGAATTCGTCATCGAGACGCGCACGCTCGGTGGCCAGCTCCTCGGCCTCCTGGGTGATCGCGGCGATGCGGGACTGCAACTGTTCCTGACGTGAGCGGCGCGCACTCAGCTGGGCGCGCGTCTCGCTATGGGCGCGATGGGCCTGATTGACCGCAACCTGCAGATCATCACGCTGCTGCTCACGCTCCTGCTGATCCTCGCGGGCCTGCTCCACGGCCGCCTGCAGTGTGGCCACAGTCTCTTCCTGTTCCTGAAGTTGTGCCTTCAACTGCTTGATATCTTTCTCACGCGCAATGATACCGGCCTTACTATCGGTATCCCGGGTGACACGCAACCAGCTGGCGCCGATCCACACCCCATCGCGGGTGATAATGGAATCCTGTGCCGCTAACTGCGCACGCTGCGCCAGGGCCTGATCAAGACTGTCGGCCGCATACACACCGCCGAGGACACCCGCGAGCGACCAGGGCGCAGTCACATGCTGGGTAAGCGGGGTCAGCGAACCGGTAACCGCCTGCGGCGCATGCTGTGTATCGAACAGCGTCAGTGCACCTTCAGACAGACTCGACAAGACATCTGTGACTCGCTCCACGCCATCAACACAAACCGCCTCCAGATAGGCACCCAGCACGGTCTCGACGGCACGCTCCCAGCCGGACTCGACCTGCAACTGCTGAGCCAGCCGCGGCGCCTGCGCCAGGCCCTGCGATTCCAGCCAGCTGCTTACCGCACCACTGGTCTGCCCCAACGCGGCCTGCTGCAATGCTTCAAGTGATACAAGCTGGCCGCGGGTGTCCTGGTGGACGCGGCGCGCCTGATCCAGCTCGTGCGCCTGTGCTTGAGCTTGTTCACGTAATTCATTGAACTGCGTACGGATGCTATCGAGTTCCGACTGCAGTCGCGCGGCCTCTTGCTCGCGCTCACCGACCTCGGCATCCAACTGAGCAATCTCTTCATCGAGATTGCCACCGGCCAGCGATTGCCCTTCGCCGTTGATGCGATCAAGGCGCTGCGCCAGCTGGGTCAGTTGGCGTTCCAGGTGATCCAAACGGGTACGTTCTACTTCGGCACTGCGCTGCGGCTCGGCGGCACGGCGGTTGAAGTCATCCCATTCGGCCTGCCAGATCTGCATGGCCTGCTCGGCCTCCTGCAGCTGGGCACCGGTTTCCTCGGCACGCGCCTGCAGTTCCGCAAGCTCCGGCTGCCGGGCGCCGAGACTCTGTTCCAGTTCGGTCAGGCGCTGTGTGTCGACATCAATATGTGCTTCGGCCTCGTTCCAGGCACGGTCAGCCTGAGCGAGTTCCTGCTGCTGGCGGGCGCGGGTATCTTTGCCGTGCTGAATGCTCTGTTCGACACGGGCGATCTCTGCACCGAGGCCATAGAAGCGACCCTGCACTTCATTGAAGGCATCGTTGGATTCGATCTGCGCCTCGCGGGCCTTTTCGATGGAGGCCTCCAGCGCACGCTGTTCGGCGATGACACCTTCCAGATTGGTTTCCAGCTCCTGGATCAGACGCTGGCGGTCGGCACTTTCGGCATGCAGCTTCTGATGCTTCAGGGTGAGCAGCTCAGCGCGGACGCGGCGCTCCTGCTGCTTGAGTTCTCTATAGCGCTCAGCCGTACGCGCCTGCCGTTGCAGCTTCTCAAGCTGTTTCTCTATTTCATCACGCAAGTCATTGAGGCGGGATAGATTTTCGCGTGTATGCTTGATGCGATTTTCAGTGTCGCGGCGGCGTTCTTTGTATTTCGAGATACCGGCGGCTTCTTCGAGATAGACGCGCAGGTCTTCCGGCCGCGCCTCGATCAAGCGCGAGATCATGCCCTGTTCGATAATGGAATAGCTGCGTGGACCGAGACCTGTGCCGAGGAAGATGTCGGTGATGTCGCGGCGGCGGCAACGCACACCGTTGAGGAAATAGGCTGAGGTCCCGTCGCGCGACACCTGGCGCTTAACCGAGATCTCGCTGTACTGGGCATACTGGCCACCGATCTTGCCTTCGGTGTTTTCGAACACCAGCTCGACACTGGCGTGACCAACCGGCTTGCGGGACGTTGAGCCGTTGAAGATGACGTCCGCCATGGAATCGCCACGCAGATTCTTGGCGGAGCTTTCGCCCATCACCCAGCGCACCGCGTCGATGGTATTCGACTTGCCGCAGCCATTGGGCCCAACGATGCCGACCAGGTTACTGGGCAGCTGGATCGTAGTGGGGTCGACGAACGATTTGAAACCGACGAGTTTTATTTTATCCAGGCGCATGGGGGGCGAAGATACAAGATCCAAGTGGCAACATACAAGGATTGACAGCGGCGATCCTATGGGCATGTGCGAGCCCTCCGCGACGCGTTCCGCAAGAGACCCGAGCTTTCTGTTCAACGCCTTTGTTTTTGCTTGTATCTTGTCGCTTGTATCTTGCGTCTATCGCCAGTATCTTTCCGCGCCATGAGCACCCAGCCCAGTAAAGACCTCGAAACCTTTCCCAATCCGCACCCCGGACGCGATTACACCATCCGCATCCGCATGCCGGAGTTCACCTGCCTGTGTCCGAAAACCGGCCAGCCGGATTTCGCGACGCTGATCCTGGAATACATTCCGGAACAGCATTGCGTCGAACTGAAATCGCTCAAGCTGTACATCTGGTCGTTCCGCGAGGAAGGTGCCTTTCATGAAGACGTGACCAACCGCATCCTCACCGATCTGGTCGCCGCTACCACACCGCGTTTCATGCGCCTGACCGCCGAATTCATGGTGCGTGGCGGCATCTACACCACGGTCGTCGTCGAACACCGTGCGTCCGGTTAGCAGCCCGCGGTCAAGGTCGAGCTTCCCTGACGCTCATTCCACAGATCAAACACGCGTTGAGCTGGTGAACCTAAAATCATTTCAGCCACGGAAACACACGGAAGACACTGAAACACAGTACATTCCTGGAGCGACTAATCACCACCTCGCGGGTAATGGACGCGCCTGCGTGAAGCTTATGATCTTGTCAGTGTTTTTCCGTGTGGTTCCGTGGCAAATGCGGTTTACAATGTGAACACTACTTTCCTCGGCATTGATGTTGGCACCTCAGGTATCCGCGCCTGTTTGATCGATGCCGCCGGACAAGAACTCGCGACTGTCCATACCGCACTGCCCGAGCCCACGCGAAACAACGCCTGCATAGAACAAGAACCGGACTTGTGGTGGCAGGCACTGCAAGGCGTGCTCGACGAACTTCACGCACAACACCCACTGAATACTCTCGCCGCACTATCCATTGACGGCACCTCCGCCACCCTGCTTGCCTGCAATGCCCAGGGGCAAACGCTGGGACCGGCGCTGATGTACAACGACCACCGCGCCCAGGCCGAAGCGGCAATGATCGCAGCCGCGGCACCGCTAAACAGCGGCGCACAAGGGGCGCACAGCAGTCTTGCCAAGGCACTGTGGTTGCTACGGCAACCGATGTCAGATAAGCCGCGCTACCTTCTGCATCAAGCCGATTGGCTGGCCGCCCGGCTGACGGGCCACTTCGGCATCAGCGATGAGAACAATGCGCTGAAACTCGGTTACGATCCCATCACACGTACCTGGCCGTCCTGGATTAATGGCTTGGAAGTAGATAGATCGCTGTTGCCACGTGTCGTCGCACCAGGCACCCGGCTCAGTCCTGTGCTGCCTGAGTGGGCACAACGCTGGACTATGCCGCGTGTACAGGTTGTCGCCGGCACGACCGATAGCACTGCCGCCTTCCTTGCGACCGGCGCACAGACTATCGGTCAAGCTGTCACGTCGCTCGGCAGCACGCTGGTGTTGAAGGTGTTGGCCGAACGTCCGATCTTCGCACCTGAATACGGCGTCTACAGCCATAGACTCGGCGAACGCTGGTTGGTGGGCGGCGCCTCCAACACCGGCGGTGCGGTATTACGTCAGTATTTCAGTAACGACCAGCTGAGAAACCTGGAATCAAAACTCGACCCGATGCGTCCTACTGGCTTGGACTACTACCCCCTACCCGGTATTGGCGAACGCTTTCCCATGAACGATCCGCATCTGCAACCACGCTTGACACCGCGCCCGGCAGAAGACGCCGTGTTCCTTCAGGGATTGCTGGAAGGTATCGCGCGTATCGAGCAGCGTGGGTATGAATTACTGGAAACACTGGGAGCACCTTATCCCACGCAGGTCATCAGCAGTGGCGGTGGCGCCAACAATATCGCATGGCGGAAATTGCGCGAAAATCTATTGTCCGTACCCGTTACCTTGGCCGGTCATCAAGACGCCGCCTACGGTGCCGCGCGGCTCGCGCGCCAATCTTATACGGATTAAGTACTATTCTGATATAGAGCACCTGATATGCTTGGCGCTCTGAACGACACGCTTAGCGGAGTTCAGAAGTCGTTCAAGTGTTGACTGGCAACTCGATTGCGATTTGTGGATGCGTCTTTTGTGGATGCGTCTAAGGAACTTCTGATTAATTTGATCAAGTGAGCAGATAGAAGGCACAGACGGGTGAAAAAACGGAGTTTACACGGCGTAAATGAATATTTGAGCCCGGCTGCAACACAGCAGAGCCGCTGCAGCGAATTAAGCAGGGTTTCCCCAACCGACACTACTGCCACTCCACCTGGCAGCTCAGTCTTCACCAACCCAGCGAGCAGCATCGACTATTAATATGCAGATCAGCGATCTCTCCTCTACGCTGCGCAGATACCTGGCGGTATTTGTAATAGCTGTTTTGGGCATGCTGCTGAGCGGCATTGCCTACCAGTGGGAACACCATCAGGAAGAAGAACGGCTGCTCCAGCGCTTTGAGTTCTTGGCCAAGGAACGGGCGGCTACAATGCAAGCTGCCATCAATCGTGCCTTGCAAAGCCTGCAGGCCACTGGCGCTTTTTTCGATGCCAGCAATTACGTCTCGCGTACAGAATTCACCCTGTTTCTCGCTGACCGAATCGCTCAACATCCGGATATCCACGGCATCGAATGGCTACTGCGGGTACGGGACAGCGAACGCGAAGCCTTTGAGACCGCTGCGCGCGCAGAAGGATTGACCGACTACCAGATCACCGAATTGAGCGGTGACCAGACACTTATACCCGCCAAGCGTCGGTTTGAATATTTCCCCGTGTACTATGCCGAGCCCTTGGAGAAGAACCGCAAGGCACTCGGCTATGACTCCTACAGCCGCAGCAGCAGCCGGCCAACGATGGAACAGGCGCGGGATGGCGGCAGCATGCTTGCAAGCACGCCTTTCAGGCTGATCCAGGATCAGCACAGCGCACTCTCGACCATTCTCTATCAACCCATCTACAAACTGGGCTCTAAACCCAAGTCCATCGCAGAACGTCGCGAATCCCTGCTCGGCTACGTGGTCGTACTGCTACGCATCCCGGACTTGATCGAGCAAACCACATCCCTTATGGATACGACAGAAATCGACTGGCTGTTACTCGATTCTTCCCTGCCCGCGGACCAGCAACGCCTGCATTTTCAACCCTCGCGCACACGCACTGTCCCGTTCACTCCACCGCCGGGCGACACGCTCAGTGGGCACTTCAGCGTCAATGTGCCGCTGCATCTCCCCGGTCGTGAATGGCAAATGGCATGTTCACCCGCACCCGCTTTTTTTGTACATTACGGCGCCTCACGCGATTGGCTCATTCTCTGGACGGGACTGGCTTTGACGGTATTGTTGTGCCTGTATGTAGGCTCCCGTATACGACGCATTGAGGAAACCGAACGTCTGGCGCGGCGCGACTTTCTCACTGGCCTGCCAAATCGTGCGCTGCTCGCAGAACGCTTGGGCCACGCCCTGGCAACGGCAGAACGTGACGGCAGTCATCTTGCGGTATTGTTCCTTGATCTCGACCGTTTCAAACATGTCAACGACAGCATGGGCCACTCGGCAGGCGATAAGCTGCTCACACAAGTAGCTGAACGCCTGAGTCAGGTCTTACGCAAGGAAGACACCCTGGCCCGCATGGGTGGCGATGAATTCGTAGTCGTCATGGAGCATCTGCAGCACGGTCGGGATGCCGCGGTACTGGCGGAGAAACTGATTCAGACCTTATTACAGCCAATCGCCATCGGCGATACACCACTCTACCTGACAACCAGTATCGGCATCAGCCTCTATCCGCGCGACGCCACAACGGCAGAAGGCCTGGTCAGTGATGCGGATGCCGCCATGTATCGGGCCAAGGAATCCGGACGCAACACCTTTCAGTTCTATACGCCAGAACTCACACAATTTGCACACGAGCAGGTGACACTGGTCAGCGATCTGAAGCATGCCCTGGAACGTCAGGAACTGGAGCTGCATTATCAACCGCAGGTCACGCTTGCCGACGGGAAACTGTTCGGCGTTGAAGCATTGCTGCGTTGGCGACACGGCAAGACAGGATTGATCATGCCGGATCGCTTCATTCCGCTTGCAGAAGAGACTGGCCTGATCGTGCCAATCGGCGCCTGGGTATTGCAGGAGGCCTGCGCGCAAGCCAAACGCTGGCTGGATGCGGGATTGCCACTGCAACGCATTTCTGTAAACGTGGCCGGCCCGCAGCTGCAACGCGGCGATATGCTGAAAACGGTCGAACGAACCTTAGCGGAAACGGGTCTGCCGCCGGGCATACTGGAACTCGAAGTGACCGAGTCATTCATCATGGTCAAGACCGAATCCATCATCAATACGTTGAAGAGCCTGCGACGCCTCGGCGTCACCATTGCGGTGGATGATTTCGGCACCGGCCATTCATCGCTGTCACGGCTCAAACGTCTACCGATCGACCGCCTCAAGATCGATCGTACCTTCGTCCAGGATCTACCGGCGGATGAAGACGATACTGCCATCACGCGCGCCATCATTGCCTTGGGCAAGAGTCTCGGGCTGCGCATCATTGCCGAAGGCGTGGAAAGCGCCGCGCAGGCGCAACTGCTGCTGCATGAAGGCTGCCACGAGGCGCAGGGTTATTATTACAGTCGCCCCGTGACCGCAGATGCCATTCCAGAACTGCTGCGCGGCCATCCACAAAAAAACAGCCAGACCCACTAACAGCACGCGCTTGAATTCGTTTTCAGAGCAGCCTGATTTATGCTTGAATTCCCGGCCAGGGTCGCTCCTACAGTGTCGGGGCCTGTCGGACGCGGCCTACGGCCTGAATCCGGCCTACGACCTGATGCATCCATAACGCAGGTCGGATTCAGCGGCGTTAGCGGCGCGTCCGACTACGTTACAAACGATATCGATACCGAAACGCACACACCACCTGGAGAATAATTCGTGCGGGATTTCTACAAAGGCTTCGGCTATCTGCTGGAAGGCATCAGATTGATCCAGGCGCCCGGCCTGCGCCGTTTCGTTGTGATGCCGCTGCTGATCAACATTGTGCTGTTCGCTGGATTGATCTATGCGGCGGTGTCCGGTTTCGGGCAGCTGCTGGATTACCTGCTGGGTTTTTTACCGGACTGGCTGCATTGGCTGCAGTATCTGTTATGGCCGCTGTTCGCGGCCACGGTCATGATCATCCTGGCCTACACTTTCACACTCCTCGCCAACCTGATCGCAGCCCCTTTCAATGGCCTGCTGGCCGAGGCCGTTGAGAAACACCTGCAGGGGCATTCACTGGAAAATACCGGGGACTGGAAAACATTGATCAAGGATATCGTCCCCAGCCTGCTGTCGGAGGTCCAGAAGATTCTGTACTTCCTGTTACGCGCCGCGCCGCTCGCGCTGTTGTTTGTGATTCCCGGCGTCAATCTGGCTGCACCGCTGTTGTGGACATTATTCAGTGGCTGGATGCTGGCACTCGAATATGCTGATTACCCCATGGACAACCACGGACTGAAGTTCCGTCAGCAAAGGCCATTAATACGCCAACGGCGTCTCCTGTCGATGGGTTTTGGCCTGACAACGCTCGGGCTGACGCTCATCCCGTTCGTCAATTTCATCGCCATGCCGGCGGCCGTGGCCGGGGCAACAGCCATGTGGGTGCGGGAACTGAAAAAATAGGGGTCAGATCTTCCGCTGCTGTGGGGACAGATCTTTAGCTCTGTCCCCGTCCGTGCGGACCACGCGGATAAAAGAAACCACTGTGGACCGCGATGGCTGGATGTTGCGGCTCCGCTCTGCTGAGTGGAACCACAACGGGGACAGAGCTAAAGATCTGTCCCCACTTTGGCGGTATATCGGAGAGGCGGGGCCGCTTAGTGCGGACCACGCGGATAAACGAAGCAGCAGCGGACCTCGAAGGTGATTGTTTGGTGGCTCCGGTTGGTTGTGTGGAACCACGACGGGGACAGAGCTGAAGATCTGTCCCCACTTTGGCGGTATATCGGAAAGGCGGGTCCGCTTTGCTGAGTGGAACAACAAAGATCTGTCCCCACAGCAGCGGTTCGTTACGCGAGACAGTAACTACCGCCGCAAGTAAGCCCCAAGCCGCGCCACGCCTTCCTGCAACTGCTCTAACGAGGTGGTGTACGCGAAGCGCACATGAGTATTCGCACGATAGTTTCCGAAGTCGATACCCGGCGTAATAGCCACTCCCGCTTCTTCCAACAGCGTTCGGCACCAACTGAAGCTGTCCTGAGTGAAGCGCTCGCAACCGGCATACAGATAGAATGCGCCCTGCGGCTCAACAGCGATATCGAACCCCAGGTTGCGCAGCGCAGGCAATAAATAATCACGTCGCTCTGCAAACAGCTTGCGTCGCTGTTCGAAAATAACCTGTGCCTCTGGCGTGAATGCTGCCAGCGCGGCATGCTGCGCCAGTGTCGGGGCTGCCAGAAACAGGTTCTGCGCCAACCGGTCCAACGCCTCGACATGCGTCTGTGGCGCGACCAGCCAACCCAGCCGCCAGCCGGTCATGCCGAAATACTTCGAGAAACTATTGATGACAAAAATGTCATCACTGATGGCCAGCGCAGTGTCGGCCTCGCAGCCGTAGGTCAGCCCGTGGTAGATCTCATCGACAATAAGCGCACCACCGCGCTGTAGCGCCAGGGCGTGCAATTCGCGCAGTTGCGCCGTGGTCAACAAAGTGCCGGAAGGATTTGCCGGTGAAGCCACGAGCATGGCGGCCGTCGCATCCGTCCAATGGGTACGTGCCAGTTCGGGTGTGAGTTGATAACCGGACTCAGCATCGGTCGGCACCAGTATCGTTTCACCCTCCACAACGCGCACGAAATTACGGTTGCAGGGATAACCCGGGTCGGTCATCAGTACCTGTCGGCCTGGATCGATCAGCGCAGTCAAAACGAGCTGTAACGCACCTGAAGCACCGGGAGTGACAATGATGCGCGTCGGATCGACCGATACGCCGTAGCGCGACTGGTAATGGCCGGCGATGGCAATCCGCAGCGGCATCAACCCCGCGGCAGGTGTGTAATGCGTCTGTCCCTGTGCCAGCGCAGTCTCTCCAGCGGCAATGATCGGCGCAGCCGTCGGAAAATCCGGCTCTCCGATTTCCATATGCACAATGGAACGTCCGGCGGCTTCCAGTTCACGTGCCCGCGCCAGCAACGCCATGACATGAAACGGCTGGATATCCGTCATGCGGGCGGCCAGGGGTGGCGGGTTGTTATTCATATCGCGGCACTCAAGGGGAGTGCCCGACTATAACAGAGCGGCTCAAGCGTCGGCATGTACCCGCTGCAACAGCGCGAGATCCGTGTAAGTTGCGCCACCGGCATCACCCGACAACACCTGGAAGGGTTGACCAGGTTCGCCAAAGTGATCCAGCAGCAGGGCCGCGCTGGGGAAGTCATGGCCCTGAGTGTAATCACTGACAGTGACAATGGTCTTGAGGCCGGCGGCACGCGCGGATAGCAAACCGTTTTCGGAATCCTCGAAGGCCAGGCAGGCCTCCGGCCTCAAACCCATATGTTCCATGGCGTAAAAATAGATATCCGGCGCGGGTTTTTTCCTGGGCACCATACTGCCGGCGGCGATCACCTCGAACCAGGATTCGGCATCCGGCGCGATACTCGCCTTGAGCAGTGCGGTGACATTGTCCGGCGTGGTCGTTGTGGCGATCGCCAGACGCAAACCATCGGCGCGAGCCAAATCCAGCAACCGCCGCACGCCGGGGCGCAGAGGCACTCCGCCACGTGCAACCGTCTCGGTATAGATACGGGTCTTGGCCTGATGCAGGCCGGCGATGAATTCGGCCAGCGCGGCCGGCCGCTGAAATTCCGGACGGTAGGTGTCCAAATAATGAAGAATGCGCTCCTTGCCACCCGTCACTGCCAGGAGCTGCCGGTACATATCCACCGACCAGATCCAATCCAGACCGGCATCAGCGAAAGCAGCGTTGAACGAAACACGATGGACTTCTTCGGTTTCCGCCAAGGTCCCATCGACATCAAACAACAGTGCGCGCAGTTCACTCATGATCTGTTCACCCAAACCAGCTCCGGTTAAAAAATGGCCGCACAGCTTAGCTCAGTGGCAACTGCCTGCACACCCCGCCGGGCAGTTCGTCTGAGGCCTGATTCGGACTTGACTCAGCCCCCCTACTACGCCGAAACTTAGCCGCTTATTCCGGGGGGGTGGTTGCGCCTACAGGGCCTTCCACCTGCCAATAACTCCATTTCAGACCGGCGGTTACACCGCATCTGCAGGAGAGCAAATGGCTACTACCAAGAAGTCTGCGACCAAGAAAAAGACCGTCACCAAAAAGGCGCCAGCCAAGAAGGTGGCAGTCAAAAAGGTCGTTTCCAAGAAACCATCAGGCAAAACATCAGGGAAACCCGCAGTGAAATCCGCAAGCACCAAGGCAGCTGCCAGCAAGGCCGCCCCCGCGAAGAAAGCTGCAACTAAAAAGGTTGTCGCCAAAAAGGCACCGGCCGCAAAAGCCGCACCTAAGGCCACACCAAAGGCTGCAGAGAAACCCGTCGCCAAGAAATTCACAGCGCCGAAAAAACCGGCTCCGAAAAAACCTTCACGGACAGCAAGCAGCACGGGCACCGTTGTCGAGAGTATCGAGCCGTACCAGGAAACACCCGGCGAAGACTACATGAACGACACCCAGCGCGAGCACTTCCGCAGCATCCTGCTCGCCTGGAAACGCGAGCTGATGGAAGAAGTGGACCGTACTGTGCATCACATGCAGGACGAAGCCGCCAACTTCCCTGACCCGAACGACCGCGCCACGCAGGAATCCGAGTTCAGCATGGAGCTGCGTGCCCGTGACCGCGAGCGTAAGCTCATCAAGAAGATCGATGAGACCATCGGCAAGTTTGATCATGATGATTATGGTTACTGCGAAACCTGTGGCGTGGAGATCGGTGTGCGTCGACTCGAGGCACGCCCCACGGCGGCACTGTGCATCGACTGCAAGACACTGGATGAAATCCGTGAGAAGCAAATGGGCAGCTGACCGCTACTGAATTGTTAAGTAGCCCATGAAAACCGGCCTTGTGCCGGTTTTCTTTTTTCGATATCGACGAGTGATCAGACCTGAAGCCTTGTTTCATCGGCGTACTGGTCTGTATCTTAATTATCGGTGCATTTTGACCTGGAAACCTTCGTTACGGGCATGACCTCTGATTCAGCCACCGTTTATCGCGGACGTTTTGCGCCCTCGCCCACCGGTCCGCTGCATTTCGGCTCACTGGTGGCGGCCGTGGGCAGCTACCTGGATGCACGCAGCCGAGGCGGAGAATGGCTGGTCAGAATCGAAGATCTGGACCCGCCACGGGAGATTCCCGGTGCGGCGTCGATGATTTTGCAGACCTTGGAAAACTTCGAGCTGTATTGGGACGGCAGCGTTCTGTATCAAAGCCAACGCAACGCTGCCTATGCTGATGCAATCGACCAGTTACAGTCCCGGCGACAACTGTTTCCCTGTGCCTGCAGCCGCAAGGAAATCGCGGACAGTGCTATTGCCGGGCCGGAAGGTCCGATTTATCCCGGCACCTGTCGTCAAGGCATGGATAACCCTCGTCAGCCACACGCACTGCGCGTCAGGGCGGAGGATCGTAACCTGAATTTCAGCGACCTGCTACAAGGTTACATCGAACAAAATCTGGCCCGCGATATCGGGGATTTCGTTGTTCGACGCGCCGATGGTATCCATGCCTACCAACTCGCCGTGGTTGTCAATGACGCCCAACAAGGCATTACGCATGTTGTGCGAGGAAGTGACCTATTGTTGTCCACCACCCGACAGATCTACCTGCAGGAACTACTCGGCTACCCGACACCCGAATATCTGCATCCCCCGATTGTCGTGAATAGCGCTGGCGAAAAACTCAGTAAACAGACTTATGCCGAACCACTCGATGTCCAGGCCAGTCGCAAGCTGGCAGCGGCTGTGTTGCGATTTCTGAACCAACCCGTCCCAGCGGATTTTTCAGGCATGACGCTCTCTGAAATCTGGTCATCTGCTGCGCAGACCTGGGATCCACAATCTCTCCCACCGACACTGACGGGTGTCGTACCAGTTCTGGCATAGATCAAAC
>Ga0180009_10003098_pt1 | contig 19155 bp, 14 predicted proteins | sample OS_PC_MetaG_FD_123537 | JGI IMG/M metagenome (GOLD analysis project Ga0180009, IMG submission 123537) | Groundwater microbial communities from the Aspo Hard Rock Laboratory (HRL) deep subsurface site, Sweden - OS_PC_MetaG | ecosystem: Environmental > Aquatic > Deep subsurface > Groundwater...
CCAACTGTCTGAGGACAGCGTCCGAGTTTTGGGATTTCAGCGAGATGCGTTCTAGATCATCTTTAAAACGAGTCTCCGTCTGAAAGAGGTTTGTACCAGACACGGATGGATAAAGAGTTCTATTCTCATGCTTCGTTGTGCCCGCCCGCGGGCATGGTGGTTTGTATGAGTATGGTTAAGCTGTTCACTCTGCCAGAATGACCCGGTACGGTCAAGACCGGATATGCCCCCTGTCATCTAAATCTCATCTGACAAAAGGGTTCCGGGACGGCTTCTTTTAATCGCAGGCTCGCTTCAGGTCATGGGGATGGAAACCTGCGGCTGAGAGAACCGTTCAAACACGCCTTGACTCAAGAAAACAGTTCTTTTAGGATGACGCCGGAATCATAAACCATGTGATTCAGGAAACTGAATCGGCCGGATCCCGTTGTGGCAGGAAAACCCAGTGTCAGTTTGGATGCTGCTGCACTTCGTTTTTGTATGAAACCACGTATTCTGCCTGTGATGTATCTGCTGCTCCCTCCGGGAACATTTGAGGCGCCAATGATATCGTCTGCTGAAACGCCAAAACTCGGACTGCGTCCTCAAACAGGTGGCGTTTCTTCACGCAGAAGATATCAACGGCTTGTTTCCCCAAATATTCCAAGTCGCTCCCAGCAGACACATCACAGGCCTGGAAAATGTCTTTCCATGCCCGTTGTGCCCGCCTGCGGGCATGATGGTGTGTAAGTTACCAGAAGTGATCACCCCAGCAGGAACCGGAATTTAAGTTTGAAACAGGATTGACAATCATCCGAAATGGATTCGAATGGATTTTAATAACAGACAGGAGAAAAGATGAAAGAGAAACCGGATTACGAAAAATACCCGATCAGTGAAGAAGAGATGGGCAAGCATTACAAAGCCTGGACGATTAATCTGGCCAATCAGGTTGCCTATCTTTTTAAGCTTGGGAAGGAGATGGGTGGTGATAAATTCATTGAGCGGGTCAAAGCCGATTTTACCCGCCAGGGTGAAAAGGCGGCGCCCTACTGGATGAAAAAAACCGGGACCACCCCCGATGATTTCAAGGACTGCTCCGGAATTCCCAAAGTGCAGGATGCCATCGATCTTCTCTATGCAAATTTCTGGGATGGTTATATCGAAAATACCCCCCAGGCATTTGAAAAAGAGGTGACCACCTGCCCTGTGGCGAAACCCTGGTGCCAGGAACCCGACATTTGTGATGTCATGCTCGGTTCATTCGAAAGCGGATTGATGAAAGGCTTGAATCCCCGTTTCAAGCCGCAGGGCTTCTCCAAATTGATTCCCAGAGGGGATGCCAGTTGTCGTTTCAGGGTCGAACTGGAGGATTAAAAAGACGGTTCGGTTTTTTCGCAACAGGAGCGACGAAGGCGTCCGGGCGGGCCAGATGGCAGATCCTGCCTGAATTCATGTGAAGGTAATGTTGTTGACGGTCAGGTATGTTTCCAGGATTTCAAACCCGTTCAGTGCCGTATCGGACAAAGGCAGCACGTTGATGGCAATTCCCGGAAACGATTGTTCAAGGGCCGGGTGGGTTTCCGGGTTCCGGGTCTTGTTGAACAGGATCCGGTTGATCGGGATGTTGACCGTCTTCAATCGAGCCAGGATTCTTTCAGACTCGGCAAATGAGAGTTTGTCAGGGTTCAGAACGAGATTGATCCGGGTTGTTTCCGGGTCCTCAAAAGTATCCTTCAGCATCGTAAAATAGACTTTCTGCTCCTCGATGGTATTCAGGACCTTGTCCGTCTCGCGCTCTTTTCGGATCAGCTTGATCCTGGTGATCATGTTTCTTTTCTCAATAATCTCCCTGCGCAGGGCCAGAAGCTTCTCGGTCCAGATCAGCGAGAGTGACGGCAGGAACAGAAACTTCAGTGACAGCGCTGTGGGCGGCATGTCGAAAACCAGATAATCATGGGACCGAAAATCCCGGCGGATTTTCTGGAATGCCAGGATCAGCGCATACTCCTCCAGACCTGGAGAGAACTGAATCACATCAAAATAGCTTTCCAGGTTAAAGGCGGTCAGGTATGCGTAGGATTTTTTAACCTGTCGGCTGACACTCCGCAGATAGACTTTCACCCATGCCTCCTGATCGACCTCCATCACCGTCAGGTCCTTGTGGATCGTGCTGGGTTTGTTGGACAACTGTTTGTTGAATATATCGGACAGGTTATGTGCCGGGTCCATCGAAATCAGGGCGACCTTGTGCCCCGCTTTTGCCATGGCAATGGAATAGATCGCCGATGAGGTCGATTTTCCGACGCCCCCCTTGCCCATGAAAAAAACATTGACTGGATGTTGCATGCTTAACCGATGTCGAAGACTGAAAATAGTTGGGACAGGGGCTCGCTGGCGGTATCGACCTTCTTCAGCATGAGTATCAACTCTTTCTCCATGTGGGGCATCAGGTCCAGCGAAATCTGCATGGGGGGTGAAGGCAATCCGACGAACGAACCCAGAACCAGAAGACCGAAAATATGTTCCAGCTCTTCCAGTTCCCGCTCAATGGTATCAACCGCTTTTCCGCGGGCAACCTGGTCTGCTGTCTCCCAGACAGACAGACACCAGGCAAGCATGGTTTTCAGGAAACGTGGCATTATGGTCTCTGGTGGTTACCTGACCCGGAAAATCCGTTTTTCAAAGATAATTCTGCGCTGGGAGGGATAAAAATAGTAGATCGCATACAGTGCTGCCAGAAAGGATCCAGCCATATAAAACTCCGGGAAATCGTAAAGATAGGCAACCAGGCTGAAGTAGGGTGTCAGCAGCGCAACACGGATCAGGCTCAGTTCAAACCGGATAAACCGGTCTTCCGGAATATGTGTTTGATGCCGTTGGCGATGGGCGAACATCGTCCTGATAAAGATGGGGGCGGCAATGGCAAACACGAGTGATCCGATGAAGGTTGCGACCACGAAAATCTCTGCGGTTTCCCCCTGCCGGAACAGCGCAAGCTTGAACTCCTTGTTGAGAAAACCGCAGATAAAGCCTACCAGTGCGGGTGTCAGAAATCCAAAATAGGTTTTTTTTAACCGGCTTTGCATCGCACCTCCATCCGCATGGCAGTCATTCAGGGAATAAACCGTGAAAAGGACTCGCTAAGGCGTTTTTCACGGTTCACGGTTTCTGTCAGGCATGTTCTCCCGCCATAGTGGGTGAGCTGCCGGTCCCCAGTAACTTGATCACTCCTTCAGCGACAATCCACAATGAAATGATCAGGATAATGGCATTGATCACCTGCAGCATCAGGTTGTTTTGAGTCCCGAATGCCGTCTGGTTCAGAATAAGCGCCCAGATCGTCATGACAGCCATAAATACCATCGGAATGGCAGTAAACAGCCACTTCAGACCCCCCTTCTGCTTCAGATAAACGGAGATGATCAGCAGCGCCAGGGCTGCCAGCGCCTGGTTGGTCGCCCCAAACAGCGGCCACAGTTTCAGTGCCCCGTTGCCGCTGGGACCGGTCGCAAACGCCAGTATCAGCGCGCTGCCGACAGCGATAATGGTGGCTACATGTTTGCCGGTAAGGAAATCCACCTTTAAATCGGTGAACAGCTCCGAAACAACGTAGCGTTGAATCCGGGTGGCCGTATCCAGGGTCGTGCCGGCAAAGGAGGCCACGAAAACCCCCATGATCACCACCGCAATGTTTTTGGAGAGCCCGATCGCTGCGATCATATTGGCCGAACCATCCACAAAGGCCGTGATTTTTGACCCCAGACCGGCAGCTGCGGCCCATGAGGCGTAGTGGGTTGTCCAGGCGGGGATGCCCGTCAACGTTTCACCACCCTTGGTTACATAGCCCATGCCGATCCCGGCGGAAACGGCGATGATCACCAGGGTTGCAAGGGTTCCTTCCATGAGCATGGATCCATAGCCGACAAACAGTGAATCGTCCTCACTGCGGACCTGCTTGGCGGAAGTCCCGGAAGAGACGAGGGCATGAAAACCCGAGATAGCGCCGCAGGCAATCGTGATAAACAGGAAGGGCCACAAGGGGGGCGCACCTTTCGGGGTTGCCTGAATCGCCGGGGCCACGATCTCAAGACTCCCGGCAAAGGCTGAAAACAGAACGCCCAGTATGAGCAGTGCCATGGCGATCATCAACTGGTGGGAGTTGATGAAATCCCGGGGCTGCAGCAGGGTCGTCACCGGCAGCGTGGACGCAATATAGGCATAGATCAGCAGGATGATCGTCCAGACACCGGTGGCCGGGATGCCGGCAACGGATGGCATCACCAGGGGAACGTAAGCGCCGATAATGACCGTGATATACATGAGCGTCACGGCAACAATCGACCAGCCGAGAATACTGGCATTTTTCTTATAAATCATATAACCCAGCGCCACGGCGATGATCACTTCAAACCAGACCGGCAGCACGGCGGCGGGATAGATATTGAAAACCACCGCGATGATCAGCCCGAAAATCGCGATCACAATCCACAGTTCCAGAAAAACGATGATGAAAAACAGGTTGCGGGTACGGCTGTTCACATACTTGGAGGTGTATTCGGCAATGGACTTTCCCTGGTTGCGCATCGATATGATCAGGGAACCAAAATCATGGACCGCTCCCATGATGATGCTGCCCAGAAATACCCAGATCAATGCGGGAAGCCAGCCCCAGATGATGGCGATGGCAGGGCCCACAATCGGTCCCGTACCTGCGATCGAGGTAAAGTGGTGACCGAAAATAACCTCTTTTTTGGTCGGTACATAGTCAACGCCGTCCTCCATTTCAACTGCAGGAACCCCTGCCTCCGCGGAAAGATTGAAAACCTTGTTTCCAATGTACTTTCCATAGAGATTATACATGATGATGAAGCCGGCGAATGCCAGTACCATGATGACTAAAGCACCCATAGAATCCTCCTTTTCTAAAAAAGAAAATCAGATACGTCGATGAATAAAGATTTGAATCAATTCATATCAAAATCACGACTGACAGGTCTCTTGTCAGAAAGAAATCCACTCGGGCAGGACGGTCACACCCTCGAAAATGTGCCGAAAAAACAGGCCTGAGGGGGAAAATCAGGTCCTGTCGGTTGAGTGGACAGGGTAAACTTACAGGACTGTTTTTAAATTCGCAAGGGATAAAATAAAAATCCTGATGGCCATATCATCTTTTTGTCAGGACCCATTTTCGATCCCTGCTAAGGATTCCATAAATTACTGTTATGATTATTTAAAATTCAGAAGATGGGACAGCCTGAAAGAATAAAGGATCGCACTATGTTGGCCGGGACAGAAAAAAAAAGATGAAAATGGATGACCTTTCCGACCGGATCGGAACATGCCAGGACCATCTGCCCGGCGCTCCCATGTTGCCGGGAATCCATCAGGATCGGGGTGCACCAAAAACACGTGGGCAATGTCGAATTTCGTTTCAACAAAAAAGAGCTGTATCTCTCCCGTTATGCCCACGGAGGTGGCATCCAGGTGTATTTCACCGTTTACACATCTGGACACCCGCCTGCACGGGTGTGACGAACAACCCACATGATTTTGGCACACCCTCAGGATCGCCTCAGCTTGTATTTTAACTGGTTTCATGCGAAGGCCTTAATCAATGACATTAACTTAAGGGCACTTTGATTAACTGGAATTCAGGAAGCATCAAAGGGTTGGTGTTTCAAGAACCTTGGAAGCCAGGGATGGCTTTCAGGAGCTCCATGGATTGACTCGTGCGTTTCTTGAAAGACCGCCCCTTTGGTTCGGTAAGTTCGAAAATTTTAACAAATCAAAGTGCCCTTAATTGATTTTGGCAGCTTCATAGCCAATGATGGCTTTTTTTCTGGACGACCCCCAACGGTACTGATGTGTGGCACCACTTTTTGCGATGACACGATGGCAAGGTATTAAATAACCAATCGGATTAATGGCAATCGCATTTGCCACTGCTCGAAATGCGGTGGGACGACCGATATATGTGGCAATATCCTGATACGAAACTACTTTTCCTTCAGGAATGGATAATAATGCCTGCCATACGTTCACCTGGAAATTGGTTCCTTTCAAATGCAAGTGGAACGGACGCGATATTGTGGATGGTTCAATGTTGAATATTCTGCTGATTATTGCTGCAGATTGTTCTGTGTTGACGATAAAGTTTGCTTCTGGCCAGGCCATCGTCAATTGATGAAACGCTTCCAATCTGCCTTCTTCCGGGACAAATCCAAGATGGCAAATTCCACGGGATGTGCTCGCAACAAGGCATTCCCCAAATGGGGTGGACCCATATCCATAGTGAATGTCCAGGCCCGCTCCCATCTGTTTGTATTCACCCGGTGTCATCGCTTCAAAGCTGATAAAAAGATCATGCAGGCGACCTGGGCCTGATAATCCCGCGTCTAATGCTGCGTCGAGTAAACTGCGGGATTCCACCAGTTTTTCTTTTGTGTATTCCAGTGTCAGATACTGCATGAATTGATTTGGGGTTACGCCAACCCATCTTTTAAATAGCCGATTAAAATGAAATTTGCTCATGTAAACGCTCTTTGCCATTTGTTCTAAGGTCGGTTGGGATCTATAGTGAGTCTCAACAAACCGAATTGCTTTTTCAATTCGCTCATAATCTTCTGATTCATTTGAAAAGTCGGTGTAAGCCATTTGTTCCTCCGTTGCTTTACTAAATACAATAATTGAGTCGCAAAAAGCTGACCACCCGAATCTTGCTATAAATCCCAGCAAGATTCGGGTGGCTCATTTGAACTCTCCCTACGCATAATAATGGGGGTGACAGCATACCTATTTCAAAAAGCCCAAAAGACAAGATCAAGTTTTATCACGCATCACTCTCCCATGGGTGTTTTTAAAAATAGGTTTTCTCAATTCTGGGCGAGCTACCGACCATCCTCTCCGGTAACCCGATCATGATAAAATCCAGAGGAGATCCCCCATTTTACCCCAACCTCTTCCCTGTCAATTCCAGCAACGGTTGTAACCGCATCAGACAATGGCCATTCTGATATCGATTAAGATCTTGCCTGATGGTTCGTGTGTCCCGGAAGGTAACGGAAGTGATTTATACCGGAACCTGCTGTTCAGGGGTTTTGAAACCGGAGGGACCATGCCAGGACCGTCACTGTCAAACCCAGGACGGCCATGAAAAAAGCACCTGCCAGAAAAGCGCCGGTGATGTCCACCAGGGCACCCATCACAAACGGCCCCAGCACCCCTCCGATTTCAGCCACACAGAAGAACAGTCCACCCGCAGCTCCCATGTGCCGGGAACCGATTTCCGGGGAATCCATCAGGATCAGCAGCATCAGTGGCATGATGCCGGAATTGGCAATGCCGAGGAGAACCAGACCACTGACCAGTGCGATGCCCGTTGCCGTTGTGACAACGAAAATCAGGGCGGCAGAGGTCAGGGCGAAAACAGCGATGGCTTTGCCTCTCAGATGGTGGGGTATCCAGCGGGGGACAAAGATAATGGCCGGGATGGCCGATATCGAGGGAATGGAAGCGGCAAAACCGGCCATGGCCGGTGAGAGGCCCCCCGTCTCCATGATCTTGGGCAGCCAGCTGCTCAGACCATGAAAAATGCCGAATGAGCAGAGACCCATCAGCAGAATCACCTGCACCCGCCGAATGCTGATCAGCCTGCGGAAAACCCGAAGCATGGCTTCGCTCTCATCCCCGGCCGAAGCCGGTTTGTCCCTGGCCAGGACAACCCAGAGAACCGCGATCAGGAAGGCGATGGCGCCATACAGGACAAAAGTGGCCCGCCAGTTGTCATGGAGCCGGGGCATGACCAGGCTGTTGGTCAACGCCAGCGCGGCCAGTCCCCCGCCGATGTTTCCTGCCATAAAAATGCCGATGGCGGTACCGCGGCTTTTATCCTCAAACCAGAGTGCAATGGCCTTGGGGCCGCCGATGGATATCATGGGTCCACCGACACCGAACAGCGCAACCGCGAACAGCATGGACAGAAATCCGGTGGGGAAATATCGCAGGCAGGCGGAGAATGATATGACCAGGGCCCCGACAAACAGGGATTGACGAATGCCCCACCGGTCAATGATGGGGCCGTTGACCAGGGAAACCAGGATATAGGTGACCTGCCAGGCCCCCAGGATAAGACCCATTTCGGCATAGGAGATGCCGAGGTCTTGGATCATGGGGGTCACCAGAGGAGCGATGGCCCGGGAGATCAGACCGAATGATGCATAGAGTCCGCAGAGCAGCCCCAGGATAACCCAACGGTAGGCCGGGAGTGAGATGTTCAGGCTGTCTTTCAAGGGTGGTGGCTCCCGGTTCTGTTAGAGGGAACAGCGCAATTTTGTCAGCAGAAACCCAGCATAAAGTGTCACCTCCCATCTGTCAATGGCATCAGCACGGGATCAGATCCGACCGCAGCAACCAGGGTCTTGGGCGACGGTGCCATCCCAGGGTTGTCAGGGTGAAACCAAAAGAGATGTAGGTGATAATGGACGCGCATAAAAAAACCTGTTAGGGTTACAAAACTATTTTAACAGGAACCCACGGAATGCTAACACAAATCTAACAAATCCCTAATCTGGCGCTAATAGAGTTGTACAATACTGAAATCATGGTGTAAATAAAAAGGTGACCCTCACAATGAACTTATCCTCCGCTAACAACGCGCTAACAATCAACACTGAGAATATAAATCGGGGAACATGCCGTATCTGCCGCATCCCCATTTTGAATATTTCCTGATTGAATCGTTTCAGACCTATTTACCTGGAGGTAAACCATGATGAAAACAGTTCGGTTTTCAGCAAAAGTATGCCTGGTTCTAGTGACCGGCTTTCTGTTTGTACTCGAGGGCTTTGCCCTGGATGTGGACCAAAATCTTCCCTCATATAGCAAAACCAGTGGTGTTTCCGGCAGCATGAAATCCATCGGCTCCGACACGCTGAACAACCTCATGACATACTGGTCGGAAGGGTTTCGCTCCCGCTATCCCGGTGTGAAGGTGGAAATTGAGGGCAAGGGTTCTTCAACGGCCCCGCCGGCACTGATCCAGAGTACCTCCCAGTTCGGGCCCATGTCCCGGGAGATGAAGTCCAAAGAGGTGGATGCATTCGAAAAGAAATTCGGCTACAAACCGGCGCGGGTGAGGGTTGCTGTTGATGCCCTGGCTGTCTTCGTACACAAGGATAATCCCATCAAGTCCCTGTCCCTCAAGCAACTGGATGCCATCTTCTCGAAGAACAGAAAGGGGGGATATCCCAAGGTGATCAAGACCTGGGGTGATGCGGGGGTCACCGGTGAATGGGCCAACAAGCCGATTTCCCTTTACGGACGGAACTCTGCATCCGGGACCTACGGCTACTTCAAGGATGTCGCGCTTTTCAAGGGGGACTACAAGGACACGGTGAAGGAACAGCCCGGCTCTTCCGCCGTCGTACAGGGTGTCGCCACCGACAAGTATGGCATCGGGTATTCCGGGGTGGGGTATAAAACCGCTGATGTCAGAATCGTCCCGCTCTCCGTTGAAACCGGTGATACCGGCTATGATGCCAATTCCACCAACGCTTACAGCGGTGACTACCCGCTGGCCCGGTTTCTCTATGTGTATCTGAACAAGCAGCCGAATTCGACCCTGGATCCCTTGAGGGCCGAATTCATCAAGTTTGTTCTCTCGCAAGAGGGACAGACGATTGTGATCAAGGACGGTTTTTACCCGGTCTCCAACTTTATCGCAACACAGGACAAGGCAGCCCTGGGTATTCGTTGATTTTATGCAGCCACTCCCGACCAGCCCGTTGGCCGGTTCTCCTTTTGGCGCACCGGTCAAACCTGGTCCCCTGGCGAAGGTAAACGGGTGACACGATTGATCGTTTTGGTATACACGGGAAATTGGCCCCTTTTTTTACATAACCTGTATCTATGAGCAAATCCAACCATCCGGTGGAGAACAAGGGGAATCCCCCGCTGCCACTGAAAATGAAGCGGGTCCGGCGATCGGTCATCATTTTCGATCGCCTGGCCGACTGGATCATCACGGTCGGTGGCATATTTGTCATCCTGGCTGTTCTGGGAATTCTGATCTACCTGGTCAAGGAAACCATTCCGCTGTTCAGGGGGGGCCAGATCACCGCTTCCTGCGGCTACCAGCTACCCGCCCAACCGGGAAAAATCCTGGCCACCGGGATGGATGAGTACCAGACCATCGCCTATATTATGTATGGGGATGGAACCCTGCAGATTTTTCACACCCGGACCGGCGCTTCACTCGGTGGAGAGAAACTGGACCTGGGGGGGAGTCAAATCGCATCCATTTCCGAATCCACCGACAAACGCTACCTGGCCCTGGGCTTCACCAGCGGGCTGGTGCAGCTGATGGAAATCAGCTTCCCCTATGAAATCATCAACAGCGATGAACTGCCCGCAGGTGCGACCCGTCTCGATGATCAGGACAGTGCCCTCGGGAAGGTGGTTTATTCGAGAATTCCCGGCAACCAGGTCAGACGCTCCAGGTTCCAGATTACCCGGGAGGACCCGGTGGTGGTCAGTTCCGTGGGCAATCCCATCGTCGCGATTGATTACCACGTCAGCGGCGAGGCGGAACGTAAGACCAGAGCCTTTGTGACCGTCGAAGCCGATGGCCGGGCCACGCTCAACGTCATCAAAACCCGGGTCAACCTGATGACCGGTGTCCGCACGAACGACATCAAACGGACTGAACTGCCGATGCCGCAGCTGGACGCGGCGATCCATGCCGTTCTCATGACGGACAGCGCCGACAGGGTGCTGATCGTTACGGAAAACGGCCGGGCCTATCGTTATGATACCTCTGATTTTAACAGTCCGCTTCTGGCAGAGGTGACGCCGCTGCTTCCTTCCGGCACAAAATTGAAACGGATCGGATTCCTGAGTGGCAACCAGTCGATTGTGGTGGGTGGTGCCAACGGTTCCCTGTTTATCTACTTCGTGATCAACGACCGGAAAAGGGGGACCCGGGATGGCAAGGCCCTGGTGAAAGCAAGGGCGTTTCCCGACAGCCGGCTGCCCATCACCGGTTTTTCCCCCTCCAGCCGGGGAAAGGGGTTTGCAGTCGCATACTTAGATGGGAGTTCAACCATTCTGCACGGCACCAGCCAGAAACGGGTTCTGGAATTCGGGGCCAGGGCTGACAGCACCATTGCGGGCATCGCCCTCTCACCCCGGTTTGACGGTCTGCTGCAGATCTATACGGACCGATTTGTGCGGTTCCATGCCTTTTCAGTCCCCCATCCCGAAACCACCTTCTTTACCCTGTTTCAGAAAGTCTGGTATGAGGGTTATGAAAAACCGGCCTATACCTGGCAGTCATCGGCTGCCAGCGACGACTACGAACAGAAATTTTCCCTGATACCGCTGATCTTCGGCTCCATCAAGGTGGCGCTCTACTCGCTGCTCTTTGCGGTCCCCATAGCCATCCTCGCCGCCATCTACACCTCTGAATTTGTGCATTTCCGGGTGCGAAACACCGTCAAACCCGCCATGGAAATGATGGCCTCCCTGCCGTCGGTGGTGCTCGGATTTGTGGCGGCCCTGGTGCTGGCCCCGATTGTCGAAACCTGGATTGCAGCGGTCCTGGTCGCTTTTCTGGTTGTCCCGGCAGCCCTGATCCTGGGGGCGTTTTTCTGGCAGATGCTGCCCCAGTACCTGATTGTCCGCTGGCAGGGAGGCCCCAAGCTGTTCCTGATGTTCTGCCTGGTTGCCGCTGCCCTGGGGATGACCCGCACAATAGGCCCCTGGATGGAAGACCTGTTCTTCAACGGAGACTTCAAGGCCTGGCTCAACCGGGATGTGGGCACCGCGGAACCCTTCCTGTTCCTGGTGCTGCTTCCGATCGTGTTCATGTTGGTGGCCATGGTTTCCTCCCGGCTGGCGAAACCGGTGCTGTCCCGGTGGACAAAGAATTCCGGGAGGGTCGTCCATGTTGTCATCGATATCCTCTACTGGGTTCTGTCGACGGCGGTTGCCATCTTTGTGGCATACCAGCTGGGGGGGTTACTGGCTTTTTACGGTTTTGACGCCCGGGGGGGGGTGATCAACACCTATGCCCAGCGAAATACGCTGGTTGTCGGCTTTGCCATGGGATTCGCCGTGATTCCGATTATCTATACAATAGCCGAGGACGCACTCCACTCTGTGCCGGATCATTTGCGGGCCGCCAGCCTCGGCTGTGGTGCCACCCAGTGGCAGACAACGCTGTACGTAGTGCTGCCGGCGGCTATCAGCGGTGTTTTTTCCGCGGTCATGATTGGCATGGGCCGGGCTGTCGGGGAGACCATGATTGTCGTCATGGCGGCCGGCAACACCCCGCTGATGGACTGGAATATTTTTAACGGTCTGAGGGCCCTCTCTGCCACCATAGCCGTTGAACTGCCGGAAGCGGTCAAAGGGGGAACCCTGTACCGGGTGCTCTTCCTGTCCGGTCTGGTGCTGTTCGCCATGACATTTGTGATCAATACCATTGCCGAAGTGGTCAGACTCCGCTTCCGAAAACGAACCCAACAGCTTTAGACCCTGTCAAGCAGCCACGCCCCATGAAAACGAAAACCAAAGACAAAAGGTTTGCCACATCCAATCCGGCCGCCAGGGGCGAACCCGCCCTGTGGACGATGGGAGGGACCCTGGTACTGGGGATCTTCATGATCGTTGCCTTTCTGATACTGGTCGTCTGGAACGGTATCATCGCCTTTTACCCCCAGAAAATACAGAAGGTGGTCCTGATGGACGGCCGGATCATGGCAGGGGAGCCCCACCGGCATGAATCCTACAAACCACAGCCGGATCATCTGGCAGCGCTGCCGGCGGACGTCCGTCAACAGATCCGCGAAAACAAGGGTTTTGCCAGAAGAACACTCTATAAAACCGGGAATTTTGACCTCTACAATGAAGACTACAAATGGGTGGACGATTTTGACGTCAAACAGGTGACGGAACCGGACGGTCTGTTCTATATCGAGCGGATTGAGTGGGGACCCTTCATCGGGTTTATCCAGAGCGCCGATTTCGGCGGTGTGACGTTGCTCCCGGGGGAGGCGGATTTTCTGGACAAACTGCACCGCGAACACGCTCAGGCGGTGGAGAGACGGAATGAAATTGCGCGGCTGGAAAGGAAAGAGATCGGTGATATCAATTACCGGCTCGAGGAGGGCCGCCTGGCGTTGAAACAGATCGAGATGGCATCCGGACAACAGTCCGTCCGGTATCAGGCCGGTTTGAAAAAATTTGAAGCAGAAACCGGGGCCCTGAAAGAGACCTACCGTCAGCTGGAGACCCGGGCAGATGCCCTCAAAACCGAAGATCAACGGTTCAATCTGGTGTTGACAGATATTGAGGGGCGACCCAAACCGATCCGCATGTCCGAGATTGTCAGAATCTATGCGGCCAACCGCCTGAGCCTGGCCGGGAAACTCGGGGTCTATTTCTCCAGATGGGGTGAGTTCATTACGGCCGAGCCCAGGGAGGCCAACACCGAGGGGGGCGTCATGCCGGCCATCTTCGGCACCCTGCTCATGACATTACTGATGGTGATCGCGGTTGCGCCGTTCGGCGTTATGGCCGCGCTCTACCTGCGCGAGTATGCCAGGCAGGGGCACCTGGTTTCGATTGTCCGTATCTGTGTCAACAACCTGGCCGGGGTGCCCTCCATTGTCTATGGCGTTTTCGGGCTGGGCTTTTTTGCCTATACCCTCGGGGGGAGCATTGACGCCCTCTTTTTTGCGGAGAAGCTGCCCAGTCCGACCTTTGGGACGGGGGGGCTGCTCTGGGCCTCGCTGACCCTGGCACTGCTGACGGTTCCCGTGGTGATTGTCGCCACCGAAGAAGCCCTGGCGGCGGTTCCCAAGTCCATGCGGGAGGGATCCCTGGCCTGCGGCGCTTCCAAGTGGCAGACCATCAAGAATATCGTCCTGCCCAAGGCCCTGCCCGGCATTATGACCGGCCTGATCCTGGCCATGGCCAGGGGAGCGGGAGAAGTGGCCCCCCTGATGCTGGTCGGCGTGGTGAAACTGGCACCGGAACTCCCTCTTGACGGTCATTTTCCATTTCTGCACCTGGAGCGGAGTTTCATGCATCTCGGATTCCACATCTTTGACGTCGGATTTCAATCGCGAAACGCTGAGGCGGGCAAGCCCATGGTGTTTGTCACCACCCTGCTGCTGATCTTTATGGTGGCGACCATGAATGCCCTTGCCATCTATATTCGAAACCGGTTAAACCGTAAATTTGCATCAAGTCATTTTTAACAAAGGACCCCTGACATGTCTGGAGCCGTTGACATCTCACATGAGACCATTCAAACCGTTTATCATCACCAGCAAGGGCCCGAGGGGTCGATCATCAATATCGATAATTTCAATCTCTGGTACGGTGACAAACAGGCGCTTTTCAACAATCGGCTTGACATCCAGAAGGGACTGGTCACGGCCCTGATCGGGCCCTCCGGGTGCGGCAAATCGACCCTCCTGCGGTCACTGAACCGGATGAACGACCTGATCGAGGGCTTGCGCACCGCAGGTGGGATCAGCCTTGACAACCAGGATATTTTTGACCGAAATGTGGATGTCATCAGTTTACGGAAACGCATGGGCATGGTCTTTCAGAAACCCAACCCCTTTCCCATGTCCATCGCTGACAATGTGACCTATCCCCTGAAGGTGGATGGGGTCAGGGACCGGACCGTGCTGAGTGAAACCGTGGAAAGGACCCTGAAAGGGGCCGCTTTGTGGGATGAGGTGAAGGACCGCTTGAAGGAGAGTGCCCTGGGACTGTCAGGAGGTCAACAGCAGCGTTTGTGTATTGCCCGTGCCATTGCAGCGGAACCCGATGTGCTGCTGATGGATGAGCCCTGTTCTGCCCTGGATCCGATGGCCACGATCAAGATCGAAGACCTGATCGCGGAACTGCGTGGCAAGTATACCATCGTGATCGTTACCCACAACATGCAGCAGGCGGCCCGGGTTTCCGACAACACGGCCTTCATGTACCTGGGCAGTATCGTTGAATATGGATTAACAGAAACCATTTTTACCAAACCCCGCAGTCAGAAGACCCAGGACTATGTCACGGGCCGGTTCGGATAACCCTTCTCGGTGAGATTGATATGACCAAACATTTCCATAGTGAACTGGAAACAGTTAAGAAAAAGATTCTCTCCCTGAGTGCGATCGTTGAAGAGCGGGTCGACATGGCCGTTAAAACGATTCTGGACATGGATGGGAAACTGGCGGCCCAGATCCGCGATACCGATTTTGAAATCGACCAGAAAGAGGTTGAGATCGAAGAGGACTGCCTCAAGATCATCGCGCTGCATCAACCGGTGGCCGTTGATCTGCGGTTCCTGATCGCCGTGATCAAGATCAACAACGACCTGGAAAGAATCGGGGATCAGGCGGTCAACATTGCCGAACGGGTGGCTGTTATTGACAGGCAGAATCGCTGCAATTTCGCGTTTGACTATACGGAGATGGCGGAAACCGCGCAGACGATGCTGACCCTGAGCCTGGATGCGCTGATTCACCTCGATGCGACACGGGCCTACGACGTGCTGGCCATGGATGACGACGTCGACTGTTTCCAGGATGAGGCCTACGATGCGTTCAAGATCGCCATGCAGGAGAACTGCGACTGTCTCGGGTTTCTGCTCAATTTCTTTCTGATCTCACGTCACCTGGAGCGCCTGGCCGATCATGCCACCAATATCGCCGAAGAGGTGATTCACCTGATCGACGGCGAGATCATCCGTCACCAACCACACCCTTCCAATAAGAAAAAATGAGTCACGAGACCATTCTGCTGGTTGATGATGAAGCGGATATCCTGGAACTGCTGCGGTACAACCTGGACAGGGAGGGGTACAAGACCATCAGTGCCATGACCGGTGAGGAGGCGCTGCAGAAGATCGAGTCCCACAAACCGGATCTGGTCATACTGGATTTGATGCTGCCGGGCATCGATGGCCTGGAGATCACCCGGCGTATCAAGAACAATCCTGCCAGAGCCGGTATTCCGATTATCATGCTGACCGCCAAGGGCGAAGAGGCGGATATCGTGACCGGTCTGGAACTGGGTGCCGACGACTATGTGACAAAGCCTTTTTCACCCCGTATCCTCCTGGCCAGAATCAAGGCGATGATCCGGCGGAAGCATCTCAAAACGGTTGAACCCGAGACGGTGATCCATATACATGAGATGGTGATCCATCCCGGCAGGCGGGAGGTGATTGTGGACGGCAATCCCATTCAGCTGACATACACGGAATTTCAGGTTCTGTATTACCTGGCCAAACGACCCGGATGGGTATCCACCCGCTCCCAGATTGTGGATGCCGTCAAGGGGGAGGACTATTATGTGACCGACCGCAGTGTGGATGTTCAGATTGTGGGGCTGCGGAAAAAGCTGGGCAGCAGCGGAAAATATATCCAGACGGTCAGAGGGGTCGGTTACCGCTTATCGGAAAACAGCGATGAAAATGAATAGAAAACTGATCTGGCGGATATATCCCTCGTTTATTATTGTCATCCTGATATCACTGGTTGCTGTGACGGGGTACACCTCCAATTCCATCCGCACCTTTTTTCTCGATCAGACAAAAAAGGAATTGATTACCCAGGCCCGGATCCTTGAACATAAGATCACGCCCTATCTGTTTCCCCTGAACCGTGAGATGCTCCAGAAAGTCTGTAACGAGATTGGTCTTGTGGTTTCTACCCGAATAACAGTGGTCCTGCCCGATGGCACGGTTGTGGCGGATTCCGATGAAAATCCGGCCTATATGGATAACCATCGCAATCGTCTCGAAATCGATGCGGCACTGGCCGGTAACACCGGTTCTTCTCTCAGATTCAGTGGGACCCTGAGCCAGAACATGATGTATGTGGCGATTCCAGTGAAACGGGATAATGACATCGCCGTGGTGCTGCGGACCTCCGTCCCCGTCACATCGGTGGAACAGGAGCTGGACCTGCTGCAGCGTGATCGGATTCTCTGGGGGATCACCACGGCGCTGATCGCCTCGCTGATCGCCCTGATACTGACCCGGCGGATCAGCCGGCCGATTGAGGAGATCAAGAAAGGCGCGGAGCATTTTGCCCGGGGCGACCTGAACTACCATCTGCCGTTGCCCGATACCCTGGAACTGGCTGTTCTGGCAGATTCGATGAATCACATGGCTGCCGAGCTGGACAGCCGCATCCGGACCATTGTCAGCCAGCGGAATGAATACGAAGCGGTGCTCGCCAGCATGATCGAAGGCGTCATCGCCGTGGATACGGGGGAAAAGATCCTCAGTATCAACCAGGCGGCGATGAACATGCTCAGGATCGAAACCGTGGGTCTGAAAAACCGCAGTCTCCTGGAGATGGTCCGAAACGCCGAGCTGCAGAAAATGGTGAACCACACCCTGCAGACCGGTCAGCCCCAGGAAAAGGATATTGCCCTGCACCAGGGCGGTGAGCTGATACTGAATCTGAAGTGTCGTCCCCTGCAAAATGCAGCCGAAGAAAATATCGGGGCCCTGGTTGTTTTGAATGACGTAACCCGGCTCCGCTTGCTGGAGGATATGCGCAAGGACCTGGTGGCCAATGTCTCCCATGAATTGAAAACACCTTTGACGACGATCAAGGGCTTTGTTGAGACGCTGCTCAACGGATCGATGACGGATGACCCCGACAAATCAGGGCGGTTTCTGGAGATCATCAATAAACATGTGGACCGCCTGACCGCAATCATCGAAGACCTGCTCTCCCTGGCCCGGATTGAAAGACTGAATGAGCAGGAAAAGATCAGTTATGAACAGCATGCCATCCATGAGGTGGTCCGCAATGCCCTGCAGCTGATCCGTTCCAAGGCGGAAAAGAAGGGGATCACCCTGTCCGTGACATGCGATACCGGATTGAAGGCCGCCATCGATGTCACCCTGCTTGAACAGGCCCTGGTCAACCTCCTGGACAACGCCGTGATCTACAGCGGCGAAAAAAGCGAGGTCAGGATCGAAGCGGGGATGGACAAGACAGAAATCCAGATCCGGGTGATCGACAACGGTCCCGGGATTCAAAAGAAGGACCTGCCCCGGCTCTTTGAACGCTTTTACCGGGCCGAAAAGGCCAGAAGTCGTGATCTCGGGGGCACCGGTCTGGGGCTCTCCATTGTCAAGCACATCATACAGCTGCATGGGGGTCGGGTGACTGTCGATACCGTGCTTGGGAAGGGAAGCACCTTTACCCTGTACCTGCCGGTAACAGACCTCCCGGAACCCACCAGAACCGGTGCCTGATCAGGATACACCGGCAGGGCATTCTCCCCGTCGTCCCCAAATATTGACAGGGCGTGTATCCGGTGTAAACTTGATCGCATTCTACAGCAGGTTCCGCAGGCTGGATTCCTACGCACCTCCACAAAAATGCCCTATATAAACAATAGCTTAATTTTGGAGGTAACCCCTTACCGGGTACACATGTGCTACAAAGCTGGAATTGCGTGTGTTTGTTTGTCGATATTCGTAATTATCTAAAATAATGTTGTATTTTTAGGTTTTAACACTTCTGGTCTAGCTATTTACCAATCGAATCCACCCTCCGTCATGTCAATAAAGGGCTGGCGGGGTGGGTGGACTCATCTGGGTTCGGGCGAATAGGGAATAACCGCCACCACCGCCACCATTTTACCCCCATATTCAACCATAGCAGGCGCTACTTCCACAACTTTATTCTATTAAATCAAGCATTGCAAAATCCTTCCTGAGAATTGCTGCACATTTCCTGACTTCCCAATATTTCACTCTGTTTCATTTTATCACCCTGTAGGTGGTCCGATTTAGGACAAATTAGGATTCAGGATTGGACAAATAATCTTCAAACGAGAAATTTGTCACTGATACTAAAAAAGGACTAACTGACATTGGATTGTCAAGTTAAGTCTTAATTCCTTCCTCAACTAATTGAATTACATCTGATATCTAACCAATATTACGCCAACTATCACATATGCTTGGTAACTTTTCTTATATTATACTATGCAAATATCTGAGTGGTATTTGTAAAGGGTGTTGAGAAAAAACCGGCAAACGCTTATTATTCCTTGCTTTAAACGGAAGAACCTCTATAATGGTATTATGATACCCATAAATATCATATAATTAACACAAAAATAGAGGTTCCC
>Ga0180009_10003099_pt1 | contig 19150 bp, 18 predicted proteins | sample OS_PC_MetaG_FD_123537 | JGI IMG/M metagenome (GOLD analysis project Ga0180009, IMG submission 123537) | Groundwater microbial communities from the Aspo Hard Rock Laboratory (HRL) deep subsurface site, Sweden - OS_PC_MetaG | ecosystem: Environmental > Aquatic > Deep subsurface > Groundwater...
CCCCAGCCCCCAGCCCCCATTTTTTCATCTTTCCCAATACCCATAAAATTTTTTATCTGTCTGAGAATAATTAGCTTGCAATCCACTACAATTTTCGTACATTTGTAAGCTTAACTTAAGCATATGCATAAGCTATGAGGAATACCGGTGAACTGATTTCATCCATCGAAGAGAAAGTCAGGATTGTTACCGGAAAGCTTCATGAAATGAATGCCCGATGCGAAGAGTTGGCAAATGAAAAATCAGCTTTGCTTAATACAATAGCTGAACAGGAAAAAATCATTAACGAATTAAAAAAAAGAATAGAGACCATAAAAATAGCAAAAGCGTTAGAAAGCACAGAGGGAAAAACTGAAGCACGTTCTAAAATTGACGGGATTTTGCGGGAAATTGACAAATGTTTGGGATTATTGAACAGGTAAAGTTCCTGGTGTGATACAAAAATCAATGGAAAATTTAAGCATAACTGTTAAGATTGCAGAAAGGACTTTCCGGTTAAAGATAAGTCCGGATGAAGAGGAAAGGATCAGAACAGCAGCAAAGTTAATTAATGAAAAAATAAAGGATTATTCAAACTCATACGCCTATCATGACATGCAGGATTTGTTATCCATGGTTGTTTTGCAATTTGCCGTAAAAACGGTTCAATGCGAAGAAAAACTGTCAACCGTGGATGATGTATGGGGAGAAAGGCTTGAGGCCATTGACAAAGTTTTATCAGATCACACACAATAATTTGATACGTTCTTTGAAAGAAATAAACAATATACCCGCATTAATCGGAACAGTTTAAAAACTCAACATTATAAACATTAGGGGTAATGCTCATCGTTCACTAGAACAGGCCTCAATCCGGCTTGCCGGATTTCGCAACCGCGGACGGTGGAAGTTCGACGGAACAGGCGTCCCTAAACGTGTCATCTGGGGTTTTTTATAGCTCCTGCCGGTTAATGCGGTTTTTTTTTCCCTCCTGCTATTCGGTCTGTATGTGAACCATTTGATTAACTAAAAAAACTTTAAATCATGATGGAATGGATTTTGCCCATTGTAATAGGGGTTGTAGCATTAATGGCAGGGGTACTGCTCGCTTCAACGGTATTACGCAAAGCCATAGAGAAGAAAAGTACAAATCTTTTAAAGGAGACTGAAGAAAAAGCAGAGGTCATAAAAAAAGAGAAAATCCTGCAGGCAAAGGAAAAGTTTCTTCAGATGAAGGCTGAGCATGAGAAGATTATTAACGAAAGAAACAATGCGGTTTTAAAAAATGAAAACCGACTCAAGCAAAAAGAGACAATGCTATCTCAGAAGTTTGAGGAATTACAGCGAAAAACACGGGAAGTAGAAACCATAAAGGAAAACCTGGGAAGTCAACTGGAGATTTTGAACAAACGGCAAAGCGATCTGGAGAAAGCACATAAACAGCAGGTGGAACAATTGGAAGCTATTTCCGGTTTATCTGCTACTGAGGCCAAAGAACAACTCAAGGAATCGCTTAAGGAAGAAGCCCGTGCAGATGCCATGATATATGTGAAAGATATTGTTGAAGAGGCCAAAATGTCCGCTAATATGGAAGCGAAAAAGGTGGTTATTGAAACTCTTCAACGTACCGCCGCCGATTATGCTATCGAAAATACCGTTTCGGTCTTCCACATCGATAACGATGAGATCAAGGGCCGCATCATCGGCAGGGAAGGGAGAAATATCAGGACACTTGAAGCTCTGACCGGAATTGAGATCATTATCGACGATTCACCAGAAGCCATTATTCTTTCGGGTTTCGACCCCATACGCCGCGAAATTGCACGTCTTTCACTGCATAAACTGGTTACCGACGGAAGGATCCATCCTGCCAGAATTGAAGAAGTGGTGGCCAAAACCAAAAAGCAGGTAGAACAGGAAATCATTGAAACAGGAAAGCGAACTGCCATTGATCTCGGTATGCACAATATGCACCACGAGCTGATCCGGCTTATCGGCAAGATGAAATACCGCTCGTCATATGGGCAAAACCTTCTCCAGCACTCTATTGAAGTCGCCAACCTTTCTGCAACCATGGCCGCGGAATTGGGCCTGAATACCAAAAAGGCAAAGCGTGCCGGATTGCTTCACGACATTGGCAAAGTAGCCGAAAATGAACCGGAATCTCCTCATGCGATCGTTGGTATGAAACTGGCCGAGAAATTTAAGGAAAAACCGGAGATATGTAATGCTATAGGCGCTCATCACGATGAGATAGAGATGGAATCTCTTATCGCTCCCATTGTCCAGGTTTGTGATGCCATTTCAGGCGCAAGACCCGGTGCCAGAAGAGAAGTAGCTGAGGCGTATATTCAAAGGTTAAACAGGTTGGAGGAACTCGCTTTGACCTACCCGGGTGTAGTTAAGACCTATGCCGTTCAAGCCGGTCGGGAACTCAGAGTGATTGTTGGTGCCGATAAAGTATCCGATACCGAAGCCAACCAAATCTCATACGATCTTTCCAGGAAGATCCAGGATGAAATGACGTATCCCGGACAAATAAAGATTACTGTAATTAGGGAAACCAGGGCAATAGCCTATGCGAAATAAAAAAAAGGCGCTATTTAAAGCGCCTTTTTTTTATTCTTCCTGTGCTTTCATTTTTTCTTCAAACTCACGTATAAGATCTTCCGGTGACTTTCCCAGATTTTGAATTGAGATTTCTGCATCATCGGCAAAATCATTGTCGGGATACTTCTCAATGAATTCTCTGTAAATAGCTTCTGCCTGCTGCAAATCACCCAGAGAGTTCTCGTAAACGTACCCTTTTAAAAACAGACATTCGGCTACCTTACGAAAATCCGGATACTCTTCAATGATCCGGTTGTAAAGATCTATGGCCTGCTGAGCCTGGTTGATGTTCATGGAGATGTCGGCTGCTTTGAACAGGTATTCGGATGCCATCGAATCGCCTGGAAAGTCCCCGGCAAACTTGATATAAGCGTTAACCAGTTCATTGGCTTTTTCAAGACTCACCATACCGCCTTTTTCATCGAAAAGGGAAGTCTCCATTTCGTTGATCTTGCTGATCTCACTGTTTTTAGAGGGTCCGCATGAAATAATTGTCATGATGACCGCCAAAAGAATAATTATACTCCTGATTTTCATGTTTATAATGGGTTTTAGTATGAACGGGTCAGTTTCTTTTTTTGTGCAGGGAAGATCATTTTGTAATCCACTTTTACATTTCCCCTGGAAATGTCGTTAAGCCTTCTTCTGATCAGAGTCTTGCGGAGAGGATTGATTCTGTCAGTAAACAATATACCTTCGAGGTGGTCGTATTCGTGCTGAATGATCCTGGCAATATACCCTCCGTGAGTTTCATCGTGAAATTCCCAGTTTTGGTCGTAGTATTGGATCCTGATCATTTCTTTTCGGGATACATCTTCACGTATATTGGGGATGCTAAGGCAACCCTCGTCGGTAACCCATTCGCTTCCGCTTTGCTCAATAATACGGGCGTTAATAAAGACCTTTTTGAAGTCTTTTGCTTCGGGTATATCATCAGCATAGGGGGTTGCATCAATGATGAAAAGCCGGATCGACCGGTTGATCTGGGGTGCGGCCAAACCTACCCCCACCGATTCATACATGGTTTCGAACATGTCATGGATGAGCTTATCCAGTTCAGGGTAATCCCGGTCAATATCCTGCGATATCTTTCTTAGTGTCGAATGGCCGTAGGCAACAATTGGAAGCATATTTTTATTGTTAGTATCCCGGTTTTTGTGTAGAATTCATATATGACTGTAACAGGATGGTAGCGCTGATCTTATCGATGGTTGCTTTGTCCTGCCTGGCTTTCCTGCTTATTCCGGCGTCTATCATGGTCCTGAAAGCCATTTTTGATGTAAACCTTTCATCAAATCTTTCTATTCTCAAATCCGGGAATAGTTTATGCAATCTTTTAACGAACGGTTGAATAAATTGTTCAGACTCCGACTGGGTATTATCCATTTGTCGTGGTTCCCCTACAACAATTACATCCACATTTTCCTGCTTTAAGTATTTTCCCAGGAAGTCAAAGATGTCTTTTGTAGCCACGGTATCAAGCCCTGTGGCAATGATCCTGTTTTCGTCGGTCACCGCGATTCCTATACGCTTACGTCCGTAATCTATTGCCATTATCCTTCCCATTGAATTGCGGTGCTAAAATATTCTACCCACAAAATTATAAAGAAGATCGAAAGACTTATAAAAAATTGGCTATTTTTGAACTTGGCATAAAAGCTTTATGTTGGAAGAATTACGGTTGATTGTCGAAAAAGCCTGGGATGACAGGGAACTATTAAAAGAAGATGCTGTCAGAAAAGGTATTTCCGCAGTGATTGAACTGCTGGACAAAGGAAAAGTCAGGGTTGCGGAAAAGACAGGTCAGGAATGGCTTGTAAACGAATGGGTCAAGAAAGCGGTGATCCTTTATTTTCCGCTACGGGAGATGGAAGTGGTAAGGGTGGGGCCATTCGAGTTTCATGATAAAATCGGATTAAAGTCGGGTTACGATAAGCTTGGGGTGAGGGTTGTTCCCCAGGCATTGGCACGTTATGGCTCTTATCTGGAACCGGGAGTGATACTTATGCCATCTTATGTGAATATCGGCGCCAGGGTTGGTTCAGGAACCATGGTGGATACCTGGGCTACTGTAGGATCTTGTGCCCAGGTTGGCAGAAATGTTCATCTGAGCGGCGGAGTTGGAATAGGAGGGGTGCTGGAGCCTGTGCAGGCAAAGCCGGTAATCATTGAAGATAACTGCTTCATCGGTTCCCGATGTATTGTGGTTGAGGGAGTGATGGTTGAAGAAGAGGCCGTGCTGGGCGCTAATGTCGTCCTTACCATGTCAACCCGCATTATTGATGTTACCGGTAGCGAACCTGTTGAATATAAAGGCAGGGTGCCTGCCCGTTCCGTGGTGATACCGGGCAGCATCAGCAAAGAATTCCCCGCCGGAAACTTTCATGTACCCTGCAGCCTCATTATTGGCAAAAGGAAACCGTCGACAGATAAGAAAACTTCCCTTAACCAGGCTCTTCGTGATTATGATATTGTGGTTTAATTGAATTTCAGGATGCCAAGATACTTGATCATACAAACTGCTTCAATCGGGGATGTCATCCTTGCTACATCCCTCCTGGAAAAACTGCACCTACACGATAATAATGCATTTATCGATATTATGGTCAAGAAGGGTATAGAATCCCTTTTCCTGTCACATCCTTTTATTCATAAAGTTTATATCTGGGATAAAAACAGCAGGAAAATCCGAAACCTGATCGAAATCCTTCGAACTACCAGAAAAGAACGATATGATTATGTAATCAATGTTCAGCGTTTCATGCTGACCGGTTTTTTTACGGTTTTAACGGGTGCTAAACATACCAGGGGGTTCAGGAAGAACCCTCTTTCTGTTTTTTTCGGAAAACGTTATTCTCATGATATCGGCCGGAAAGGAATTCATGAAATCCAACGTAACCATCAACTTATAAGTGATATTACAGGGGAAGGCCCGGGACCCGTGAGGCTTTACCCTTCCAAAGCCGATGACGCGAAAGTTTCTCAATATAAAACTCATTCCTATATCTGTATTGCACCCGCTTCCCTTTGGTTTACAAAACAATATCCTGCGGAAAAATGGGTGGATTTTCTGAATCAGTTAGATCATAACTATTACGTATATTTCCTGGGTTCACCGGGAGATAAAAAATTATGTGATGATATCATTGAACGTTCAGGGTATCCAAATTGTCTTAACCTTGCAGGAAAATTGTCTTTACTCGAAACAGCAGCACTTATGCGTGAAGCTACTATGAACTATGTTAATGATTCTGCTCCGCAACACCTGGCCTCAGCAGTGAATGCACGAACGACTGCAGTTTTCTGCTCTACCGTGCCCGCTTTTGGATTCGGTCCTTTATCGGATGATGCGGTGGTGGTGGAAACCGATAAAGTCTTGAAATGCCGGCCCTGTGGATTGCATGGATACAGGGAATGCCCTGAAGGTCATTTTGATTGCGCATATACGGTTGAAACCGATAAACTTATTAGACGACTGGGATAATGGAAGAGCAAATTGTTAAAACATTAGAGTATCTGTCTAAAGGTAAAACCATCCTTTACCCGACCGATACTATATGGGGCATAGGTTGCGATGCAACCAATTCCCGTGCCGTCGAGAAAATCTACCGGATCAAACGAAGGGTAGAGAAGAAAAGCCTGATCATTTTGCTTGATTCGGCCGTTAATCTGAAGAATTTTGTTGATATCGTTCCTGGAATAGCCTACGATTTAATAGAAAACATTGAAACACCCCTCACTATTATATTTCCAGTCGCAAAAAACCTTCCTAAAAATGTGATTGCCAGTGATAAAACCATCGCTATTCGTGTTATTCGTGACGAATTTTGCAGGGAGCTTATCAGAAGGTTCGGAAAACCTATTGTTTCAACATCCGCGAATATTTCCGGGGAACCCAATCCCATTTTATTTAACCGTATATCCCAGGAAATTCTTGATAAAGTTGACTATGTGGTCGACCTTCACAGGGATCGTGTTTCCTTAAACCGACCTTCCAGGATTATCAAACTGGAAATCGATGGTGAATTTAAAGTGATCAGGGAATGACAGACAAAGGCATATCGGCCGGATACTTCCAGTTCAGCCCTGTACTGGGTGATGTGAATGCCAACATACACATCCTGGAAAAAGCTTTTCAGTCTGCTCCTTTGCCCGATATCCTTGTTCTCCCCGAACTGGCCAATTCAGGATATAATTTTTCTTCAGCCGGGGAAGCCCGAAAATATTCCGAAACATTAGTTAATAGCCCTTTCCTGGAGTTCCTGAGAGAAACTTCCAGGAAAAGGAATATCTATATCGTATCCGGTTTTAATGAAAACGACGGTAATGAAATCTACAACACGGCAATCATTACCGGTCCGGAAGGTATCGTTGGCAAATACCGGAAAATACACCTTTTTATGAATGAAAAGGATTATTTTGCTCCGGGGAACCTTGGCTTTCAGGTCTTCCGCTCGGAGCTCGGTATTTTGGGTATGCTGATTTGCTTTGACTATATCTTTCCGGAAGCCTGGAGGATTATAGCGATGAAAGGAGCCTCCCTTATTTGTCATCCTTCGAACCTCGTTACACCCTATGCTCAAAAGGTTGTTCCTGCTCATTCCGTTATTAACCGCTTATTTGTGATTACCGCAAACCGTACAGGTACCGAAAGGGATTTGACCTTTACAGGACAATCTTTTATTACTGATCCTGAGGGAAATGTCTTTTGCAAAGCGCCGGGAGATGAAGCAGTTCTGAATTTCCTGGATCTTGATCTGACCCGCTCAGATAACAAAATGATCACTGCACGCAACCATGTGTTTAATGACAGAAAACCCGGTTTTTACAAAGAATTGATGGACTGAAACATAATGAATGGGGTTAAAAAAGTGTTAACAAAATTAAAAGTGGTTTGTTATTAGTGTAAAAATAGATACATGTACAGGAATAAGCGTTTAAAGATCCGGAAGGATGATAAGGAGTTTAATATTAAAACCCTTGACAGGGATATTCTTGAAAAATGGTATTACCTGATGACCCTGGGCAGGCAGCTCGACGATAAAGCGCCAAATTACCTGAAGCAGGCGCTGGGGTGGTCATACCACGCTCCCTATGCAGGCCACGACGGGATTCAGTTGGCTATCGGACAGGTTTTCGAAAAGGAGAAAGATCATTTGTTCCCCTATTACCGGGATATGCTAACTACCATTTCAGCCGGTCTTACCGCCGAAGAGATCATCCTCAATGGCCTGTCGAAAAAAGATGATATTGCCAGCGGTGGAAGACATATGTCGAACCACTTTGCCAAACCCGAATGGAATATTCATAACGTATCCTCTTGTACTGGAAACCATACCCAGCACGCTGTTGGCGTAGCCAGAGCCATAAAATATTATGGTGCCGATGCTGTGGCTATTTCATCTCAGGGAGAATCCTCCACCTCGGAAGGTTATGTTTATGAGGCTATTAATGGAGCAAGCAACGAAAGACTTCCCGTGATATTTGTTTTCCAGGATAACGATTACGGTATATCTGTTCCAAAAAAAGACCAAACAGCCAACCCACGCGCCGCAACTAATTTTGAGGGATTTAAAAACCTGGAGATCATATACTGCAACGGCCTTGACGTGATTAACTCCATGAATGCAATGGCATTGGCAAAAAAGGTAGTTAAGGAAAAGAGCATTCCGGTTATTGTGCATGCCAATTGCGTAAGGATAGGCTCACATTCCAATTCCGACCGTCACGAACTATACCGCGATATGAATGAGTTACTTACGGTTAAAGGACAGGATCCATTGCTCCGATTCAGGGAAAGGCTGGTTTATACCGGAAGGTTTACTGCTGAAGAGCTGGATGAGTTGGATAAAAAAGCCAAAAAGGAAATCAGTGCTGCTCACAAGAAGGTGATCACCATGCCCGATCCCGATCCCGAAAGTATACACCGTTTCGTGATACCGGAACCTTATGTGCCGGAAATATTTACCAAAGGACTTCCGCTGAACAACGAAGGAACTTCCATGCGCTTTATTGAGGCGCTCAATAATACTCTAAAGCAGGAATTCAGGACAAATCCCGATACTTTTATATGGGGGCAGGATGTTGCTAATAAAGAGAAGGGCGGAATATTCAACGTAACCAAGGGAATGCAGCAGGAATTCGGTAAACAAAGGGTTTTTAATGCCCCTATTGCCGAAGACTATATCCTGGGAACAGCAAACGGGATGAGCCGGTTTAACGATAAGATCCGTATTGTTGTGGAAGGTGCTGAATTCGCCGATTATTTCTGGCCCGCCATGGAACAATTGCTCGAAATGTCTCATGATTACTGGAGAAGTAACGGAAAATTCTCTGCCAATGTGACCATAAGGCTTGCTTCCGGTGGATACATCGGGGGCGGTCTTTATCACTCCCAGACCATAGAAGGGGCCCTTGCCACTTTGCCCGGCCTCCGGATCGTTTATCCTTCATTTGCTGATGATGCGGCCGGTTTACTACGAACAAGTATGAGATCGCATGGACCAACCATTTTCCTGGAACCTAAAGCTCTTTATAACGATCCTGCTGCGGAAGCCATTGTACCCGAGGGTTTTGAAGTTCCTTTCGGCGTGGCCAGGATCAGAAGAGAAGGTAAGGATATGACAATGGTGACGTATGGCAATACAACACATTTATGCCTGAAGGCTGCTGAAAAAATATCACAGGAACTCGGTAAGGAAATTGAGGTGATTGATCTGCGCTCCCTGATCCCTCTGGATAAAGAAGCCATCCTGGAATCCGTTAAAAAGACAAACCGGGTTTTGGTAGTCCATGAAGATAAAGTATTCGGAGGTTTCGGTGGAGAGATCGCAGCCATGATCGCCGGTGAAGCTTTTGAGTACCTCGATGCCCCTGTTTTCAGGGTCGGTTCAGAGTTTACCCCGGTTGGCTTTAACCGTATCCTGGAAAAAGCTATTCTGCCTGATACCGATAAAATTTATAAAGCAGCTAAAGAGTTGATCTCATATTGATGATGATTTTCAGAAAACCTTCATTTTACATAATGCTTATTGTTAAACGAATTTGTGCATCCGTAAGATGATAATGACGGGTTAACATTTTTTAACGGAAATTTGAGGTCTATGCCCTTGATTTTATTGTACTTTTGACCGGAAACCGGAAGGTTAATTCTGAGGGTAATATCCTGTGAATTATAAATACAGACATAAATAAACCTTTTAATATGAGCAGACCGAATTTTTTTATTCCCATTTTCATCGCTATTTCTATCATCTTCGTCTCTTTTACATCGTTTTCACAGTCGGCAGATATTAGGAAAAGCATACAGAAAATAGCCGGAGTGTTGCAACTGATCGATTACGCCTATGTGGATTCCGTTGATATGGATAAGCTTGTTGAGGATGCCATTATAGAAACTCTTCATGAGCTTGATCCCCATTCATCTTATATTCCTGCAGAAGACCTTGAAAGAACGGAAGAGGAACTGGTTGGGAGTTTCGAGGGGATAGGCGTTACTTTCCAGATTTTTCAGGATACCATCCTGGTCATTTCTCCCATTCCGGGGGGGCCATCGGAGAAAGTAGGCATCATGGCCGGTGACAAGATCATAAAAATTGACGGTGAAGATGCATACGGGAAGAAAATTGATAATGAATATGTTTTCAAACACTTGCGTGGAGAAAAAGGGACAAAAGTAGATGTAGGAATTTATCGTGCAGGAAAGAAAGAGCTAATTGATTATACGATCGTTCGCGATAAAATCCCTATTCATAGCATTGATGCTTCCTATATAATTGAACCTGGTGTGGGTTATATAAAACTCAACCGTTTTTCCAAGACTTCGACGGAGGAATTCCGGGAATCTGTGGCTGATCTGAAATCAAAAGGGATGAAGAAGCTTATTCTTGACCTTAGAGGCAACTCCGGGGGGTATTTGGGTATTGCCGTTGAACTTTCCGATGAGTTCCTTCCTTCCGGCCGCTTGATCGTTTATACCGAGGGTTTGAAAAGCCCCAGGGAAGAATTTGATGCTACCTCTGCAGGCAGTTTTGAAAAGGGTGACCTGATCGTAATGATCGATGAAGGCTCAGCCTCAGCCAGCGAGATTGTTTCAGGGGCTGTTCAGGATTGGGACCGGGGCCTTATCCTGGGCCGGAGATCGTTCGGTAAGGGGTTGGTGCAGCGTCCTTTCGAACTGCTCGACGGTTCCGTGATGCGACTGACCACGGCCAGGTATTATACTCCTACCGGCAGAAGCATTCAGCGCCCGTATGAAAATGGTTTTGACGATTATTACAAGGATTATGTGGAGCGATGGGACAGGGGGGAGATGATACACTCCGACAGCATTCATTTTCCCGATTCTTTGAAGTTTTATACTCCGGGAAACCGTATTGTTTATGGAGGTGGAGGCATCATGCCCGATATCTTCATTCCCTGGGATTCGACATGGATCTCTGATTATTATATCAACCTTCGGAGAAAAGGTATCCTTAACCAGTTCACCATCCAATATGTTAACAGTCACCGGAAAGAGATCCTGAAAAAATACCCGACCCCGGAAGAATATCGCGATAAATACCAGATCACGAATGATATAATGCAACAGTTTATCGACCTGGGAAAAGAGGAAGGTGTGGAATACGATGAGAAAGGTTACGAAGCAAGCGAAGCCGTGCTAAAATCCCAGATTAAAGCCTGGATGGCACGTAATCTTTGGGATGTGAACGCATCCTACATGGTTTTTTCCGAAACCGACGATGCCCTGCAGGAAGCCTTGAAAATCCTGGAAGACGGAACACTTTTCGTGGAGTTGAAAATTCGTCGTTGAAGCTTGCCAGATAACTGAAATATTTGCATACATTTGTCTGGATTAAAAATTGAAACCCGGATAGAATATGGCAAATTTATCGACCCGTTATATGGGCCTGGAGCTCAGGAATCCTATTATTGTCGGAAGTTCAGGATTAACCGCCACGGTTGAAAATATTAAAACCCTTGAAGAAAAAGGAGCAGCCGCTGTTGTCCTGAAATCCTTGTTTGAAGAACAGATCAATTTCCTGATCAATAAAACCATGAGCCAGGATGAATCCGTTAACGCTTATCCCGAAGCAATGGATTACATCAGCAATTATACTCGTGATAATGATGTTGATAATTACCTGAAGCTCATCAGGGAAGCCAAAGAGGCCGTAAAAATCCCCGTTATTGCCAGTATTAACTGCATTTCTTCCCAGGAATGGACCACCTTTGCCCGGAAAATGCAGGATGCCGGAGCCGATGGAATTGAACTGAACATATTTATTCTTCCTGCAGACCCTAAAAGAAACGGGGAAGAAAATGAAGCTGTGTATTTTCAGATCATCGAGAAAGTAAAGAAACAGGTTTCCATCCCGGTTGCTATCAAAATCAGCCATTATTTCAGTGGCTTTGCCAATACGGCGTTGAAGCTTTCCTGGACAGGCATATCAGGTATGGTTTTGTTTAACCGTTTCTTCTCACCCGATATCGATATTGATAAGATGAAGGTTACGGCAACCCACGTATTCAGCACCCCGGAAGAAATCTATAATACGCTGAGATGGGTAGCTTTGCTGTCGGATCGTCTGCATTGCGATATTGCTGCTTCCACCGGTATCCACGATGGAAAGGCCATGATCAAGCAACTTCTCGCAGGCGCCAAAGCTGTGCAGATTGCATCCGTTCTGTACCGCCATGGTTTTGATTCCATCCCGGCCATGTTGAAAGACCTGGAATCCTGGATGGATAAGCAAGGGTTTAAATCTACCTCTGATTTCATTGGCAAAATGAGTATCAAAGAGGCACAGAATCCTGCAGCTTATGAGAGGGTTCAGTTTATGAAGCATTTTGCGGGGATTGAATGATCTAAAAGGGACGCCATCCTACGGGACTCCATCCTACGGGACTCCATCCCCAAAGGTTGGAGTTTCACTAAAATGAGGTCTCTTCAAAGATTGGAACAATTTTTTCAATAACCATAGGAATTTTGCTGAGACCCATCTCACCACTTTCAAAATCCGATGCAGTAGTGACTACTACCAGGTTTAAATCCCTGATGATCATGATATACTGACCGCCATGGCCAAGCGCAATGATCAGATCATGCTTTTCAGGGGATGCAGCATTGGGTTCTTTCCACCATTGCAAATTGTTTTTGGAGTGATGCCACCATTGATAGCCGTAGTCAAAGAAATCACTTTCCTTCACCTGCGGTCCGGTAGACTCAAATATCCACTCCTTGGAAACAAGCTGTTTATCCTGCCACTCCCCATCGTTGAGAACCAGTAACCCGATTTTCGCCATATCCCTTGGCCGCAGGGATAGTCCTTCGCCACAACGCAGTATGTCGCTATTATGACTTTCCCAAATGTAATTTGTTATACCTAAAGGTGTGAAAAGAAACTCTTCTGCAAACAACAGAGGCTTTTTCCCCTCAAGATTTTCAATGATACCCCCAAGAAGAACAGAACAACCACTGTTATAATTGAATTTTTCACCCGGAATGGCTGCCATTGGCCGGCTTAAAATATACCCGAGACAATCTTCGGTTTTGTACATCTCAGGGGGATAATCATCCCACTCCAGGCCGGCTGTCATGGTTAAAATGTGTTTTAGCCTGATTTCCTCTCTTCCCTCAAACCGTAATGAATCATATTGCGGGAAAAAATCAAATACCGCTTGTTCAATGCTTATTTCCTGATGACGATCCAATGCGATCCCGAGCAGTAATGAGGTAACACTTTTCGTGCATGAACGAATGTGCTGAAGATCATCCCGGGTATAGTCATAAAAATATTCTTCGACTATTAATTTGTTGTTCCTAAGTATCAGGAGTGATTTTATCCTGCCGTATTTCTGGTCGATGATCTCTTTCATCAGATTTGAAACTGACGAAGAATCAACGGAAAAGTTATAGATTGATTCCGTGTTCAGGCCATCACCGGTTTGCTCAGGCCTTTTGCAGGAATAATCGATCTTTTCGTTTTCATCAGGAACCCTTGGGAACAATATCCTGTTCTCCAGATTTCTGCCGGCACGAATAAAATCCAGTGGATTTTTTTCATCCACGGAATGAATTGCTCCCTTAAGCATTTCATTTTGATTATCCAGGATACAAATTAGTGTATCTGAATCCGAATCAGTCAGGGAGATTTTTTGGGCAACAGGATCATAATGTACATCAGTGAAATTCCAGTCAGCTATGAATTCGCCATTTTTCAGGAAAAAGCCTCGTGCATTCAATGCTTTTGTACTATCCCTGCTGATCAGCAATGCAACTTTTTGCCCCCAGGGCTCAAATAAAACGGATGTTTCATCAGTGGATACCCACAATCCTTCAACATTAATTGTAGTGCCTTTGTTAATACAGGCACTGAGAGTGATCATTAATATAACCGCTGAGAGAGATAGTCTGGGTTTTTTCATCGTGGGGTAATTTAATCTAAACAATGTAATAGAAAACTTCCATTGCATTGTTTGGGTTTCATGTAAAATTGCCTTTTTTCTCCATTTTCAAATGTCAGAAGTAAAAGATAATTATCCAGTAGTTTTACATCTTTAATCGCTAAACACATTTAACATTATGTTAATTGTACAATTTGAAATGGTTTTTCGCCATTTTGAAATAGTCCCAGGCTGCCAGTAATTCATCCCAATGTATTTCAAACCATACTGTGATCAATCGTTATGGCCGTGTTGATATTTGCCATCAAGTATTTCGCAATCCTGAATCTGAGTGGTAGCCCTGAAATTCTGATAATAACCATGAATATTTGGTGGATTATGTTCTTTAATTGCATCATACATTCTTATTTATAATAATCCCAAAAAACATTGAAATAGTTGGTATGTTAATATCTGTTTTCCCAAAGATACTAATCTTTATTCTAAAAGGGACTCTATCCTACGGGACTCCATCCTACGGGACTCCATCCCGAGGGGTGGAGAATACCCATGATTTTTTAGGTTGTTGTTATTTAGCTTGTTAAGAGATTTTAAGGGACTCCATCCCGTAGGATGGAGTCCCTTTTTTTATCTAAAAAGGGAACAAATTGCAAAAACCGGAACTAATAGAAAAAAGTATGTCAAACGAATAACTTCCACCATGCCTAGTAAAAAGGATAAAACTAAAATTGAGCCTGGCAAAGTATTCCATATCTTTAACAGGGGTATAGATAAAGCGAAGATCTTTATCAATGTTGATGACTATGATTTCTTTATGCTGAAATATCAACAGTATGTTGCGCCTTATGTCACAACCTATGCTATTTGCTTGTTACCAAATCATTTTCATATTTTGTTAAGAGTTAATCCTTATCGAAACGAAAACGATTCTGTTAGTGAACACTTGCGCAGGTTTTTTATCGTAATTGCCCAACGGATTAACAAGAAAACCAACCGAAAAGGTGGTTTATTTTGTAAAAGCTTTAAAAGATTGGCTGTTGAGGATATGAATTACCTTAAACGTATTGTATTTTATATTCACTGGAATCCGGAGAAACATGGTATTATCAGGGATTATAAGTTATATGCTTTTAGTACGTATTCTCATATTGTTAATAATAATAATTGTCTGGTTGATGTTAAGGAGGTACTATACTGGTTCGGAGGATTGGAATCTTTTCTAGAATATCAGGATGTTATTCACGATGAGATCATTTTGAAAAAGTTAACCATGGAGGATGATTAAAGGAACTCCATCCTGCAAAATAAAGCCTGTTTATTAAAAATCCTTATCTGACAATACTATTTTACCCGTAGCAAACCCATTTTCTACCCTTAATCTGTAAAAATATATTCCTGCAGAATATTGGCCCATGTCAAGTTGAATGCTGTGAAATCCCTTATCCTTCTTCCCATATTTGTTGGAAACTTCTTTCTGACCGTAATGGTTGAATATCTCAAGTATTACAAAAGTACCTTTGTCTAAATGGTAATGCAAAGTAGTAGTGTTTGAACAAGGATTCGGACTGATGGTAACGCTTGGTTCATAAAAATCTTCAATGGCAGTAATTCCGCAAGCTTCTTCTGCTTCCAGGCGGCTATTGCATCCCGGGGCATTTGAATAAATGAAGACATCGCCACAGGGACTGACCAGATACTCACAAATGCTTTCCACATCACAGGTAGAAAGTTTTTCATTGCTATTAATGTAAATATTTTCAATCGTGCTGGATTGAATATTATCCATCCCTGATAGATCCTGGAGTGCATCATTTGAAATGATAATTAAATCGCCGGATAGCGTATCCAGGGATGAAAGAGCAATTAAGCTGGTAAGGGCGTTATTATATATAATAGTAAAACGATCTCCAATGTATGTAAGGCTCTCAAGTCCGGTAAGACTCGTGAGCATATTATTATTTTTTATCAGAAACTGACCATTTATTCTTCTGAGGTTCCCAAGTCCGCTAAAATTTTCCATTTTTTGATTATAAGTAAAAAATAAAACACCTGTTGAATCCAGATTCGATAATGCAGATATGTTATCCAGATCATTATTGTAGGACATACCAATCCCATATCTGGCCTTCCTCAGAGTATTCAATCCATCCAAACTGTTAAGGGAATCATTTTGTTCCAAACTTAAATATCCATAAATATTTATCAGATTTTCCAAGCCGTTCAGATTTTTGAAACTACTTTGTTGAATGCTCAAGTCACCATTGATGGTTTGCAACATCCCCAGGGCACTTAAATCATGAAGGTTGGAATTATTGATAATCCTTAACCCTCCCAGGTAAGCAATGTTTTCCATTCCGTTTAAGGCGGTCAGAGAAGGATTATTGTAAATTCTGACTTCACCGGATATAGAATCCATCGATGATAAACCTGAGAGATCTGTTAGATTATCGTTCCCGCTTATTTCTATATAATTGGATATATATTTCAAAGAATTTAACCCAATAAGGTTCTGGATTAAACCATTTTCCTTAATTGTTATACTTCCTGTAACGGAATCTAAATTGCTAAGATCCGATAAATCAATTAATGCATTATTGTCTTTGATATTCAGTAACCCATTAACCTTATGTATATTATGCAGTCCATATAAACTGGTCAAGGAATTATTTCCATAAACAAGAAGCTCACCATTTAATGTGGTAAGATAATCAAGTCCCTCTAATGTGATTAATTGTTCATTTTCAGCTATTTCCAGGCCTTCTCCGAATGAAAGCATACTATTCAGTCCTGTTAAATTCTCAATTCCGTTATTTCTTATTTCCATGGCCATGCCAATGAAAGTGAGGTTTTCCAATCCGGTAAGATCTTGCAGGAGCGGATTGGAATTCAGTTCAAAAAAATTACTGATAGAATCCAGATTATTTAATCCAACAAGGCTTTCAAGTTTTAGATTACCATAAATAGTAAAGGATCTTCCAATTTTTTGAAGGTTTTCCAAACCATGCAGATTGATCAGGGAATCATTGCCCCATATGCTTAATGATTTGCCTATTGAAGTCAGGACATTAAGTCCGTTTAAATTCGTGATATTATGACCGTTGATCTGAACTGACCCTTCAATTTCTGAACAACCCGGGTAGTTGATCTGAAAACTGTCGATTTGTGATTGTCTGTTGAACTCAATTCCATCAGGAAGGCATGATTGAGCAAGTGACAGGTTGAATATTAATAGCGAAAAAATTAATATGGCATAAGATTTCATGGCACGAAATTAATGCTACAAGTTAGTCACTTTTAACCGGAAAAGCAAGTTGAGGGACGCCATCCTACGGGATGGAGTCCCTTTTAAAGTGAACAATGCCCTCCCTCCATGCGTTATTAGTTCAAATAAATTGCATACGATATGCCTTTCTATCACCGCCTGGGACAAATACCCCACAAACGCCATACACAGTTCAGAAAACCCGACGGCAGCCTGTATGCCGAACAACTGGTTTCAACAGAGGGTTTTTCCGATCATTATTCCCTGGTTTATCATCACTACGCGCCAACCATGGTAAAGGCCATTGATGAACCTTACAATGTAAAACCGGAAATTGCTGTGGCGAAAAATATGCAACACCGAAGCTTCAACGGTTTTAATATTAAACCTGTAGATGATTTCCTGGAAAGTCGCGTTCCTGTCCTGGTAAACAACGACCTGTATATCTCCCTCGCGGCCCCGGGGAAATCCATGAAAGACTACTTCTTTAAAAACTCCGCGGCCACAGAAATGATCTTCATCCATGAGGGCTCAGGGGTGCTCAGAACGATGTACGGAAACATCCCTTTTGCCTACGGCGATCACCTGATCATTCCCAGAGGGATTATCTATCAAATGGAATTCAATGATGAAAACAATCGCCTGCTCATTGTCGAATCGTCCAGCCCCATACGTTTTCCGAAACGTTACCTGAGCAAATACGGCCAGCTGATGGAACATGCTCCTTTGCACGAACGGGATATCCGTCCGCCACAATTACTGGAAACCCACAATGAGAAAGGCGATTTCCTGGTAAAAATAAAAAGGGACGATACCATTTTCCCTTACCATTATGCCACACATCCTTTCGACCTTATCGGCTGGGATGGCTACCATTTTCCCTATGCCATCTCCATCCACGATTTCGAACCCATCACAGGAAGGGTACATCAACCGCCACCGGTTCATCAGACTTTCGAAGCTCATAACTATGTGATGTGTGCATTCGTTCCCAGGATGTACGACTACCACCCGCAAGCCATCCCCGCTCCCTATAACCACAGCAATGTGGATTCCGATGAGGTGCTCTACTATGTCGATGGGGAGTTCATGAGTCGTAAACATGTTGACCGCGGACAAATCACCCTGCACCCGACCGGAATCCCTCACGGACCGCACCCCGGGACAGTGGAGAAAAGCATAGGCCAGAAAGAAACTAAAGAACTGGCCGTTATGATCGATACTTTCAGGCCTCTGATGCTTACCAGACAGGCCATGGAAATCGAGGATAAAGATTATTACTTAAGTTGGTTGGATTAAATAATTCAGGATTATGAATGATTTCTTGCCCATTAATGGGACCGATTTTGTTGAGTTTTATGTAGGTAATGCCAAACAGGCTGCCTTTTACTATCAAACTGCTTTCGGCTTCCAGCCGCTGGCTTACCGCGGACTGGAAACCGGTGACAGGATACAGACTTCCTTTGTGCTGCGACAGGATAAAATCACCTTTGTTTTTACATCTTCCCTTATTCCGGATACGGAGATCAGCGCTCATCACAATCAGCACGGTGATGGTGTGAAATTCGTTGCCCTTTGGGTGGATGATGCTGCAAAGTCATACGAGGAAACCGTTAAAAGAGGCGCGGAACCTTTCCTGCAACCCATTACCGAAAAGGATGAGTTCGGACAGGTCGTTAAATCGGGAATTCACACTTACGGAGACACCGTCCACCTTTTCATTGAACGAAAAAATTACAACGGCCCTTTTCTTCCGGGATTTATTGCCTGGAACCCCGATTACAAAACTGAACCTACCGGTCTCAAGTATGTTGATCACATGGTCGGTAATGTGGACTGGGGACAAATGAACCTTTGGGCGGAGTTTTATGCCAAAGTCATGGGATTTACCCA
>Ga0180009_10003100_pt1 | contig 19148 bp, 21 predicted proteins | sample OS_PC_MetaG_FD_123537 | JGI IMG/M metagenome (GOLD analysis project Ga0180009, IMG submission 123537) | Groundwater microbial communities from the Aspo Hard Rock Laboratory (HRL) deep subsurface site, Sweden - OS_PC_MetaG | ecosystem: Environmental > Aquatic > Deep subsurface > Groundwater...
CGGGCAAGCGACACGGTCTGCCCGTCCTCTGCGGAGAGGTGGCTGAGTGGTTGAAAGTACCGCACTCGAAATGCGGCGTACTCGCAAGGGTACCGTGGGTTCGAATCCCACCCTCTCCGCCACCCTACGCCTTCGGCTTCGGGCGGCAGGCCACTTTACCAAATAATATTTTTTGACGTGGCCTGCCGCACGAAGCCGATATAGGCGTAGGAGTGTCTCCCGAAGCTCGCGCTTGCGGGAGCGAAGGGGGACCGGGGCCCATGTGGTACGTCTACTTTCTCGAACTCAGCAATGGCGATATCTATGTCGGGTCGACGCCGGACCTGAAACGCCGCTTTACTTCGCACATGAGGGGCCAGGTGCTCTCGACGAAGGCCTATGTGCCGATGAAGCTTCGTTCCTATGTGGCCGTTGAGTCTGAATTTCGGGCGCGCGAACTTGAGCGCTATTTCAAGTCCGGCTCCGGCAAGGCAGTAGCGATGAAGCGGTTTCTATAAAAACAGGCCAGAGCCTGTTTTCGCCAATCCCACCCTCTCCGCCACTAAACCAAGCCCCCTTCACGGGGGCTTTCTGTTGTGTGACAGCAGACCGGGGCCGGGTGCCCCCAGATTCTTCCGCGGCAGCTCTTGTCCCCATAATCGCTTGACAGTTTTCCGCCCGATGCGGAGGTTGCTCCTGTGCAGAACTGATCTATTGGGGGGTAATCGATGTTCAAGCGTGCAAAGCTGACGATATTCGCGTGTACGGCCGCTGTGGCGTTTCTCGCCGCGGGCCTTCCCGCGCACGCGGCCGACGACGTGCTCATGATGCCGGTAAAACCGGCGCTCGAGACGGCGGATGCGAAACAGAAGCTCGACGGATCGGTTTCCTTCTATTTCGGCGATACGCCGCATCCGAAGGTGCTCGAAAACTACGGCGAGTTCGTCTCCAACAAGAAGACACGTGCATTCGGCGCCTCGGATCAGGACACCTGCCAGCGCGTCGTCCTGTCGAACTTCATCGAATTTCAGCAGCGTGCGAAGGCACTCGGCGGCAATGCCGTGATCAACATCACGAGCTACTTCCGCCGCAACGAGGTCAAGGACAACGACCGCTACGAGTGCCATGTCGGCTTCCTGATGTCGGGCGTGGCGTTGAAGGGCGAAGTGGTCAAGCTGGCCGAGTAGGCCTGCGGCGCGCCCGCAGGACGGAGGACCATGCAGACGGAACGCGTTTCAGCTGACAATCGCCCGCCCGATGCCGCTCACATAGCTGCCTGGGCGGCAATCCTCTGCGGCGCGGACGGCGCGGAAGAGCGTCTCGGCGACTGCGCTGGGGAAAAAGACATTCCTGCCGGCCTCCGGCGGCGCCTCGGATCGCTTGGCCGCATGGGTGTTGCCTGCGGTCTCGGTGTCGCGCCGCAAGGCGATGCCGATATCGTCTTCTGTTCGCGGCATGGCGATATTTCGCTCGCGCATCAATTGCTGACGGCGCTTGTCGCTGGCGAACCCATGTCGCCCGCGGGCTTTTCCATGTCGGTTCACAACACCGTTCCCGGCGTGCTCGATCTTGCGCGCAAGGCACGGGTCGGACACACCGCCATCGCGGCCGGCGCACAGACCTTGTCTGCGGGGCTCGTGGAGGCCTGGCTCAGACTCGTGGCCCGGCCCCATCTCGATGTCGTGCTGATCTATGCGGAGATGCCGCTTCCGGATTTCTACGAGCAGTTCATGGACGGAGATCTCGGCGGAACGGCGCTCGCCCTTCGACTGTCTGCCGCGCGCGGGGAAGGCACATTGCTTTCGTTGTCGCCGGAGGATGGCCGCCCGCCTCCCTCGGCGCTGCCGCTTGTCGATGAGCCGTCTGCGGAATTTCTCGCACGCGAGCTTGTTTCGAGGCTTCGCGGCCAGGTTGCGTCCCCGGAGATGTGCTGGCGCTCGCAAGGATTCCGCTGGTCGTTCGGGAGCGCAGCCAATGCAGCGTCTTGACTACGTCTGGCGTCTGTTCGGCACCGCCCTCTCGTTCACCGCCTTCGGCATCGGCGGTCTTGTTCTTTCGCTGGTGGTCTTTCCGCTGATCAACCTCTTCGTGCGCGACCGGAAGAAGCGCGCAGCCTTGGCGCAGCGGCTCGTCCATGGCGCGTTCCGTCTTCATCGCAACTTCATGATCGTCATGGGCGTCATGGAGTGGGAGACGCATAATGCCGAAGCGCTGGCGGCCGACGAAGGCGTTCTCGTCGTCGCGAACCATCCGACGCTTCTCGATGTCGTGCTTCTCATGTCGATCATGAAGCGCTCGCAATGCATCGTGAAGGCGGGGGTTGCGCGCAATCCCTTCATGCGGGGCGTGGTCGCGGCGACGGGCTATATCCGCAATGACGACGACCCGGAAAAACTGGTGACGGATTGCGTTGCTGCGCTTGAAGACGGCAACAACCTCATCGTATTCCCCGAGGGCTCCCGCACGGTGCCGGGCGCTGCGGTCAAGCTGCAGCGGGGCGTGGCCAATATCGCCATCCGGGGCAGGGTTCCGATCCGGCTCGTGACGATCAGGTGCGAGCCGCCGACCCTCATGAAGGGGCAGAAATGGTACGAGATTCCGCCGCGCCGCATGCATTTCACGATCACGGTGCACGGACTGGTTGAATCGGAGCCCTATATAGGTGAATCTGCGCCATCGATTGCTGCGAGGCGGCTGAATGGGGATCTTGCCGAGTGGCTGACGGGGGAAATAGGGCATGGACGGGCTCGAGAATCGCATTCGGCGGCTCATCATTGAGACGCTGAATCTGGAAGACATTTCTGCGGAAGATATTGGTGACGACGAGCCGCTGTTCGGGGAAGGGCTGGGGCTGGACTCGATCGACGCGCTTGAAATCGGCATCGAGATCCAGAAGACCTTCGGAGTGAAGATCGACTCCAAGGACGAAAATCTCGCCAGCTATTTTTCGAGCGTCAGGGAGCTGGCGCGGTTCGTGTCCCGGCAACAGCAGGAACAGGCGGTATGACCCGGGACGAAATATACGACACGCTGAAGGGCTTTCTGGTCGAACTCTTCGAGATACCGGAGGAGCAGGTCTCGCTCGACGCGCATCTCGCGGACGATCTCGATCTCGACAGCATCGACGCTGTCGATCTGATCCTCAAGTTGCAGGAGTTCATCGGCCGCAAGGTGTCGGCCGAACAGTTCCGGTCGGTGCGGACGGTGCGCGATGTCATCGACCAGGTTTATGAGCTCCTCGAACAGGCGGCCTGATGCCCGGAGCGTGGTGCTGACGGGCATCATGCTCCTCATTCCGATCGCCACGGCGCTCGGCCTGCGCTTCGTGGGCCCCTGGCCGATCATTCTTCTCCTTGTCGGCGTCATTGCAGCGCGCGTGCTGCTGCCGCGTGCCATGCCGGCGCCCGTCGCGATGACGGCCTGCCTCATCGCTGTCGCGTTTGCCGTGCTCGCCGTCAGCAGCGTCTCGCCGGATCTCGCCGCGCGGCTCTATCCGGTCTTCATGAGTGCCACAATGCTCGTTGCCTTCGCCGCCACGCTCTGGCGGCCGCCCAGCATGATCGAACGCTTCGCCCGCCTCGTCGAACCCGATCTCGACGAGCGAGGTATCGCCTATACGCGTCGCGTGACGATGGTCTGGGTCGCGTTCTTCGTTTTCAACGGGCTCGTCGCGTTGTGGACGGTGCTCAATGGCGATCTCTTCTGGTGGGGTCTTTATAACGGCCTCGTGAGCTATCTTCTCGCGGGGGCGCTTTTCGGCGTCGAGTTCGTCATTCGTCAGCATGTGCGCGGTCGGAGCGGTGAGGCATGACGGGCGCTCTCTGGTCCTTCCTTGCGGATGCCGATGGCATGGTGCCCGTTGCTCGCCGCGGTGCCCGAGAACTTTCCGCGGGGGCGCTGCGTTCGACGGCGCTCTCTCTGTTGGAAGAGTTGCGAAAAGGTGAGGGGCCGCTCTTTCTTTATTGCGAGGATGCCGCAAACTTCGCTGCGGGCCTTCTCGGCGCGCTGATCGCGGGGCGAGAGGTTCTGCTGCCCGCGCATGCGGCGCCGGGTTACCTCGCGGAGATCGGCGCTGGCCCGGCAAGCCTTGTCACGGATATATCCGCTCTCGAAGGGCATCGCGTATCGGTCGGCGAAAGCGAGGCCGATGGACCGCTGCCGCCCGTACCGGAGGGGAGGATCGGCTTCTTCACGTCCGGCACGTCGGGCGCGCCGAAGCTCTGCATGAAATCGATGCGGCAGCTCGACGCCGAGGTCGCCGTGCTCATGTCGCTCTGGGGCGTCCCGCGCGGCCTCGTTCTGGGCACGGTCTCGCATCAGCATATCTACGGGCTTTTGTTTCGGGTGCTCTGGCCGCTCGCGGCAGGCACCGTCTTTTCCTCGCGCGTCCACGAAAATTGGGAAAGCGTTGCCGCGCAGGCGGCACCGGAAAGCGTTATCGTTTCGAGCCCGGCGCATCTCGGCCGCATTCCGCCCGCTATCCGCCTCTCCGGCGTACCGTCCTTCATTCTTTCCTCGGGCGGGTTGCTGCCGGCGGCTTCGGCGCAAGCGGCTTTCGCGCAATTTGGCTGTTGGCCGACGGAGGTGCTCGGCAGCACCGAGACGGGGGGTGTCGCGTGGCGGCGGCAGTCGGAGGAGGATGCACCCTGGACGGCGCTTCCCTCCGTCGAATTGTCTTCCGGCGAAGAGGGAGCGCTCGCCGTGCTGTCGCCTTTCACCGGCTCGGACGAGCCGGTGACGATGGGCGATGCGGTGGACTTTCTCGAGGACGGGCGGTTTCGTCTCAAGGAGCGTCTCGACCGCGTCGTGAAGGTCGAGGGAAAGCGGGTCTCGCTGCCGCGCGTGGAACAGGCATTGCGCGCGCTCGACATCGTGGAAGATGCCGTGGTGATCGACCTGCCGGACAGGCGTGGCGCGCTCGGTGCCATCGTGGTGCTGAATGTCGAGGGCAGCGAGAAGCTTTCTGCGGCGGGGCGTTTCAGGTTTTCGCGCGGCTTGCGGGCGGCGCTCAGGGATCGGCTCGAACCGATGGAGCTGCCGCGCTTCTGGCGCTTTGTCGATGAGGTTCCGGTGAATGCGCAAGGCAAGCGTGTCGCGTCCGTGATGCGGCAGATGTTCCATGCGCCGGAAATTCCTGAAATCGAGATTGAAAAAGTGGAGGGGGACAGGGCCGAGTTCGAGTTCAGGCTCCAGCCAGAACTCAGGTGGTTCGAGGGACATTTTCCCGATCAGCCGATCCTTCCGGGTGTCGCGCAGCTTCACATCGCGGCGGTACTCGCCGAGCGCGTCTGGGGGATCGACTTTCCGGGCCACGACATGTCGCGCGTCAAGTTTCGCCGCATCATGCAGCCGGAGGAGCGTGTCACCCTCCATCTCGTTCGCAAGGAGCTGCGTCTCGACTTCCAGTATGTGAGCGGCGGCGAAGTCGTCGCGAGCGGTACGATCAGGGGCCTCGCGTGAGCCCGTTCCGCCCCTGTGCCGTCGTGCCCACCTACCGGCACACCGAAGCCTTGAGCGAGGTCGTGCGCACGCTCGGCGCGCAGGGGTTGCCGGTGATCGTCGTTGATGACGGCAATGTGCCCGCCGTCGCGGAGAGGATCGCGCGCATATGTGCGGCCATCGGAGGCGTGGTCCTCGTGCGCCGGGAAGAAAATGGCGGCAAGGGCGCCGCCGTCATCGACGGTATCGCGCGCGCGATGGAGGCCGGCTTCACGCATGCGGTTCAGGTCGACGCGGACGGCCAGCACGATCTTTCGCGCGTCGGCGATCTTCTGGCGCTCGCCCGCGCGCATCCGGATGCGCTCGTCACCGGCGAGCCCGTCTACGACGGGACGATCCCGCGCTCGCGCCGCATCGCGCGCTGGATCACGCATTTCTGGGTTGCGGTGAACACGCTCACCTTCCGTTACATGGACAGCATGTGCGGGTTTCGCGTCTATCCTATAGCGGCGACGCTCGAAATCGTGCGCGGCGCCGGCATTGCGCGCCGCATGGCCTTCGACACGGAAATTCTCGTGCGCTTCGTCTGGCGCGGCGCAGATGTTCTCACGCTGCCTGTCTCCGTCACCTATCCGTCCGGCAATCTTTCGAACTTCGCGTTGTGGGACGACAACCTCCGCATCTCCGCCATGCACGCGAAGCTCTTCTTCGGCATGCTGTGGCGTCTGCCGCGTCTCCTGAGGGTGCGCCTTTCGCGCCGCAGCGGAAGGGCTCCGCGCCACTGGGCGGCGATTGCCGAGCGCGGCAGCTATGCCGGCCTCTGGTTTCTCGGGATGATCTATCGGCTGTTCGGTCGGCGGGCCTGTCTCGCCGTTCTTTCGCCCGTTGTTCTCTTCTTCTTCCTTACGGGGGCCGAGCAGCGGCGCGGATCGCTCTCCTATCTGCGGCACGCGCATGCGGCCGGGTTGATCGCGGAGCGGGCGGGCTGGTGGCTTTCCTTCCGGCATTTCATGGCCTTCGCGTCGTCGGCCGTCGACAAGCTTGCCGCATGGACCGGGAATATCCCGGAGCACGACGTTGAAGGCGTCAATGACGGCGCTTTCGCCACCGCGAAACAGCGCGGTGCGGGCGCGCTCATTCTCACCGCGCATTTCGGCACGCCTGAAATATTGCGGGCCATCGCGACGCTTGGTGGGCGTTGGCGTGTCACGGTGCTGGTGCACACGGTCCACGCCGAGCAGTTCAACAGACTCATCAACGCGTTTTCGGGATCCTCCGTCGTCCGTGTCGTCCAGGTGACGTCGATCGGGCCCGACACGGCGATCCTTCTGCAGGAGGCGGTCGCGCGCGGCGAATGGGTCGTCATGGCGGGCGACCGCGTGCCGGTGAGCGGCAATGCGCGGATCAGTTGGGCGCCCTTTCTCGGCGAGGCCGCGCCCTTCCCGCAGGGCCCGCATATTCTCGCGGCCCTCCTCAAATGCCCCGTCTATCTCCTCTTCTGCCTGCGCGACGGCGCGCGCCACCGCATCCATTTCGAGAAGATGGCCGAGAGGATCGAGCTGCCGCGAAGGAACAGGGAGGCGGCGCTGGACGCCTCGGTCGCCGATTATGCGGCACGTCTCGAGAGGCATTTGCGCGCGGCACCGCTACAATGGTTCAACTTTTTCGATTTCTGGCATCCGGCGGGGCTTCAGCCGCCCCCAGCCGCCGCGCTGCCGCAGCAAGACAGGACAGGCATTTCGTGACAGGTGAGATCGTTTTCGGCGGGCGGGATATCGCGATCGAGGAGGTTCAGGCGCTCGCGACGCGGACGGCGTCGGCACATCTGAGCGGGGACAAGGCTTTTCGCGAAAGGCTTGCGCGCTCCGCCGCCCATGTCGCGGAGACGCTGTCGCGCGACGGCGTTATTTATGGTGTAACGACCGGATATGGCGATTCCTGCACAACGCCCGTGCCGCTCGACCTCGTGGCGGAGCTGCCGCTGCATCTCACGCGCTTTCATGGCGTGGGGACGGGCCGTCTTCTCACGCCGGAGGAAACGCGCGCCGTCATGGCCGTGCGGCTCGCCTCGCTCACGCGTGGATGGTCGGGGGCGAGCGTCGAACTCGTCGCGCTTCTCTGCGACATGCTTCGCCTCGACATTCTGCCGCTCATCCCGGCGGAGGGTTCCGTCGGTGCGAGCGGCGACCTCACGCCGCTGAGTTACATTGTGGGCGCGCTCGCAGGCGAGCGGCTCGTCCGCTATGGCGGCCGCGACATGATGTCGGCGGAGGCCTTTCGCGAGGCGGGGCTTGCGCCGGTCGTGCTCCGGCCGAAGGAGGCGCTCGCGGTCATGAACGGCACCGCCGTCATGTCCGGCCTCGGCGCCATCGCCTTTTCGCGGGCGGTTTCGCTGTCGGCGCTGTCGGCGCGCCTCACATCGCTTGCCTGCCTCGCGCTTCTCGGTAATCCGGCGCATTTCGACGAGCGTCTCTTCCGGGCGAAGCCTCATGCGGGCCAGATGAAGGTTGCGGCGCGCATTCGCGAAGATCTGTCGGCTTTTGCCGCACGTCATGCACCGTCGCGTTTGCAGGACCGATATTCCATCCGCTGCGCACCGCATGTGATCGGCGTTCTTGAGGACATGGCCCCCGTCTTCGGGGCGACGCTCGAAACCGAGATCAACAGCGCGAACGACAATCCGCTGATCGACCCGGAGACCGGCGATATCCTTCATGGCGGACACTTCTATGGCGGCCATGTCGCTTTCGTGATGGACTCGATGAAGAACCTCGTCGCCAACATCGCCGACCTCATGGACCGGCAGATGGCGCTTCTCGTCGACACGCGCTTCAACAACGGCCTGCCGTCCAACCTCTCGGGTGCCAGCGGCCCGCGGGCGGCGATCAATCACGGACTCAAGGCATTGCAGATCGCAGCTTCCGCCTGGACCGCCGAAGCGCTGAAGCTCACCATGCCGGCAAGCGTCTTCTCGCGCTCCACGGAGTGCCACAATCAGGACAAGGTTTCCATGGGCACTATCGCCGCGCGCGATGCGCTGCGGGTTCTCGAACTGACGGAGCAGGTCGCGGCCGCACTGATGATCGCGGTTCGCCAGGGGCTCCGCCTTCGCATGATGAGCGCCGCGCTCTCGCCTGCCGATTTTACGCCTGCGCTCGCGAAATTCCTGAACGAACTTGAGGCCGCAATTCCCTTCATCGAGGAGGACCGCCCGCTCGATGCGCTGCTTGGGGAACTCTGCGCCGGCATCTCCTCCCGATCATGGGCATTCGGCTGGAAAGGAGATGCGGCATGAAGGCGATCGTCACGGCATCCGCTCCCTTCGAGGTGCCGTTCTACGACATCGACCCGATGAACATTGCCTGGCACGGCAATTACGCGAAATATTTCGAACTCGGCCGCGTCGCGCTGCTTTCGCATATCGGTTACGGCTATGAGGCGATGAAGGCGTCGGGCTATGCTTGGCCCGTCATCGACATGCATGTGCGCTATTATCGCCCGCTTGTCCTCGCCCAGAAGGCGGAGGTCGTTGCCGGCGTCACCGAGTGGGAGAACCGCCTCAAAATCGACTACCTCATCAAGGATATCGAGACGGGTCGCAAGATCACGCGCGGCCACACGGTTCATGTGGCGCTCGATATGGAAACGAAGGAAATGCAATGGGAGACGCCGCCCGTCCTGCGCGAAAGGCTGTCGCCATGGCTCGATTGAGCGTATTCGCGATTGCCGCGCTGCCGCTTCTCGCGGCGCTGCCTGTCATGGCGGCCCCTTGTCCTTCACCGAAGGACATTCAGGTTGCCGAGGTCAACCGCGCTTTTGTGCAGGAGCGCCACATCAAGGGTCTGTCGAAGCCGCTCGTCTCGCGCGGCGAGCTCCAGGCGGATGCGGAGCGGATTATCTGGCACATGAAAGATCCCTTCGATGTGAAGACGGTCATTACATCGGACGGCATCACGGAATCCGTGAGCGGCGGTCCGGCGCAGCCTGTCGGGGCGGGAGCGGGCGAGCTCGGGGCGAGTGTCGCGCGTTCCGCTGCCGCGCTCATGCGCGGGCAATGGGACGAACTCTCCTCGCTCTTCAACGTCTCCTCGCCTTCGACGCTTGAGAGCGGTGAGTGGGAGGTATTGCTCACGCCGCTCAACGAACGCATGCAGCAAGCGGTGGGCGATATCGAAGTGACGGGGTGCGCCGATGTCGAGCGCATCGAGATCGGCGGCGAGGGAAGCGGTGACCGCCACGTCATCACCTTCGCGAATGCCGAACCCGGCCAATGACCCTGCCGCGCTGGCCAGCTCTCCTGATTGCGGCTGGTGTGCTCGCCGCGCTCTTCTTTTCTGCCTCGCGCATCGCCGGTTCGGTCGACACCGACATCATGTCGCTTCTTCCGGCGGACACGCATGACGGCGTCCTCGCGGCGGCGGTGAAGCGCGCCAACGAGGCGGCATCGAACCGCGTGAGCTTCGCCATCGAAGGCGGCAGCGTCGAGGCGCGGCAAGCCGCGCGCGAGGAACTGGCAGGCGCTCTTTCCGCGACGGGATGGTTTCGCGCCGATGACGAGGAAGGAGAAGCGGTTTGGGCTTATCTTTTCGCGAACCGTGCCTCGTTTCTCTGCGAGCGGGACCGCGCGCTTCTCGAAGCGGGCGAGGGTGCCGCGATCGCGGCGGATGCGCTCAGGCAATGGTACGGCCCGTCGAGCCTCGGCTTCGGCGGGCTCGTTGCGCGCGACCCGCTTCTCCTTACCAATCGTCTTGCCGGATGCGTTCTTTCGGTGGCGCCGCGCGCCGCAACCGGCGGTGCGGAAATCCTGTCGGGCCGTATTCGGGGTTCCGTCTACCGGCTTGATGTGCAGGACGATGTTGCGCGTGCCGTCAAAAGCTGGCGCGAGACATGGGCTCCCCGTGGTCTCACGCTCGCGCGGGGCGGCGCGCTTTTTCACGCGGCCCATGGCGCAGCGCAGGCGCGTTTCGAAGTCTCGCTCATCGGCAGTGTCACGCTCGCGGCGCTTCTCCTTCTCTACTGGCTCATGTTCCGGTCCTTCCGCGCGCCGGTGCTCGCGCTCACCATGGTTGCGTCCGCCTTGGTCACCGGGCTTGCCGTCACGCTTCTCGTCTTCGGCAGCGTTCATGTCATGGCGCTCGTCTTCGGTGCGGCCCTCATCGGCATGATCGTCGACTACACGACCTATTACCTTGTCACGGGCCTTGGCGACCGGCCCGGTACCCGTGCCGAGCGCCGCCGCCGGCTTTTGCGTCCGCTGACCGTCGGCATGGCGACCTCCGTCGGCGCTTTCGCGGCGCTGCTCGTCTTTCCGGTTCCGGCTTTTCAGCAGGTCGCGCTCTTCGGCATGGCGGGGCTTGCCATGGCGTGGGCCGGCACGATCTGGCTCGTGCCCTTGATCGAAGGCGGTAGCGTCGTGACGGGGCCGGGCGCTGCCCGCATCGCCGTTATCGCGGACAAGGGCCTTGCGCGCGCGCCGCATCCCGCATGGGGCGCCGTCCTTGCCGCCATGGCGCTTCTGGCGGCGTTTGCCGGCTGGCGATACGGGGCCGTGCTCGACGATGTGCGCGGACTGCAGAAGCCGTCACCCATCCTTGCCGCCGAAGAAGCGCGGCTTCGCGAGCTCACCGGCTTTGCGCCGTCGACGGCCTTCCTCCTTGTCCGGGGCGACACGGCCGAAGCTGCAATCCGCAACGAGGAGGCGCTGATCGGCCGTCTCGCCGAAGACGACCGGAAAGCCATCTTGCTCGCCGCAAGCCGTATCGATCCCTCTGCACAGCGCCGCGCGCATGACGAGGCGCTCATCCGCACGCATCTTCTCGGTCCTCACCTGCGGGCGTTCATCGCAACGCTCGGCGCGGGCGATGCCGGGGCTTATTCGGGCGCGCGCGAAACGGCGGAGATGCCGGCCCTCGTGCAGTCATTGCGCGGCGAGACAGGCGGCACCTTCTGGTCGATCCTGCCCGTCTCGGCCCCCATCGCCTTGCCCGTCGCCACAGCAGAGGATGCGCGCGCGTCCTGGTCGATGGTCGAGCCGGTGGCGCTTTACACCGGTCTCTTCGGCGACTATCGCCGCCTTGCGACGCTCGCGGTCGCGGGCGCGCTTCTCGCCACGGCCCTTCTTCTCGTCCTGATCGAGCGCCGCGTGGGTGCGCTCCGGGCGCTGATCCCGGCTCTGATCGCCGTTCTTGCGACGCCGCCCCTCGTCATGGCGCTGGGCATCCCGTTTTCCTTCTTCTCGGCCATGGGGCTCTTCCTGGTGGTGGGAGCAGGCGTCGACTACGCCATCTTTCAGCGCGAGGCGGCCGACGCGAACAGCCGTTGGACGAGGGTCGGCATCGTGCTTGCGGCGCTCATGACCTGCATATCCGTGGGGCTTCTCGGCTTCAGTTCGGTCTTGCCCGTGAGGAGTTTCGGCGTCACCGTAGCCGTGGGGATTTTCCTGTCGCTGGTCCTGTCGCCGCTCGCGCGGCTCGGGGGACCGGCTGGTTCAAATCGGGGGGCAGGGTGGTGACACCTGATGTCGTGATTATCGGCGCGGGACCGGCGGGTTCGGTCGCGGCCGCGCTTCTGGCGGATGCGGGGTTTTCCGTCGAGGTTCTGGAGCGGGCGCATTTTCCGCGTTTTTCCATCGGCGAAAGCCTGTTGCCGCAGGCGATGGAGTGGCTTGCCGAAGCCGGGCTTCTGCGCGATGTCGTGGAGGCGGGCTTCCAGCACAAGAACGGCGCGACCTTCCGCTGTGGCGAACGCGAGGAGAGTTTCGATTTCCGGGCGAAGAGTGCCGACGGCTGGGGCACGACCTATCAGGTCCGCCGCGACCGCTTCGACGAGCTTCTCGCGAAGGGCGCCATGCGAAAGGGCGCGAAGGTCCTGTTCGGGCAGACGGTGACGGCGATGCGCCCCGATCCGGAATGCCCAAGCCTCACCGTGAGGGACGAGGACGGCAACGAACGCGAGGTGAAGGCCCGCTTCGTGCTCGATGCGAGCGGCTTCGGACGCGTGCTTGCGCGGCTTCTCGATCTCGAAACGCCGACAAGTTTCCCGGACCGCATGTCCGTCTTCACTCATGTTGAAGACAATATGCCGGCGCAAGTCTATGACCGGAACAAGATCCTCATCACGGTCAATCCCAACGACAATCAGATCTGGTACTGGCTCATTCCGCTTGCCGAGGGTCTTTGTTCCATCGGCGTGGTCGGCACGCCGGATCGCATCAAGACCTATGGCGCAACGCGCGAGGAACAGCTCACGGCGCTTATCGCGGAATCGGGCCTCATGGCCGAGCTTCTGGTCAACGCGAAGCGGGTGCGCGATGTCGGCGAGATCGCCGGTTATGCCGCGCGCGTCTCCTCGCTCACGGGGCCCGGCTATGCGTTGCTCGGCAATGCTGGCGAATTCCTCGACCCCGTCTTTTCCTCCGGCGTCACCATCGCGCTCAAATCGGCCTCGCTCGCATCCAGCGCCCTCATCCGTCAACTGAACGGCGAGGCGGTAAACTGGCAGAGCGACTTCTCCGAGCCGCTGTCGCGCGGTGTCGAAACTTTCCGCGCCTATGTCAGCGGCTGGTATGACGGATCGCTGCAGAAGATCATCTTCAGCAAGCCGGCCGATGCACGCCAGGTCAAGGCGATGATCACCTCCGTGCTTGCGGGATATGCCTGGGACGAGGAGAACCCCTTCGTCCGGGACCCCCATAAATATCTCAAGATGGTGGAAGAGTTGTGCGGCTAGTCGCGTTCCTCCTGTTTTGCGCTACGGCCCTCGCGGGCTGCGCCGCTCCCGGCAGGCTGCCCGCGACGGAGGGGCTCGCTCCCGGCGTCCGGATCACCTTGCCCCGCACATCTCCGTTCGGCGATGTCGAGGCGGCACAGCTCGTCGAGGTGAACCGGGGCGGGCGGCGAAGCCGCTTCGACGCCTTTGTCGAGGGCAGCGACGGACGCTTTACGCTTGCGATGACCGTTCCTTCCGGCCCCTCTCTCATGACGCTCGAATGGCGCGAGGGCGCGCTTCTCGTCCGCCGAGGGCTCGCACCGGAGGCCATCGACGCAAAGCGGATTCTCGCCGATTTCATGCTCGTCTACGCGCCCGAGGCGGCCCTTCGCGAAGCTGTCTCCGGCGGCGATCTCGTCTTTTCGGGCGGCGGTGTCCGGCGGATTTTTCGCAATGGCGAACTGCTGATCGAGGCTCGCGCGCCCGAAGGCGATCCCTGGCAGGGGGAGGCGCGGCTCGTCAATTTCGTCTATGACTACGCACTCACCATCGAAAGCCGTTCGCTGGGTCCGCAATGACCGAAACGCCCGTCTATATCGCTGCAGCCACCGCCGCCAATGCCCTTGGGGCCGATTGGGAAAGCGTGGCCGATGCGTTGTTCGCGGGCGACCGGTCGGGGCTCGATACGACATTTCTTCTGAGCGACGGCCGCATGCCGCCTGTCGGGCGTCTGCGCGCCGAGCCGGAGGCGCTGCCGGCGGGTGTCGCCGAATGGGAAAGCCGTAACAACAGGCTCGTCCATCACTGCCTGACGCCGCTCCTTCCCGTGATCGAAGCGGCCGTCGCCCGCTTCGGCGCCTCGCGCCTCGGCATTGTCATCGGCACCAGCACATCGGGCATTGGAAGCTGGGAAGCGGCGCTGCCGCGGCGTCTCGCCGACGGCGTCTGGCCGAACGACTTCCACTTCCCGCGCCATGAACTCGGCGATCCTTCCGCCTTCATCGCCGCCGTCACCGGCATCGCGGGCCCTTGCTATTCGGTCTCCACTGCCTGCACCTCCGGCGCGAAGGCCATGGTGAGCGCGGCACGCCTCATCCGGAGCGGGCTCTGCGACGCTGTCGTGACGGGCGGCGTCGACACGCTTTGCGGGCTCACGCTGAACGGTTTTTCCGTTCTCGATTCCATTTCGGCGCAGCGCTGCAACCCCTTCAGCATCAATCGCGACGGCATCAATATCGGCGATGGCGGCGCGCTCTTCCTGCTGACGCGCGACGCATCGGACATCCGCATTGCGGGTTGGGGCGAAAGTTCCGACGCGCATCACCTGAGCGCGCCCGATCCCGAAGGGGGCGGGGCGACGCTCGCCATCGCGGAAGCGCTCGCCCATGCAGGCATCGCCGCGCGCGACATCGCCTATATCAATCTTCACGGGACGGCGACGCGCCTCAACGACGCCATGGAAGCGCAGGTAACGCATCGCCTTTTCGGCGGCGACACGCCCTGCAGTTCCACGAAATCCCTGACGGGGCACATGCTCGGCGCGGCGGGTTCCTGCGAGGCCGCCTTCGTCGCCATGGCGCTGCAGCGGCGTGAAGCGCCACCGCATATATGGGACGGCGAGGCCGATCCCGATCTGCCGCCGCTTCACCTGACCGACCGCCTCGGCGAGCGCGTCGATGGCCGATACATGATGAGCTGTTCCTATGCCTTTGGCGGGAACAACATGGCTCTCGTCCTGGCGCGGGAATAGCGCCATGCAGGCACCTCTTCCACCCGCCGGAGAGTTTGTCCGCCATAGCGGCACCATGCTGCTGATCGAGCGGCTTGCGGAAGCGTCGGACACGCACGCCGTCTGCGAGGTGGCGATCACGGAAAACTCCACCTTCTATCGTCAGGGGCGCGGCGTGCCCGCTTATGTCGGGCTCGAATACATGGCTCAGACCATCGCCGCCTATGACGGCGCTCAGCGGCACCGGAGCGGCGAACCGCCGGAGATCGGTTTTCTTCTCGGCACGCGGCGCTACGAGGCGTCGCGGTCCCATTTCGCGGCGGGAGAGACATTGCATGTGCGAGTCGACATGACCTTCAACGATAATGGCATGGCTGCTTTCGATGGCGTCATCACGGTGGCGGGTGAGACCCGCGCCCGCGCATCGATCAATGTCTACAGGCCGGGCGGCGGCGTGAGCCTCGCAGAGGTGGCGCGATGAGCGGCACAAAGCCACGTCCCATCCTCGTCACCGGCGCGAGCAAGGGCATCGGGCGCGCGATTGCCCTGCGCATCGCGCGCGACGGCTTCCCTGTCACCGTCCATTACGGTTCGGACAGGGCGGGCGCGGAGGAAACGCTTCGTCTCATCGCGGGCGAAGGCGGCACGAGCCACCTTCTCGGCTTCGATGTGTCCGACCGCGCAGCCGCGCTGACCGCGCTCGAAGCCGACCTCGAAGCGAACGGGCCCTATTGGGGCGTCGTCCTCAATGCGGGGATCGCGCGTGACAATGCCTTTCCCGCGCTTTCCGGCGACGACTGGGACCAGGTCGTCGACACAAATCTCGGCGGCTTCTTCAATGTCGTTCATCCGCTCGTCATGCCCATGATCCGGCGGCGCGATGGCGGACGCATCGTCACCATCTCGTCGGTTTCCGGCATCATCGGCAATCGCGGCCAGGTCAACTACAGCGCGGCGAAGGCTGGCATCATCGGCGCGACCAAGGCGCTTGCGGTCGAGCTTGCGACGCGGCGCATCACGGTCAATTGCGTCGCGCCCGGCGTCATCGAGACGGCGATGATCGAGGAAGCGCCGGTCGATGAGATTCTGAAGATGATTCCGATGCAGCGCCTCGGCAAGCCGGAGGAGATTTCCGGCATCGTTGCCTTCATCCTGTCGGAGGAGGCGTCCTACATGACGAGGCAGGTGATTTCGGTGAACGGGGGGATGTGCTGATGCGCCGCGTCGTCGTGACAGGCATGGCGGGCGTGACGCCGCTTGGCGATACATGGGACGAGATTTCCGCCGCCATGGAAGCGGGCCGCACGGGCGTCCGCTACATCGAGGCGTGGGACAAGCTCGGCGATCTGAAGACGCGGCTCGGTGCGCCGTCGCTCCAGTTCGAACACGAGAAGGTCTATCCCCGCAAGAAGATGCGCTCCATGGGCCGTGTCGCCGTTCTCGGTGTGCGTTCCGCGGAGCGCGCGCTCGAACAGGCGGGTCTTCTCGGCGATCCGGTCCTCACCTCGGGCCGCACCGGCGTCGCCTTCGGTTCGTCCTACGGTTCGACCGAGCCCACAAAGGGTTTCGTTCATTTCATGGATACGGGCGAGGCGACCGGCCTTTCCGCCATGAGTTACATCAAGATGATGAGCCATACAGCCGCCATCAATGTCGGCATCTACTTCGGTCTTCAGGGCCGCGTCTACACCACCTCGTCGGCCTGCACGTCGGGCTCGCAGGCGGTCGGCTATTCCAGCGAGGCGATCCGCCACGGCCATGCCGACGTCATGATCGCGGGCGGCGCGGAAGAACTCTGCCCCACCATGGCCATCGTCTTCGACACGCTTTTCGCGACGAGCTGCCGCAACGATGCGCCGCACACCGCGCCGCGCCCTTACGACCGTGACCGCGACGGGCTGGTGATCGGCGAGGGCGGGGCGGCGCTCATCCTCGAGGAGCGCGAACATGCGCTGGCGCGCGGCGCCACCATCTATGCCGAGATCGCGGGCTTCGGCACCAACATGGACGGCTCGCATGTCACCGATCCGAAATCGGAAACCATGGCGCGCTCGCTCGAAATCGCGCTCGGCGATGCCGGCCTTCCCGCGCAAGCCATCGGCTTCGTCTCGGGTCACGGCACGGCGACGCTGCAGGGCGACGTCGCCGAAAGCATCGCGACCTCGCGCGTACTCGGCCCCACGGCGCCGATCCATTCGCTCAAAGGCTATTTCGGCCACACGCTCGGCGCCTGCGGTGCCATCGAGGCCTGGCTCACCATCGAGATGATGCGCGCGAAGCGCTTCGCCCCGAACGTGAACCTCCAGAACGTCGACGAGAATTGCGCCGAACTCGACTATGTGACGGGTTCCTTCCGCGAGCTCGACACGGAATTCGCCATGTCCAACAACTTCGCCTTCGGCGGCGTCAACACCTCGCTGATTTTCAAGCGGGTGTGACGGTTCGGAAGGTCAGCGAAATCCGGCGCGTGCGCGGGTGTTTCACGCCGTCCACATTGTCGGATTTCCGTGCCGGAATTTCGTGCGTCCATTTGTAACGCGCGGGGCCGCTCAGGGTCAGCAGCGAACGCGGTTCCAGAATCGCCGAGAGTTTGCTTCCCTGCTTTCCATTCCGGAAAACCATCTCGCAGGGTGAGAGCAGGCTCAGCGACGCAATCCTGTCCGAGAAGCAGGGCACGCAGTCCACATGTGCGCTGATCCCCTGCCCCGGCAGGTATTCATTGGCAATCATCTGATCGGGCATCGCGCGGAAGTGCCCTGCGGTCTGGAGCTTGCGGCAGAGCGGTACGGCCCAGTCCGGCAGGCCGCCGATATAGGCATCCGCCGTCACCATCCTTGCCCGGTAATCGTAGCGGTAGCCGAAATGCCGGACGCGGCGTTTCAGTTCGCAACTCCACGCGCCCGCATCGAGCGCCCGAACGAGCGCCTCCTCTTCATCCGTTCCGATGAAGCCGGGCAGGTATGTCGCGCCGGGAGGAAGCATTCCACGCCTCAGGGCAAAGGAGAAAACTGGCCGAGGCCTGTAGCCGTCATTGAATCTCCTCGGACGGTACTTCGTTTTCGTGAGGCAGGACGGTCGGCAGCTGCTGGGCGCGCTTTCCTTTCCACCTGCTGCGGCGGTACTTGCTCTGGTATTCGCGCCGTTGCTTCGTGACCTCATAGAGAACGATGCCAGAACTCGTGCCAAGATTCAGGCTTTCGATTATTCCGAACATCGGGATGGCAACGCACATGTCGCTGTGCGCTACCGCTAGCTCACTGATCCCGCGTTTTTCGTTGCCGAACCAGACGGCAAGTTTTGTGTGTTGCGTGTAGTCGCCCTCATGAAGATAGATGTTAGTTTTGCCCTTTACGTGCGGTGAGGTGACTACGGATACGAAGCCCTTCTTCTCCAGATGAGCGAGGCATGCTTTTGTACTGTCGAAGCGCTTTACGAATGTCCATTTGACGGCCGACACGGATGTCGTTGAAAGTGATTTCCGCTCGCGCATGTCCTGCCAATCGTCGGGCAGCGCTTTGCGTGGATCGACGATGTAGACTTTCTCGACGCCCAGTGCGTTGACGTTTCTTATTACAGTGCCGATATTTCTGAGGTCGGTCGGGTCCTCGATGACGGCGATGAGATTCTTGCAACGGAACGATTTAATAATATCCGCCCGCCTGCGAGCCGACTTTCTGGGCTTTTCAGTATCACGAACTTCCATGACGGTTCTTTGATTCTGGTTTCGGAGCCCGCTTTTAGACTGTCTTGATCGTATCGCCTTCGCTGTAACGAGTTCAAGATTGGAAGAACAAAACAACCGCGTCATTGCGAGGAGCATCGCAGATGCGACGCGGCAATCCATGCAACCCTTGTTCGTGGCTGGCTCCCTATGGATTGCCACGCCTCCCTGCGGGAGGCTCGCAATGACGGCATTGATTCCACTAATGATAAAGGACGCAAAAAAACGCCGCCCCCGGATTTCTCCGGGGACGGCGCATGTCGTGAGGCTCTTGAAGCCCGTCAGTCTACGAGGTCAAACCTGTCCGCATTCATCACCTTTACCCAGGCCGCCACGAAGTCCTTCACGAACTTCTCCTTCGCGTCGTCCTGCGCATAGACTTCCGCGTAAGCCCGCAGGATCGAGTTGGAACCGAAGACGAGGTCGATGCGGGTTGCCGTCCACTTCACCGCGCCGCTCTTGCGGTCGCGCAGTTCGTAGAGGTTGGTCTCCTTCGGCGTCCACGCATTCCCCATATCGGTCAGGTTGACGAAGAAGTCATTCGTCAGCGCGCCTTCGCGGTCCGTGAAGACG
>Ga0180009_10003102_pt1 | contig 19138 bp, 16 predicted proteins | sample OS_PC_MetaG_FD_123537 | JGI IMG/M metagenome (GOLD analysis project Ga0180009, IMG submission 123537) | Groundwater microbial communities from the Aspo Hard Rock Laboratory (HRL) deep subsurface site, Sweden - OS_PC_MetaG | ecosystem: Environmental > Aquatic > Deep subsurface > Groundwater...
AGCGGATTGGCGGTGAGATTGGCGGCGGGCGACGCGGCCATCACCACGATCATGGTTTCGCCAATCGCGCGGCTGACCGCCAGCATGATTCCGGCAACAATGCCGGGCAGCGCGGCGGGGAACAGCACCTTGCGGATGGTTTCGGACTTGGTGGCCCCCATCGCCAGGCTGCCATCGCGCATCGCACTGGGAACAGCCGCCATCGAATCATCTGCCATCGATGATACGAAGGGAATGATCATCACCCCCATGACAATACCGGCCGCCAGCGCACTTTCGGTCGAGGCGCTGGTGATGCCGATTGCTACGGCAGCATCGCGGATCATTGGCGCGAGGGTCAGCGCGGCAAAATAGCCATAAACCACGGTCGGCACCCCGGCGAGGATTTCCAGCAGCGGCTTGACCCAGCTTCGCACCCGCGGATGGGCATATTGCGTGAGATAGATCGCGCTCATCAATCCCAGCGGGATGGCCACGATCATGGCGATCACCGCACCGATGAAAATCGTTCCCCAGAACAGCGGCACCGCGCCATAACGCGAAGGGTCGGTCGCTTCGGGGCTGGCCATCGTGTCCGGCCCCCAGAAGGTGCCGAACAGGAAGTCCGCCGGAGAAACGATCCCGAAGAACCGCACTGTTTCAAACACCAGGCTGCCGAAAATGCCCAGCGTGGTGAGAATCGCCACCAGCGACGCCAGCAGCAGGATCATCATGACCGTGCGTTCAACCCGGGTGCGGGCGCGAAAATCGGGGCGCAGCCGCAGAAAGGCAAGCCCGCCGCAAGCCAGAGCAATCAACACGGTCACGATTATGCCGATGATCTTGTAGCGGCTGATAGCTTCCCTGAACGGGGCGACCAGTGCTTCGGCCTCGACATTGAAAACTGCCGGCGCAGTATCCTGCGCCACCGCGCGCGCTTCGCCGATAAACGCGTCGCGTTCAAATCCGAAGGCGGGAAGCTGGGCCGCGGCAGGCGACGCCAGTACCGATTGCATCACCAGTTGCGGCGCCAGCACCGACCATATGGTGATGAACGCCAGCACCGGGATCACCACCCACAATGCGACATACCAGGCATGATAGACCGGACGCGAGGCTGAGCGCAGCGCCGGGTCGCTCGATTGGAAGCTCCACGCCTTGGCCCGGCCGGAAAGCCAACCTGCAAGGCCTAGCCCCATAGCAATCAGGATCAACGTGATCGGCGACATCAATCAGACCTGTGGTTCCTGCACGGGGTGCGCAATTTATTGAAACGAGCTGGCACAGCCGCGAAGCCCCAGCGATTATGTCATGCCCAGCGCATGTTGAAGAAATAAGACACTACTATGACAGTTGTTGGGTTTCAGCTTCGTGCGGTGCTACTTCTTTGTCATGAATGGCGGAATTTTCGGCGTCCGGTTCGGGTTCTGGTTCGGCCACAGGAATCCGCACAACCACGCTTGTGCCTACGCCAAGTTCGCTGGTGATGTCGAGCCGTCCACGGTGGCGTTCCACGATATGCTTGACGATGGCGAGGCCTAGCCCGGTGCCACCCGACGCGCGGCTGCGCCCCGGATCCGTGCGGTAAAACCGGCGCGTCAGGTGCGGGATCTGTTCGGGCGCAATACCTTCACCCTGATCGGCCACCGTAACCCGCGCGTGGCCAGCCTGCACCAGATCGAGCGCCACAGTGACCGGTTTGTCAGGAGCGCCGTATTTGAGCGCATTGTCGACGAGGTTTCGCACGACCTGCTCAAGCTGCTGGCGATCGCCCAAAACGCAAACGTCGGCGTGCAATTCCATCAGCAGTCGATCACTCCGGTTCGATCCGGCAGCGTCGCGAGCGGCGCGTTCAACCAGCGGAAGCAGGTCGATCCGCTCGGTCGGCAGATCATGCTTTTCCGCCTCGACCCGTGACAGGCTCATCAGATCGCTGACCAGCGCCTGCATACGTTGGGCTTCGCGTTCGATGATGCCGAGAAATTTTTGTGCGGTGGCGGTTTCAATGCCGCCATCGCCTTCGCGCAGGGTTTCGACATAGCCGAGTATGGCGGCCAGCGGGGTGCGCAGTTCGTGGCTGGCATTGGCGACGAAATCGGTGTGCGCGCGGCTGATATCGGCTTCGGCGGTCTGGCTTATGAATTCCAGCATCGCCAGCCGATCATCAATTGCCTGCCGGTTGATCTGCCAGATATCGCCGCGCCGCACGAGCCCGCGAACAATCGCCTCGCCTTCCCGGTTTTCGTTGAGCAGCGATGCTGCCTCGGGCTGGCGCAGCGCAACGCGGGCGTCCTGGCCGATAACATGCGGGCCCAAAAGCTTGCGCGCGGCACGGTTGGCGATGGCGATGGTGCTGCGTTCGGTAATCAGCAGCGGGGTGGAGGAATTTTCGATCAGGTCGCGAATCGAATCGACCGTGACGCTTGGCTTCACCTTGACCTTGGGCGGTTCGGGCGGTCGTCCCCCGGCCACCAGCAGCGAACCAACCCAGACTGCCGCCACTGCCAGCGCAATCACCGGATCGACCCCGGTCAACAGCATTGCCACAAAGGTAACAGCCGCGAGCAGGATGCCGGCGATCGGGATGTTCTGGCCGCTGCCCATGATGAGAGCCCCCTTACAACCTTGCGCGGGTGGTGGGAAGCAGGCGCGCTACAGATTAGGCGCGGACATGAAAAAGGGCGGCCAAGCCTAAGCCTGCCGCCCTGTTCATCCGCAACGGAAGTGGTGACCCCTACGGGAATCGAACCCGTGTTTCAGCCGTGAAAGGGCCGCGTCCTAACCGCTAGACGAAGGGGCCATCTCGGTTGCGAGAGCGCGCACTTAGGGGGGTGGATGGGGCCGGTCAAGTCCCGTTTGGTTGCCCGCGCGGAAAAACACCCGCCGCTGCGATCAATCGGCGAAAGCGGCGTCTTCAAGATGCAGTTCAGCCGCCGGACGGTTGCCCCAGTCATCAAGCTTCACTCGGCCCGCAAGGTGAAAACGCCGACCACTGCTGCGATGGAGCAGGGTTTGCGCCATTTCAGTTTCGCCCGCACGAAAGGCAATCGCCTTGAAACTGCGCCCGTCCATGCCGCTGGCGATCAACCGCAGGTGATCCTTGCCGACGATGTCCGCCTTGATAATCCGCACCGGGCCGACCGCGATGCGCGGGGCGGGCCAGCCGACCCCATATGGCCCGGCAGCCTCCAGCGTTTCAACCAGTTCGGGGGTTAACCCGCCGGGGGTCAGCGCCAGATCGAGCAGCATCGCCTGACCTGCGCGGGCATGATCGACATCGCGCGCCAGCCGGGTGTCGAGGAATTCGGCAAAATCGGGGAGCCGCGCGGGATCAATCGTCAGCCCCGCCGCCATCGCGTGCCCGCCGCCTGCGACCAGCAATCCCGCCTCGCGCGCAGCAATGATCGCCGCGCCCAGATCAACCCCGCTGATCGAGCGGCCGGAGCCTTTGCCCAGCGCATCATCGAGCGCGATGACCACCGCTGGTTTGCCGGTCTTTTCCTTGATCCGCCCCGCGACAATCCCGATCACGCCGGGATGCCAGCCGTGGCCCGACAATACCTGCACCGCCATATTGTGCTGCCCGGCCAGCTGCGCTTCGGCGGCTTCCTGCACCTCGGCTTCGATTGCGCGGCGTTCTTCGTTCAACTGCGAAAGTTGCGCGGCGATGGCGCGGGCTTCTTCGGGATCAGCGGTGGTCAGCAGCCGCACACCCAAAGTCGATTCGCCAATCCGCCCGCCCGCGTTGATACGGGGGCCGAGTGCAAAGCCGAGATCGCTGGCCTGCGGTGCGCGGGTAAGCCGACTTGCATCCATCAGCGCCGCCATCCCGATCCGGTCGCGACGGGCGAGCACTTTCAGCCCCTGCGCCACAAATGCGCGGTTCAGACCGTGGAGCGCGGCGACATCGGCCACGGTGCCCAGCGCTACCAGATCGAGCAGCCCCATCAGATCAGGCTCTGCCCGATCCGTAAACCAGCCCTTGGCGCGCAAATTCCGCACCAGCGCAATGCCAAGCAGAAAGGCCACGCCCACCGCCGCCAGATGGCCGTGCGCCGCGCCCACGTCGCTTTCATCGAGCCGGTTGGGATTGACCAGCGCGGCTGCGGGCGGGAGGTCGGCGGAACATTTGTGGTGATCGACCACGATCACATCCACGCCCGCATCCCGCGCCATGCCCAACGCTTCGTGTGCCATTGCGCCGCAATCGACCGTGACGATCAGCCGTGAACCGCTTTCGGCGAGCTTGACCAGCGCTTCACCGCTGGGGCCGTATCCTTCAAGCAGACGGTCGGGGATATAATAGCCAGCCGTATGGCCCAATTGCCCCAGCAGTTCGACCAGCAACGCCGCGCTGGTGGCGCCATCGACATCGTAATCGCCGAAGATCGTCACCTGCTCGCCGGTGATGACGCATTGCGCGAGGCGTTCGGCGGCGGTGTCCATGTCGCGGAAGACCGACGGATCGGGCAGAAACGCGCGCATGGTCGGGCGGGCGTGGCGTTCCAGATCATCGTTGGTCACACCGCGGGTCAGCAATAATTGATCGAGGATCGTGCGATCCAGCCCGTGCGCGCTTGCTGCCTGCCCGTCATCCAGCTCCATATTGCCGCCGCGCCACCGCCACGCCTTGCCCGAAAGCGATGAGGTGACGCCAAGCACGGGGGCGAGCGCGGGGGATGGTTGGGAAATAGTGGCCATGCCTGCTTCCTAACCCAATCCCCGCACAACCGACAGGCTGATGCGATTGACAATCGACAGGCGCGCGGGGAAGTCTTGCGCCATGTCATCAAACACCGCGCCAAGCCTGCTGATCATCTGGCACAGCCGCACCGGGGCAAGCGCGGCGATGGCGCGCGCGGCGGCTGAGGGCGCGGGCGCGACGGGGTTGCTGGTGCCTGCCGCTGACGCATTGCCTGAAATGCTGCTGGCGGCCGATGGTTACATTTTCTGTTGCCCAGAAAACCTCGCGAGCATGAGCGGGCTGATGAAAGAAATGTTTGATCGCGCCTATTACTCGGTGCTCGGACGGATCGAAGGGCGACCCTATGCCACGCTGATCGCCGCCGGTTCCGATGGGGAGGGGGCGCAGCGCCAGATTGACCGGATCGCGACTGGATGGCGTCTGCGTCGGGTTGCTGAGCCATTGATCGTGAACCTTGATGCGCAAACGCCAGAGGCCATCGCCGCGCCGAAACAGGTGCCGGACGAGGTTCTGCAACAGTGTTACGAAGTGGGGGAAGCCTTGGCAGAGGGCTTGCGTCTCGGCGTGTTTTAGCGATTGATCCAAAACGGGATATGTCTGCTGATTGAGGACTCGACGATAGGCTGCAAACGCGCCTAAGTTGATGAAAGTATTTTGGCTCTTTCGGGCGCGTTAGAATGGGGGGCTGGACAATTTCACAGTCGCAGCGTGCCGATATCACACAATTGCACCTGCTGTTTGCCAAGGGCAAACGGCCCAGTCGCGATGCGATCAGGGCGTTTGCCGCGCGCCAGCAAGCGGTTGACCTCAGCCATGACCCTATCAGTGATGATGATTTGCGGGATGCGGCGGATTCGCCCGACCAGATGGTATGGGCTGAATTATTGTGTGACGGCCTGACCTTTGATCTCAGCGGACTCGCCCCCGGTCAGCCAGGCGCTTTCCCGGTCATCGAACATCGTTTTGATCTCGCCGAAATGCCAACCGCTGCCAGCTATGATGCGCTTTCAATTATACCGGGGCCGCATATTGCGGCGGGCGGGCGCAGCTTACCGGTGGTGCGGGCGATGCTGGCACTGGCGCGGGATATGGCCTTGTGTTTCGATGATCTCGCGGCGGTGTGCTGGGCCCCGTCGCGCAGCGCAATCGGGCGGCGGTTTTTCGAATCGGTCATTTCCGCATGGCTTGATGGCGGGCCGTTTCCCGCGCTCGGCCTCACTGCCTTTGCCCAAAGCGCGGATGGTTCGCTGCAAAGCGTCGGGCTTGATTTCTGGATCGGGCAGGAACTGCGGATTGAGCCGCCTTTAAGCGCCGACCGGGTAGCAGCAACGCGGCTCGGGATCCGGCTCGTGAACCAGTTTGTGCTGGCAGGCCGGCTGGACAGCGATGAACGGATCATCGCGCCCGACGGAACCCGGCTAGTGCTGCGCCCTTCGCGCGATCCCGCGCTGATCATTGTGCGGCGCGAATAGATGAAGGCTTGGGGTCGCACCGCTTCCACTGCCGTGATTGCTTTTCGCTCGGTCAATTGTCCCGGTACGGCGGGATATGACCCCGGCCTGCAACGCCATCACCTGCTGCCGCGGCAGTTAGTGTCGCGTCGGTGTTTCGGAGGGCTGTTCGAAGCCATCGGCCGAAGCCGCGTCGGGTTTGAAGATTTCCGCGCCAATGGGCTGTTGCTGCCAGCAACAGAACGGGCGGCGATCCGCACCGGGATGCCGCTGCATCGCGGGCCGCACCGGCGTTACAATGAAGTGGTGATGGCGCGGGTCGGACGGATTGAGGAGCGCTGGTCACACTTGCGTCATCAGGACGCCGATCTGGCGCTGACCGAAGCATTGCTGCGTCTGCGTGTGCTGCAGGGCGCGCTGCGGCGGCAATTGCTGGCCGAACGCCGACGGGTGATGCTCAATCGCAACGACCCGCTCGGCACCGGATTTGACTTCCGCGAGCTTGACACCATGGCCGAGGCGCTGTGGCTGGCAAAATAGCGGCCTATTCGGCAGCTTCGCTGAGCGCGGCCCACGCGGCATAGTCCGAATTGGCCAGCATCCGCGCCTTGGCCGCGTGATATTCGCGTTCAAACCGGGCGACGAGGTCTTCGACGCTGCCGACCTGCTTGATCGTGCCGATGCCCTGGCCCGAACCCCAGATGTCCTTCCACGCCTTGGCCTTGGTGTTGCCGCCGCTGCCAAAGTTCATCTTGCTGGGATCGCTGACCGGCAGGTTGTCAGGATCAAGCCCCGCCTTTTCGATCGACGAGCGCAGGTAATTGCCGTGCACGCCTGTAAACAGGTTGGAGTAGATGATGCCTTCTGACGATCCTTCGACGATGCCCTGCTTGTAATCCTCGGTGGCGTTGGCTTCCTTGGTGGCGATGAAGGCGCTGCCGGCATAGGCAAAGTCCGCGCGCAGTGCCTGCGCCGCAAGGATGCTCGCCCCGTGCCCAATCGCGCCGGACAATGCCACCAGACCATCAAACCATTCGCGGATTTCCTGCATCAAGGCGAAGGGTGACAACGCGCCCGCGTGACCACCAGCCCCAGCGGCGACCGGGATCAACCCGTCGGCACCCTTTTCGATCGCTTTCATGGCGAAGCGGTTGTTGATCACGTCGTGCATCGTGATCCCGCCCCAGTTGCGCACCGCCTGGAAAATCTCCTCACGCGCGCCGAGTGAGGTGATTACCAGCGGCACCTGCCATTTTTCGCAGGTGGCCATGTCCGCCTCGACCCGGTCATTGGTTCTGTGGATGATCTGGTTTACCGCAAACGGGGCGGCCGGGCGATCCGGGTGCATCCGGTTATGCTTGGCCAGTTCTTCGGTGATCTGGTGCAGCCATTCATCGAGCAGCGTCTGCGGGCGGGCATTCAGCGCCGGGAAACTGCCGATTATCCCCGCCTTGCATTGCGCGATAACCAGTTCCGGCCCGGAAACGATGAACAGCGGTGATCCGATCAGCGGCAGACGCAGGCGATCAAACGGGGCAGGAAGCGGCATCGGTTTCTCCTGAAAACGTAATTATTGCAGGCCCCGTCTCTAACGCCGGTTGCGGGGCTGCCAAGTAGCAATTTGGAAAAGAGCTTGCGCCTCAGGCGAGCAGGTCTTCGAGTCCGTAAAACTGCGCCGCAGTCCCGGCAAACAGCGCGGCCTTTTCATCGGCGCTGGCTGACCGGGTCAGGCGTTTGAAGGCGTTCCACAGCACCGCGTAATCCGCACCCCAGTAATCGACCGGGTAATTGCTTTCAAACATCGCGCGGTCCGGCCCGAAGGCTTCTATGCAGGTTTCGATATAGGGGCGCCACAATGCGGCGAGATGTTCCGAACCGTGGCCTGCTGCCGGGCCATCTTCGGGCAAAGCGCAGAACGCCATCGCCAGCCCGCCGAGCTTGACCACCACGTTTTCGCATTGCGCCAGCTCGTGGATATGGCGACGCCAGATGTCGAACCTTTCGTGCAGCCGCCCCTTGTAAGCCGCCACCCCCAGCGGAGTGCCGCAATGGTCAAGGCAGATAGGTTGATCGGGAAAGGCGCGCGCCAGATCGATCACGTCGGGCAGCTGCGGTTCGAGCACCCAGGCATCAAACGTCAGCCCGCGACTGCCCAGTTCGGCAAACCCTGCGCGGAAGGTGGCGGCCCGATACAGCCCTTGTGGCGCATGGAATGGCGGGCCGAGCACCTGCGGGTCAGCATCCCACGCGCCCTGATGGCGGATGCCCCGGAACCGGTGCGGGGCGACCGTGGTGAGCGCGTCGAGCACTTCGCCCGCGCCGCTTCCCAGCGTCAGATCAGCATGGCCAATAATCCCCGCGCAGGCCCGGCCCGGCCCATACAGCCCGCTCGCCGATTGCGCCGCGACACCATTGACGAATTCCACCTCGCCCACCGTCTTCAACGCCTCGCCATAGGCCGCGTTGTAAAACGCGCCGCACTCCATGAAGACCGTGCCGATGATGTTGTGCCCGCTGGCGAGGTGGGCGTTGAGCTGATCGAAGGTGTAGTGCGCATTATCGACCAGCGTCGCGATAAAGGGGTGGTGCGGCTCAGGAAACATCGGGATCATCGGCCGCAGATCCCACAGGTGGTGGTGCGGATCGATGATCGGCAGATCGGGTTCGAGGATATCCTCGGCGTTGCGATTCGCAGGTGTCATTGCTCTCTCCCTTGCCCGGCGCACACGCAGTGTGTTGGAGACACATGTGACACAGTCCTGGCCGTAAAAAGCGGCCCCGCCATTTGCCCCGCCCAAGCGCGTCCGCGCCAGTGATTTTGGTCATCCCTAAGGTGAAAAAGGCGCTGCGTCATGCCCCATTCTATAACGGCGCGGGCTGCGGTAGGAAATCAGATCACGGCGCGGCGATAAATATGCCAAGTGGCATGGCCTAGCACCGGCAGCGCGATCATCAGGCCGAGGAAGGCCGGCACCATCGCCGCAAACAACAGCGCGGCGATAATCGCCGCCCAGCCGATCATCACGGCAAAATTGGTGCGCACCACCTTGAAACTGGCGATGATCGCAGTGAGGAAATCGACCTGGCGTTCGACCAGCATCGGCAGGCTGATTACCGTCATCGCGTAAAAGGCAAAGGCCATCATCGCGCCGACCGCGCTGCCCACCGCCAGCATCATCAGCCCCGCCGGGGTAACGAGTGCCGCTATCGATTCGCCGCCCATTCCGCTTTCCGCCATAAACACCGCAAAGATGCCATGCGCCACGATCATCCAGAATGAAAAGGCGACGAATACGATCACCCCCATCGACAGAATCTGTTCATCGCCGTGGCCCCTGAGCGCGCCGAACACTGCGCGCCACGACAGCGGCTCTGCCAGTTCCCGCCTGCGGCTTGCCTCGTAAAAGCCGACTGCGATGAACGGTGCCACCAGCGGAAAACCCGCAATCGCCGGGATCAGCCAGCCAGGTCCGCTTGCCGACAAGGCCGCCCAGCCAATCGCAAGGCCGGCCAGCACATAAACGCCGCCGAAAAACAGGCCGAACTGCGGCATGGCCAGAAAATCGCGCCAGCCTGCGGCAAGCGCATCGGCAAGATCGCCCCAGGCCAGATCACTCGCAACCTGCGGCGGTGCACTCGTCGGCGCAGCCTTGTCCTGTTCCAGCGTCTCCATCGCGGGCCTCTCCTCCCAGTGGTCAACCCGGCAATAGTTGCGCGCAAAATTGGCGCGGCGCAAGCGGCCGGACGATCAGGAGGTGGGCGTGACAACCGCCGCATTGGCCGCGGAAAGCACCGCGCGCACGCTGGCGGTGGCGATGTCTTCGTCAATCCCGCAGCCCCAGATGGTCGCGCCGTTGGCCGCGCGGCATTCAAGATAGGCCGCCGCGCGCGCATCAGTGCCCGATCCCAGCGCGTGTTCGGAATAATCGATCACATCAAGTTCGACCCCGAAGGCTTCGCGCAGGGTGCCCATAACGCTGGAAATCAGCCCGTTGCCGCGCCCCGAAACGCTCTGTTCCTGACCGCTCACCGCGATCGTTCCGGCGAATATCCGCGTGCCATCGGATGCGCGGCTTTCCTCGTAGCGCACAAGCTGGAAATGCTTGGGATGGGTTTGCACATGATAGGCACGGCGGAACGCATCCCAGATATCGGCGGCGTTCAATTCGCGCCCCATCTCATCAGCAACCTGCTGAACGTGTCGGGAGAAATCGGCCTGCATTTTCTTGGGCAGTTTCAGCCCCTGATCCTTCTCCAGCACCCAGGCGAACCCGCCCTTGCCGGACTGCGAATTGACGCGGATCACTGCTTCGTAATTGCGGCCCAAATCGGCCGGATCAATCGGCAGATAGGGCACGCGCCAGCCTTCGTCATTCTGGGTTTCGCGCGCTTCGAATCCCTTCTTGATCGCATCCTGATGGCTGCCGGAGAACGCAGTGTAAACCAGTTCGCCGCCATAGGGGTGGCGTTGGTGAACGGGCAGGTCGTTGCAATATTCGACCGTTTCGATCACCCGGTCGATGTCGGAGAAATCGAGGCCCGGATCGACCCCTTGGGTGTAAAGGTTCAGCGCCATTGTCACGAGACAGCAATTGCCGGTGCGTTCGCCATTGCCGAACAGGCAGCCTTCGACCCGGTCGGCCCCCGCCATCAGCCCCAATTCCGCCGCCGCGACCCCGGTGCCGCGGTCATTGTGGGTGTGCAGCGACAGGACTGCGCTGTCCCGGTTCGGCAGGTGGCGGGCGAAATATTCGATCTGATCGGCGTAGATATTGGGCGTCGCCGCCTCAACCGTGGCGGGCAGGTTGAGGATGATCGGGCGTTCGGGAGTGGGGGCCAGCACCTCCATCACTGCAGCGCAGACCTCGATCGAAAAATCGAGCTCGGCGGTGGAGAAGGTTTCGGGTGAATACTGGAAATGCCACTCGGTATCCGGGCGCTTGGCGGCTTCGTCACGCATCACCTTGGCCCCGACGACGGCGATGGCTTTCACCTCGTCCTTCGACATGCGGAACACGATGTCGCGCCATGCCGGGCTGACTGCGTTATACAGATGGACGATAGCGGCGCGAGCGCCTGCAAGGCTGGCAAAGCTGGTGCGGATCAGGTCTTCGCGGCTCTGAGTCAGCACCTGAACGATCACATCTTCGGGGATCGCGTCCGATTGGACGAGGCCGGATATGAAATCGAACTCGGTCGCGCCTGCGCTGGGGAAGCCGATTTCGATTTCCTTCACCCCGATTTCGACCAGCAGATCGAAGAACCGGCGTTTCTTCACCGCGTCCATCGGATCGATGATTGATTGGTTGCCATCGCGCAGATCGGTCGAAAGCCAGCGCGGGGCTTTATCGATCAGGCGCGAAGGCCATTGGCGGTCGGGCAGGTTGATCTGGCCGAACGGGCGGTATTTGACGGCAGGATTTTTGAGCATGGTCATGAAAAAAGGCTTTTCGCGGGAGAGATAGGAAAGCTGCGGCAGTTACCCTTGGGAGGGGCACCGCGCCATCCGTGCGCGCGGCAACCTACGCCCAAGGGCGCATAAGTCGAAGCAGCAGCGATGCGTTCCGCGTCATGATTTCATTCTTTGCCGATAATCCCGGCCTGTGCAAGCCGGGATTGTCCTTGTTCAAATCACCCGCACCGCGCATCGCGGATGATGTTCTGCGCATCAAGCATGATCGAAAGCCGCGGGTTGGTGGGATCGGGGTTGACGGTGCCAATGCTGCCAAACGGGACAAAGCGCAGATTGTCATTGCGGCCCAGCGCGGTGATGATCTCCACCCGCGTCGGTTGATCGGCGAGCTTGCCAATGAACGGCCCCATCAGGTTGGCGCCGCAATTGGCCGAGGCGGGATCGGTCAACGTGCCCGGCGCAAATGGGCCGGGGGCCGCGCCGGGTATTGGCGTAGCGATGGTTGGCGCGACGGTCGCGGCAGGGTTGGGGGTTGGGGCAGGGTCAGCCTCTCCGCTGCCAATCCGCGCGGCAAAGCTATCGGCATCATTGGCGGGCTGATCGGAATTGCTGCCGCAAGCGCCAAGCGCGATGACGGCGAGGGCAAGGGGTGCTGTGCGCAGAATATCGGCAAGACTGGTCATGGGGTGGTTCCCTGTTGAAACGGCGTCAGCGTCAAAGCGCGTCTTGCGTTACCCATTTATGACATTCAACCATGCACTATCGCTGACGCAGCCGATCCTGGGTGAGCTGATCTACCCGCGTCACACCCATTAGCCGCATCCCGCGCTCGATCTCGTCCTTGAGGATGCCTAGCGCGCGCTCGACCCCCTTCTGACCTGCCGCTGCTAGTGCGTAGAGGTAGAGCCTGCCCCCCGATGCCGCGCCCGCGCCGCTGCACAATGCCTTCATCACATGAGTGCCGCGCCGGATGCCGCCATCGCAGATAATCTCGATCTGACCGCCCACGGCGTCAACGATTTCAGGCAGTTGGTCGAAGGGCGCACGGCTGCCATCCAATTGCCTGCCACCGTGGTTCGATACCATGATCGCATCCGCGCCGATTTCGACCGCGCGGCGCGCATCCCCTGCGCTCATCACGCCCTTGAGCACAAAGGTGCCGCTCCATTGTTCGCGGATCGCGGCGGCGGTGTCCCAATTCATCGCGGTGTCGAGCATGGTGTTGAAATAATCCGCGATGCTCAACGCCTTGCTGCTGCCCTCGCGCACATGAGTATCAAGGTTGGGCAGGCGAAACTTTTCGCGCAGCAGGTAATTCAGCGTCCATCGCGGGCGGGCGGCGTAACTGATGACGCTGGCCGGGGTGAAGCGCGGCGGGGTGGTGAAGCCGCTGCGCAGGCACCGTTCGCGCTTGCCCGAAACGATGGTGTCGACCGTCAGTGCCAGCGCATCGAACTTCGCGGCCTGACAGCGCTCGATCATGTGGGTGTTCAGCCCCTTGTCCTTATGGACATAGAGCTGGAACAGCTTCGGCCCGCTGGTCAGCGTCGCGATTTCCTCGATGCTGTGCGTGGCGAGGCTGGATATGCCGAACCACAGCCCGAACTTTTCGGCGGCCCTGGCCACGGCGGTCTCACCCTGCCAGTGAAACGCGCGCTGCACGGCGGTGGGGGAGAGCATCAGCGGTAGCGCCGAACGGCGCCCGAGGATGGTGCAGGAGGTGTCGATTTCAGCAACACCCGCCAGCACATCGGGCACCAGATCGACCGTATCAAACGCCGCCGTGTTGCGCGCCTTGGTCAGTTCGTCGTCCGCCGCGCCATCGATATAATCGAACACGGGGAAGGGCAGGCGCGCCTGTGCCAGCCTGCGGAAATCATCGATATTGTGGCAATCGGACAGGCGCATCGTCGCGATGGACTGCCCGATTGCCGGGATGCTGTCGAGTAGGGCTTATTGCTTTTCGAATGCGGCGCTGATGGTCAATTCCACATCCGTACCCACAAATGGCGCGCCGTAATTGATGCCCCACTGGGTGCGATCCATCACCGCGCGGGCATGAAAGCCGACTGTTTCTTTCTTGTTGAACGGGTTGGCCCCTGCGCCGACAAACTCAACCGCTAGCATGACCGGCGCGGTTTTGCCGTTGATCGTCAGATCGCCCACCACATTGGCCGAGGTGTCGCCGGTCTTCACCACCTTGGTCGAGGTAAACTTGGCCATGCCCGGTTCGGCCCCAAAGAAATCGGGCGCAGCCCCATCCTTTCCGGGGCGCAGCAGGTGGTTCCTGAGGGCTTCGCTGGCGAGGGTAACTTCGGCAACCGGTATCGCAATATCAAACGCCGCCGCCTCGATATTGGCCGGATCGATGGTCAGCGTTCCGGTGATGTTGCCGAACAGGCCGAAATAATCGTTGAAACCGAAATGGTTGACATTCCAGCCGACCAGCGTGTGCGCGGGGTCGATTGCATAGGTGCCTGCGGTAACACGCGTGGCGTCCTGCACACCGGGCATCTGCGGAGCGCCCTGCGCGAAAATGGCAGGCGCAGTCACAATCCCGCCGGTCGCAATAGTGAGCGCGGCGACGGCAGCGGCGGCAAATGTAAAGCGTTTCATCGGGAATCGGCCTCCTGTTGATCCTCAAACCCAATTCCCGATGTAACACAGATGCGGCGCGCCGGGCCTGTCAGTTTTTCGACTTGTCGACCAGCTTGTTGGCGCTGATCCACGGCATCATCGCGCGCAGCTTGGCACCGGTCTGTTCGATCGGGTGGGCCTCGGCACGCTTGCGGGCGGCTTTCAATTCGGGCTGTCCGGCGCGGTTATCGAGCACGAAGTTCTTCACGAACCGGCCCGACTGGATATCATCGAGCACGCGCTTCATTTCGGCTTTGGTTTCCGCTGTGATGATGCGCGGGCCGGTGGTGATGTCGCCATATTCGGCGGTATTGCTGATCGAATAGCGCATGTTGGCAATGCCGCCTTCATACAGCAGATCGACGATCAGCTTGGTTTCGTGCAGGCACTCGAAATAGGCCATTTCGGGGGCGTAACCGGCTTCGACCAGCGTTTCGAAACCGGCCTGGATCAGGTGGGTGATCCCGCCGCACAGCACCGCCTGTTCACCGAACAGATCGGTTTCGCATTCCTCGCGGAAGTTGGTTTCGATGATGCCGCTGCGCCCGCCGCCAACCGCACTGGCATAGGCGAGCGCCACGTCATGCGCTGCGCCGCTGGCGTCCTGATGCACCGCGATCAGGCACGGCACGCCGCCGCCCTTCACATATTCACTGCGCACGGTGTGGCCGGGGCCTTTGGGCGCGATCATGATCACGTCGATATCGGCGGGCGGTTCGATCAGGCCAAAATGCACGTTGAGCCCGTGGGCAAAGGCGAGCGCGCTGCCGGGTTTCATGTGGCCCTTGATATCGTTTTCCCAGATGCCGGCCTGATGCTCATCGGGCGCGAGGATCATCAGCACGTCGGCCCATTGCGCGGCGGCGGTGTTGGTGAGCACCTTGAACCCGGCGGCTTCGACCTTCTTGGCGGTGGCCGAACCTTCACGCAGCGCGATGGCGACTTCGGCCACGCCGCTATCGCGCAGGTTCTGGGCATGGGCGTGGCCCTGCGAGCCATAGCCGACAATCGCGACCTTCTTCGATTTGATCAGATTGAGATCGGCATCGGCGTCGTAGTAAACTTTCATTGGGATAATCCTTGTCATTCCGGCGAAGGCCGGAACCCGGTTCCGGCGCTAGTGAAAATGGAACCCGGCCTGCGCCGGGATGACGTAAAATATGAGAGCTAAGCCCCCTCGGCCCCGCGGATCATCCCGACGATCCCGGTGCGGCCCACTTCGACCAGCCCCAACTCGCGCATCAGGGCGATGAAGCTGTCGACCTTGTCGGGCGGGCCGGTGATTTCGAAGATGAAGCTTTCGGTGGTGGTATCGACGGGCCGCGCGCGGAAGATATCGGCCAAGCGTAGCGCTTCGACCCGCTTTTCGCCCGTGCCGGTTACCTTGATGAGGGCGAGTTCGCGCTCCACGTGGGGCCCGGCGGTGGTGAGGTCGGTGACCTTGTGGACCGGCACCAGCCGTTCCAGTTGGGCTTCGATCTGGTCGATTACCTGCGGCGGGCCGTTGGTGACGATGGTGATCCGGCTGACCGCGTGATCTTCGGAAATGTCGGCCACGGTCAGGCTGTCGATATTATACCCCCGCGCGGTGAACAGCCCGGTGATCTTGGCGAGGATCCCCGGCTCATTATCGACCATCACGGCGAGCACGTGGCGCTCAGAGGCTGCTTCGGTGATTTTCATGTTGCAAACTTTCGCTGTAGCAGCGCGCTACACCAGCGCCTTGGCTTCGTCATCCATCGTGCCTTCGACCGTGTCGCCATACAGCATCATTTCGGTATGCGCCGCGCCCGAAGGGATCATCGGCAGGCAGTTGGCATCCTGAGCGACCAGACAATCGACCATCACCGGGCCATCATGCGCGAGCATCGCGGCAATGCCTTCGTCCAGTTCACTTTCATCATGGATGCGAATGCCTTTCCACCCGTAAGCCTCAGCCAGTCTCACGAAATCGGGCAGGCTATCGGAATAGGAGTTCGAATAGCGGCTTTCATAGGTCAGTTCCTGCCATTGGCGGACCATGCCCATATATTCGTTGTTGAGGATGAACACTTTGACCGGCAGGCGGTATTGCGACGCGGTGCCCAGTTCCTGGATGTTCATCTGAATCGAGGCCTCGCCCGCAATATCGATCACCAGCGCATCGGGGTGGCCCAACTGCGCGCCGATTGCCGCGGGCAGCCCGTAACCCATTGTGCCCAGCCCGCCCGATGTCAGCCACTTGTTGGGGTCTTCAAACCCGAAATACTGCGCCGCCCACATCTGGTGCTGGCCGACTTCGGTGGTGATGATCGGGCTGCGTTGGTGGGTGAGGGCATAGAGCCGCTCGACCGCCTTTTGCGGCATGATCATGCCGGGGTGTTTGGCTGAACGTTCGGGATAGGCGAGGCATTCGCGCGCGCGCCAGCCTGCGATCCGCGCCTTCCATTCGCCCAGATCCTGCGCCTGCCGATTGCCCCACGCCTCGATCAGCTGCGCCAGCACTGTGCCGCAATCGCCGACGATGCCCATGTCGACCGGCACCGTCTTGTTGATCGAGGAGCGGTCTATATCGATGTGGATTTTCTTGGAGCCCGGCGAGAACGCATCGAGCCGTCCGGTCACCCGGTCATCAAACCGCGCGCCGATGCACACCATCACATCGGCCTTGTTCATCGCCATATTTGCTTCGTAGGTGCCGTGCATCCCCAGCATCCCCAGCCAATCGGGGTGTTGCGAAGGAAACGCGCCAAGCCCCATCAGAGTCGATGTAACCGGCGCGCCGGTGATGTCCTGCAATTGTCGCAGCAACCGGCTCGCCTCGGGCCCGGAATTGATCACCCCGCCGCCTGTATAAAAAATCGGAGCCTGCGCATTGGCGATCAATTCAACCGCTTCGACAATCTGTTCGGGCGGGGCGACGGTCTGCGGGGCATAGCGATGCGCGCCCGCCCGCGCCAGGGCACGGCGCTGCGATGGCACCGCGATCTGCACATCCTTGGGAATGTCGATCACCACCGGGCCGGGCCTGCCGGTGGTGGCGATCAGAAAGGCTTCCTTGATCGTCGCGGCCAGATCGGCGGGGTCTTTGACCAGATAATTATGCTTGGTGCAGTGGCGGGTGATGCCGATCGTATCGGCTTCCTGAAACGCATCGGTGCCGATCAGCGCGGTTGGCACTTGGCCGGTGATCACCACCAGCGGGATCGAATCCATCCACGCATCGGCGATTCCGGTGATCGCATTGGTCGCGCCGGGGCCTGACGTGACCAGCGCCACGCCCGGCTTGCCAGTGGCGCGGGCGTAACCTTCTGCCGCGTGGATCGCTCCGGCCTCGTGACGAACAAGAATGTGGCGGATGTGCCCCGGCCCCTTGGCATCGCCGAACAGCTCATCATAGATCGGAAGCACCGCGCCGCCGGGATAGCCGAACACGAATTCGACCCCCTGTTCGACCAGGCACTGCACCAGAATGGCCGCGCCGCTGAGTGGGGCGGACTGCGTTGATGCAGAATGTGGCGAGGCGGACACGAAAAACTCCATTGTAATGCGCGTGATTTAACCGCGCGGGTCAGGGCCTTAACAACGAAACCGGCCCGATGCAGGGGACCGCACCGGACCGATTTAACATGCCGCTATCGGTTATAATCTGATAGGTCAACCATTATTCACGTAATAATGATGCAAAATAAGTTCCAATATCGACAGTTTCGGATTCAAAGCCGATATCCGCCCGTCCCCAATCTTCGGGCACCTGCCGCCGGAACCACGTGAATTGGCGCTTGGCATAATTGCGCGTTGCCTGTTGCCCCGCGGCAACCATCGCCTCGCGCGGCAGAGCGCCTGCCAGAAAGGCGGCGATTTCCGGGACGCCGATGGCGCGCATCACCGGCAGGTCTGGATCAAGTTTTCGTGCGAGCAAGGCCTCCACCTCGGCCACCGCGCCCGCCTGCAACATCGCTTCGAACCGCCGGTCGCAGCGATCATAAAGCCATGTGCGGTCGGGCATCACCACCAGCGGGTGCAGATCGACCGCCTCACCGATACCGCCCGCCTTGGCCATCTGCCAATCGGCCAACGTCACCCCGGTCGACCGCTTGACCTCCAGCGCGCGGGCGATGCGCTGGCGATCAGTCGGCGCAAGTTCGGCCGCGCGCAGCGGGTCTTCGATCCTGAGCAATTTGTAAGCGCCATCATCGGGCAGCGCTCGCACCACCGCGCGCACATCAGGATCAATCGCCGGGATCGGCGCAATCCCTTCGAGCAGTACCTTGAGATAAAGCCCGGTTCCGCCGACCAGAATCGGCACCGCGCCCGCTGCATGGCAATCGTCAATTTCGGCCTTGGCCCGCGCCGCCCATGCTGCTGCCGAACACGCCTCGGCCCCGTCCCACGCGCCGAACAGCCGGTGCTCAACACCCTCCATCTCATCATCGGACGGGCGGGCTGAAAGGATGCGCAGATCGGCATAGACCTGCGCGCTGTCGGCGTTGATCACCACGCCGCGCCGCCCGGCCTGTGCGAGACGATGGGCGAGGGCGACTGCAATCGCGCTCTTGCCGCTGGCGGTCGGCCCTGCGATGAGCGCGACCGGTGCTGATGGAGAAGACTGAATGCTCATTGCGCGGCTGATAGCAGAGACGGAAGAATGTGAAACGCGTCTCGATGCGCTGGCTGTGCAATTGGCAGAGGCCGGGATGCCGCTTGCCGCCGCGGCATTGCCAGCCGACGGCGGAAATGTGCTGGAATTGCAGTTTGATGACGGCGATCCGGCGGCGGTGCTGGGCGCGATTGACCAAGTGTTTGCGCCTGCCGATATGCTGGTAAGCGATGCCCCGATCATGGTGCCACGCCTGTTCGTTTCCGACATGGATTCGACCATGATCGGGCAGGAATGCATCGATGAATTGGCCGATTACGCCGGGATCAAACCGCAGATCGCCGCGATTACCGAACGCGCGATGCAGGGCGAGA
>Ga0180009_10003103_pt1 | contig 19137 bp, 13 predicted proteins | sample OS_PC_MetaG_FD_123537 | JGI IMG/M metagenome (GOLD analysis project Ga0180009, IMG submission 123537) | Groundwater microbial communities from the Aspo Hard Rock Laboratory (HRL) deep subsurface site, Sweden - OS_PC_MetaG | ecosystem: Environmental > Aquatic > Deep subsurface > Groundwater...
ACTTCTATCGGAGATAATTTTGATAGGGCTTTTGCAAGGGCTTGGTAGCCTCCGACGGCCAGGCAATGCTCAATTTGAGTGGGATCGATCCGTCCGCATCTGGCTAAAACTCTTTTCAGCTGCTTGTTGTAAAACGGGATCTGGTTGACATGAAAAACGGGCTGACGGGAATTGGGATCCAGATAGGCCAGCCGATCGATCATACGTCTGTTTTTAATGGTGTCGGAGACGATTTCAACCGCATCGGCCGGGTTGACTTCCTGATATTGAACCTCTAGGGGGTTAATGGTGATAACGGGAGCCTTGGCACAGAAACCGTGACATCCGGTTGAACGGATTTCCACCTGGTTTGAAAGCCCCTGATTTTTTACTTCTTCATTTAGGGCTTCCATGACCTGTGCTGCTCCATATGCCCGGCACCCGGTCATACAGACATGTACGACGGTCTCTTTCGCTTTGGTGCGAGCAAGAATTTTATTGCGGAGCCATTCCAGTTGCCCGATGGATTGGAGTTTTTCCATTATTCTTTTATATCCTCTAGGTCCTTCTTGTATTGATCCAGTATGCTGGTAATCCGGGAGGGCGCCAGCTTGCCGAAATAGTTGAGATTGACCATCATAGTGGGCGCCAGAAAACAGGCGCCCAGGCAAGCAACGGTTTCTAAAGAAAATTGATAATCCGGACTGGTTTCCCCTTCCTTAAGACCCAATTCCTTTTGCATGGTTCTGAGGATGCTGCGGCTGCCTTTGACATGGCAGGCGGTGCCGCGGCATAGTTTGAGCACGTACTTCCCTTTGGGTTTCAGTGCAAAACCGGAATAAAACGTAATCACCCCCTGAACCTGGGATGGAAAAAGGTTTAAGGCCTTTGCAACCGGTTCGATGGACTCCGGCGGAATGTAACCGAAATTTTCCTGAATTTCCTGGAGCAGCGGGATCAGGCCCCACTTTTCCCCTTTGTGCTCATTGATAATGGTGTTGAGTTTGTCCCAATCGATTTCCGGTAATTTCATGGCTACCCTTTCCTAAGTGCTCTAATTCGTAAATTCGATGACGTATTTTTACCAAAACCACTATTCTGAATATGTTGAACCCCAAAATTCTAAATTTGAAGTGCCTAAAGTGAGCTAAAGTTGAGGAATACGCTTTCAGCGCGGTCAATTTTAATAATGGACAATAAGGCGTTATTAAAAAAGCTTGAAAGCCGAATACGATAATTACAGTGAATTACCAGCGATATTTACCTCCATTGGGGAAAGTATATAAATTGATAGAATACATTAAATTTAGGCACTTTAGATCACTTTAGGCACTTTAAACTCTTGCATAGTATGAATAAACGCATTGTTATACGTAACCGTATTTTCGAATACGTGTACTAAGCTTTGGTAAGCCTTACCGGACACGTTTTTACGCCTGAAGATTCAGGTGCGCTGAGATCCGACAAGCCGATCAGGTTCATGGCGTCATTTTCATTAATCGCCAGGGGAATAAAAATTTGGCCTTGTCCGATTCGTTCGTCCATTCGGATTTCCCGTTCAATAACGCCGTGTTCGGAAGCAATCCGAACCGAATCCCCGTCTATCAAACCGAGATTAACGCCGTCTTCGGGAGAAATTTCAACTTCGCCTTTTAATCCGAAACCGAGAATCCTCCGGGAATTCGTGGTGCGGGTGCCGCTTCCCAAATGGAAGCGTAAAGATCCCAAAATCGACGTAAAGGGATAATCGTTGTCGGGCGGTTCATCTTCTACGGATGTAATCGGAGAAAATGGTATCGAGCTGTCGGCAGGCGCAGAATCCGCAATTGCTTTCGGGTGGGGTGCATTTATCCAGCCCTGACCATCATCCTGCAGTTCCGTGTACATCGGCACATGTATGCGGATTTCGGTTCGGATTCTTTCAAGGGAACCGTATGTTTCGTTTACTCCCAGCTTTGCAGACAGTCGATCGAGAATTTCCCAGTCCGGCCTGGCAGCTCCCGGCGGTGAAACGACCCCGGCAAAGGCCTGAATCCGTCCTTCCAGATTTGTAAAGGAGCCCGCTTTTTCACAAAAAGCGGCTCCGGGTAGAATCACATCGGCTATATCGGTTGTTTCATTTTTTAAAACGTCCTGTACCACAAGAAAGTCCAAATTCTGCAATGCCTTTTTAACCCGCTGGGGTTGCGGCAAAGCGCGCAGCGGGTTTTCTCCCATAACGTACAATGCCTTCAGGTTGCCCTTTTCGGCTGCCTCTATCATGCCGAAGATGTTCAGTCCCGGATCCGATGGTAATTTTACTTTCCAGCGCTGTTCCCATGCGTGCCGAACCGCATCATCGGTTATTGACTGTCGCCCGGGAAGAAGATCCGGCACCGCCCCCATGTCCATTGCCCCTATTTGGTTGTTTTCCTTGGCAAGGACATAGATGCCGGCGCCGGCAGCACCAAGGCTTCCACTCATTAAAAAGAGATTAAGGACCGCCTCCAAGGAATGAATTCCGTTCTTTTGCTGCAGGATTCCGTTTCCAATGACGATTGCTATTTTTTTCCCTTTCAGCAATTCGGCGGTTTCACTCAGCGTTTTCATTTCCAGCCCTGTAATACGGCAAACCCGATCGAGATCCAGTGAACTTAAACCGGATTCCAGCATATGGAAACCCTCTGTATGCCGGTCAATAAATGAGTGATCATACCCTTTTTTTTCATAAAGCAATGCGGTAAGGCCGTTGACCAGTTCAAGATCGGTCTGTGGCTTGATACGGAGCCGAATCGATGAATAATCGACGAGATCGGTTTGCCTGGGGTCCACCACAATCAGGGGGACTCCCTGTTTGGCCGCCCGTTTAAGATAATATCCGACCACCGGAGTGGAATGTGTGGGGTCTGCCCCAAGAATAAGAACGACCTCCGCCTTATCGAGGTTATCCAATGGGTTGACGCGGCATTTGCCGGCCGTTTTTTCATCCAATCGTCTTAACAAAGACATACCGGAGAAATAACCGGTATTGTCCACATTGTTGGTTCCGATGAGAAGCCGGGCAATTCGCTGGAAAATGTAATTTTCCTCGTTTGTGCATTTTGAGGAACCCAATAAAGCGATACTTTGCGGTCCTTCTGTTGTTTTTATTTCCAAAAGACGGCCGGCGATTAGCTCCAGGGCTTCATCCCATGGAGCTGCAGTCAGTTGACCGTCTTTCCGTATGCTGGGATGCGTTAAGCGGTTAGGGTTATTTAAAAAGTCATGGGCAAAGTGTCCTCTGACGCAAAGCGTTGATTTATTGACTGTACCCGGCAGATGGGAGGGATTGACTTCAACAATTTGATGATCCACCGCCCCCATCACCAGCGCACAACCCACACCGCAAAATCCGCATATAGAATGCGCTTCTATCGCCGGGGTTCCAACATAGGGCCGATTTTCTGAAAGGGTATTCGGAGACAACGCACCGGTCGGACATATTGAGACGCAGGTGCCGCAGAAGGTACAGGACGAATGTTCCAACGGCAACGCATGAACGGTTGCCGGTCTCGATTTAAATCCCCGGTTATTATAATCGATTGCGCCGACGACAACCAATTCATGGTCTGCCCGGATACACTTGCCGCACAGGATGCACTTGCTCAAATCCCTTACAATAAATGGGTTTGCTTGTTCAAAAGGACTCACATTGGGCATTGCATACAGGTCGGTTTCGCCGATACCCAAATCAGCCGCTATTTGCCTTAACCGGCATCGGTTTCCCTTATTGCATACCAAGCATGATTCCGGATGCTCGGCCAGCATCAGGCGAACAATATTGCGCCGGTGTTTTTTTATTCGGTCGGAATCGGTTCGGATAACCATGTCTTGAACAGCGGGCGTTACACAAGAAGCCATCAGACGACCGGTCTTTTCATCTTCCACCAGACAAAGGCGACAGGCGCCGATCGGTTTTAGCTCCGGATGATCACAAAGCCCGGGGATCTTTATCCCGTTCGTTTCGGCAGCCTTCAACAGGCTGGTCCCCACAAAACAATCTACAATTTTACCGTCAATGGATAGGCTGACTCGTTTCAAGGCAAGTCTCCTTGTAACCCACCATCAATCAGATCCTAATGAGGCGTTAGGCAATCAATGGACACGAGCAACAAGTATACCAGAACTCAGCGGGCGGGTTAAAGATAGAAAAAATGTAACATCAATACATTAAGACCTATCTTACACTTAACATATTGCACATCTCTCCAAAATGGTAAACATTTTTTTCCGGCATCATCCCCTATTCCCGTCTCGTGAAACTTGAATCGGTAATATAAACCTTGCAGGATACCCCCTTTCACGGGTATGCATTTATATTACGAGAGATAAAAGAGGTAGGACATACGGCATGTACATTTTAAAAAGACTTTTCATCCTGCTGGTTCCCTACTGGCGGCAATTGTTGATTAGTGCGGTATTGCTGATTTTTCGGGCAGGCCTTGAACTGGCACCGCCGCTTTTTCAGAAAGCGGTGATCGATGAAATTATCAGTACCGGAAATTTAACCCGGCTCGGTCTGTTTCTGATGGGACTGGTGGGGGTATATGCCCTGACGCAGTTGATAAATATCGGTGATAATTTCATTCGCCACTCCCTCGGTGAAAAGTTTATTCTCGATCTGCGGGTTCGCCTCTACGCCTATCTGCAGCGGTTGTCCCTCTCTTTCTTTGAGCGTACCTCCACCGGCGAATTGATGTCTCGCATTACCAATGATTTGGCCGCACTGGAACATTTCATCACCCACGGATCGGCACTGACGGTTGTAGACCTCATGAGGCTGGCAGGCGGCCTGGCGATTCTCCTGGTGCTGGATGTGCGTCTCGCACTGTTGGTAATGATCCCCATTCCGATTCTGGCCGTTTCCTTCCGGTATTACAATATCCGGATCCGGCCCGTGTATCGAAAGGTGCGCCTTCGGCTGGGCGACCTCAATGCAAGGCTTCAGGACAGCCTGTCCGGCATGCGCGTTATCCAGGCCTTCGGACGGGAGGAGGAGGAACAAGAACGGTTTGCAACGGAAAGCGAGAATTACTACCATGCCCGTGTTAAAGGGATCCGCTACTGGTCGACCTTCTTCCCGGCCATGCGTTTTGTGGCCTCTTTGGGCATCGTCACCGTACTTGGCGCCGGGACCGTCATGGTGGTGAAGGGGGAGTTGTCCTTGGGTTCCCTGGTGGCGTTTCTTTCCTATATTACCGCCTTCTATCAACCGATTAACCGCCTGACCGAGGTGGATAACATCTTTCAGCAGGCCATTGCAGCCGGTGAGCGGATCTTCGAACTGATGGATGAAGAATCCGAACTAAAGGAGTCCCCCGACCCGGTCGTATTCGACCGCATTCAGGGCAACATCGCCTTTCATAATGTCTATTTCCGATACGGCAATGGCGACGATGTGCTGCAGGACGTCTCCTTCAATATCTTCCCCGGTGAAGTTGCGGCACTGGTCGGCCCCAGCGGAGCAGGCAAGACCTCCATTGCAAATCTGCTCTGCCGGTTTTACGATCCCTTCCGCGGAGAAATTTCCGTGGATGATCACGATCTGCGCTCCGTTCGTCTTGCCGACCTGCGGCATCAGGTGGGAGTGGTTCTGCAGGACATCTTTCTGTTCAACACCACCATTCGTGAAAATTTACTCTACGGAAAACCGACGGCCGTCGAAGATGAGATCGTTTCAGCAGCCAAAACCGCTTTTGCGCATGATTTTATCATGGCGTTGCCCAGTGGCTACGATACGGAAATCGGTGAGCGCGGCGTGAAGTTGAGCGGTGGGCAGAAGCAGCGGATTGCGCTGGCACGAGCGATTCTTTCAGACCCCCGTATTTTGATTCTTGACGAGGCCACCTCATCGGTAGATGCCGAAGCCGAATACCTGATTCAGCAGGCGCTCGAGTCGGTATTGAAGGGGCGTACGGCCATCGTCATTGCCCATCGGTTGAGCACGATCCGCAACGCCGATAAAATCATTGCCCTGGCCGACGGAAAAGTGGTTGAGATGGGCAACCACCAAGAACTGCTGGACAAAGGCGGGCTCTACAGCCGGCTGTATTACCGGCAAATGGAACTATCCGCCATCGGTGCGAATTCAGACCGATGATGGTTTCGATCATTAGAAGAAATCAATTCCTATGCCTGACAAGCAATTGTGGATTTTGTTTTGCTACTATGTGGTATTTGACGGTCGCAAATCTTTCCGTGAAAACCATAAACATGTATACGTTGTGCCGTTGACGCCGGCATGGACACAACTTACCGCCTCATGCCTTCTTACAAATATTTAGACCGGTTAATACTGAATGATTCGTTATTGACATCCGTGTCGCTAGGTGACAATGAGCATATATTCACTGATACTTGATGAACAAGTATGTAGTTGGTTGTTCTTTCAAACGTTAGCTTTAACTGAGAAGGAGGGAGGAATCATGATGAAATTATCAAAAGCTCTGGTCGTATGTATTACCATTGTCGTATTTGTCGGCACAATGGGCTTCTTTTCGTCGGCATTGGCAAAGCAGAAGGTAAAGATATCTTTTATTGGACCGCTTACAGGAAAACACGCAAAGATGGGTCTCAGTTGTAGAAATGCTTTCCTGCTCGCCGTAAACCAACAGAATGCCTCCGGAAAGAACAAATATATCTACGAAGTTGTCGCTCTGGATGACGAATGCGTGCCGGCAAAAGGTGTTCAGGCGGCAACAAAAGCAGCCTCAGACCCGGACATAATCGCGTCTGCTTCTCATTACTGCAGCATGGTTGCCATCACGACCACAACGGTGTTTCACAGATTCGGGCTTTCGAGTACGGTGTGGGGTGCGGTTCTGCCGGATATTACTTACGGCAATGATTACAAAGAAATCTGCAGGGTAAACGGCACCCAGGTTGAACAGAACAAATTCAATGCCGGTCTGGTTGTAGACAAGCTCGGCTTTAAAAAATTCTGCATTATCCATGACACGACCGATTACGGCCGGGGGCACCTGAAGTACTTTGAGGCTGAACTGAAAGCCAGAAACGCTGAAATATTAGACATTTACGGTGTTTCCATCGAACAGAAAGATTTCAGCACCATCCTTGCGAAAATTAAATCCTTGAACCCGGAGGTTGTCTACTTCGGCGGCCTTACACCGACCGGCGTTCTGCTTAAAACGCAGATGGACAAACTGGACATTAAGGCCCAATTTCTCGGCACATCCGGCATAAAAGCAGACGATTTTAACACAACCCTGGCAGAGCATGCCGAAGGTGTCATCTGTATGCTCGACGGGGCCCCGGTTAAAACGCTAAAAGGCGGCCCTGAGTTTGCTGCTGCCTATGCAAAGGCATTCGATACACCTTTGGAAGCGTACGCTCCATTTGCATACAGTGCGGCAAACACAATTATAAAAGCCATAGAGAAGGTCGGTCCCGATAGGGCTAAAGTCGTCGAAGCCATGGACAAGACCGACACCCATGATATTATCGGTCATATTCACTTTAACGAATATGGGCAAAATGATACTCCGCTCGTCACCGCATATGTCAGCCAGGACGGTGAATGGGTACCCTGGGATGATTCTGAATACGCCTCAGGCAAGCGGAGGCTTCCTGGGTCTGCCTTTAGAAAAGGTGAGGATTGGGAAAACCCCTATAAAAAGTAACCTTATTGACCCACAATTTGCTGCATGTTTCGTATTGGATGCGCATACGGCATCATAGCCCGAAAATAGCAGATTGTGGGTCTCTAAACGGTCTCTCTGATCTCCATTGTTTTTGTGTGCAGCGGTGTTTCCCTGTGCACCTCTCGAATTACACCTAAACAAAGCTTAGAGGAAGTGACATGGGCACTGAAGCAGTAATTATCCAGATTATATTAAACGGTCTGATGCTCGGAATACAGTATGCGCTGATTGCCGTGGGTTTCACCCTTTTCTTCGGCGTTCTCGATATCATAAACTTTTCCCATGGCGATGTTTTCATGCTGGGCGCATTTATCGGACTTATTCTGATCAATATATTTTCAAAATTCGAGATGATGACCGGGGGGGCTTCTTATATACTCGTTCTTTTTTTGATCTTTTTCCTCTGTATGCTGATTACCGGATCCATCGGGATTTTCTTTGAGAGGATTACCGTAAAGCGGGTCGCTGCCGGTCCCCCGCTTATGGCGCTGCTTGCGACCCTGGGACTCGCCATCGCTATTAGAGAAGCTGTCAGGCTGTTCTATCCTTTGGGATCTGAAAGTAAACGGTTTCCGGAACTTTTGGACCCTATGTTTGCCAATACAAAAGAAGCATTTGAAATAAGCGGGGTGATCATCAGATATGACAATCTGCTCATATTTGGAATCGGTGTGGCGGTTATCATTGTCGTCTCGCTTTATATTAACAAGACGAAAATGGGGCTGGGTATTCGGGCTGTCGCTCAAGATTCGGAAGCGGCCATGATGATGGGCGTCAATCGGGACATGGTGGTCGACATCACTTTTCTGATCGGTTCCGCTCTTGCGGGTCTTACGGGTATCTTAAACGGTCTGTTCTACAACTCCATCATATTTGACATGGGTGCAATGGGTGCCGTCATCGGGTTTTCAGCAGCCGTTATCGGCGGTCTTGGCAACATCTACGGTGCAATCATAGGGGGGTTTGTGTTTTCAATGACCCAGGCATTATCGGCCGCCTTCATACCAAAAGGTTCTGAATACATGGATGTCGTTGCCTTTGGTGTTCTCATTATCTTTCTGGTTTTCAAGCCATCCGGTATCCTGGGAGAAAAGATGCATGAAAGGGTGTAGAAAATGAAGCGTACGTTTGATTATATCAGTATTCTTAAAATAGCGACGGTTCAAGTTGTCATCTTCTTTCTGGTAATGATTTTTTTCAATATTGAATCCGTCTGGACCCTGATCATAGCGCTGGCATTGGTGGTGGCTCTGGTTGTTTTATCCAAAGCCTACGGGAAGCAATCTGCTTCGATTATTGAATTTTTCACTGCCAACAAGCCGACGGTGCTGACCGTTCTTATCGTTCTGCTGTTCCTTTACCCGCTGATCAGTCCTTTGATGATCCGGCAGAACACCTACTGGCTGCTGGTTTTGATTCAGACGGGTATATATATGATTCTAGCTCTGGGCCTCAATATTCAGCTCGGATCGACCGGTGTCCTGAACCTTGCTGTGGCGGCTTTCTACGGTATCGGCGGGTACACAGCCGGACTTCTTTCACTCCGGTTGGGCGTTCCCACGATTATTACCCTGCCCCTCGGCGGAATCGTGGCGGCATTATTTGGAATGTTACTCTATGTTCCGCTCTACAAGACCAAGGGGCACTATATGGCACTCGTCACCCTTGCGTTCGGTATTATGATCGTACTGGCTCTCGACAACACGGAATTTACCGGCGGGCCTCAAGGACTGATGGCCATTCCCGAATTGAAGTTCTTTGGATACAGCTTCCTTTCAAAACCGGGTGGTCTCCATTTCTATACGAACTACTACTATTTTGTGCTCGTCCTCGTTCTTCTATCCGTTCTCGTCTCCTATTGGTTTTACAACTCATGGGTCGGTCTTACGCTGTCATCCATCCGTGATGATGAGATCGCGGCGAAGTGTTTCGGTGTAAACGCAAATATCTGGAAAGGAATTGCGTTTATAACCGGAAATGTCATGATCGGAATTGCCGGTGCGGTTTATGCTCACATGATCGGTTTCATATCACCTCCAAATTTTTCATTGGCTGAATCCTTGTTAATTGTGGCGATGGTGATACTCGGCGGATTGGATAATATTCTAGGGATAATTATCGGTACGATCATCCTCTCTATTTTACCGGAAAAAATGCGGGTTATTACAGAATACCGAGTTTTCCTTTATGGTATTCTGCTGATTGTAATTCCGATGTTCAGGCCCGGGGGACTGCTCCCCTTCAAACCGAGAAAGTATCATGCTTCAGTCGCAGAGGGTTAAAGAAAGGGAGGCGCTTTTGTTATGCAAGACACGAATAGAAGGATTTTTTACTCTGAAAATCTGGAAATGAATTTTGGCGGGTTATATGCCTTGGCTGGTATTAATTTCGAGATATTTGAAAACGAGGCAGTCGGTCTTATCGGCCCCAATGGTTCGGGTAAAACCACTTTCTTCAACGTTATTACCGGCGTGTATAAAGCGACAGGTGGTTCTTTTCACTTCATGAATGAATCGCTGTTGGGTAAGGAGCCTTATGAAATCGCCAAAAAGGGGATTTCCAGAACATACCAATCCAGCCGACTTTGCCTTAAGTTAACATTACTCGATAATATTTTAATCGGTATGTACAATAACCAGACTGCCGGATATTTCTCCAGCATTTTCAACCGGAAAAAACTGATTGCCGAAGTCAAAAATTTCAAGAAACGGGCTGTTGAGCTGCTTGATGTTTTTAACCCTGAACTCATTCCTAAACTTTTCAATCCTGTAGGCGAACTGCCGCAAATTGACAGGCGGCGAGTCGAGATATGTAGAGCCATGGCCGGCGAGCCGAGAATCATTTTGTTGGATGAACCTTCCGCCGGCATGACGCCCGATGAGACAACGGAATTGATGGATGACATAAAAAAGGTCCGTTCGACCATGAAAAATGTCAGCATCATGATCGTTGAGCATGACATGAGTGTCATCAGCTCGGTATCGGAAAGGGTCATTGCCATTAATTTCGGTAAGGAAATCGCCAAAGGGACTTATGAAGAGGTTTCGAATCATCCTGAAGTGAGAGAGGCCTACCTGGGTAAAGAGGTTTAGAAAGGAGTAATGAGGATGAACGAAAATGCACAGCTTGAGCTGAAAAACGTAACAACTGTTTACGGTAAAAACAAGATGTTGCTCGATGTTTCCCTTAAAATTCCGAATAGCAGGTGTGCATGTCTTCTGGGAAGCAATGGTTCAGGCAAAAGTACGTTGATAAAGGCCATTTTAGGACTGGTGAACATTACAGAAGGAAAAATATTCTTTGAAGGTAAAGATATAACATCCCAAAAAACGCATAGAGCCGTCAGGCAAGGCATTGCAATTGTTCCCGAGGGAAAAAGGATTTTCCCAAAAATGAATCTTCTGGAAAATTTGAAGATGGGGGCATTCACGGAAAAGGATAAAAACGCAATCGAAGAAAGATATGAGACCGTATTTCAGCATTTTCCGATACTGAAAGACAGACTGCATCAAATCGCCGGCACTTTGAGCGGTGGAGAACAGTCCATGCTCTCCATCGGGCGGGGATTGATGTGTGCGCCTAAACTGATGATTTTCGATGAGCCGTCATTGGGTTTGGCGCCGGTTCTCGTTCAACAAACTTTTGATATTATAAGAAAAATAAACGATTCGGGTGTTACCGTGTTTCTGGTAGAACAAAACGCGCACATGTCTCTTAATATTTCCGACTTGGGATATTTTCTTCAGAAGGGTCAAATTATTGCATCCGGAACAACAGAAGAGCTTAAAGACAGTGAAGTCATAAGGGAAGCATATTTTGGATAAAAAAAGCGGCCTCAAAAAAGGGCCGATAAAAATTTCTTTTTTCTTAATCAAAAAAATCTGCGTTCATCTGCGTCCAAAAAAGAAAATTCCTATACTGTTGAATTAATCTGAAAGTGACTCAACCTATAAATTCGTGGTATTAAGAGATTGAGGAATACATACTATCTGTCTATAATAACTGCATAATTCATATTGTACAATTTACATAATACTGAAAAAGCTGCAATCCCGTCGGGTAGCGGCATTGGAGGATTTGGAGATGCAAACAAACGGTTATACGGGACAGATGCTGTGGGTCGATCTTGAAAAAGCAGAAGTCAAAGATGCGCCCACGGACAGGGAAGATCTCAAGCGTTTCATCGGCGGCAGGGGGCTTGGCATCAAGCTGCTGTCCGAATTGGCCCCTCCGGAAGTGGACCCCTTGAGCCCCCGAAACCCCTTGATTTTGGCCACAGGACCCTACACCGGAGCGGGCGTCTTTTCCGCCTTTTTTAATGTCACCACCAAATCGCCGCTTACCGGTATCGCCGCAGCCAGCCATTGCGGCGGCCATTGGGGGCCGCGGTTGAAAAGAACGGGCTTTGACGGCATCGTCATAACCGGTGCATCCGGTGCCCCCTGCTATCTGATGATCGACGAAGGAAAGGCCGCCCTGAAGCCGGCTGAGGATATCTGGGGAAAAGGGGTTTTTGAAACCGAAAGGCTTATCCGGGAGAAAGAAGGCGATGTGGAAGTCGTCTCTATCGGGACGGCCGGTGAAAATCGGGTTAAGTTTGCAGCCTTGATGAACGGCCACCGCGCTGCAGGGCGCAGCGGTGTTGGAGCGGTCATGGGCAGCAAGAAGCTGAAGGCCATTGCCGTCAGGGGCAAACTGCCCATACATCAGGCTCACCCTGAAAAAGTCACCGAAATTTCCCGGCTGGGCGCCAAGCTGGCCGTGGAAGGGGGTGCCGCCTTTTCCAAGTACGGCTCTTCCATGGCGTTTGACGTCTTTAACGAAGCCAATGTGCTGCCGACTAAAAATTTCCGTTCAGGGCATTTCACCGAAGCAGAACTGATTAATGCAGAGGCTCTGAAATCAGGCTATTTCGTTAAGGACCGCGGTTGCTTCAACTGCCCCCTGAGATGCGGCAACCTGCATACGGTACCGGAAGGCGCCTACAAGTTGGATGAAGTCGAGGGCCCCGAGTATGAAACGTTGATGGCGTTCGGTTCCAACTGTACCAACAGCAACCTGGAATCCATTCTCATGGCCAACTATCTCTGCAACGACCTGGGGTTGGACACCATCAGCTGCGGGAACATTTTTGCCTTGCTCATGGATCTTTACGATTTGGGCATTATCAAAGCAGACCAGCTGGACGGATACACCATGAATTGGGGACAACATGAATCCGTGATTGCGCTGATCCCCAAAATCGCGGCGAGAACAGGGGTGGGCGACCTCCTGGCCGAAGGCTCCTATCGGACCGCCGAAAATTGGGGGCCGGCGGCCCTTGACCGGGTCATTCACGCTAAAAAGCAGGAATACCCGGGTTATGAATCGAGGCGATCCTTTGGTACCGGCTTCTCACTGGTGTCAAGCAACCGGGGGGCGTGCCATCTGCGGGCGGCGCTGTACGTGAATGAAATCTTTATGGGAGAGTTCGAGGAAGACGGTTTTGAAAGCCATCTGGCGACACTGATAAACAAAGAACACTATTTGGCCCTTGCCGACTCGTATCTCACCTGCAAATTCGGCATGCGCAACGCCCAGTACACCCTTCCCGTCCTTACTGAACTATACCACGCGCTTACGGGAATAGCGTTGACCGAAGATGAGTTAATGCTGGCCGGGGAAAGAATCTGGAACCTTGAACGCGTTTTCAATTTGCGTGAGGGAGTTGGAGCGGATATGATCCCACCCAGATTATTCAGCGAAAACCTGGACGACGGCAAGCAAGGCGGCGAGGCGATCAGCAGGGAACGCTTCCTGCTGGCCCGTGAAAAGTATTATCAGATGCGGGGATGGAATTCAGAAGGGGTGCCGTCGCCGAAAAAACTGAGCGAGTTGGGTCTGGAAGGAGAGGAACATGATAGAGAATATTACAGTGATCGGAGCGGGAACAATGGGTCTGGGGATCGGTCATGTGGCGGCCTTGGCCGGGTATAACGTGATCCTGAACGACCTTTCCATGGATATCCTGAATCAGGCCATGGATGTGATCAAAAAGAATATGGGGAAGGGAATCGAGCGGGGAAAGCTGGACAAAGCCGCAATGGACATAGCCCTTAAACGGATTGTCCTGGTCGCGGATGTGGAGAAAGCTGCAACGGGATCGGATCTCATCATTGAAGCGATTATCGAAAAACCGGACGTTAAGTGCGAGCTGTTCCGGAAATTGCACAAGATATGCAAAGCGGAAACCATTTTTGCTTCCAACACCAGTGCGCTGAGTATTACGGAGCTTGCCGCCGCTACACCGCGGGCGGAGCGATTTGTGGGAACCCACTTCTTCAACCCGGTTCATATCATGCGGCTGGTGGAAATCGTAAAAGGGCTCGAAACGTCCGATGACACCCTCGATACCATAAAAGAAGTCATTAAACGGTTGGGAAAAGAATCGGTGATTGTAAACGACTCACCCGGATTTGCCACCAGCCGGATCAGCGTGATTGTCGGCAACGAAGCGTTTTACATGCTGCAGGAGGGGGTGGCTTCTGCCGAAGACATCGACAAAGCCATTAAACTGGGACTCAACTACCCCATGGGACCGTTTGAACTGGTGGACCTGGTGGGTCTGGATATCCGGCTCAATGTGCTGAAAGATCTCCACAAACGGTTGGGGGAGAAGTTTCGACCCTGCCCGCTTCTGGAAAAATATGTAAATGCCGGGCGTCTGGGTCGAAAGGTCGGCCGCGGGGTTTATGAGTATGACAAATAATGGATCATCTCCCGATTAGTTGTAGTTAGTTCAGGCAAAATAAGTGGATCATCTTGAATCCTGGAACCCTTTTCTCCGCCTAAATTGGAGATGATCCTTATCTTATTATTCCTCTATTTCATAATCCTTGATGTCGACCTCGCGAACCTTGAATCGCTCGAACTTTTTCGGCCGGGGATGCGGCGCAGTGGCGTCGAGTCCTATCTTGCAGACGAGACCGGCGTCGGTGATGGGATTGAGTTCATGGCCGCGTGCTTCAGGGATGAGAATTATATCCCGGTCAGCTCGAAATCTTGTTGCCAGGGCCCACTCCACGTCGTGTGGATCACGGATGTTCACATCGGAGTCGACCACCACCACCTGCTTTAGGGGTGGAAATGCAGCAAAAGTGGCCAGGACGGCGTTTCGCTGGATTCCTTCCAGATTCTTTTCGATCTGGACAACTGCGTGATAAAAACCGCAGCCGCCATAGGTGAGGACCACGTCCATAACCGCCGGCACCTGAGCGGAAACGGAGCGGAAGATGCTTGCCTCGGCCATGAGCCCCACAGCGTTATAAACCTCGTGCCCTGGTATGATCGTGTGCCAGATCGGGTTCTTGCGCCGTGTGATGCCCTTGACTTTGATCACCCATCTGTCGTCTTTCTTTGCGTAATATCCCGCAACTTCCGCTGCGGGCCCCTCGGGCTCGCGCAGCTTGGGAAGCAGCTCTGCCTCTAAGATAACCTGTGCCGCTGCCACCGCCTCTACCTCTACCGTTTTGGCTTTCACCAAAGCCAGTGGTTCTCCAAGAAGGTGGCTGGCGATGCCCAACTCGTCAAGCTCGATGGGGGCGGCCACGGCGGGAACCACCGATGCGGTATGAACCGCAGGGTCTACGCCGTTGTTTATGGTGATCTCCAGCGGTTTGCCCCGCGCCTCGGCGCGTTCATAATAATCCCTAAGGTGCCGGCCGATGTCCATCAGGCACGTCATGCGATCGCGGCCGGTGATCATGCATCGCATGATCGAGGCGTTTCTCACCCCGGTATCCGGATCTTTTGCGATGATCACCGCAGCGGTGAGGTACTGACCGCCTTCCTCTGTGCCGACCTGAGGGGCGGGCAGATTCCTGATGTCCCAGTTCTTCTCAACGACCTCCTGGCACGGGGCCGAGTCCACGATCACCGGGTGCATCGGCGAATCCCGCCATTCTGCGACTGCTTCCGCAAAGTGGAAAGGCAGGCGGGTCTCGGGCACCCCGAACACATCGGCCAGAATCGTTCGGTTCCAGTACAATCCTGCGAAAACCGGCCATGGGCTGCCCTTGACGCTCTCAAAGAGAACCGGCTTGCCGCCATGGAACTTGTATGCGACCCCGCCGAGTTCAAAACGCGGATCGACTTCGGTCTTCACACGAACCAGTTCGCGACTGTTTGAGAGGAAATCGATGACACCGTTGAGATCGGACATGCCCCTTCGGGCCAGGTCACCGCAAACCGCAGCACTGCGGCGATGCTTTGCACGCTTGCCTTGTCCCTTTGTACTCGTATCACGTTCAGCCATGGTGTTCACATACCTCCAATTCGGCTTATTGTTTTCAGGTTTCAGGAATTCTTGTCCGGCCGCCTCACATCAAGAACCTAACCCGGATAAACCGGAAATTCCAAATCACAAATATCAAATACCAAACAAATTGCAACACGCGGCGCAAGCGTCTGCGTTGCTCGTGACCGAAATTCAAAATCTCAAACATACTCAGGATATCGAAAAACAAACCTATCAAAACTGTTTTGATCATTGGATATTGGAATTTGTAATTTGTTTGTGATTTGCTTGCCCGCCGTTTTTCTGGTGGGGTGCTTGTTATTTGAGATTTTAACAGGTGCTTGTGTATTGGGTTTTCCATAAAATGCAAAGAAATAACATAACAATTAAGACCCTAAGGTGGGCGAGAGGGTCATCTCCGGAAAGATCATGAGCAGCACCAAGCATATGACGTAAGAAATGAGAAAGATCGAAACCCCCTTGAAAATCGTCCCGATGGGAACGTCCGGCGAGAGTCCGCTCACAATATACACGTTCACCCCCACCGGCGGCGTCACCGCTCCCATGGTGGTTACCAGGGTGATCATCACCGTGAACCAAATCGGATCGAACCCTAAGGTTATCGCGAGGTGGAAGAAAATCGGGATGGTGACGACCAGAAACCCCAATGCGTCCATGAGACATCCGCCCACAAGGTAAATCAGCAGCACGACAAACAGAATCACTTCCCTCGGAACATTCAGCGACGCCGCCCAATCGGCCAGTTCGAAAGGCAGTCTTGTCACTGTCAGGAACCGGCCGAAAACGACGGCCCCCGTGATCAGCAGGACCACCATTGCCGAAATCCGAATCGTCTCTGTGACCGCTTTTGCGAACTCCTGCTTCGAGAGCTTTCTTCTTGCCAGACCGATCAATAAAGCCCCGAAGGATCCTGCCGCTCCGGATTCGGTGGGCGTGAACCACCCGGCATAGAGCCCGCCGATGACCAGTGAAAACAGAATCAACGCCTCAGCGGCTCCCGTCAGGGAGATCAACTTCTCTCTCATCCCGGTACTCGGTCCCGGCGGACCCAGGTCGGGATTCCTCATGCACAGCAGTAAAACGGTCAGGAGAAAGAGCACGGTGAGGATGATTCCCGGCACGATGCAGGCGATGAACAGATGGGTGATGGACTGCTCGGTTTGTACCCCTATGATAATGAGAACAACGCTCGGAGGGATGACGACTCCCAGGGTCCCCCCGATGGCTACGCTGCCTGTACTCAACCCTTTATCATAGCCGTACCGTTTCATCTCGGGCAGGGCAATGGTGCCCATCGTCGCTGAGGTCGCTGAATTGGAGCCGCAGATTGCGGCAAAACCCGCGCTTGAGAGTATGGTGGTTCCTGCCAGCCCGCCCGGCAGCCTTCCCACCCACTTGTAAGCCGCATCGTAGAGCCTCTCCGTGATACCGGAGTGAAAGGCAAGTTGTCCCATGAAGACAAACAACGGAATGACGCTCAAACCATAAGAAGACAACTGTCCCCACACGTTTGTGGCCAGCATGTAGAACGCGGCATCGGTGGAGATGAGGTAGGCGTTGCCTAAAAATCCGGCCAGAATCATGGCAAAGGATACCGGCATTCTGAGGGCCATGAGTACGAAAAGAAAAATCAGGCCAAGGATGGCCACAGCGACAGGACTCATTTGCCCCCTTTCGGTATGAAGAAGCTATCTCGGCTGCCCTTCACTGATCCTTCCGGTAACGGCCTGCCCGCAGGACATCAAGAAATCAATGAGCAGCGCAAGGGTCAGCCCCGCGCAACCCAAAGATACCATGTAAACCCACGGATAGACGATGACTTTCATGGTTTCGGAGAGCGAACCGGTCTGCCTGAGAACGCCTGCGTGATGAAAAATGTGCCACGTCACGATCAGAAACAACGCAGTCGAGATCAGATACACCAGCATGTTCAAAACTGCGCGCGGTCGGAAGGCGAGCCGATTCGCAAAAAGATCGATGGAGACGTGCCCCTGATGGATTTGTGTATAGCCCAAGGCGAACGCCGTGGTCGCTGCGGAGAGCCAGCCGATGGTCTCGACGGTTCCTGCCATCGGGTAGCCGAACATCCTGAACACCATTTCCCCCACAGTGACCAGCATCATTGCGACCAGGGAAAAACCCGCCACCAATGCGAGCCCCCTGTTCAGAATAGAGTTAAACCGGCTCAAATGATTCACCTTGGGCCCCCCGTCTCTTTCCGCGTCGCCGAGAAGTTATTCGATTCTTTTACTTATATTCCTTCGCGTACTTATCTCTAAGCTGTCCCAGACGTTCGAGAAATTTATCTGCAGGCAGTCCCTTCGCCCCCATCTCTTTTTGCCACGATTCCACCATCGGAGCGAGAAGTGCGTCCCATTTGGCCGCTTCGGCGTCCGAGAGCTTGTGGACCTGAAGGTTGTGTTCCTTCTTCGCCCAGTCAAGTGCCTTGCCTACGTTCTTTTTGTCGTGGTACTGCCCGGTCCAGATTGTCATCTCACGCGTGAGTTCGTCGATGACCTTTTTTACCTTGTCGGGAAGTCCGTCCCACTTTTTCTTGTCCATCACCGCGGCAAAAGTGACCACCACAGTGGGGTATTCCACCACGTGGTGGAGAAGTTCGGCGAGTTTGAAATCCTGCAAAACCTCCCGAGATGTCATGGTCCCGTCGATGACGCCGGTCTGGACCGACTCGGGAACCTGAGGCATGGGCATGCCTACCGGGGCAGCGCCCAAGGTTTTTAAAACAGGCACACCCGTGCCCGCCGCGCGCAGCTTCATACCCTTTAAATCCTTGAGGCTTTCGACCGGCTCCCTGGATTGGATGTGCCCGGGCTCCGTTGTGAACATCGTGATGATTTTGAATTTCTCGTATTCTGCGGGTTTGAATTCGCTCATCAGGTCCAACAGGGTAAGACTCGCCACTGTTGCGTTCGGAAACTTAACGGGAAGGGCTAATCCTGAAGTGAGGGGAAAGCGTCCCGGGTCGTAGGATGGCGAACCCAGGCCGATGTCCGCCACTCCCCGCAATACGCCGTCATACATATCCCTGGCTCCCAGGAGAGTGCCCCCCGGAAAAGTCTGAACCTTCACCAGTCCATCCGTGCGTTTTTCCACCTCCGTGGCCCATTGAGCCATCTGTTTTCCGGGGAACGTGCCTGCCGGGGCAAAGAATGCATAGGTAAG
>Ga0180009_10003104_pt1 | contig 19133 bp, 12 predicted proteins | sample OS_PC_MetaG_FD_123537 | JGI IMG/M metagenome (GOLD analysis project Ga0180009, IMG submission 123537) | Groundwater microbial communities from the Aspo Hard Rock Laboratory (HRL) deep subsurface site, Sweden - OS_PC_MetaG | ecosystem: Environmental > Aquatic > Deep subsurface > Groundwater...
GGCCCCGAAAAAATGATAAGGGGCTAGGGGCTAGGGGCTAGGGGCTAGGGGCTAGGGGCTAGGGGCTAGGGGCGCTGGGCTCTGGGCTCTGGGCTATGGGCTATGGGCGATGGGCTTGGGGCTAGGGGCTGGGGGCGAGGGGCTAGGGGCTAGGGGCTAGGGGCTAGGGGCTAGGTGCTAGGGGCTAGGGGAATACATCCCTAGACGCTCGCCCCTACACGCTATACGCTGCTTTTTAACTTATGCGCTTTTACGAAAGAGAAGGCGAACTGGAAGACGAGCTTAACCGCGGCGCTTTGTGGGCTATAACCTACGGCGACCTGATGAGCTATCTGATGATCTTCTTTATGATACTGTTCGCTTTTTACAGCACCAAAGATATCACTCCCCAGTTCATGAAGAAAGCCGTCGAGGAGGAGTTCGGCCTGGACACCAAAATCACCAAGAAGCTTTTTGACCCCAAGGAGGGCATACAGCAGATAGCCCAGGTGGAGATCTCGGCGAATAAGATAACCATAAATTTCTCGGACCCTATCCTGTTCGAGCCGGGGAGCGACCGTCTTAAGCCTTCGTCTTCTAGGCACCTTAAAATGTTGGTTGAGGTTTTCAACCAGCTGCCCAATCCCGTACAGATAGAGGGCCACACCGACAACAGGCCGCTGGGCAAACGCGCCGGGTTCAAGTCCAACTGGGAACTTTCCGCCGCGCGCGCTTTTTCCGTGCTGAAGTATTTTCTTGAGCAGGGGATAGCCCCTGAAAAACTTTCGGCCGTCGGGTACGGCGAATTCAAGCCTGTAAAATCAAATGAAACGCCGGAGGGCCGTTCCTCCAACCGGCGCATAGAGGTGAACATCATAAGGCATGAGATATAGTGCGGCAAGAAGTCAGAAGACAGAGGTCAAAGGACAGGGGTCAGAGGACAGAGGTCAGAATTTATAAGGAACTCCACGCAAATCTGACTTCTGACTTCTCAGGCAGTACCGTAAACACATGAAGCTTACCACCCGTTTTTTTATTATATTGCTGATGATAGCGGTCATCCCGCTGCTCCTGTCGGTGGCATGGAACATTTACCAGTATAATTCCAGCGTTACCAGCTACTACGACCTTCATAAAGGCATCTCCAGCCTGACGGCGGCCAATATAGACGAATGGCTGGCCGGCACCAACAGGGACCTCGCTTTCCTCTACGAAGTGGAGCATCCGCTGGCGAAAAAAGTGGACGATATAAAGATCATACATCAGGCGACGCGGATAAACTCGGAAATAATGTCGCTGAGCGTGCTGGCGCCGGATAATAAAGAGCTCTACTTTCTGCAGAGCGAGAAGGTTAAAGCCGACAGGCCCCTGGCCTCTTATCAGGACGCTCTGGTGAAACAGGTGCGCGAGTCCGGGATAATCGCGCCCGGCAAAGTCCTGTGCCTGAAATCCCGCGCATATTTCCCGCTGGCCTATCCCATGGTGGACGGCCGGGTGGTGGTCTTTCATTTTTCCCTTGACAAGCTTTTTTCCAAGCTCAACTCGCAGAAGATCGGCAGGACCGGGGAAGTCATCATCACCGACAGTCGCGGACAGCCCCTGCCGTGCCAGCGGGTGGACCGCCAGAAGTTCGACGCCGCGGCTTTGCGCCTTTTCTTCAGGAACGGCGGCCGCAACGGCACCATCAACGGCTTTATCGTGAATGGGGAATCGTACGCCGGCGCTTATTCAGCGGTGGAAAACATTAAATGGGCCGCCCTTTCCATCCAGAGCGAGGACGAGCTTTTCGGCCAGCAGAAAAAATCCATTTATGTTTTCGCCTTATTCGCCGTGGGCACTTTCGCCACGACCATTGTGGTGGTGATGCTGATCTCAAACCGCATTATCCGGCCGATAAACAATATGGTCAACGGCGTCAAGAAATTCCTTAAAGACAAGCATCTCGACGAAGTCATCCCGGCGGAAGGCTGGCCGGAAATAAAGAGTCTTGTGGGCATCCTGAACCGGCTTATGCTTGAACTGCAGGCCTACCGCGCTTTCCAGCTGAACCAGATCGTGGAAGAGAAAAACAAGGCGCAGGCCCTTATAGACACGATAACCGACGGCGTTATACTCGTGGACGACAGGGGCGGGCTCATCTACTCCAACCAGACCGCGCTGAAGCTTCTGGGCATCGCCAGGATCTCCGCCGACGTCGTGCTGCCGCGTTCCATAAAGAACGAAGCGTTCTTTGCCCAATTCTCCGGCCTGCTGGCGTCCAAGGAAAAATTCGTAAAGGCCGAAATGGACGCCCCGGTTCCCGGCGCCAGCCCCCCGCTGGTGAACAGTTACCGGATCATCACCAACCAGTTCCTGCTGGCCACCCTTAAGCGCCCGGGCCGCGTCATAATAATGCGCGATATAACCAACGAAAAAGAGCTTGAGAAGGCCAAAGAGGACTTTTTCCACATGATAACCCACGACATGCGGGCGCCGCTGGCGACCATACAGGGTTACGTGGAAATGCTGATGAGAAAAGTACCCGCTTCGCCTAATACCGACAAGTATTTCAAGAGCATGCTTTATTCCTCCAGAAGACTGCGCGGCATGATAGACGACATCCTTAATACCACCAAGCTTCAGCACGGCACCATGGCGCTGCAGATAGACAAGATCTCGGCCAACGACCTTATAACCCGCATCAGGGATAACCATGAGCCGGTGGCCACCCCCAAGAACATAAAGATGGCGACGGCGCCGTCGGCCGAAAACCTCGAGTTTTACGGGGATGCCGCGCTTCTTGAAAGGATCATAACCAACCTGGTCGGAAATTCTTTGAAGTTCACCCCGAGCGGAGGCAGCATCACGCTGGGAACCGCTCAGGACGCGGAGAAAGTGTTTTTCTGGGTCCAAGACACCGGCGTGGGCATTCCGGCCGATAAAAAGGACACGATCTTTGAAAAATATTCCCAGATGGAGGAGCATAAGAGCCAGGGCTTCGGGCTGGGCCTTGCTATGTGCAAGATGACCGTGGAGCTTCACCAGGGCGGGATCTGGGTGGAATCCGAAGTGGGCAAGGGCAGTAAATTCATATTTACCGTGTCAAAGAAGCTTTCCCCCCCGGATGAGGGCAAGCCCGGAGATGCCGGCGTCAAACGAGCCGGGGCCGAAAAGGCTTGATTTGGAAGCGTTTATTTTTGTTTATTGCTATAATTGTATAATTGAAGCTTCGCGCGAGTAATGGCCGTCTGAGGCACATCCGCCTAAGGCGGACACCTGCGCAAGTAATGGGAGGGGTTTGATGTCTAAGATGCTGATAATAGACGATAATGTTGAGTTTCAGACCATGATATCTTGTTATTTTACGGACCTCGGTTACACGGTTGAGCTGGCCAACAACGGCCGGGAAGGCCTGACAAAGGCAAAAACCATAAAACCGGATATAATACTGCTGGACGTAATGATGCCCGACACCGGCGGCATAGAGGTCCTGAGGGAACTCCAGACCGACGACGAGACCAGGATAATCCCGGTCATAGTGATCACCGGCACTTATTTTGACGGGAACATGAAAGAACTTTTCAGGCAGGAATCCAACTGCCGGGAATTTTTAAGCAAAACCGCCGACCTTTCCCTGATACAGGCTAAAGTAGCGCCCCTGCTGAAGAAGTAAATTATGATTCTCTCGTAAAAAGTCCTAAATGGCAGCCGTCCGCCTTAGGCGGACGAAAAACAGTAAGCCGTTCCCCGACGAGAACGTCCGCCTTAGGCGGACGGCTACAAAGGCGATTTTTGAGCAAAATTGACTTTTTACGGAAGAATCAATTATGGAAGTCAGATGTCAGAAATCAGAAGTCAGATTTTTTCCCTCTTTTTCGCTTTCTGACCTCTGTCTTCTGACCTCTGACCTCTGATTTATGCCTCATAAAATCCTCGTGGTTGACGACGAATCCGATTACCTTAATATCGCCGCCGCTATTTTAGGGTCCGAGGGCTATTCCGTGCTGAAGGCCGCCACCGGCGCCGAGGGGCTTCGCAAAGCCGTCGCGGATAAACCCGCGCTCATAGTCCTGGACATAGGCCTGCCGGATATCAGCGGCCTGGACGTGAACCGCCGGCTTAAAAAAGACCCCTCCACGGCCGGGATACCGGTACTGCTTTTCACCGTCAGGTCGGAACTTGACCTTGTGAAAAAAGCGCTCCAGGAGGGCGCGGCGGAATACATAATCAAGCCTTTTGATCCCGACCGGCTTATACAGACGGTCAAAAAACATCTTAAAAAATAAGTAACTACCCAGGTTCCAGGTTCACAGTTCAGCGGTTCAACGGTTGAAAACCAGGGAACACAAGAATAAAAAAAAATAACCCTGAACCCTGAACCCTGAACCTGACAACCTGAGCTGTTACAAAAATAAATAAATGCCTCCGCGTAAAAAAACACAAGTTGCGGCGCTTTCCCTCCGGCCTGAGATAGGCCGGCTCATTGCCGCGGCCCTGCCGGACGCGGTCTTATATAAGACCGCGTCAAGTTTTATCGGGGCGGTCCTGCGGCGCGCGCCCGAGCTGGCGGTTATAGACATGGAGTGCCCTGAGATAAGCGGGGCGGACCTTATACTGGTCTTAAGGCGGAACCCGGGCGCAGCCGCTATGCTGATAGCCGCTGTTTCCGCCGCTCCAAGGACTTCCCGCGAGATCGCCTCCGGTTTTGAAACCGGCGCCGATGAATATTTTGTCCTGCCCAGGGACGCCGGGCTGATGGGGCCGCGGCTTCTCAATCTGCTCGCGAACCGCCAGGCGCGCTCCGGCGCCGGGCCGGAAGCCGAGGCGCCGCTTAAAATAGGGGCTTTGGGGATTTCCACCGTTTCACGGACGGTCGTGCTGAAAGGGCGCGAGCTGCCTTTAACTTCGCTTGAGTTCGATATGCTGCTTTATTTCGCGGGCAATGCGGGCAGGGTTGTCGGGAGGGGCACTTTGATCCAGCAGGTCTGGAAGGCGGATCTCGGCGTGAACCTGCGGTCGGTGGACAAACGCATCGAGGTCCTGCGCAAAAAGCTCAAGGGCTCGGGCGTAACCATCTCCACCGTCTTCGGCATAGGCTACATCTTCAAACCAGAATAGGGGTAACAGTTTAGTCAGACATCTTGTCCCCCCCGATATTTGTCGTCGGGGGTCCAAAACAATGGGTCCCCGATTACGGATTTCGGGGACGACAACACTATCCGCTGCCCTCTGCAAACACAAGGCTAAACTGTTACTTATAGATAACCAGTTAGTCCTGAAAAAACTAAGGACTAACTATAAATTAGTTGCGACTTTTTCAGGAGCAACTAACTAATTTTGCCAGGCATTTTCCCGCCTGACAGCGGAAGCATTGCCGAAAAATTCCCGGACAGGCTCCGGCAAATCATTAATGAGCGGGCGCAGATCGGGTTTATTTCAGCGGGGGTTCGCCGTGTTCGTCGGACAGGGGGAGCCTTAATTCGGCGAGCAGGCCCCGGTCTTTTTTATTGGCTGCCGCGAACTCGCCGCCGTGCAGGCGCGCTATGCGGTTCACCAGGGCCAGTCCCAGGCCGACCCGGTCTTTTTTAGAGGTGTTAAAGGGCGCAAAAAGCCGCTCCAGCACGCTTTGGGGCAGGCCGGGGCCGGTGTCGTCAAATTTTATGGACGCGTATTTCCCGTCCCCGCTCAACCCAAAAACTACCTTCAGCGAGGAACCCGGGGGCAGGTTTTCATACGCGTTTTTGATCAGCTGGTATAAGGCCATTTTGATCTTTTCCGGGCTTATATTTGAGCGCGCCCGGGTCGCGCCGATGTAGGCGGCGAACCCCAGCTTCTTGCCGTTGAAAGCTTTTTCCCACGGGACAAGGGTGTCGCTGACGAGCTGTTTAAGATCGGCGTCCTCCTTCTCGAATTCCCCCTCCTCCATATAGGTCTGCCAGGCTTTCAGCAGGTTCACCTCGCCGTACAGGTTTTTAAGGGTCGGGGACAGATGCTTCGCCTGGACGGCTGAAAGACGGACGTTGAAAAGTTTGAGATCGCCGGCTATTTTAGAAAAGCTTCTCACTATTTTTCCGGTGAACTCGGCCTGCTCGGTCCGTATGAAGCCGGAGAGCGTGAGATTGTGTTTTTTCAGCTTGTCCGCTTCAACTTCAAGGGCGGGTATCTTGGCCAGCTCTTTTTTCAGGGTGTCCACGTATTTTTCGCGCTCTTCAAGTTTTTTCAGGATGGAGCCCGCGTACTCTTCGGCCCCGGCGATCCTGGCTTTCAGGGTCTGGGCCTCGTTCTCAAGGGCCTTTATTTTAACGAGCGAGCGCTTGTTTATTTCGCGCTCCTGCCTTACGTCCGCACTGCCTTCGCGGATAAGGGCATTCAGCTTTTCCGTTTCGGCCTTTTTGGTTTCAAGCGCTCCGGTCAGCTCATCGTTGTCCAGGCGGCTTTGTTTCAGGGTTCCTCTCAGATTCGCCAGGTTCGACTGCAGGTCAAAGACGGTTCTCACCGCGCCCGTAAAATTCTGTTTCTGTTCCCCGGTCTTTAAAGCGGCGTTCTGCAAAGACAGCGCAAGGTCGGCGATCCTGGCGTCTTTGCCGCTCATTTCTTTTTGGAGCTTTTCGCGCTCAAGCGCCATCGCCGAGAGCTTTTCTTCAAGGTCCGCGCGCGCGGCCGTCAGGGCGCCCAGGTCCTGTTCAAATTTCCGCTTCTCCCGGGCGGAGATCTCCAGCCTGCCGGCGGATTGGCCAAGCTCGGCGGACAGGGCCTGGACTTTGCGCTTCTGAAGTTCCAGTTCCGTCTCAAGACCGTCTTTTATTTTTTCCAGGCCGCGGTTTTTTTCGCCGGCGCTTTCGGCTTCGGCCTTTATTTTCGCCAGTTCGTCCGAGAGCCCGGCGTTTCGCGCGGCTTCGCTTCCAAGCCGGGCCAGCAGGTCTTCAAAGACCGCTGGTTCCCTGCCGGCCGCGGCGCTGTCGCGCAATAAGGCCGCGCTTATCTCCGGCAGGGCCTTAAGCCCGTTTATCTTGCCGGACAGTTCTCCTATAAGCTTTTCTTTTTCCGCCAGGCGCTCTCCCGCGCCTCTCAGCCTTTCGCTGAGCGTTTCCAGCCGGCTTTCCTTCAGGGCGTGCAGATTTTCGGTCTCGGCCATCAGGTTCCGGAAACTGTTCACCTCTTCCTGGAGTCTCCGGGCCTCGCGCGCCGAGGCCAGGGCTTCCTTAAGGGTCGCGGCGTCGCGGTCTAGTTTCCCTTTTAAAGAAGATATTTCCTCTTTTAAGGCCTGTTCCCTTTTGGCGCCTTCCCGGAGGCCGTTTTCAAGGTGGGCCAGCCTGCTTTTCAGGGCGTCGGCGTCGCGTTTATTTACGGCGTAAGCGTCGGTGAGCTTGATGGACTCCTCCTGCGCGGCCTTCATGGCCGTCCAGAGATAGTCTATCTCCGCGTAGATTTCCGGCGCTTTGCTATTTTCAACGTCCATATATATACTTGCGTCTAGCCCCTATTCCCTAGACGCTTTCCCTTTTGACTTCTATCTTGCCTTTACCGCTTAAATCAAGGGCGGCCGAGATTACCCTGGCCCGTGAATTGATGACGACGTCTTTCTCCTGGACGGTCGTAAGCAGGTCTTTTACGATAAGCTTTATATCGTCGGGGAACAGTTTGAGCACGTTCGTGACGGAGGCTTCAGGCGCGCCCTGGAGCGCCGCCGCCCAGTCCTTGTAGGGCATGGATATGACGACGGGTCTCAGGTTCTTGTCGTCAAGTCTGCAGATATCGTCGAATGTAACCAGCGAGTCCCTGAGCTTCCCCGCGCCGGCCGCGTCGACGCGGGCCAGGTTGTCCATGATCTCGGACCGGTCCGCTTCGTCCACCAGGCTAAGGAGCCGGCCGAGTTTCTCCGCCCCCTTAAGCGATTTCTCAAGTTTTAAGCGCAAATTGTTTTCTATCTCCATGAGTTTTTCCGGTTCCACGGCTTTAAGCGCCACCATTTTAGAGGTGACCATCTGCCTCTTTACGGGGTCAAAGGCAAGGAGTATCTTGGACGAAATGTGAGGCTTTTTATCGGCCATGTTGGCGATAACCACCGCGGCGTCCTCGTCGGTTTCTTCACCCAGCAGTTCGGCCGTTTCCTTCGGCGGGAGCTTTTCTATAAAATCGAAGGCCGACTGGACCGTCAAAAGCCCCGCGCCCGCCGCCCCGGCTTCCACGTCTATTATCTCGGGGTATTCACCTTCCGGGCCTTCCCCGCCGGCCCCGGCTCCGCCGCCCATGCCGGGCCCGCCGGCCAGGGGCTGGCTTGCGAGGGCATTTACGCGCGCGTAATCAAAGAAATCCGACAGGAGTTTCCCTCCCAGAGCGTAGGCTGACAGCAGAACGATCAAAATTACGACCGCGGCCAAACCGGCGATAAGGAGAACCCGGCGGCTGTCGGGAGCATCCAAAAGGTTTTTCCACCAGGGAAGCATATCGGCCCTGGCCATGATCAGGCTGTCCCCCCTGGCAGCGTTCAGCCGGAGGATATCGGAGACCAGAAGTTTCACGGCGTTGGCCTGGGCGTCGGGCACGCTTCTGTCAAAGATGACGGATACGCTTATCTTCTTTATCCTGAATTCCGTGGTGTGCTGCGTTTCCGCTTTCTGCTGCTTTATGTATTCCCCGGTCTTTTCAAGGATGGAGACCTGGGCGTAGCCGGGGAGCGACAGCACGGCTTCCGGCGGGGTGCCGGATTCGGTCCTGCTCTTTAAAACCGATTCCCCCTCCACGTTTACGAATGCCCGGCTTTTCTCTTTGCCGACCAGCTGGGCAAGAAGGCGGGAAAGGTCTTCCTGCATGCGCGCCGAGATCTCCGCCTCTTCGGCGCCGGGCGCAGGCGGCATCTGCTGGGCGCGGGGCGCGCCCAGAAAAGCGGCCGTAACGATAAACGCCAATAAGTATCTTTTAACCATAAATATTGCGGCTGTATATAATTTTAAACCATATAGATTACAAAGTTATTACAGGAATGAGAATTATCCGGAAAGGCTCAAGGCTAAAGGATAAAGGCTAAAGGACGGAAAAATCTTTTATTTTTCTGTTTCTTTCCCTCATCCTTAAGCCTTCATCCTTTATCCTTCCCGTCCGCCGTAGGCGGACGGGTTAGCCGGTATCTCAAACCAGAAGTCGGAGCCGGCGCCCGGTTCCGAATCAAAGCCGATGCGCCCTTTGTGCATGTCTATGATGCCTTTGGCCAGCGCCAGGCCGAGCCCCGTGCCCCCGGCGGCGTCGACGGATGAGGCCTGGCCGAAAACAGAAAACAGTTTCCCGCGGTCCTCAGGGGGTATGCCGCGTCCGGAGTCCGTTACGCGGGCCCGGAAGATCTTTCCATCCGGGGAAAAACCCGCGCTGACCGTTATTCTGCCGCCTGCCGGAGTGAATTTTATGGCGTTCGAGATCAGATTCGTGAATACATGCGCGAGGAGCTCCCTGTCCAGGCTTATGGGGCGGCCGGGTTCGGCCGCTATATCAAGCGTAAGCCCGTTTTCCGCCGCTTTCGGTTTAAAGAAGGCCGTTACGTCGCGCGCCAGAGCGCAGGGATCCGCCCGGGTCTTGTGCAGATCCATCTTTCCCCGCTCTATTTTCGCCAGGTCCAGCAGGCTGGTAACGAAATTAGCCAGCCGCCCGGCGTTGGCCTTTATGCGCTCAAGACTTTCCTTTTCCGCTTTAGGCCTGCGTGTCCGGAGCAGAAGCGACACGTGGCTTTCTATGGCCCCCAGCGGGGAGCGCAGTTCATGGGTCACGGAAGCGGTAAAATCTTTTTTTATGGTCTCAAGCTCCAGCAGTTTCTGGGACATGGCGTTGAAATTCGCGGCAAGCTGGGCTATCTCGTCCGAACCTGAAATATCCACCTTATGCCCGAAGCGGCCCTCGCCCAGGACTTTTGTCTCGGCGGAGAGGGCTCTGAGCCGTCTGGTAAGGTGAAAGTTCAAGACGAGGGCCAGCAGCGCGGAAACGCATACCGCGGCGGCGAGCGAGTATAGCAGGCGTCTTAAAAGTTCAGCCAGAAGCCTGGAGCGTTCCTGAAGCAGGTATTTGCGGGAAAGATAAAGCCTTGCCCCGTAATCTCCGGCCCTGAATTCCTCCGGAGGGCCGTCTTTCGAGGGATGCCCGCCAAACAGTCCGGCGCTGTGCCCGCCGGGTTGTATTGGCGGGGGTCCGCCGTGCTGTGTGGCGGAAGGGATGAGGGATGAGGGATGAGGGTAACCGGCGCGGGCGGCTTTCGCGGCCCGGGGCCTGACGGGCTGCCAGGACTTGCCGTTAAAAGTCTCGATCGCGGCGATCTCGGGATGATAAGCGTAAAGATTTGAAAGATAGTCCACCAGCATCAGCGGATCGCGGGCAAGGTTCGCTTCGGCCAGGATATTTTTCACTCCCTGGGCGGTAAGACTTATTTTCTGGAGTTCATTGGCGATGATGCCGCTGCGCTGGAAGCGGAAAAATATGAAAGAGAGCAGGCCCGCCGAAAGCAGGGCGGTTATCACCAGCGCCGCGTTCAGTTTATGGTAGAGCTTCATGATTTAAGATACATCTTAAGAAGTCAGAAGACAGAAATCAGAAGTCAGATTTTTTCCCTCTTTTTCGCTTTCTGACCTCTGCCTTCTGACCTCTGACGTCTTATCTCTTGATTCTCCCGTAAAAAGCCCTAAATGGTAGCCGCAGGCTTTAGCCTGCGAAAAACAGTAAGCTATTCCCCGACGAGAACGCAGGCTGAAGCCTGCGGCTACAAAGGCGATTTTTGAGCAAAATTGACTTTTTACGGAAGAATCATCTCTTGCCTCTGACTTCTTACCTCTGTCCTCTGATTTCTGCTGTTCTACCGCGACAGCCTTATGATGCGTTCCAGGGCTTTTTTTGCCTGTGAGTTTTCCGGGTCCAGTGTCAGTATCTTTCTGAAATTGTCGGCTGCTTTGCCGTAATCTCCCTTGGTGTAGTAATCCGCCCCTGTCCGGTAAAGCTTCTCTATTTCCCTGGCGTTGCCGGAGCCCGTGGCCGGTTTTTCAGCCGCGGCGGCCGGCGCCGCCAGGGCCTCTCCGCCCCGTAGGTTCCCGGTTTCCATGCCCTCGGGTTCCCAGGCTCCCTGGCCCGGGGCCTTCTTTCCGGCTTCGCTGACCATTTTTGTCAGTTTTTCCTTTTCCGCCGGGTCGGTTTCCTTTTTAACGGCGGTTTCCCAGTTCTTGCGGGCCTGGGCGTAGTTGCCCAGCAGATAGTTGCAGGAGCCTGTTTTTTTAAGTACGAGAATATTCCCGGGATCGAATTCCAAGATCTCCTGCAGCTTGATCAAAGCGTCGTCGTATTTTTTGGCGGCGTAGAGCGCGTCCGATTCCTGGAGTTTATATTCCACATACCCGCGGTTGAAGCCCGGTGGGACCCTGTCGGCTTTTATACGGGAGGTTTCCTCCACCTTGTCCAGGAAATTGGATAATGCGGTGTCCCGGGGACTTTCCCCCTGGGAGAAAGCCAGCAGTCTGACGGCTTTGGCGTCGTAGCCCCTTAAAAAGTGCTGTATCCCGGCCGACAGCATTTGCTCCCCCGGGGTGCGTTGCGCCGCGTCTTTAGGTATTGAGGGATAGAAGGCCGCCACCAGCCCCATGCGTTTCACCAGGTTGATCACGGAGGCGTTGGGCAGCAGGTCGTTCGCCTTGTCCATCAGCGTCCTGTTCGCCGCGTAATATTTTTCCTGGTTTACCAGGGCCTTGACGTCCTTAAGGCGCGGGTCGTTCAGGTTCATGGTGTTCCGCAAGCCGGAGTAGTCCGGGCTTTCTCTCAGTTGTTTATACTCGCCGAGAAGCTGCGCGGCATGCTGCTCGTCGGAGGTAAGCGAACCGAAATGGTAGGCCAGGGCCAGCCTATGGTTGCCGACGGTGCCGCGGACCGTGCCGAGCGGTATTGAAAATCCGTAATCGAACTGGATTTTGTTTATTTTGTAGGACAGCCCGGCCGTCACCTGCCTGAAATCCCTGTCCCCGGCGCCAAGGGACGCCCTTATTCCCACATCCCCCCTGTCAAGGCTCGGAAAAACTTTTTCAGCCGCGAAAATAAAATCCTTGTCCAGCTTGCCGGCCGGGCCTTTTTGCATTCTTGCCTCGGCCGTCATAATCATCCACAGGCTTTTATAGGAGCCCCCCAACCTCATTTTCATGGGGACCGGGTCCGCGGAAGCAAAACCCACGTCGGCCTGCCTTATGTTCATCACCGCCGCGCCGATGGTGTATCTTTTTGTGAGGTTATACACAAGGCCCGCGTCTATATCAATCGCGGATTTTGAGTTTTTCCCCATAAGCACCGGGTCCCCTTCACCCGTGGCGTAGATCCCGTCCATGGCGTTATAGGATTCGTCCAGCCTTGAAAAGGAATGGGTCAGATATTTGACGGAGGCGCCGGCCGCGAATTTTTCAAATGGTGTGTTTTTCGGCAATCTGAAACCGTATGAGGCCTGGAGGGCGCTTTCAGTGTATACGCCGGACAGCGAAAACTGGCTCCACAAAAAGCCCGCCGTGCCCAGGCGGCCGCCCCATATGGGAGCGGCTATAACCAGATTTGTAAGCCCCAGGTTTGAGCCGTCGTCTAAGCCTGAATAGAGCATGGAATGCGAGGCCATCACTTTCGGCCTTTCCACAAAGGCGAGGCCCGCCGGGTTGTAATAGACCGAACTGGCATCGTCGGCTATGGCCACAAAGGCGTTGCCCATGCCGGGTACTCGCGCGCCTACGCCCAGATCTTCAAAAGCCGCAAAAACAGGGGCTAGCGTATAGGGGCTAGGGGATAGGGAAAAAACAGCCAACGCAAACAACAGCGATTTTTTCCGCCGGTACGATTTTAATTTTGCCGAAAATTTCATAAAGCTCCGCTATACTCTGCTCCCCACCCTAGCCCCTAGCCCCTAGCCCCTAGCCCCTTTCCCCTATACCCTATCTTACAACCACCACCAGGCCTTTATAGGTCTTATCGTTAACGATCACTTCATATATGTAGATTCCGCCCGGCGCCCTGCCGCCGGAGTTGGGATCCCATTCAAGATAATAGTAAAGACGAGGTGTTTCGAATACGATAGCCTTGAGCCGCATGGAAGCTAATCTCTCGCCGCGCAGCCCGTAAATGGACGCTGTTATGTGAAAATCCCTGGGGTTATAACACTTGAAAATAAAAGTATCGTTTTTCTTGTCGCTGTTGGGAGTCACGGTCCTGTTCAGCGCGGCCGAATTCCCCAGGGTCCCGGCGGCTCCGGCGTTCTTCTCCAACGTCGTAACCGACAAAAAAAGCGCCGCAAGCATTGCCGGCGGGATCAAAAAGGGCGTCAGATGTTTTTTCATATACTGTTATGCCAGGAGGCTGGCATGCGCAATGCCAGTGTAGTATCCCTAACGCCTCTTTACAATGGCTCCCCGCTTTTGTAGCCGCAACCTTTAGGTTGCGCTGTTTTACGCAGGCTAAAGCCTGCGGCTACCGTAAGAAACTTATGGGACACTACGCTAGCTTTCCATCTACTCGCCACAATCTTACCTTTTAATTATGACTATTTTATTACGGAAATATGATTTGTTCCGTCTCACTTTTATAGCCGATTGTCACGAATCCGCAATAATTCAGTCGCAATTGAGGAGTATAATACAAAGTATATAAGGCAAGGTTTACGGGTCTGAGGGTTTTAGGGGCTAAGGGTTTAAGGGTGGAAAGGGAAGAACGGATTTATGAATATTCTGAGGCATAGCAAAAAGGCAATAGCGGTTTTGGCGGGTCTGTTCGCCGTTACCCTGGCCCCTAGCCCCTATACCCTATACCCTGCCTTCGGCGCCAGGGTGGAGAGCGCTCATTTCTCGGACGTGAACGGCGGCTTTTCCTATGGGACGAAATATAGTTATTCGCCCAGTTTCGAGCATAACGGCAACGTGCAGGAAACGGCCGTTTCAACGGCGCAGGCCGGCGCATTTTCGGGCAGAAGCGGCATACTGGCGTTTTACCCCCAGCCCTCCCCCGTAAACGACCTGGCGCTGGTCTCCATTTCAAGCTACAGCCTGCGCATCACCTGGACGGCGCCTGTGGCCAACTGGTACCGCAATACCGGCGCGATTGAAGGATATCTCCTGCGCTACACCAGCGCCGCGTACATGTTCACGGATGCGGCTTTTGCCTCGGCCCAGGACGTGTCCCAGAACTGGACTCCGCTGGCCGTCGGCGTCCGGGATACGCGCATCATCGAAGGGTTCAACACCGGCACCACTTATTACTTCGCTATTGAGAGCGTAAACGACCAACTCCTGCGTTCCGAGCTGTCCAATATAGCCTGCGTGTTCGCTGTGGTCCCCCTGGTGCCCATGAATTTCAAGGTAACTGCCCACCCGACCTCTGTTACCCTGTCCTGGATAGCTCCGGTCGGTTTTGCCAACCGGATGCCGTTCAATGACCGCTTCAACCCGGTCTACCCGTATGAGATAAAAGCCTATCAGGTTTTCCGGGCCACGGCGCCGGCCAACGCGGACTGGTTCCCGCTTGGTCCGGAATTATCGTCCGATACCTTCCACTGGACCGACAACACCGCTGAGGCAGGCCAGCAGTATTTTTACCATGTAAAGGCCCTTAATCAGGCCGGATTTTCCGCCCCGTCATATACCCAGGGCATTACCGGCGCCTCGCTTTATTTTATAGCGGCCGACAATACCAGCCTCCTTGAGATCCCCGGCGACGGACTTGGCGATTTTGTCTCCGACAGCGCGAACCCGGACCCGATGAGCATTTATACCGTGGAGATAACCTCTCACGCGGAAGACCTGGGCGGCCGGGTGGTAAAATCGGTCGAATTTTCCGCCTACAAGGGCGGGATAGAAAGGGACGAGCAATTCAAACTCTCCAAACCGGCGATCTTGAAGATATATTACAGCACCGGCGGCGCCGTCGTCCCAGCCGGTTCAAACGCCGCGGCCTTGAGCCTTTATTATTACAACGGCGCCAAATGGCTTCAGTTTTACGGCAAGGTGAATGAAACGGATAAAAATGTGGAACTCAAGACCACAATGCTCGGAAAATACCAGCTCCGGTCCGTTGAACGCTCCGTCTCTTTCTCCGCGGACAGGGCGGGACTTTCCAACAGGCTGATCACTCCCAATAGCGACGGCAAAAATGATAATATGGTATTCGTTTTCGACAGTCCGATGGATTCCGGCGTCAAAGGGCGTATCTACGATATGAAAGGGGCTTTGGTCGCGAAGATGACCCCCACCGGACCCGTAAGCAATTCCCTGGTCTGGGACGCCAAAAGCGGCGGCCAGATTGTGCCCGGCGGAGTCTATATCTACCAGCTGGAGTCCGGGGGCAAGGTGTATAACGGCACGGTCGCGGTGATAAAGTAGGGGCTAGGGGCTAGGGGCTAGGGGCTAGGGGCTAGGGGCTAGGGGCTAGGGGCTAGGGGCTAGGGGCTAGGGTGGGGAGCAGAGCATAGCGGAGGATTTTTATGAAATTTTCAACAGAATTTAAATCATACCGGTGGAAAAAACCACTGTTGTTTGCGTTGGCTGTTTTTTCCCTATCCCCTAACCCCTATACGCTAACCCCTGCCTCCGCCGCCATAAACCAGAGCATAAACTATCAGGGTTTCCTGGTCAGCAAAACCACGAATCTGGCCGTGGATTCTCCGCAGGACATGAAGTTCGCGATCTATGACGTTTTAAACGGCGGTTCGGCGTTATTTACCGAGAGCCGCTGCAATGTGCCGGTCTCAAGAGGCCGCTATGATGTGGAGATCGGCTCCGCTACCTCCGGCGGCATTCCGGCTGATATCTTCCAAAACCTGGGCCTCTGGCTTGAAATACAGGTGGATTTTGACGGGGACTGCGCAGGCACTTATGAAGCCATGCTGCCCAGGGTGCGTCTTCAGGCAGCGCCTTTCGCTTTTAACTCGCTTTACGCTTCCACGGCATCGGCGGGCCCCGCTTTTTCGCCGGGCGGCACCCCCCCTTTCAAGGTGGATATAATAGGGGCGCAGGACGAGAGCACGAACGGGGCTGTGACCGTTTCCTCCAATCTTTTCGTGCTTGGCGGCATCTCGGTAGGCAGTATCTCCCCCGGAATGCAGTTAAGCGTAAGTGGCGTGGTGGAAAGCAAAGGGGACTGGCCGGTCTGCGGCTTCGACCCCAATAACTATACCTGCGGATTCAGGTTCCCGGACGGCTCGGTGCAGATCACAGCGTCGGGCATCACTAAGTGGTACACGGCAGACGGTCCCAAAGACCTCTACAATTACGAGTATGGCAATATCGGCATCTCCACGAACAATCCCCAGGCAAAGCTCCATATCTCAACCGGGCCCGGCGAAACAGGGGATGTCTTCAGAATAGACGCCGGTTCCACCAAAGTTTTCAATGTGACGGGCCAGGGCAACGTCTACGGCAATTATTTCCACGGCAACGGCGCGAATCTCACCTCGGTCAACGATTCAACCAAGGTGAGCAAGCGAGGCGATAACATGACCGGCACGCTTTACATTTCCAGCCCGCAGTACAGCTCCGTCTCCGGCGCGCGCTTGATCGTGAACGACGCGATCGGCATTGTCGGGAGGCGGCTGGAGTTCACGACCAATGTGGAAATATCCTCCACCACGTCCTCTTCGACACCCGCCGGCAGGTGGGGCGGCTTATACGTCAGCACCCATGTCTGGTTAGGCGGCGGGAGCAAAATTATCGGCGACGGCTCCCAACTGACCGGCGTGATCTCCGAGGATACCTCTAAAGTCTTAAAGACCGGCGATACCATGAGCGGACGATTGATAATCTCAGGTTCAAGCGTGACCATAATAACCACCAACACCGCCGCCGCCCCCTATTCCCTTGCCGTCACCACCGACGCCGCGATGACGGCCTGGCACCTTTATGTTTCCACGGGCGGCAGCGTAGGCGTGGGAACAAACAACATGACCCATAAATTGCGGGTGGAAGGCGATATTATGGCGGTTTCAAGCATAACCGCCGAGGGCGGTTTTTATACTCCGGGACCGTTAAGCGCGGATTCCATAAACCTGTTTAACAGTATCACCGCTACAACCGCCACTTTTACCGGGGGCTGGGGATTTCCGGGGGACAAGTACAGCATTGAGACCGCTTCAAGTATACTGGTGCGCACCGGCGGCATCATGGTTTCTGCCGGCGCGGTGACGGCGCCGTATTTTATCGGCAACGGCTCACAGCTCACGAATGTACTCGGCACCGATACCGGCAAAGTTTCTAAAACCGGGGATACTATGACCGGGCCGCTTGTCCTCAACGGCGACCTTACCGTAACGGATTCAAGCGTCACCGTGATCAATACTTCCCCTTCCGATACCTACGTTTTTATCGCCTCTACGGCCACGGCTCCCGATTCCTACGCTCTTCTCGTGGACAACCAGGGCCGTGTGGGCGTTCATGTCGCACTTCCGGCTTCCTACCTGGACGTCTATAAGGAGATGCAGATCATAAACCCGGCCGGCTCGGCCAATATCCGCATAAACACATTAGGGGGGTCCGGCTATATAAGGTGGTCCGACGCTTCTCTTGCTCCCGGCGGCCTCCAGGGCGTGCTCGGTTTTCCGGCCGGCACGAGGGATTTTCTCTATAGGGCGGCCGCTTCCGATCCCGCCAGCAACGGGGCGGAAGTTTTCCGCATAACATCCGATGATATAGGCAACTGGAAATTCGGGATCGGAATCAGCGCCCCCGATGAGAGCCTGCATATCAATGCGAATATGCTGGTCGGCCTGAATTTGGCCGCGCCGGCGCTTTATGTCAGCACAACTTCATCGGCGGTCGGCATTTCCACCACTAATGTGTCCCATAAACTGGTCGTCGCCGGCGGCATCCTGGCTGTTTCAAGCATCACGGCCGGGGGCGGATTTTACGGGGACGTGTACGGGGACATGTACGGGAAACTGTACGGCGGTATCGACATTTCCTCCCTTACCCTGCCCGGCGACAAGGGCATAGGCAGCCACTTCGCCATGCTTAAAGTCGGGGAATGGACCGACGATGACTATACCGTCGTCATAGGCACCAATAATTCCATTACCGGCAATTATTATGACATGGTGGTGACCCCTGCGGGCAGGGTAGGCATAGGCGTGAATACCCCGGACACGGATGTCATGCTCCATACGATAAAGGGCATACGGATAGGCCGTAGTGGCGATTACGATGACGGCTATGTAGGCGCGTTTCTGGATCTGCAACCGGACTCCGGCGCTACATATATAAAGTGGGATGAGAGGTACGCTTCAACACGCAAAGGCGTTCTAGGATTCATCACCAGCACCTTGCCAGGCGGCTATGACTTGCAATACAGGACAGGCGCCATCAATATGACGGGCGGCGATGAGGCGCTGCGGATATACCAGGCGGGCGGCGCCGTATTCAGGTCGTCGCTTACCATTACGGGCACGCTGAACGTGGCGGGTACCTCCGATATTTTAAACGTGGGCGTTTCCAAGCTGGTCGTTAAGATGGACGGCAAGGTGGGAATCGGAATTGCCGCTCCTACCGTCACGCTTGACGTAAACGGAGCGCTTACGGTAACGGGCTCAAGCGTTACCGTGATCAATACTTCAAACGCCGATTCCTACGCGCTTCTCGTCTCCACAATCGCCGATTCCAACTACTACTCGCTGGTCGTTACCACCAATGGCAAGGTGGGGATAGGGACGGCTTCTCCGGCTGAAAGGCTGGAGGTTAACGGCAAAGTAAAGGCGACCGGTTTCGCGGCCTCGCGGGAGTGGATAAGCAACACCTGCGCGGTGGGTGTCGCCCCGTGCACTGCGAGCTGTACGGCCGGGAAGCTGGTTCTGGGCGGCGGGTGCTCCAACACGTTAGGACTTTTCGTGATGGAAACATATCCATCCAGCGATACGGCCTGGATCTGCGACTACAACGACACCACCGGCAGCATAACGGCCTACGCAATCTGTTCCACCGTGGAATAATTAAATACTATAGGAATTTCCTTTTTGGGCTGATTTCACCGCAGAGGCGCAGAGTACGCAGAGAGGAATGAGAATAAAATCACACAAAGACACGAAGGCACGAAGAAATGCCGGAAAATAAATCTTTGTGGCTTTGTGCCTTTGTGTGAGAAATATTTCTCTGCGACCTCTGCGCCTCTGCGGTGAATATCGGAAGGTTCGCCCGAAGGGCGTTAATTAA
>Ga0180009_10003105_pt1 | contig 19122 bp, 20 predicted proteins | sample OS_PC_MetaG_FD_123537 | JGI IMG/M metagenome (GOLD analysis project Ga0180009, IMG submission 123537) | Groundwater microbial communities from the Aspo Hard Rock Laboratory (HRL) deep subsurface site, Sweden - OS_PC_MetaG | ecosystem: Environmental > Aquatic > Deep subsurface > Groundwater...
ACCCTTACTATTACCCCCAACCTCCGGCGTTCCTTATCACTCATCACTATTTCCCCCATAATGTAGGCCTCCTTTATGAGACCTATGTTACTACCCATTCCAAGGGGACATTTCTATCAAGTTGGCAAGGGGACATTATCAGATAGTTTTGACAAGTATCAGAAAGGCTTTGACATTACACGTTTATAAAGCTATAATTCTCTACTTTGTATAACTAAAAGTATATCGGGCCTTTTAATTAGAAAGATTAGGAAGATATTGAAAATATCTCGGTCGCAATCCCAAAAACATTTACTGTCATCCCCCTCCAAAGGCGGTCAATAGGGGGCTTTTATCCAAAATTCGATAATTGTTAGGAGATATTGACAAAATAGAGGGTATATACACACCCCACCCATTTTTACCCTTAAATAATATATTGGTTAATGAGACAAAAATCAAGGCGTTATTAATTATATCTTACCCGTTGCCTTAAGCGGCCGGGAAGAAGGCTAAAACTAAAAAATTATCTAAAAAGAAGAAAATGTCACTTAAAGATAGACTAACAGAAGATATGAAGCAGGCCCAGAGAAATAAAGATGTCTTGGCCCTCAACGTTCTTAGGATGGTTAGGGCATCAATAAAAAATAAAGAGATAGACAATAGGGGTGAGCTGGATGATGCAGGGGTAACCGCCGTAATCGCTAACGCCATAAAACAGAGAAAAGACTCCAAGGAACAGTTTCTTCAGGGAGGCCGGAAAGACCTGGCCGAAAATGAGGGGCTGGAGATAGAGATTCTCATGCATTATCTGCCGGAACAGGTTAGCGAGGAGAGGATTATTGAGCGGGCCGGGGAGATAGTAGCCGAAACGGGTGCTTCATCTGCCAAGGATATAGGGAAGGTTGTGAAACCTTTGTTGGCCGAGTTTAAGGGGAAGGCCGACGGCTCCTTGATAAACAAGATAGCAAGGGACATACTCGGGGAGTAAAATTTAGTGTTTGGTTGCCTAATTCTGCGTCAGTATCAAGACCGAGAATTTGGCGTGGCTGGCGCGAAGACAACCAGAGCCATAGCAGAGCCTATGGCGAGGATTGGCAACAAAGCCAGGCGCGCCAAAGGCCGGTCGACTACAGCAAGATTTAGGCAATTAAGCACTAGGGGGTTATTAATGAGCCAACATAGAGACGACGTTAAGGAGGCCATTCGCGAAAGAGCGGATATAGTCGAGGTCGTTTCGGAGTATCTTACCCTGAAAAAAAGCGGGGTCAACTACCAAGGCCTATGCCCCTTTCATAACGAAAAAACCCCCTCTTTCAGCGTAAACCCTGAAAAGAGGATATTTCACTGTTTCGGCTGCGGAGTCGGGGGAGACGTCTTTAAGTTTATTGAGAAGATAGAAAATCTCAATTTTTTTGAGGCCCTTCAATTTCTCGGCAAGAAGTATGGGATAGAGGTCAAGGAGAAGGGACAAAATTCAGCGGCCTTTACCCTGGCCAACAAGATTTTTGAGGCCAATTCATTGGCAGTTTCTTTTTACAGGGAGACCCTAAGGGGGGGGGAGGGGAAACAACCACTTGAATACCTCCTGAAGCGGGGGATGAGTAAAGAAAGCCTAGAAAGATTTAATATCGGCTATGCGGGACGGGGGGGAGATAGTCTGCAAAGATATCTTCAGCAAAGGAATATACCCCTTGATATACAGGACAAGGGGGGATTGGTTAGGAAGAATGAATCTGGTGTGGGGTATAGAGACCGTTTTAAAGGTCGTATTATCTTCCCCATAAAAAATGAGACCGGACAGGATGTTGGTTTGGGAGGGCGGATTATTGAGACCGACTCCAAAAGGCCAAAATACCTCAATTCTCCCGAAACACTTGTCTATAAGAAGAGAGAGATATTATATGGCTTGGACCTGGCCAAAGAATTTATACGCAACGAAAAACAGGTCGTAGTTGTTGAAGGATACATGGACCTGATTTCATTATTTCAGGCCGAGGTGAGAAACGTTGTGGCCACGTCGGGCACGGCCCTTTCTCCAGAACATGTAAAGTTGCTGAAGAGGTATGCCGATTCAGCAGTAATTATATTTGATGGCGACCAGGCCGGAATAACGGCGGCCCAAAAGGCGTCGCTGATGCTTGGTGACGCAGGGATAAAGGTTAGGGTGGCGGTATTACCCAAAGGGGATGACCCCGACACCTTCATAAAAAAAGTAGGCAAAGATGGATTTTTAGGGTTTGTTGAAAAGGCCCTTCCCCTTATGGAGTATATAGTAGCCCAGTCGATAGCAGGGAAAGCGGTCGAGACAATAGACGACAAGGTTGTCGTTGTAGAATCACTAATCCCTTATTTAGATAAGTTGGAAAACTCTGTAGAGCGTAATCATTATGTCCATATGATTGCCGACAGGTTATCCGTTTCGGAAGTCTCAATCCGGGAGGAGCTGGAGAAGAGGAGAAGAGGCAGCCGGAAAAAGGATTGGCTTAAGGAGGATAAGGGGTCAAAATATCCCAACCGAGCAGAAAGGGACTTAATCGGTTTAATGTTGGCCGACTTCTCCTCGGTTGCCAAGATAAAGGATGGTATTGGGGTTGAGGAATTTGGGGATGCCCTTTTAAGGGAAATCGCCGAGATGGTCTACAGCCTAAGTTCAGCCGGAGAAATAACGGTCGGCCAGCTTCTCGACAACCTTAAAAGCGACGAGGCGAAGAGATTGGTTACCGAGGCGGCGGTTCAGGCCGTTGACTACCAGGATATCGGCAAGGCTATAGATGATTGCCTGAGGGATATAAAGAGGAAGAGGGAAAATTTGCCTGGTCAGTGGAAAACCGCTGACAGTAAGTATGAAAGGGTAAAGGTTCTTAAGGAACAGTTAAAGACGCTAAAAGGGACAGATAACAGCAAGATACACTGACAGCTAATTTTAGAAATTAAGTAAATAAAAAAATATCAGCCCTCAACAGGGCCTGGTTCAAATTTAAACAACAAGGGGAGAATATGCCGAAAAGATCTCAAACAACAGAGGTAAACAGACTGATTAGTATAGGAAAAGAGAAGGGGTTTCTAACCTACGACGAAATTAACGATCTCCTCCCCCCTGACCTAGTTTCTCCTAAACAGATAGATAGCATTGTTACTATTTTGGGAGACTTGGATATAGATATCATCAACTCCGACAAGGGGGAGGATGTAAACTTCACCTTTGACAAGGGAATAAATAATAAATCGGATGAAACAGAAGATGAGGACAAAGAAGAGAAAGAGGTAGAAGCAGAGGAAGAAAAAGAAGATGACCATCTCTCCTCGGACGACCCCGTAAGGCTCTACCTTAAGGATATGGGGGCAGTATCTCTGCTGACCAGGGAACGAGAGATTGTGATTGCCCAGAAGATAGAAAACGGAGAAAACGATATACAGGACTATGTCCTAAATTGTCCCATAACCCCTCAAGAGGTGGCGGCTATCTGGCACAATAAGGTGGAGAGCCATAATCTTAAAATCAGTCAGTTCATCAATCATCCTGAAGATGAAGACGACAGCGATAACGAAAATGAGGAGGAGGCAGGTCCTATATCTGAAGAGTCCCAGAAAATTATTTATAAAAATGTTTGGGCCAAGGTTAAGAAGCTTGAGGCAACCATCACGCGCCTTTCCACGATACGGGAAGAATTTAAGGAAAAGGGGCTTGATGATAAAAAACTCAAAAATCTTCAAAACAGGGAAACTAATGCCAAAAAGAGCATAATGGAATCAATCAAAAGCCTGGACCTCACGGAGAGGGTAACAGACCTCCTCTTTGATAAAATTGTAGAGCAAAACCAGGAGATAGTTGATATCGAAAAGGAGTTTAAAAAATTCGTAAGGTCTTACGGGATATCCATAGATGATTTTGATTCCTTGGACACGAAAACCCTCAGTAAAAAGGGGAAGGTCAAGGTAGGTAAAAAAATCATTACCAAACAGATCTTTGCAGAGATTAAAGGGGAAAGAACCAAACTCAGGACCAAGATATCGAAAACAGAGATCAAGATATTAATGACTAGGGATGAGCTGCAAAATACCGTCACCATGGTCAAAAAGAGCCGAGTTTCGGTTAAGCTGGCCAAAAAAGAGTTGGCCGAGGCCAACTTGAGGCTCGTTGTCAGTATCGCCAAGAAGTATACCAACAGGGGTCTGCAATTCCTCGACCTGATTCAAGAGGGAAACATAGGTCTGATGAAGGCGGTCGATAAGTTTGAATATAAGAGGGGATACAAATTCAGCACCTACGCCACCTGGTGGATCAGACAGGCCATCACTCGAGCCATTGCCGACCAGGCCAGGACAATCAGGATACCCGTCCACATGATTGAGACGATAAATAAGCTAATAAGAACCTCCCGACATCTGGTCCAGGAGCTAGGCAGAGAACCCATCCCTGAAGAGATTTCGGCCAGAATGGGCATTACGGTTGACAGTGTACGTAAGGTGCAAAAGATAGCTAAGGAACCGATATCCCTTGAGACCCCAATAGGGGAAGAAGATGACAGCCATCTTGGCGACTTCATGGAAGACAAAAATATAATATCTCCAATGTCTTCGGTCATAAAGAGCAACCTTAAAGAGCAAACGATTAAGGTCCTCCAAACATTGGGGAGCAGAGAAGAAAAGGTTCTCAGGAAGCGTTTTGGGATAGGCATGGACAGCGAACACACCTTGGAAGAGGTGGGGCACGACTTTGACGTCACCAGGGAGAGGATAAGACAGATAGAGGCCAAGGCCCTTTCAAAATTAAGGCACCCAATGAGAAGTAAAGCCTTGAAAGCCTTCTTGGAAGGATGATATAATTCTCGCTTCGTAGGGCCCATAGCTCAGTTGGTAGAGCTACCGGCTCATAACCGGTCGGCCCCTGGTTCGAGCCCAGGTGGGCCCATAAATTTAGTCGTTTTGTATAACAGTCTCATACCTCCCCCGGAGGTATGCATTCTGCGCCAAGATATATAAAGTCCCACGCTCAGGCGGGGATTCCCCCTTACTAAACTCAACCGTCTTAAACAAAGGCCATTTTTCTTTACTCTTTAAAGGCTAAAATGTTTACAGGAATTATAGAGGGTGTCGGCAAAATATACCGCAAGGAGAGGATAGGCGAGGGATACAGGTTATCTATTAAATCACCCCTCCCCCTTGATGACGTTGTAAATGGAGACAGTATTGCCGTCAATGGCGCCTGTCTAACCGTTACCAATGTTGGGGGAGATCTATTTGCGGCTGATGTCTCCAACGAAACTATGTCGAAGACCACATTCCCTCTCCTTAAGGCAAGTGATAGGGTCAACCTAGAAAAGGCAATGAAATCTGGAGATAGACTAGGGGGGCATATAGTTACCGGCCATGTAGATGGAGTAGGAGTGATAGAAGTTATAGATAAGAGGAAGGGTCTTTTGTCCGTTACCGTCCCCCCTCAAATAGGGAAACAGATTGTTCAAAAAGGGTCGGTGGCTGTGAATGGGGTAAGCCTGACTGTGTCGAATCTGACCAAAGATGGTTTTAGCGTAGCCATAATACCCTTTACCATAGAGAATACAACCTTTGCCGACCTGAAAAAGGGGGATAGGGTCAACATAGAATGTGATACACTTGGCAAATATGTTGATAAGTTTTTACAGGCCGAAGAAGGAAGCAACAAAAAAAATGGCGGCGTAACCAAAGAGTTGCTTATTAAGAGCGGCTACATAAGATAAATTTGTAAAAAGGGAAGAAAATGGAATTTAGCAGTATTGAAGTGGCTATTCAGGATATAAAAGAGGGGAAGATTATTATCCTGATCGATGATGAAGATCGCGAGAATGAGGGGGATTTTGCCATGGCCGCCGATAAGGTAACCCCTGAGGCAATCAATTTTATGGCTACACATGGGCGTGGTCTTATATGTCTATCCCTTACGGCCCAGCACGTAGCCGAACTAAAACTCCCGATGATGGTCGAAAACAATACCTCCTGTTTCGGAACCGCCTTCACCGTCTCAATAGATTCAAAACATGGCATTTCCACCGGAATATCGGCAGCCGATAGGGCCAAAACAATATTGGATGCCTTGGATACAAGCTCACAGATGGATAATCTGGTAACCCCCGGCCATACCTTCCCCCTCAGGGCGGTGGATGGAGGCACACTCGTTAGGGCGGGACAAACGGAGGGTTCGGTAGACTTGGCCAAATTGGCCGGGCTGTATCCGGCCGGTGTTATATGTGAAATCATGAACGAAGACGGGACAATGGCCAGAGTGCCGGAGCTGAAAAAGATTGCCGAGAAGTTCAAGATGAAGATTGTCACCATAAAGGATCTTATACAATACCGGATGCAGAGGGAATCGTTTGTTAAGAGAGCCGTAGAATTTGATATGCCCACCGACTTCGGTATATTCAAGATGATTGCCTTTGAAAATTCTATAAATGACGAGGTCAACCTGGCCCTCGTCAAGGGGGAGATTGGGCCTGAGGATAAGGTTCTGGTCAGGGTCCATTCTCAATGTCTAACGGGTGACGTATTCAGCTCCAAAAGGTGCGACTGTGGTTCTCAGTTGCACAGGGCCATGGATATGGTAGAGAAAGAAGGAAAAGGGGTAATCCTCTACCTCCCGCAGGAGGGGAGAGGGATAGGACTGGTCAACAAACTAAAGGCCTATGCCCTGCAGGATGGGGGATTGGATACAGTCGAGGCCAACGAAAAGCTTGGTTTCAAGGCCGATCTGAGAGACTATGGGATAGGTGCTCAGATTTTGGTCAACCTTGGGATAAAAAAGATACGGTTGTTAACCAATAACCCGAAAAAGATAGTTGGCTTAGGCGGTTACGGGATAGAGATATCGGAGCAGGTTCCGATTGAGATAGCCCCGACAGACCATAATTTAAAGTACTTAATAACCAAGAAAAACAAACTTGGGCACACGCTCTGTAACTTGTAGCCCAAATTCTTCAACCATTAGGGAGATAAAAATATGAATAAGATTATTAGTGGAGACTTGGACGGCAAGGGGAAAAAGTTTGCGATTGTTGCTAGCCGATTCAACGACTTTATAACCTCGCACCTGGTTGAGGGGGCGCTTGATGCCATGAAGAGGCATGGGGTGAAAGAATCTGACATAGAGATAATAAAGGTTCCGGGGGCCTTCGAGATTCCCTACGTTGCCAAACGCGCGGCTCTATCTAAAAAGTATGATGCCGTTATCTGCCTTGGGGCTGTCATAAGGGGGGCAACGCCTCACTTTGATTATGTAGCCAGCGAGGTCTCAAAGGGGGTCGCCTCTGTATCGCTTGAGGCCAATCTTCCGGTTATCTTCGGGGTCTTAACGGTCGATACAATAGAGCAGGGGATAGAAAGGGCCGGCTCTAAGTCAGGGAACAAGGGGTGGGATGCAGCCTTGGCCGCCATAGAAATGGTCAACCTGTCTGATCAGATATAAATATTGATAACAGAGATATCTGATAAAGGGCGGTTTGATAGTCTATGAAAAACAGGCGAAAAGGACGGGAGCTGGCCCTCCACCTTCTATTTGAATGGAGCGTTCAGGGGGGGGACATTAAAAAACTGAACAAAGAATTTTGGGAGGTTACCCCCTGCAAGGAGGGCATTAAGGAATTTGCCCAATGGATGGCCCTTGATACGGTCACCCATATCGATGAGATAGACGGCTGGATAAAGAAGGTCTCTAAACATTGGGACATAAACAGAATAAATCTGGTTGATAAGAATATTATCCGTTTGGCCATATTTGAGTTCCTCTATGCGGACGATATCCCTTGTGCTGTCACCATAAATGAGGCTATTGAGATAGGCAAGATGTACGGCGCAGAAGAATCTGGTTCCTTTGTCAATGGCATACTGGATAAGGTTATGTCTATCACCAATTGCGGTGAAAGAAAAAAGAGAGCCGAGGTGTGATAACACTTCAATTGCTAAACGCCAAACTGTTGGATGTCGAAACAGACCTGATAGTGGTCCCAATATTTAACGACCTTATTCCCCTCAAAGGGGAAGCCGGTTATCTCGACTGGAGGCTTAACGGAGAGATATCAAGGCTAATTAAGGCTAACAAGATATCCGGGATTTTTGAAGAGGTCACCCTTATCTCGAGAGAACATAAAATTGCCTGCGGCACTGCCCTTCTACTCGGGTTTGGCAAGATGGCCAACCTTGATTCCCCAAAACTTGCAACTATCTACTCTTACATGGCCCAAACTATCAAATCTATGGGTAAAGATAGATTCGCCCTATCTCTCTCTATCCCCTCTTCAAACGCAATAGACGATTGCGAACGTCTATCCGCCGGTTTGGTTGAAGGTTTAGCCGATTCTCTAATAGGAGACAAAAGCTCCGGCGACTACACCATAGCGGTGGCCGAAGAAGATGCAGCTCTCCTTAAATCGTTAAAGAAGGGGTTGACCAAGGCAATCAGGGCTAGACAGCTTGGCAGAAAAATGAAGATAGAAAGTGGATGAAGTACGCCATATTTTCCGATATACATAGCAATTTGGAGGCCTTTCAAGCCGCCCTTGATTCTATGGACAGGGAAGGGACGGAGAAAAGAATCTTTTTGGGGGATATTGTTGGTTACGGGGCCAATCCAAACGAATGTATAGAGTTATTAAAAAACAATAGCGACCTCGTTCTAGCCGGAAACCATGATTACGGCCTAATAGGAAAAACAGGCCTAGACCGTTTCAATAGATATGCCAAGGAAGCCCTTCTTTGGACCAAAGAGGTCATCTCTGAAGATAATATAGACTATCTGGAATCGTTACCCATAAGGGAAGAATTCGACTCGATGACCTTGGTTCACTCCTCCCCCAAGGAACCGGAACGGTGGCACTACATAACGAATCCGGCCGAGGCTACTGAACAATTTCCGGCCTTCAATACACAGGTATGTTTCATAGGGCACTCGCATCACCCGATTATAATCGAGATGACCCAGGCCGGAGAAATAAGCGGGGGATTAGAATCGGAGATGCAAATTAAGTCCGGACATTGTTATATAATAAACGCCGGGAGCATAGGACAACCGAGAGACGGCAATCCCGATGCCGCCTATTGCCTCTACGACTCTGAACAAGGTTTGGCCAAGATTATAAGGGTTCCCTACAATATAAAGGGGCAACAGGCTAAAATGAAAAAGGCGGGCCTGCCGGAACGTCTGATAGACAGAATTGAACATGGGAAATAGAAATAATATGGCTGGAAGGTTGGGATTTGCTATCATGCCTCAGAAGAGAATAGGTATCCTTAAGAAATTACGTTACCTTGTCTTCCTGGCGTCTCTTGTCGCCATCCTCTTCATACCGGCCACCAGGGGCGAAACAGCAGATGATGGAACTATCGCCTACACCAGAGCCGGCAAAATGTATCATCAGCTTATAAAAGAAAAGCCGAAATTTCGCGATAAGTGGCTGGCCGCCTCCAAGGAATTTGAAAAAATCTACAATGATAAAAATGCCTCCCCCGATATTTCCGCCAAGGCGCTATTTAGTTCGGCCAACCTATATTTTGAGCTCCATAAACTATCATACGCATCTATAGACCTGAAGGAATCAAAGAGGCTATACAGCCTATTAGTCAGGCAATATTCTCAGCACCGCCTAGCAGACAACTCGCTATATCGGGTAGGTGAAATATCCCTCAAAGAAGGGGATAAAAAAGGGGCCTATGAGGCCTTTAAACTTCTTCAGGAAAAATATCCGAAGGGGAATATGTCTAGCGAAGCCTCGAAAAGGCTCAAAGAGATATCCTATGTCCCCTCTCCCTCTCCCTCTCCCGCCCCACTGCCTACACCAGCTCCCAAGCCAACACCACCAGTGGTAGCGCCACCAACTACGGTTACCCATACCGAAACAAAGAGGGCGGTTAATAAGAAGTATGAAAAGAGGTTGGTCATAATAGACGCCGGACACGGGGGAAAAGATTCCGGGGCGGTTGGGGTGAATAGGATACTTGAAAAAAGGGTGGTCCTCGACATCGCCCTTAAGCTAAAGACTCTCCTCGAAAAGGACGGGGGTTACAAGGTTGTAATGACCAGAACGAGGGACAACTTTATCTCCCTCCAAAATAGAACAAAGATTGCCAATAAGAATGGGTCGGCCATATTTGTCTCTATACACGCCAACGCCAGTAAAAATAAAAAGCTTCACGGAATAGAAACATTCTTTCAAGGTCTACCCAAAAGTGAGGCCGCCAAAGAGACGGCCGCCCGAGAAAACATGGTCTTTATAGATAAAAAACTCCCATCCAAGGATAATATGCTCCTTTTTATCCTCTCCGATATGAAAAATGCCTACCTTATAAACGAATCGAGCCATCTGGCTGAGACGATACAGGCTAATCTAATCAAGGGAATGAGTAAAAAATATTCAAGGATAAAAAACCTTGGGGTCAAACAGGCCCTCTTCTTCGTCCTAAACGACGCCCAAATCCCCAGCGTGCTGGTAGAGGTCTCTTTCCTGACACACCATGAAGAGGGAAAACGGCTGGCCGACAGCGGATATAGAACAGATATAGCCAGGTCTATCTATGAAGGGATTGATAGATATACCTCAGAGATTGAAAAGGTGGCTACGCGAGAATAGTTAGAACCAAAGACTAATCTAACCTTTTTCGGCTCTCAATCATCTCCTCGGCGTGTCTTCGGGTTGTCTCGGTAACCAGCACTCCGCCCGACATTCGGGCTATCTCATCCACCCGTTCCTTATCGGTCAGCCTTTTGGCCAGAACGACCGTCCTCCCCTCTTGGGCTATCTTTTCTATAAAGAAGTGGTTGTCGGCCATAGAGGCAATCTGAGGAAGATGGGTTACGCAGAACAATTGGTGTCTGGCCGAAACCTCCTTGATCTTTCTACCAACCAGGTCAGCGGCCTTCCCCCCCATGCCGGTATCTATCTCATCAAATATTAGGATGGGAACGGAATCCTTACCGGCAATTATATTTTTTAGGATAAGCATAACCCGCGACAGCTCGCCCCCTGAGGCAATCTTGGCCAGAGGTTTGGCATCGACCCCCAAGTTTGACGAAAAATAAAACTCTATCTTGCCGATACCCTTTGCAGTTAGCGGGACATTCTTCCCCCGGTAGCTTACAAAACTACCGCCATCCTCCCCATAATCAAAACGAACCTCAAAAAGGGCATTATCCATCCTGAGTCCCTTGAGCCCCTCGGAGACCTCTTGGCCCAAACGCCCCCCGGCCTCTTCCCTTCTATCGGCTAATTTCACACACCCGGTCGAAACAACCTTCCGTAATTCCTCAATCTCCCCATCAAGAAGTTCACCCCTCTCCCCCATCTCTTCAAACCCGTCGAGCTCCTCCTGCATGGAGGCCATCTTGGCCATAACCGCCTCGATACTCCCCCCATACTTGCGCTTCAGGCGGTTCACCTCGGCCAGCCTCTCATCTATCTCGGCCAACTTATCAGGGTCAACCTCGATACTGTCTATATAATCGCGCAGGGCGGAAGCCCCCTCTTCAATGGCATACAACCCTTCCCGCATCCCTTTGCTGATCTCCCCTATCCTGGGGTCTATGTGGGTAATCTTATCGAGCAGCTTAAATGAATCGTTAAATTTCTCTACGGCCGAGCCCTCTCCCCCATATAGCAGGTCATAGGCCTCCAGGCCGACACCGCTCCTCTGCTCGGCGTGCTGCATCAGTTTTTTTTCGGCAATAAGGGCCTCTTCGTCCACCTCGTCTATCCCTGAGGAGGCAATCTCGTTTATCTGAAAGGTGAGATAGTCTATCCGCTCTCCCCGCTCCGCCTCTCTCTCTTTGATTTTAGCCAGCTCCCCCTCCTTTTTCCTTAGGAGTGATATATCGCTTATCAGGCTTGATTCCAATGATTCGGTCCCAGCAAAAGAATCTAAAAGGCTCAACTGGTTATCAGATTTGAGGAGGCTTTGATGTTCATGCTGACCATGTATATCGACCATCAGGTCGCCAAGGTCTTTAAGGAATGATAGGGGAAAGGCCCGGCCATTAACGTAACACTTACTTTTCCCGTCGCTACTGAAGGTTCTTCTGATAATCAGCTCATCTTCAACGGATAAACCGCTCTCCGCAAGGAAGGGGGTAATATTCTGATTTTCGGGTAGCTGAAAAAGGGCCTCAACCTCCCCCTCATCCGCCCCCTGCCGCAGCCAATCGGGCGACCTCTTTTCACCCAGGATAACCCCTAAGGCACCGATAAGTATCGACTTTCCAGCCCCTGTTTCTCCGGTCAAGATATTAAGCCCTTGCCCAAATTCAAGGGTCAGGTCATCAATGAGGGCAAAGTTTTTTATAGAAAGTTCGGTCAGCATATTAATATTTGCCTATTTGTCCCCCCCAGCCAAGTTTCTCACGCAGCACCTGATAATAATCTTTTCGGGGTGACTGTATGATAGAGGTCTTACTAAGGCTTTTCTTAACCCTTATAACATCACCATGATATAGGGGGAAGCCTATCTGCCCGTCTATCGTAACCATTACATCCTCCTCCACAGTCGCCAGGGTTGCCTCAATCTTAACGCTATCGGGGAGAACGATAGGGCGGTTGGTAAGATTATGGGGACAGATCGGGGCAAGTACAAGCGCCTCGGTGGTGGGGTAGACAATAGGCCCGGCCGCTGCTAAAGAGTAGGCGGTCGAACCGGTCGGGGTAGAGATAATAAGACCGTCCGCCCGATAATTGGTAACAAAGAGGTCGTCAACCGATATCTTCAGATTCAATATCCTGGCCAGATGTCCCCGATTTATGACAACGTCATTCAGTCCTATATGGGTATCAACAACCTCCCCTTTTCTGATTAGGGCGATATCTATCTTAATCCTCCCCTCGGTCTTATAGTCACCGGCCAGAATCATTTCAAGGGCGGGATAGAGTTCCTCAAAGGTGATATCGGTCAGGAATCCCAACCCCCCAAAGTTGACGCCCAGGATAGGGATATCTCTATCTTCAAGAAGTCTGGCTGCCGCCAGGAGGGTTCCATCCCCCCCCATAACGACAATCAGGTCAGATTGGGAGGCTACATCCTCTTTACTCTTTGAGGAAGAGACACCAATAGTCTTAGCGGTCTCTTGGTCTATAATGACCTCAATCCCCCTATCGACAAGCCAGTCCCTTAGCCCCTGCAAGGCCTTCTTGGACATAGGATGTTGAGACTTTACTATTACCCCAATCTTTTTCATCTTAGCTCCATTCAGATGAAGATTGATAACTGCCTACTCCTGCGGTTCGGTTGTATTGAACACATATGAGGTAACCACGCCGTTATCGTCAAATCTAATAACTAAATCTTTAGTGCTCGAATCACCAAGAATCCTGTAATTATATTTTCCATATGTCCAGGTAGGACTCCCATCCTCTATACCCACCCTCCAAGGAGGGCCAAACATCCTTTGAATCTCCTTTTTAGTGGTTTTACCTATTTGAATCCTCGATACCCTCGCTTCGGGAAAATCTCTCCCCACACTGGCGCAGGAAGAAATAAAGAGGGGTGCAATCAACAGTAGAAGAATAAAATAGTGATTGGTTAATATCTTCCCTATCCCTTTTGTGCCTCTATCGATCGCCATATTTCTCTCCTTTCGACTGCAAGGGAACACCCCCCCAATCCCCCTTAACAAAGGGAGAATCAAAGGGGGTTATTCCGATTATTTGGTCTTACTCTTCTTCCCAATCCGCTTACTCAGTTCTTTATAGATATCCTCCGGGGATATATCGTGATAGCCGAGAAGAACCAGGCTGTGAAACCAGAGATCGGCCACCTCGCATATTATCTCATCTCGGTTATCATTTTTGGAGGCGATTACAGATTCAGCCGCCTCCTCCCCGATCTTCTTTAGAATCTTATCCTTCCCCTCTCTGAATAGATAAGAGACATATGAACCCTCAACAAGGTTATTCTTCCGGTCGAGTATAACCTCTCGCAGATGGGCAATGATCTCAGGCCCGGACGGGACAACCTTCTCCCCTGAGAGTGTTTCGAAGAAACAGCTCTTGTTCCCGGTGTGGCAAGCCACCCCCGTCTGTCTGACCTTAACCAGAAGGGTATCCTTATCGCAATCGTAGCTAATCTCAACCACCTCTTGAACATTCCCCGAAGTCTCCCCCTTCTTCCAGAAAGACTGGCGAGACCTGCTCCAAAAATGGGTATAACCGCTATCAATGGTCATCTTTATCGATTCACTATTCATATAGGCCAACATCAGCACCTTACCGCTGGCGGCATCCTGAACAATGGCCGGAATAAGCCCCTTCTCGTCAAACTTAAGGTCTTCTATATTCATCTTGTCATCCTCATATTTACCCCTCTTTCACTCAACACCTTCTTCACCTGGCCGATTGTATATGTCCCATAATGAAAAATCGAGGCGGCCAAGACAGCATCCGCCCCCCCTATATCAAGCGCCTCGTAGAGGTGATCTATATTTCCCGCCCCGCCTGAGGCAATGACCGGAACCTTCACTGCATCGGACAAGCTTCTCGTTAGAGGTATATCATACCCTATATTGGTTCCGTCCCTATCCATGCTGGTCAGCAAAATCTCCCCTGCCCCATACTCCTCCATCTTAACCGCCCAGCCGATGGCATCTATACCTGTATTGTTTCGTCCACCGTGGGTATAAACCTCCCAGGCGTTTTTTCCCTGTTTCTGTTTGGCATCAATAGCCACCACAATACATTGGCTCCCAAATCTTTCGGAGGCACGCTTAACAAATATAGGGTCATGAACAGCAGCAGTATTTATCGACACCTTATCCGCCCCGGCCCGCAATATAGCCTTTATATCCTCCAAGGTTCTTATACCGCCACCAACTGTCAAAGGAAGAAATATATTATCAGCCGTCCGGCGTATAACATCTATAATGATATCTCTCTTCTCGTGCGAGGCGGTGATATCGAGGAAGGTTAGTTCGTCCGCCCCGGCCCTATCGTAGGCCATGGCCGATTCAACCGGATCCCCAGCGTCTATCAGGTCAACAAAATTGACCCCTTTAACCACCCGTCCGTCTTTAACATCAAGACAAGGAATAATTCTTTTAGTTAGCATAATAGCTATTTAGTAAGCTCAATCAGGGCCGGAAGTGAAACTCGCCCATCATAAAGTGCCTTCCCGACAATCACACCGGTTACACCAAACTCCTCTAGGGCTATAATATCCTTTATATCCTTCTCCGAAGATACCCCCCCCGAGGCAATAACCGGAATATTGATAGACTTGGCCAAGGCCTTCGTCTCCTCAAGGTTCGGGCCAACCAGAGCGCCGTCACGGCTGATATCGGTATAGATAATAGCAGAAACCCCTTTATCTTCAAGCTGTTTGGCCAAATCAATCGCCTTCTGTTCGGTAATCTCACGCCAACCCTTAACAGCCACCATCCCCTTAGAGGCATCTATACCCACAATAATCCTCCCCGGGAATTCCTTACACGCCTTGGCCACAAACTCAGGCTTAGATTGAGCAACTGTGCCGAGAATAACCTGAGTAACCCCCGCCTCAAGGTACCTCTCAATAGCAACAATATCCCGAATACCTCCCCCAATCTCTGTTTCAATATTTAGGGAAGAGATAACCTCGGCAAATAAATCAAAATTATTAAGTCCACCTTCAAAGGCACCGTCCAAGTCGACCAGATGAATCCGCTCCGCCCCCATCGACTCCCACTTCTTGGCGGTGGCTACCACATCCTCTGAATAGACCGTCTCCTCTTCACTCTTACCTTGAAAGAGACGCACACAGCGCCCCTTCTGTATATCAATAGCAGGGATAATTATCATATCATCTCTCCAAATCTCTTAAATATCTTTAAACCTATATCCTGACTCTTCTCAGGGTGAAATTGGACACCATAAACATTATCGCGGCAAACCGCCGATGTGAAATTTATTCCATAGTCTGTAGTGGTCAAGATTATATCCTTATCGGGAGTATCCACATAGTAGGAGTGGACAAAGTAGAAATAGTCCCCATCGGCTGTATCGCTCAGGAGTGGACACTCCTTTTTTATGGATATGCGGTTCCAACCCATGTGGGGAACCTTAAGGTTTCTATCCCCTTCCAGCATATCGGCCGGGAACCGCCTAATCCGTCCGGGTAATATATCAAGCCCCTTGTGTATACCAAACTCCTCACTCTCGGTAAAGAGGAGCTGTAACCCCAAACAGATGCCGAGGAAGGGTGTTCCCTTGGCAACCACCTCCTTAATAGGTTCGATCAGTTTATCCGCCTCAAGGTTATCCATGCAATCCTTAAAGGCCCCAACCCCGGGGAGAACAACCCCGTCAGCCGACAGGATATCTTCTGGTTTATCAGTGATAAAGGCGTCTACCCCAACCTTCTCAAACCCCTTCTGGACACTGCGGAGATTCCCCATTCCATAGTCTATAACAGCAATTTTTTTCATCCGCCCATTATCTCACAATATAAATCTCCCTGCCATTACTATGGGGGGTACGAAAAAACAACACCCTCTTCTCGTTCCCTTAGGAGTGTAAAAATTATCAACATTTAAGTTGACAACATTCTTTACATTTATTACTATATTATTACATTGATTATCAAATATTTTATAGATTGGAGTTACTACTATGCTTTCAGAATTTATTAAACAACTAAGGAATAAAGAGTCCTTTACGCAGGATTTTTTAGCATCTAAGTTGGACATCTCTAGGCCTACTTATCTGCAAATTGAGCGGGGGAAGCGTGATTTAACAGTTACCGAAGCCAAAAAGCTTGCTGATATTTTCGGGATCTCCATTGAGGACCTTATTGAAGGTAGGGATACCTCTGCTGTGGCAGAGATTGAAAACACTCCTAAGGTTGGAAAGGAAAAGACTCAAATAAGGATAAGCATTCCTCAGAAGAACCTTGAAAAATTTAAGGAGGTTCTGCTATATCTACTGTCGAAGGTAGGTGGAAAACCTAATGTGGGAGAGGCCGTTATTTATAAGCTTTTATATTTTATAGATTTCGATTTTTACGAAAAATTCGAAGAACAGCTTATAGGGGCGACATATATAAAAAATCATTTCGGGCCAACCCCCGTTGAGTTTAAAGCCGTCACTCAAGATATGATCAAAAAGGGTGAGCTAACCATGGTAGAAGATAAATATTTTAACTACCCACAAAAAAAATATTTGGCGGTTAGGAGGCCTAATCTTAAAATTCTATCTGGGCGAGAAATAGAACATATTGATAATGTATTGGTGCGCCTTTCTGATAAGAATGCCAAAGAGATGGAAAACTATTCGCACGAAGATATTCCCTGGAAAACCGGAGAAAAAGGTAAACCAATTTCCTACGAAAGCGTTTTCTACCGAGACGAAAGATATTCTGTAAGAAATTATGAAGATGACCTTTAAAGAGCTACCAGAGTTTTCCAAGGAGTTTAAGAGGTTTGCCAAAAAATATAAATCATTGCCTGAAGATCTGGAAGAGTTTAAGCGGGTCGTATATGTTATTCCACTCGGTAATAGTAAGCAGCGTTTTCGTGTCCTGACTAAAAACGATTTGTGTGCTGTTATAAAAGCCCGCTTATCTTGCCGATATTTAAAAGGGTCTGATCTCAGAATTATTTACGCCTTCTACCACCAGAACCATGCCGTAGATTTTATAGAGCTTTACTTCAAGGGAGATAAGGAGAATCATGACGTTGACAGGGTAAGGAAATATTGGCTCTTCGCGTAAGAGTGTGGGTCATTTTATACCTCCTTAAGCATACAAGTCAGTATTGTAGTAAGTATCGACTAACAATAAACCGAAAGGAGACTTGCCATGAACAATGTCAGCGGACTTGATTTTACGGGTGAAGATATTTACGTTGGTCTTGATGTCCATAAAAAGAGCTGGAGCGTCACCATTCTTACTGATAAATTTGAACATAAGACCTTTTCCCAACCTCCGGAGGTTGAAGTATTAGTAAGATATCTCAAACGTAATTTTCCGGGAGCAGACTACAAGTCGACATATGAAGCCGGTTTCTCCGGGTTTTGGATACACGACCGACTTAAGGAAGATGGGGTGGAATGCCTTGTAGTCAATCCGGCCGATGTCCCTACTATGGACAAAGAACGTATGAGCAAAACCGACCGTGTAGACAGCCGTAAGCTGGCCAGGAGTTTAAGAAACGGGGAGATTGAAGGGATATACGTCCCTTCCCGCCCAAAAGTTGAAGACCGTAACATCCTTCGTAGCCGTCAGGGGATGGTCAGGAAACAGACTCGGTGCAAGAACCAGATCAAATCTATTCTATGTTTTTATGGGATTAAGATACCGGATAAGTTTGACAATGGATACTGGTCTAAACAATTCATCAACTGGCTCGAATCCGTTAAGATGGTGCGAACCAGCGGTAACCTATCCCTTAAGGTTCACATAGACGAACTGAAACATCTTAGAGCAATCATCGCCGAGATGAACCTAGCTATTCGGGCTATGGCCAAATCAGACGATTATCGTAACAATGTCAGGGTCCTGAAGAGTGTCCCCGGAATCAGTACCCTGACAGCCATGATCCTCCTTACGGAGTTAGATGACATTAATCGTTTCAAGACGCTTGATCATCTTTGCAGTTACGTTGGCCTTATTCCCAATACTCATTCCAGCGGAGAGAAGGATATTAAAACCGGCCTGAGCAGGAGACGGAACTCCCAACTTCGGTTTGTGTTGATTGAGAGTGCCTGGACAGCGGTACGCAAAGACCCAGCCCTTATAATGGCCTTCAATGATTTATGCAAACGAATGCCCAAGAGCAAGGCTATAGTTCGAATTGCCCGAAAACTATTAAACAGGGTACGATACGTATTAAAAAATCAGCAGGAATATGTAACGGGTGTTGTTGAATAAGAAAGGATAATTATTTATAGCAGTCGATCTTAAAACCAATGTCTGACCGTGGGTATCGTTTCGTGCCTCATACAGCCAATCGGAAGATGCCATCTGTTATACCACAGACTACGAACCCACACCTTCATCAATGACCAAGGAGATGCAGCGTTCTTTATAAATAAAGGCTGTCTGCTTATAGAAGATTGGGTTGAAGATTGAATGGGCTATAAACTATCTAAGGAAGGAGGATATCCTATACTCAGAAAGACTATACCTAAAAAGACTTGCTTTTTAACATAGATGAGGCAC
>Ga0180009_10003106_pt1 | contig 19119 bp, 19 predicted proteins | sample OS_PC_MetaG_FD_123537 | JGI IMG/M metagenome (GOLD analysis project Ga0180009, IMG submission 123537) | Groundwater microbial communities from the Aspo Hard Rock Laboratory (HRL) deep subsurface site, Sweden - OS_PC_MetaG | ecosystem: Environmental > Aquatic > Deep subsurface > Groundwater...
ACCTTGGTGAAGTGAACCGCTTGCGGTTCACTTCACCCTAGGAGCGTTCGGGAAAGCTCATTGCGCAAGATCTCCAGGCGATCGGAATCTTGTTCCTATTGAGTTTTCCCGAACGCTCCTAGCTCCCGTCTCCAGGATCCTGCCGGTCGCCGCACGCCAGGTGCGAACGGGGCGGCCCTGTCGATGCCCACAACTGGGCAAAACCCTCTCCACCTGCGAAGCCTGGTATGCGCCTCGGGCGATCCAACGCCGGCTAAGCGGGCGTTCGCGCTTGGCGGCCGCGGTGGCACGGTTGTTGAACCACTCCCGGCAAACCCACATCGGGGGTGCACGATGGGCCGTATCCAGCTCGGCGTCTGGCTCTCGTTCGGCCTGACGATCCTGCCTGCAACCGCACGTGGAGCCCAGTATGCCGCGATGAACGAGGTGCCGGTCACCGGCGGCGAGCTGCGTCTCAAGGTCGAGCGTCAGGGAGGTGAGTTCGCCTTCCCGCTCAAGCACACCAGCGTGTCGGTCGCCATCTCGGGCATGATGGCCGAGACCCGGGTAATCCAGCGCTTCACCAATCCCTTCTCCGATCCGGTGGAGGCGGTCTACGTCTTTCCGGTCGGGGCTGACGCAGCGGTCATCGAGTACGAGCTGGTCATCGGCAAACGGACGGTCAAGGGAGTGATCCGGCGCGCGGCCCAGGCCCGGCGCGGCTACGAGCGCGCGCGGGCCAGGGGCAAGACCGCGGCCCTGCTGCAGCAGGACAGGCCGAATGTCTTCACGCAATCGGTGGCGAACATACCCGCGGGCGAGGAGGTCGTGGTGCGGTTCAAGCTGGTGGAGCGACTGCGCTACGACAGCGGCTGGTACAGCTACGTGATGCCGATGGTGGTGGGACCGCGGTTCCGGCCGCCCGGCACCGAGCAGAAGCCGATCACCTACGTCCGCCCGGGCGAGCGAGCCGGAGCCGAGCTCGACCTGAAGCTGACGCTGGACGCCGGTGTGCCGATCGAGGAGCTGCGCGTACCCACCCACTCCGTCCAGGTACAGCGCTCGCAGTCCGATCGCTCCCATGTCAGCGTGACCCTGGCGCAGGCGGACCGGGTTCCGAACAAGGACTTCGTGCTGCGCTACAGGACCGCTGGCGCACGATCGATGCTGAGCCTGCTGGCCCACCGCGAGGGCTCGCAGGGCTACTTCATCCTGGTCGCGCAGCCCAAGGCGAGGTTCAAGGAGGCCGAGGTGGTCTCCCGGGAGATGGTGCTCGTGCTCGACCGGTCGGGGTCGATGCACGGGGCGCCGATGCGGCAGGCACGGCTGATCTCGACCGGGCTGCTCGGCACGCTCACGCCGCGGGACACCTTCACCGTGGTCGACTTCGCCGACTCCGTCGGCACGATGGCGTTTCGGCCGGTGCAGGCCAGCCCCGCCAACCTGGGCCGCGGGCGGGCCTACATCGCGAACCTGGCCGCGTCGGGGGGAACCCTGATGCTGAAGGGCGTCGCCGCGGCCCTGGCGCGTTCGCCGGGCAAGGGCCGGCTGCGTCTGATCTACCTCATCTCCGACGGCTACATCGGCAACGGCGAGCAGGTGCTCGCCGCCGCGAAGACGATGCGCGGCCTCAATCGGATCTTCACCGTGGGCGTGGGTTCGTCGCCCAATCGTCACCTGATGGATCGCCTGGCCGAGGTGGGGCGCGGGTTCTCCTCCTACCTCACGCTGAAGGAAGACCCCTGGCCCCTGGTCAAGCGGCTGGTCCAGCGCTCCGCGTATCCCTATCTGAGCGGCCTCTCCATCGAATGGGGCGGGCTCGCGGTGCGGGATCTGACCCGGCTGCCGGCCGACCTGTACGTCGGGCAACCTCTGGTGGTCGCGGGCCGCTACGCCGGCCCGGGCAAGGGCACGATCCAGCTCCACGGCTGGCAGGACGGCCAGAAGAGGACCAGCAGCCTGGAGGTGACCCTGCCCGAGAGGAGATCCCGGCCGGCCCTGGCTCACCTGTGGGCCCGCCAGCGGATCCACCAGCTCATGGCCTCGCAGTACGGGCGCGTGTCCAGCCAGGTCGAGCGCGAGGTCACCCGCCTCGGGCTCGAGTACTCCATCGTCACGCGCTACACCTCTTTCCTGGCGGTCGACGAGTCGCCGGTGGCGGTCGCCCGGGGGGAGACGCCGCGTCGGCTGGTCCAGTCCGCGCCCCTGCCCGAGGGCATGGCAGCGGTGGATGTGGTGCGACCCGACCCCCCGCCCGCCGAGGCGGTCGCGGCGCTGCCCTCCCCTGCCCCCAGCTCTGCGCCCCCGCCGCCGGTCCACCATCCACGGCCGACCGGGCCCTCGCACTACGATCACCACAGCGGCAGGAGCAGCTGGGGCGGTGGTGGCGGCGACGTGGATCCGCTGCTGCTGGTGACGCTGCTCGGCTTCCTCCCCTTCGCTCGACGTCTACGGCGCAGGTGAGCCGTGGTCGGCAGAGCGGCCCGCGCTTGCTCCTGGACGCTGGTCGCCGCCGGGCTCGCCCTGCTCGCCACCGCGCTGGTGTCATGCGCGGGCGCCGAGATCCTGGTCTGCTCGCGCGCCGGGCTGGAGCGTGGTGAGCTCTGGCGGCTGCTCACAGGGCCGCTGGTTCACTGCACCGGGGGCCACGTGGCCCGCGAGCTGGCGCCGCTGCTGGTCGTGGGGTTGATCTACGAGCCGGTGCTGCGGAGCCGGTACCGCCTCGCGCTGGTCCTCACCAGCGTGCTCCCTCCCCTCGCCGCCTTTTCGGGGGCGGACTGGATGGGCGCCTACTACGGTCTCTCGGGCACGGTGTACGGCGTGCTCGCGGCCGCGCTGGCCCGGGAGTGGCTGAGACCTCGCGCGCTGGGTCTGTCCCGCGCGCTCGCCCCGCACTCCGGGGCAGCCTCCCCGCCTCGCGCGCGGCGTTTGCCCCCGCTGTGGGTCGTGGCGATGACGGGGGTGCTGGCCGTCAAGCTCGCGATCGAGGGCATCACCGGAGCCCTGCTGGTACCGGCGACCCTGCCTGCCGACGTGCACCCGGTGCCGGTGGCTCACCTGGCAGGCGCCGCCATCGGCGTACTGTGTGCAGCCCCCGCCGGGTGGCTCTGGCGCCGGGCGCGACGGGCAATGCCGCTGCTGCTGCTCCCGGCGCTGATCTGGACCCAACCGGCCCACGCCGCCGCGAGTAACCCCAGCGTGGTGGCCGTGCTCGACGTCGAGCTCGGGCGCCTGCACCTGTCAGCAGCAGTGCGCGCCCTGCTCAGGGACTACATCACCGCCTACCTGACCGAGAGCGGCAGGTTCCAGACCGTACCCGACGCGAAGCTGCGCGCGGCCGTCGTACGGCTGAAGAAGCGCTCGTACGCCGATAGCTACGAGCGCTCGTCACAGGTCGCCATCGGCAGAGAGGTCGCGGCGCAGAAATGCCTCGCGACCCGGGTGACCCGGGTGGGGCCCGGGTGCATCGTCACCGTGACCCTTCTCGACCTGCGCCGGGCGACAGCGCAGCGCAGCGCGACCGCCAAGGGCCGCTGCTCCGAGCAGGCGATCGCCGCCTCCCTCAGGCGGGGAGTGCGCCGGCTGACGCGGGAACCGCTGTACGACGAGCCGGAGCAACCTGTCGGACCGATCTCCGAGGCTGCGCTGCGCTACCACCAGGGCTGCCACGCTGGCGAGGCGGCGGCCTGCCGGCGACTCGGCTGGCTGTACCAGGTGGGACAGGGCCTGCCGCGCGACCCGACTCGCGCCGCGGCGTTCTACCGGCGCGGCTGCCTCGACTCGGACGCCCTCTCCTGCAGCAACCTGGGGTTCCTCCACTCCAAGGGCGACGGCCTGCCGATCGACGACGCCCGCGCCGCCGCCTACTACCGGCTGGCCTGCGTCCAGGGCTCCGCCATCGGCTGCAACAACCTCGGCGACCTCCACGAGCACGGGCGCGGCGTCGCGCGCGACATCGAGCGAGCGGTGACGCTCTACCGCTGGGCCTGCAGCGCGGGCTTCGCCCCGGCCTGCTCCGCCGCTCGCTGACACGCCCCGCCGCTTGCCTCCCCATCGACTGGCGCGCTATGTTGCAGCGACCAAGGAGAAGTGCATGATTCGAACTGGTGTGTTGCTGATTTCAGCGGCCTCTCTGCTGCTCGGCGGGTGCAGCGATGACTCTGGCCGTGATGCTTCCTCGGCGGAGCAGCTGGTCGATGGATCATCCGGCGAGGGCGGCCAGAACAACGTGAGCATCATTCCCTTCAAGCCCGACACCGTGATGCTCGCCGAGAAGATGCTGCACGACGTTCACGTGAAGCTCACCAAGCCAGCTCCCCAGGAGATCTCCGTCGACCTGGTGAACAGCGACCCGGCCACCGTCAGCATCCCCACCTCGGAGCTGAAGTACAAGAAGTGGGACACCGAGCAGATGGTCACGATCCAGGCGACCAAGGAGAACAGCCAGGACGTGGCGCTGGTGTTCACCATCCGGGGCACCTCCGAGACGCAGACCCTGAAGGTGAAGGTGGTGAAGACGCTGCCCGACGCCGGGGTGCTGCCCGACGTGTGACAGCGCGGAAACGCCATGGGATACCGGGAGGATCTGGAGGCCGCCATGGCCCACGTGGCCGCTCTCGAGTCGGAGCTGGCACGGGCGCAGAGGGGCTCGATGGAGCAGGAGCTGACACGCCTGTCGTCGGAGCGTGACGGCGCCCGGGAGCAGGTGGCGAAGCTCGAGAAGGAGCTGGCCGAGGCCACGCGCAAGGTCGAGGCGGCAGAGACGGAGCGGCGCAAGCAGATCCGCGACCAACTCAAGAAGGACAGCCGCGAGCAGCCGCGATCGATCAAGGCAATGAAGTCGCTCTTCGACCACAACCGCAGCTGCCCGCCGCTGACGGGACCGGGGGCCGGCGTGCTCTGTCCGCCCTGCCTCGGGGCAGGCGAGCGGGTGGAGCTGATCCGGGGAAAAACCACCCTCGGCATGTCCAGCGAGAGGGCCCAGTCGGTCTTCTGCCCGCGATGCGGCCACCAGGGCTGGATGCGCGAGGGCACGAAACGCTGAGGTCGCAAGGCCCACCATGCGACAAGGCAGGCCACTGTCGACCATCCGCCTCCGCCGACCATGGTCTCGCGCGACAGCTGTGGCCCTGCTCCTCTGCCTGACCCTGGCCACGCCGGCCAGCGCAGACGACTGGTGGGGCCGGGACAAGGCGCTTCACCTGTCGGTCAGCCTGGGTCTGGGCGGCAGCGCGTACGGTGGGCTCTGGCTGCTGGGTGACGACCGCCCGGCGGTGAAGCTGGCGCTGGCCTGGTCCCTCGCGATGCTCCCGGGGCTGGCCAAGGAGCTGTACGACGACGGACAGGTGGGCAATCGCTTCTCGGCCCGGGACCTGCTGTGGAATGCAGTGGGGGCTGCGGTCGGGGCTGGGATCCTGTTCGTCATCGATCTGGTCCTGAAGAGACGCCGAGTGATTCGTGATACTTCTGGGCGGGTAGTACCTGGACCTACATCAAACTACTGGGGAGCTCCCCACCCAGGCCAGGTCTTCTGTCCATAGGGGCCGTTGACTTTTTTACTCACCACGACCCCTTCGTCGTGCCCGACTGGCAGTCCTGGATGAACGGTCAACGGGCTTTCAACACCTTAGCCCTGGCAGGCCGGATGGCATGGCTGTTGCTCCGGTTCCAGTATCAAGGAATGAACCGTGGCAGCTCTCACCACCCAGTATCACTTCGTTCGATTGTTCTACGAGGTTGCCTTCCTTGATGGCCGCCGCCGCGTCGGGATGGCCCTGACTGCCGACGAGGAAGACCGACTGTCCGTGTTGATCTCGATCGTGGGCAGGGACCCGGACCGGATGCGCAGGCGGTTTCGGCGCAAGCCGATGTTGATGCCGGCCATCGTCAAGGGGCCAGGCGGGGTGGCGCGTGCCACCGTCGTCAACATGTCCCCTGGCGGCATGCTGATGGTCACCGGGCTCGATGTCGAGGTGGGCGAGTTGGTGCTGGTCAAGGTCGGACGACCGGGCAGCGTGCAGCACAGCTTTCCCTGCAAGGCAGTCCGGGTCGAGGAGCACGACTCCGAATCCCTCGTGGCGCTGACGGTCACGGGCATACCGCTGGAGGTCCGCTACAGCAGCTTCCAGACCAGGGAGCTCGAGATGCCGCGGGAACGGGTGACCCAACCGCTGGACCGGATCCGCAACACCGGCTGACCCCACCCGGTGTATACTTGCCCCGTGTCGGGCCCGCGCATACTGCTCGTGGACGACGATCCCGCGCTGGTGGACGTGCTCTCCATGGCCCTGGAGTCCGCCGGTTTCGCAGTGACCACGGCGTCGAACGGCAGGGCGGGCTGGGACGCGCTGCAGGCCGATCCGCCCGACCTGGTGCTGCTGGACCTGGTGATGCCCGAGATGGATGGGCTGGAGCTCTGTCGGCGCATCCGCGCCGCACACACCACACCGGTGGTGATGCTGACCTCGCGCGACGATGAGCTGGACAAGGTGCTGGGGCTGGAGCTCGGCGCCGATGACTACGTGACCAAGCCGTTCTCGACCCGGGAGCTGGTGGCGCGGATCCGCGCCACGCTGCGGCGGGTGCAGATGCAGCACGACGCACAGGAGCCGGCGACGCTCCAGCTCGGTCCCCTGCGCGTGGACCGCGACCGCCGAGAAGTCTGGCTCGGCGGACAGGCTGTGACGCTCACGGCCACCGAGTTCGAGCTGCTCTGGACGCTTGCCGCCCATCCGCGCCGCGTCTTCGGGCGCCAGGCGCTGATCGACCGGGTCTACGGCGAGGGGATCGTGGTGGCCGACCGCACCATTGACACCTTCATCAAACGACTGCGCCAGAAGCTGGCCGCCGCCGACCAGGGTTTCGACGCCATCGAGACCGTCCGGGGCGTCGGCTACCGCTTCAACATCGAGGCCAGGTGAGTCCGGAGCGCACCAGGAGGCGGTGGTTCGGTCTGCGCTTCAAGCTGACCCTGGTCAGCCTGGTGCTGATCTGCACACCCCTGGTGGTGGTCTGGTCGGTCGGGATCTACGAGAGCCTGCAGCGGGACGGCACCGCCCGCGAGGTGGACCGCTCCGGGCGGGCGCTGCTGGCCGAGTTCGCCCGCCGCGGGGCAAGGGTCGCGCAGCTGACCGACCGCGGCGACTGGCTGCACCGCTTCGCCCGCAGCCGCCACCTGATGCTGCGGGTCCTCGACGCCCGGGGGAACGTGGTGCGGCACACGAGCCATCGCCACGCCGACCGCTGGTCCAACATCCAGGGCTGGTTCCGCCGGGCGGGCAACTTCTTCTTCGGGCCCGCAGGCCCACCCGATCTGCTCGCCTTCGAGGCCAGCCTCCCCGTCGAGCGGGATCGCCCGGAGGTGCAGCGCGCACTCGGCGGCCACGTCTCCGAGCGCTGGCGCTTCGCCCGCGACACCCGCATGTCGGCCTACTACCTGGCCCTGCCGCTGCCCGAACGGCAGGGTGCGCTCTACCTGACGCGCGTCTCACCACGCAGCATCCGCGGGCTCTACGACCTGCGCTACCAGGTGCTGAAGCTGACACTGGTGCTGGTGCTGGTGGCAGCGGCGCTGGGGGCCTGGAGCGGCTGGCGCGTGGTCAACCCGCTGATCCGCATGCAGCGCGCCATCCGCGCCTATCTTCACGACCCCGGCGGCGGCCTCCCCGCCCCGGACTCCACCCAGAGGCGACGTGACGAGATCGGCGAGCTCTCCCGGGATATGCGGCAGCTGGCCTCGCAGCTGCACCACCGCCTGGCCGAGACGGCCAGCACGGCGGGCGACCTGGCGCACGACCTGAAGAACCCGATCGCCACGGTGGCGACGGCCGCCGAGCTGCTGGCCGGCGACGACCTGGACCGACAGCGACAGGACCGCCTGGCGCGATCCCTCGAGCACGCCGCGGTGCACATGAACCGGTCGGTGGAGGGCATGCTCCAGCTGGCCCGACTCGAGCAGACGATGGTCACCGCGGGCCGAGACCGCGTCGATCTCGTGCGGCTCGCCCGCCGCGTGGTGCAGGGCTACCGCGAGGGTCAACTGTGCGGCGATGCCGCGCTGGAGATCGTGGTCCGGCGGGGGGCGCAGCAGACAGATGTCACGACGGGGCAGGCATGGTGTCTCGGGCTGGAGCAACAGCTGGAGCAGCTGCTGCGCAACCTGATCGACAACGCCCTGCTCTTCTGCCGCTCGCGGGTCGAGCTGCGGGTCGAGGATGCAGCCGGGGAGCTGGCGCTCACGGTGTGCGACGATGGACCGGGCGTCTCTGCCGGCCACCGCCAGCGCGTCTTCAGCCGCTTCTTCTCCTCACGTCCAGCGGGCGTCGCACCCAGCACCGGCCTCGGCCTGGCCATGGCCCGGGCCATCGCCGAGGCCCACGGCGGCGCACTGGAGCTGGTGCAGGACGATGCGCCGCTGTCGGGCGCCTGCTTTCGCCTGACGCTGCCGGCGCAGCAGTAGCCGTGGGTCAGTACTCGATGCCGGCCCGCTCCTGACTGGCGCTGCGGCCGACGCGGCGCCGAAAGGTACGTCGACCTGTCGTCGCGGTCGGCGTGCGCTCGATTGTGAAAGCGGTGGACCCAGGTTCTCGATGCACATGGAGGTCCCGATTCCGGCTGGAACATCGGTGAGGCGGAAAGCCTGGCGGTGGGGGAGGGCTTCGCGTGGCTCCGGGGGAAAGGGGCGAGCTGTGCGGTGGTGAGCCACGCGATTGCGCCCGCCAACCGCGTCGACAGGCGTTCGTGCTGGCGCTGCATGTCGACTTGTCGTCGCGGCGCAAGGCCGGTTAACTGCCACAAGTCGGGTGAGACCTGAGACCCATGCCGAGATATGGCAGGGCGAAGCGGCAAAAACCTGCCACAACCCATGACAGACCCGAGGTCTATCGGGACCTATGGCAGGAAAACCTGCCATAAGTCGGGTGAGACCTGAGACCCATGCAGACTTGTGGCAGGCCTTCGGCGATGAGCCGCAGATCGCGTCAACCCGAAGGCGCGCCAACTGTGGCGGCCGGTCAGTACTCGATGCCAGTGCGCTCCACCGCCTGCCCCAACAGCCAGCGCAGGCCGGGGGTCCGCATCGCCCGCACCAGCATCCGGTCTTGTGCCACCCCGGAATGAACGGCGGGCTGCCCTGGCCCAGGGCGATCAGGCGCGCCAGGGCGACCGCCTTGCCACCGAGCGCGGCGTCGAGCGCGCCCTCCAGGGGGATGATGCGGGGCGACTCAGAACCCATAGCGCGGGTAAGGCGGGAGGATCATGTTCTCGATGATGCCGTAGCCCAGCTCGTCGCCGCAGCGCACCTCGACCACCGTGTCGTCGAGGCCGTGGACCTCGTTGGCCACCTTCGCGTCCTCGACGTTCCAGCGCTCCCCGTCCTCCCACTCGGGCCCCATCCACATGCCGTGCGTCACGCCCTTGCAGCCGACGTAGCCCCCGCCCCGCAGATACATCGTGGTCAGCTCGCGCATCGTCAGCTCGAGCTGCCGGTCATCCTCCAGGTGCAGGACCATGCGCCCGGACGCCATGCGCTGGCTTCCCGGGTGGTACTGGAAGTCATGCTCCACCTTGGTCACCCCCACCGGCCGGGTCTGTCGGTCGAGCAACCCGACCTCGGCGCCGGAGAGGTTGACCACCTGCCCGTCGGCGCGCTCGATGTAGTAGCAGCACAGACCCCAGCTGGAGAACTGCAGTGTGAGCCAGTTGATCATCATGGCACGGAAGCTGTCGATGTCCTGACTCTGCACCCCTTGCTCGGGCGCGCCGACCCCCATGCGGATGCCCCAGGAGTGGTCGCGCTGGGCGCAGTGCCGCTCCTCGTCGATCTCAAACCGCTTCTCCCCGACCTGGACCCAGCCGTGGGCGCGACCCAGCTGGGCATAGCGGCAGGTGTTGACGAACAGGCGACCGTCGCGGCGGCCGTACTGCGGATGCTCCTCGGCCGGCTGCATGCGGCCGATGAACTCGATCTCGAAGCTGACGCCGTGGACATTCTCGCCCAGGGCGAGGTGGATGCGTCGGAAAGGCTGCTCGACGCGGTAGGAGAGCGGTCCGATGCACAGGTCGGCGATCCTGGGCCGCAGCTCCCGGGAGAGCCGGATGTTGATCTGCTCCCGGTTGCCGACGTTGATACAGGCGTAGCCGTCCATCACGTTGCGGTTGGGGTAGATACCGAAGCCCGTGGCCAGCACCAGCTCGCCGGCGGTGTCGTGGATGTTGCACCACAGCTTCTCGGTCCAGGCCCGATCGCTGGTGTCGGGGTGGTCGAAGGTGGAGACGGTCTGGTGGCAGGTGAGTTCGTCGAATTCGGTCAGCACGCTTCAGCTCCTGTCGGTTGAGTGGTCATCTTTGGTCCGGTGGGGTGGACCGTCTGTCGGATCCAGCAGGGGCCGGGCCTCGCCGTGGTAGTGGCAGACCAGCTGCTCCCGGCGCCCGCCGATCACACACCCGTCGAGAAATCCGGGCCAGGCGAAATCGGCCCGGTCCACCGCATACGCGAGCCCGAGCAGGGTCACGACGGTCAGGTCATGACCCACGTGGAGCTGGAGCGCCTCCGTCGGGTCGGTGTCGCGTTCGTCCAGCAGGGCGCGTAGCAGCGCGGCGGCCGCCTGGCGGTAGGGCATCACGATGGCGTCGGACACCCGGTCCGCGACCCAGGCCTCGACGAAGCCCCCCATCCCCAGCTCGGCGAACTGGTCGATGGCGCGCTGCGGGTCGAGCAGGAAGGGCGCGCCCAGGTCCTCCCTGGGCCCCACGAGCACGGCGCGGCCCCCAGCGTGCCGGATCTGCTGCTCGATCAGCCGCGCGGTCTCCTCGCAGCGGGGAACCGGGCTGTGGTGCAGCCGCACCGCTCCCTCGCGCGGCAGGCGGGCTGCGAACAGCCGCGCCTGCTCCCGGCCCGCATCGGTCAGCGGCGCCTCGAAGGCCGCGGCCATGCTGGCCTCCCGCAGCGACTCGCGCGAGGAGTGGCGTATCAGCAGGATCGGCGCCGGCCCGGATCGGACGGGGCACGCGGCCAGCAGCAACTGCTCCACAGAATCTTGTGGGGTGGACGGCACCATGCACGCCGTTTATGTCGTCGTTGGGCCCCGGTTGCAAGGGGGGATTCGACGGCGGCGCGATCAGTCGAACAGCAGCACGCTGGCGGCGACAACCGTGGCCCAGCGTCCCCCCGGTTTCACAACGGTGGACTGGGTTATGTTGCGGGTCGTGACGATCTTGCCCGAGATGCGCCAGATCTGGCGCTTCTCGTCCCAGGACTGGTCCTCGTCGAACTCCACGCCCAGGGTCGAGGCCATCATGGCGGCTGCCAGGTCCTCGGCGTAGTCGCCCGCCTCGCGGGCGGTCTGGCCGTAGGCGTGGTGCTCGGAGAGGTAGCCATACATCTTCTTGTCGGCCGGGACCGCCACGCCGATGGTGGCTGCGATCATCCGGTGCGCCTCGTTCGACTCGGCCCGGCTCATCACCACGAAGGCGATCTGGCCCGGCTTCAGCATCTTCTCCCCCGCCTTGCGCGAGACGATCTTGCAGCCAGGGGGGAGGATGGACGAGACGGAGACCAGGTTGATCGCCGCGATGCCGGCGTTGCGCAGCGCGAACTCGAAGGCCTGCAGCTTCTCGCGGTGGATCCCGACCCCGCAGGTCATGAACATCTTCGTCGGCACTAGTGGGTGCATCATCGCCGTCCTGCTGGGTTGTCGGCTGATGCTACAGCCGCTCCGACCTGCAGCCCAGCAGGAAAGTGCTTCCCCCGGCCCCCAAGCCGCTGCTACGTTCGGGCATGCTCGCGAAGCTTCGAGCACGGCTTTCCGCCTGGCTCGACCACCACCTGAAGCTCGGGCTCAACCTGTACCCCCCGTACCTCGGGACCGGCATCCACGTGGCGGAGATCGCGCCGGATCTCCGCTCGCTCCGGGTGGTAATGCACCTTCGGTTCTACAACCGCAACTACGTCGGCACCCACTTCGGCGGCTCGCTCTATGCCATGTGCGACCCCTTCTTCATGCTGATGGTGATCAATAACCTCGGCCCGCGCCAATTGCGTTCCTCGCGCCCCTGCGGGGCGCTGCGGCGTGAAGCAGCGCAATTCGTCTGGGACAAGGAGGCGCGCATCCGCGTCGACAAGCGGATCTACGTCCGGCTCAAGCCCGCCGGGCCCTCGGCCGCAGCCTGAGCAGGCACAGCTCCGGCGCCGCCCTGCGGCCGACCCGCAGGCCGATCACGGAGGCGCCGATGCCGGCGTTGACGTAGAGCCTGGCCGCGCCGACCTGGTACCAGCCCGCCAGGTAGCGGTTGCCGCCCAGGCGGCCCAGCGCCGGGGTCAGCACCGGCACGTGGATCTGCCCGCCGTGGGTGTGCCCCGACAGGATCACTCTGCCGCCGTGCCGCTCGATCTTGCCGGCGGTGCGCGGGTAGTGCGCCAGCACCAGGGCCCGGGCCGGGTCGGCCACCCGCGCGAACGCCCGCGGTACGTCGTCGTGCCGGGTCCGGCCGTCGTCCACTCCGACGACGGTCAGCGGCCCCGCCCGGGTCTCGATCCGCGCGCTCTCGTTGCTCAGCACCGTCACGCCGTGCTGCCGCAGCACCCGCCGGATCACCCCGGCGCCCGACCAGTGGTCGTGGTTGCCCAGCGTGGCCACGCAGGGGCGCGGCAGCAGGGGCAGCAGCGCGTGCAGCCGGTCGAGGTAGCCCAGGGAGTGGTTGAGGTAGTCGCCGGTCAGCACGGTCAGGTCGGGGTGCATCTGCGCCGCACGCCGCGCCGCGTGGTGCGCCAGCCAGGTGGGCGTCGCGCGCCCCAGGTGCAGGTCGGTCAGGTGGGCGACCAGCAGCTGCCGATCCGTCTCCAGCCGCATCGGCACGCTGTGCCAGGTCACCCTCAGGCGCCGGGAGGCGTCGGCCAGCCCCGCCCCGATGGCGGCGCCCGCCGTCCCCATCACCGCGGTCTGCAGAAATTGGCGTCGATCCATGTTGGATAGTATGAGCGATCCCGCGCCGCGGCGGGTGGACGGCGGCGGGCAGTTGCGTGGCATTTTGGTGGCAGGCGCCTGGGTGAACGCCGCTGTTGCGTGGTCCATGGCCCGTCAGGGAGTTGCTCGTCTGGCCAGGCGTCGAATGGCCAGGCGTCGAATCAGCATGCGGAGAAGCCGCCGCCGAGGCAGGCCGGTCTTCTCCCGGATCCGGTCCCAGTGCTTCCTGACTGTCCCCCGTTGGATGCGCATGGCTGCTGCAATCGCCCCGTCGTCGTCGTCGACCATGGCCTGCTCGACCGTCTCGACTTGACGGTCCGAGAGCTTGGGAAACATCACTCGTACCCCGTAGTCGTCGCGCCTTGCGACCAGGCCCAGGGCATCGCGTAGCCTGCGGACCGAATTGTCCTTGGAGAGCACCAGCAGCCCGAGCTTCTGCGCTTCGAGCATCGCCTCGGCATCCAGGTAGGCGCTGACGACCATCACCTGGGCGGACGGGCAGTGCTGTCGGATCTTGGGGACCAGGTCGAACCCCGAGCCGGGAGCAAGGATGAGGTCGAGGATGATGACATCGATGGACTTGCCCTCGGTCTCCAGCATCCGCTCGGCGTCCTGGTAGGTGGTCACCTACGAGCTGGACAATGGGAACCTCTTCATCAAGCAGATCGACTACGATCTCGGGCCTCAGCCCTCGAACTACCCGCCGAAGATCGTCCTCTACTACTCGCCGGCATCCGGGGCGAGGTTCCGTCGTTCCTTCAACAAGGGGTACCGTCAGTATCTGAATCAGAAGCGCCTCCAGACAATCAAGGTTTACGGATCCGACGAGGACGGAATCCAGAGCTGCCGGTACTACAGCCTCGAGTGCGAATGGGACGAGCACGAGATCACGAAGCGTTTGACCAGGGTCACACCCGGGGCGAAGGACACGGCCCCGCTGCCGCAGACCGAGTTCTCCTACAACGATCAGCCCTGGGACTGGGACGACCTCGACACCATCGACGACCCGATCACCGACCCGAGTGACCCGGCGAGCGCGGGCGAGGAGCAGCGTTCACTGCGCTCGGTGTACGGCAACTTGTTCAGCTACAGCGACATGACCAGGTTTCGTGAACGAACGGTCAGCAAGCTCGCCGACGTCGACGGCGACGGCGACCAGGACATGCTCTACGTCCGCTGGGGCACCCAGACCTGGTACTGGCGCGAGAACATCAACAACACCTGGAGCACAACCGAAAGTATGATCGCGCTCCCGGCCGAGTGCAACGCCGGGATCTACGATTCCCACGGCTGTGAGCGGCGTGCGCTGGAGCGGGACTACTACGAGAGGATCGACGGCACCAACACCCGTTTCTTGCTACAGGCCGTCCGCGACTTCAACAACGACGGCATCCCGGACATCATCTACATCAGCAAGGATCCCACGGGGAGCATCTACGAGATGCGGGTCTGCCCGGGCTCGATCAGCTTCAGCCCACAGAAGACAGTGAGCATCGGCGCGTGCTCGACCTACCTGACCAGGTCAACGCCCTGGGGCCTCGAGCGCGAGATCCGCTCTGACTACCAGCATTTCGTGCAGGCCCTTTTCGTCGATGTCAATGGCGACGGCATCCTGGACCACGTCGAGGCCACGACGGACACGTCGGCCGAGCTGACCCTCTTCGGCCGCGAGCCAGGTCAGCATGTCACCGAGACAACGTCGCTGCCATCATGCGACGCCCAATACTCCAACGACTCGCCAATGGGCTGCCTGGAGATCCGGGCGCTACATGGTGGCACGAACGGCGGGTACTGCACGGACCGACTCTACCAGGACATCAATGGAGACGGGCTGCCCGACCTGTTGGTAGCGGACGATCTCAAGTTCTATGACGAGTACGTCTGCGAGCCCCTCAACGACCACGATGTCGTTCTGTATCCCGGAAATGGGCATGGCCTCAACCTGACGGCCTCGAGCTACATAGATCTGACCGGCAGCTGGCTGGGCGCTTCTGAGAGCGGCCATCAGTGGTCCGGGTTCTACGACATGAACGGCGACGGGTTGCCTGACCACGTGCGGTGGGGCCAAGGAACCTACGTAGACAAGAGCTGGGGCTCCAACACCGACCACACGCTGACTGTCCGCCTGAACACGGGTGGCGGCCTGTACACGGGTGCCAGCTTTGACCCGCCCCTGGTGTGGACCATCTTGCCCGGGTTGCCTTCTATCAGCGGGTACATCGCTACCGGAGGGCTGTCGGCGTCCGCCTTCCACTCGACTGGCTCGACCCCGGGGACGACGTATGTCGGCTGGACCTACACGCGCCAGGCATTAACCGACTTCGACGGCGACGGCTTCGTGGATATCGTATCGGTCCCTCAGACCTCCTCGCCCGACCCGGACCACGGTGGCGACACCACACCCTGGAGCGTGATCTTCAACAACCATCACCTCTACCCCCCGGATCTGCTGTCCAAGGTGGAGGTGCGGTCAGACACCGACCCGGGCACTCACGACGGGATGACGATCTCGGTCCAATATGCGCAGCCGGAGCAGAGCAGCAGCACGGTCAAGTACCCACTGTGGGCTCCCACCAACATTTACCAAAGTGACCTCGTGACCAACCGTGGCCAGTATTCGAACATCTTCAGTCACGATCCAAAGCACGATCCCGAGCAGAACATGTTCCTCGGCTTCTCCCGGGTCGATGTGGTCGAGCCAGATCGCACAACACAGCATTTCTACCACCAGAACTCCTTCGCGGCAGGGATCGAGTACCACACGGTTGTCATGAAGGACGAGGCGGTGTACCAAAACAAGACAGCCGCCGCGTACGAGGCGGGTGCGCATCATGTGATCGACAAGAGCCGCGCCGATCTGTGGGCCGAGGCCGGACGCCTGACCCGTCGAAGGGGCTACGACGCCGTCTTCGACGCCAACGGCGTCTCGACCCTGCGGCGCAGCTACTGCTGTCTGCGCCCCACCGGCCGGCTGGTGGTCTACGGCTTCCACAGCATGCTGCCCCGCGAGGGCGGTCGGCCCCGCTGGCTGCGCCTGACCTGGGACTACCTGCGCACCCCGCGCTTCAACCCGCTGGAGATGAGCCAGAACAACCGCAGCGTGATGGCCTTCAACCTGAGCTACCTGTTCGACCGAACCGACCTGCTGCGGGCGAAGATGGCCGACCTGCTGCGCCTGCTGGCCAAGGGCCAGATCCGGCCGCTGCCCGTCACCACCTACCCGCTGGACCAGGTGGCGCGAGCACACCAGGACCTCGAGTCGGGTCAGACCGTGGGCAAGCTGGTTCTGCTGCCCTGACGGGCAGTGCTGCCATGTGGTGTCATCTCGCCTGAGGTCAGGCTATCTGGCCCCACTTTTCGAGCGCTTTTCGTTCGTTTCCATGGGCGGATGCCCCATCTGCCCCCACTATCGTGCGAGAAACGCTCGTTTCTGGGGCCAGATAGATTGAGTGCCGGTCAATCTACCCATCCAAGGCCCAACTCGCTCAGCTCCTTTGTTTGAACAGAATCGCCTCGAGCGGTGTTGTGCAGATGAAGGCTGACCTACTCGATGCTATCCGGAAAAGTCCTGCCATTCCGACGTGAAGAGCCGAACCCGTACGAGCACGCCGACGACGAGCTCATGCGGCAGGCGGCCGCCGGAGACCGCGCCGCCTTTGCGGTCCTGGTGCAACGACACATCGCCCCCCTCACCAGCTTCTGCACCAAGTTGCTCGGCGATCCGGAGATGGCGCGGGAGGTAGTGCAGGAGACCTTTGTTCAGGTCTGGCTCAACGCCGGTCGGTATGTTCCGCAGGGCAAGTTCCGCCTGTTCCTGCTCAGGGCGACCCACAACGCCTCGCGCAACCGACGGCGCGCCCTGCGCCGGCTGCTCCAGCGACAGACCGCCGACCTGGACGGGCCGGCCCTCGATCAGGTCTCCGCGCAGGATCCGGACCAGCTTGACCTCATGCTCCTGCGCGAGCGACAGCGTCGCGTTCGTCGGGCCATCTTGCGGCTGCCGATGAAGCTGCGCGAGGCGCTGCTGCTGCGCTTCACGCAGGACATGGACTACGCCGAGATCGCCACCGTGCTCGGCAGGCCCGAGGCGACCATCCGCACCCGGGTGTTCCACGGCCTGAGGACGCTTCGCGGATGGCTCGATGGAGAGCGCGAGCCATGACTCCTTCGTGTCCTTACAGCATCGAGCTTGCCCACCTCGTGGGCGGCGGTCTGAGCGACGGCCGCGCGCGCGTGGTCCGCAAGCACACCCAGCTCTGTCTCAGCTGTCGCAGGGAGAGCAACAGGCTCGAGCGCCTGATCGAGGAGATCTCGGCGCCGCTCGACAGCGGCGTATCCACCGGCGCGGTTGACGCGATCCTGACCGGCCTGGATCTGGCCCGAAGTCGCCCGGCCTGGCGTCGCCGCGCCATGGCCGTGGCGTCGCTCGCCGCGGCCGCCGCCCTCTGCCTGCTCGCCATCCTGATCCCCGGCGGCGCGCAGCCCCCCACCCATCCCGCCAGGCATGCGAGCCGCGTCGTGCAACACCATCACGGGCATCGACCGCTCGCGGCGTCGATGCCGCCGATGGCCGAGATGACGCTGTCCTCCGCCCGCTGCCGCTCGGACTGGAACACCCTGCTCTTCGGCCCCACCTCCGAGGACGAGCCCTGACAGCCGGGCTCGACGAAGCAGGCGGAGCAGTGCGTCTACCGCCCGGCGGGGTTCGAGGAGCTGTAGTACCAGCGCAGGTGTGGTTCAAACCAGAGGCAGGGATCCCGGTCCTCGCGCCCCTACGGGGCGCTCCGGGGTGAAGCGGCGGGATCCCCGCCCCTGAACAGGAGAGGTGCGCCATGAGGACAAGAGCAGCAGCAGCAGTGGCCATCGCGACGTGGCTCGCGTGCACCGCGTGCGAGGATCTGAAACCGATCGGCAGCCGCGAGGAACGCGCCAACGTCGCACCGCTGGAGGCACGGGGCCATGTCCGCGCCATCGTCCTGTCGGACAGGCGTTGCCGCCAGTGCAACACCGAGGCCCTGGTGCAGAGCCTCCGCCAGCGCTATTTCCCCGATCTCCAGGTCACCACCCTGGACTACGCCGACGCCGGTGGCCGGCGGCTCTACCAGGAGCTCGGACTGAAGCTGCTGCCTGCCATGCTGTTCGAGCCGGGGTCGAAAAGAGCGAGAACTACTCCCGGATCGCACGCTGGACGGCGGAGCGCGGCAGGTACAGGCAGCTTCAGATACGTGCCGACTTCGACCCGACGGCCGAGATCTGTGACAACAACAAGGACGATACCGGCAACAGGAAGGTCGACTGCGCTGACCCGACCTGTGCGGGCAAGCTGGTCTGCCGCGACCCGATCCCACGCAAGCTGGATCTATTCGTCATGTCGCAGTGCCCCTACGGGGGTCAAGGCGCTCGAAGCGATCAAGGAGATCCTGCCGCTGTTCAGGGGAAGGATCGACTTCGACCTGCACTACATCGCCACCAGCACTGCCGACGGCATCCGGTCGCTGCACGGTCAACTCGAGGTGGACGAGAACATCCGCCAACTCTGCGCCAGGAAGCACTACGGCGCAGACCACAAGTACATGGACTACATCTGGTGCCGCGGCGGCAACTACCGGTCGAGCGACTGGCGACAGTGCGCCAGGGACAGGATCGCCGCCGAAGTGATCGAGCGCTGCGCCCGTGACGAGGGCAAGCAGCTCCTGGAGCAGGACATCAAGATCGCGGCGGCGCTCGGGGTGTCGGGCAGCCCGACCTGGCTGGCGAACAACCGCTTCCAGTTCGGCGGGATCGCCGCCGAGTCGGTCAAGAACAGCTTCTGCCAACACAACCCGGGTCTTCCGGCTGCGACACCAGGCTGACCCAGAAGTCGAGCGCACCCGCCGGCTCCTGCGGCAAGTGATCGAGCTCCCCGGACGAGCCGGTCAGCTCTCCAGCTCGGCCGAGATCCGGTCCAGATCCCCCTGTCGCGCCTCCCACTCGCCGTAGAGCCGCTCCAGCTCCTTGCCTCCGGTCTCGTACCGCCGCAGCAGCTCCAGGTAGCGCTCCTTGTCGGCGTGGACCCGCGGGTCGGCCAGCCGCGGCTCCAGCTCCGTGCGCTCCTGCTCCACCTCGGCGATGCGGCGCTCCAGCGCCTCGATCGCCTGACGAACCGGGCGGGTGCGGCGGCCGGCCTCGTTGCGCAGCT
>Ga0180009_10003107_pt1 | contig 19117 bp, 14 predicted proteins | sample OS_PC_MetaG_FD_123537 | JGI IMG/M metagenome (GOLD analysis project Ga0180009, IMG submission 123537) | Groundwater microbial communities from the Aspo Hard Rock Laboratory (HRL) deep subsurface site, Sweden - OS_PC_MetaG | ecosystem: Environmental > Aquatic > Deep subsurface > Groundwater...
ATTGCTCGCGATGACAAAAAGCGCGGAACTTGTGTTTTGAACATTGGTTTGTGGATCCGGTCGAACAAATATTGTTGAAGAAGATCCCTGATACAATCTTAAATCATAAATTTTAAATGGCAAGTAAGTTTCCAACGGCTAATCCATTCTACACATTTCACTTGCTTGGAATGCCACCCCCTTTTTTGTTATCCTGATCCCGAGGTAACGTCGGGGCGATGACGAAGGATCTCTATCTCCCGCTTATTTTGGGTAATCACGATACTGGATCATTTTTTGGATTTTCACTTTCAGAATTGAAGCAATTCCCTTAGGTGTCAACCTATCACACACCCGGTGTGTGATAGGTTGACGGTGGAATGGCAACTTGCTGTAACAACTAGGGGCCCCGTACCATCCGGTACAGGGTAAAATTCTTCGCTTCGTGTACCCTATGTGGTACGGGGCTACGCCCAGAATGACGGCGAGGCGAGCTCAAGTTAACCTGCGTCCTCCTGAGGAGTTTCACCCCCCGTCATCCTGAGGAATTCTGATGACGGATGACGAAGGGTCTATTTCGGTGGACAGGCCTGCCCGTCGGTTTACCTGTCTGCCGGTAGGAGGGCAGGCAGGTTTAACAGTTTAACAATACGACAATTTGGCAATTATCTTTCGAGTGAGTCTTCGAATCGAGAAATCTTCAAGCCAGTTAACCCTTTGCCCATTGATCTATTGAAGCCTTTAGAAGTAGGGGGTAAGGAATCTTTTCCCTCTGGTTGTTTTTGGAAGTGCCAACGAATAGGAGGTTTAGGAAACAGAAGCGCCTTCTTCAATTTCAGGCTGTTTTATTTCCACCCGCCTTTTTTTCCGCCAGTAGACGATGGCCAAAATAATCAGGGTAATAACTAAGACCGCGATTAAGATTAACTTCCAGGGTATCACCCAGAAGTAGGCGACTGCTAACAAACTCCCGCCCTGAGTGCCAAAAGCGCCTTCCAATCTAGCCTTGTACCGGCCGAAAAGCCATTTTTTGTCCCAGGTGTTTTGGTAGATTCTCGACTGGCCGGGAAAGATGTTTTGGCTGCCTAAAGACAGGGTGGTTGAAAGCCGGTTGAATAGATTATAAACCCGGATCAAGGCTGTCGGCCGGATATGGATATCGGACAAGTTCTCGATTTCGGTGGAAAAAGGGATCGGTCCATACTCGGAAAAATTGGGGACATCCATTCTTCTGATCAGGGCGTCTTCTTTGATTTCCCCGGAAACGGTCAGGTAAACCAAGGTGGCCACGCTGGGAACTATCTTGGAAGTGGTTGCCGAATCACCCCCGACAGTGTCTGCCGGCTGGTAGGTAACTGCCGCGTAATGGCCTCCGGGCAGGGCATCTTCCGGCACCAAGATGATCAGATCCATCTCCACAGATTCGCCCGGTTTAACGATAAACTGAGAGGGGGAGATATTGACCCAGCCGGACAAAGCCCAGCGGTTATCGCGGTATTGGTTTTCCCTTAGAAAGACAGGAGTGCCTTCCTTGTCTTCAACAACAAAGTCTATCGGTCTGGCGCTGACTGCTAATTCGGCTTCACCCTGGTTTTGGAGTTTGATTTTTTTGGTGACTACCTCGCCGGGGTTGGCAACCACGTCTTCGACCCTCGGGGGAATGGCAACCAAACTGACCACGTTTTGAGCTTTTGCCCCGCAAGGCAGAAACAAGAAACAAGAAACAAAAAACAAGAAACAAGAAACGAAAAGAGTCAAACCGGTTTTTTTAAAGCCTTTTTTAGTCATTTGCCTGATGCTTGATATTTAATTCTTCTTAATTCTTACTTCTTATTAATTCTAACTAAAACGTTGCCGAAGCGATATAAGTAACCGCATTAGTATAAGTGCCGGCTTCCTGGGTGGCGCCGATGATTGCCCGGTAGCAGACATAAGCCAGTTCGCTGTTGGCCACCGTGGTTGACGAGAACAAAGTTTGGGCGGCCTCGTTGTTGTTGTCGGCGAATTGCTTGGCGCAGAAAACCCCGTCACAGCCGCCGGTGGTGCTGGTATATTCAAAAGCGACTGAAGCGGCGTTGGAATTATGCAACGAATAGCCGAAACCCTTAACCGCGGTGGAAACCCATTCGTCGGCGGTAGTGTGAGAAGCGGTGGTGGTGTCTCCCGGGGTGTCGGCGATGAAAACGCCGGTGTCTAACCCGGCGCCAATAATTTTAGACAACTGATCCGATTCTAAGGTAGTGACAGCGTAGCCGCCGTCGGCGTTGGTGGAAATAGTCAAGCTTTGGGCGGCGTTGGTAAAGTTAGTGATCGACAAAGATCCTAAAGGAACCGTTACCGCGGTGGTGGTAACGCTGGCAGGCAATCCACAGCTGGAAGTTCCGACCCCCATCCCGGCGATGGTCAGTTCGATTCTCGGTTCCACGGCTGCGGTAACCCGGACCGACTCGATTATGGCGATTTTACCTTGAGTGGAGTCGATCAGGCTGTAGCTGTTATCCAAGTGGTCAACATAAAAAGTATAAGTGTCGGCCACGCCGGCAGTTTTGGTGGTTGAGGAAGGAGCCGGATTGATCACTTGCTGGGTTGGCGCGGTGGTACCGACGGTAATCGTTTTTTGAGCCAGAGAATTAATACCGGTGTAGTTGCAGAAAACGCAGCTATAACCTGAAGGGCAGTTGGTGCCGCCGGAGTAGGCAATTGTCGGCGTGCCGGAATCCGGACAAGTGATGTAATTCGGCCAGGTACCGCTGCTGATGTTGCCGACAAAATCAAATCCGTTGGCGTCAGGAATGCCGTCGTGGCTTTGTGCTTGGGTGCCGCTGGTTGCCGCCAGCCTTACCCGGTAGTAACCGTTGTTGATCGCGGTCACCGGAGTGAAGGTAACTGTATGCTGGGCGCTTCGAGTGGCGATGATCGGGTCATCAACGTCGGCATCGCCTGATTGCAGCCCGCCGCCGGAATGGTAAATCTGGATTTGGTCGTCATCGTAAATATCGATCGCGGTGTAGTTGGTCCGGGTGCCGATCATTAAAGTGTCATTGGTGAAAAGGTTTTTGGTATCGTCGGAAGTGGCCCAGCCGGGCAGGGAAGAAGTTTTGATTGTTACCAAGGAAGAGCCGACGGTATTGCCGGTGGCAACGGCGCCGACATAAGAAAGCCTGGAACTGCTCAAAGTGTCTTTAACCGAGATTAAAGTGGCGGAGTCCAGCTTTTTTGGCGTGGAGGATTTTACTGCCAGCAGAACCAAAGCCAGAAAAATACCGGCCTTAATAATTATTTTGGTTTTTGTTTTGAATCTCAACCCTTTTTTCATGATATCCATCTAACGGTCCGCCTGCTTTTTGCGATCAGAAACCCATTATTCTTTACCTTTCTTTACCTAATTTTTTTACCTATCATTTATTTGTAGGTTATTTATTTATGGTTGTCAAGCCCCTATTTTTTACAGCTTGTCTAAGCGTCGTTGTCAAACCTTCAGCTTCTGCTTTGCTAATTTTTTTCAGAAAAGACTTTCGCTTTTTTGATAATCTGCCAAACGATAATTGCTAACACGATTAAAACCAGCCCGGCTTTAATCGGCAGCCGCCAAAAAACGACGGCCAAACCGGCCGGTTCCACGCCGGTATTTTTTTCAAAAGAAAGATCTGCCCGGTACAAACCGGGTATAAAAGAGGAGAAAGAGCAAGGATAGCTGACCGGTTCGCCGCTGTCTTGTTTAAGACAGATTATTTCCCTGCCTGAATTGGCCAGAACGTTGTCCGGCCTAAGCTCAAGCGCGGCCGCTTCTTTTTTAGTGAGCAGGTTTTTTATTTTTATCCGCCCTTCGGCCTTTAGAAAGGAGTCACCGGTGTTTTCAATTAAGATTTTAAATTCGGTTGAGTTGAAAATATCGTTTACTTTCGGCGCCGGCTTAAATTCGGCCACCGTCCCTTGGCGCTTCGGGTTGAGCGAACCGGAAATAGTCAAAAGAATATTGCCGCCGATTTTGATTAAATTCTGGCCGCCCGAAGCGTCATTGATAAAATTTCCCTGGGGCGACTGCTCTAAAAGCAGGGTCAAGTAATGGTCTTGCTCGGGAGCGTTTTCAGGTATTTTGGCTTTTAAAACCAACTGTTCCTGGCTCTTGGCCGCCAACTTAAAAGTCTGTTCTAAATCTATCTTTGAATTGACCAAAGAAAAATATTTAACTGCTGCCGGAGAATACTTCGGGTTTAGCAGTTCAATTTCTCCTCGGCTTCCCTTCGGTTCAAAAGGAACAATCACTGCCCGGAGGTAAAGGTCAAGATCGGATTCGTTGCCGATTAAAAAGGCCTGGGTGGCGGTTTGGCCCGGCCGGATGGTCAATTCGACCAAGGGAGGAAAAATAGAAAGGGAGACTTCCTGGGCGGAAATATTAGTAGCCGAAAAGAAAGCAGTTAAAAGTGAAAAGTGAAAAATTAAAAGTTTAGTTAAAAGTTTAAAATTGTCCGCCTTCGTAGAAAACCACGAGGCAGTCTGGCCTGCGGATGGAGGTAGGCTTTCTACTTCGACGGATTTCAATCTCGCCGGATTGGAAGACGTTACGCCACGCGGATTGAGGCGTGTAGTTTCATTTTTCATTCTTTCTTACCCCGTAATTTCATGATACTGGAACCTAATATCTTTGATAGCTGGTTAGTTTCCTCAAAGGCAGTTTCTTTTCTATAATAATGGTTCTCGACAAGCTCGAACAGTAATGAGTTTTTATTCTTCGAGTGAGTCTGCGAGTCGAGAAGGAATTTGTCTAAAACTGGTTCTCGATCGGGTAGGGCTTAGTTTTGGGTTTAGGTCTTTGGATAGAATCAACCAGAATTTAGTTTCATTAGCGCTTTTCAGAGCGTGATTTAAAAAATTAGTAAAATCTCGTCTTGAGCTGGCCGCTTGAGCCTCAACAATATTGGCGCCGATACTGGTTCCGGCCCTTAAAAGCTGGTCGCTAATTATCCAGGCGGCTCTTTTTTTGGGAAACTTTTCCACTAAAGGAAATCAAAAGTTTAGCTAATTTTAACGCCTTAGCAATCAGCTCGTTTTTGAATTTCTTATTGTCTGTCATTTTTTAATTTTGAATTATCATTTTGCCTGCCCGCCGAAGCCTCGGCGTAGGAGGGAACTTTTAACTTTGAACTAATACCCTGGCACCGCCACAAAGACAACGCTGGTTTCATATTCTCCGGCCGCCTGGGTATGGGAAATATTGGCCTTGTAGGTGACTAACGCCGAGGAATCGGTGACCACTCCGTTATTGGACATCACGGTTTGATGGCTTTCATTTAATTCTTCGTCGGCGAACTGGCGGAAGTAATCGGCGGTGGCAAAATCGGCGGGAACATCGCCGCCGTTGATATTAAAACCGAAACCGTAAGTGGTGTTTTCAGTCCAGATTTCAGCATTGGTTTCATCGCAGTTGCCGTTGTCGCAGATGGTGTCGGTAATGTAGTTGGCGCCTGACTGAAGTTTGTGGTTTTCATAAGCCAAAATTTGGTAGCCTCCGGCGCCCCGGGTGGAAATAGTCAGGGTATTGGTGTCGGTTGATGGAGTTTGGGGGCTTAAACTGCCTAAATCAATGGCCAAATCGGAAATGGTAAATCTGAAGGGGTGGATTGAATGAACATACTGGAAACCGGAGCGGACTTTGTATCCGGTTCCGGTATAAAGCCCAGGCGAAATCTGACCCATGGTAATGCCTAAGTTGTAATTGGTTGAACTCGGCTTGCCGCCGGAAATATTGATGTTGCCCCATTGGATCCGGTAGCTGTCGGATTCCATATTAACCGCTCGCCCTTGGCGAGCGGTTAATATGCTGAAAGCTAAAAGTGTAAGGCTGAAAGCAAAAGGGGAAAGGATGATAATTTTGAATTTTGATTTGCCGCGCCCGCCATCGCTACGCTCAGGCGTTGCGGGCGGGCAGTTTTTACTTTTGCATTTTGACATTTGACTTTTGAGATTGGTTTTCAGTCCGTTTCTCTATCAATTAATTTTTTAAGCAGGCCACCTTCTTTAAGCAGTTTCTTGGATTTTCTTCTGATCTTTTTAATCTGGGTCTTTTGGGTGGGCGAGATCCTGGACAGGTCGGCCAAGAGCAGCGCGGTAATTTCCACGATCTCCGAAAGTGTGTTGCGGAAATTTAAGGACAGCCAAATCAGCGTATTCCCTTCTTCGGATGCTATCGACTTTTCGCTTTTCAATAATTTTTCTTTAAAAGTGGTGATTCTTTTCTGATCGGCTAAATTTTTCAAATATTGTTTTCCGAAAAGCCGGGCCAACGGAGCGACAAAAATTAAGGAAAGAAGGCTAAGGAGATCCTGCGGAGATTGAGCCTGAAGAGAAAAAATCGCTGCTAAAATGAGGCTGTAGGAAATAGTTAGACTTGGTTGAAAAAGAAAACCGATGCCGAAGAGCAGAAAATAGCAAAGGAAAAAGAGCGGCGAGGCCGGTCCGCCGGTGGAGAAAGTTAGCAGCAGAACCGCCATCGTGATGATAATAGCGTTGATAATTTTGTCGGCCGGGCAGAATCTGTTTTTGTAAACCATTGATTTAGCCAGGTAGACGATCACTAAAGCGGCGGTTAATTGCAGGCTGTAAAAAGAGAGTCTTGGACTCAAGGTCCAGATTTTGGCCGCCAGGCTGGTTAAAGTAAGCAGAAAAAGATTTTGCCACATGATTTCATCATAGAAGAGATTGGGGCTTGAGGCAAGAGATTAAACATTCTTTCTTTATTTGGTCACCTGCCTGTCCCGTACCATCTGGTACAGGGCCTGCCGGCAGGCAGGTTTAACATTAAGCATTAAACATTCTTTCTTTATTTATCATTAAGCATTAATCATTGGTCATTTAAGATTTAAGATATTTTTTCACACCCGGGGTGGGCCTTGACTCCCCGGGTGTGGATTACCTTTCGAGTGAGTCTAACGCGACTATAGTCCTGAGCTTGTCGAAGGAGTCGAGAAACTCCTATTTTTTCACTTTTAACTTTTCCGTCATTCTGAGCGTAGTGAAGAATCTAGCGAAGCGTGTATTTCCGCGCTCCGATAGATCCTTCTCTCCCTGAGGGAGATCAGGATGACGGAGAGAGGGGCCTTCAGTTAGTATTTATCATTTGTCATTAAGCATTCTCTCTTTATTTAACATTTATCATTTGTCATTAATCATTGGGAACCATGACCAAGAACCAGAATCGAGAAAATCTTCTGACAATTTAGCAATTTGATATTTTATTTTTCGAGTGAGTCCTCGGCTATCACACACCGGGTGTGTGATAGGTTGACACATCAGGAATTATTTCGATCCTGGAAACGAAAATCTCAAAAACGATCCGGGATCGTGATTCTCGTCACCCTGAGCGAAGCCCTGTACCCACAGTACTACTACGAGAACGTGGCGAGCGTCTGGCTTAACACCCCCGGGGTGGCCTGCCTGCCGGTTTACCTGTCTGCCGACAGGCAGGTCCGCCGGTAGGAGGGCAGGCAGGGTTTTGACTCCCCGGGGGTGAAGTGGCAATTTAGCAATTACGCATTACTAACCCCGCCCCGATCTTGTAAAATGAGTTTAAAATGCTCTTTTCTTTCTGGCAGTTCTGGGAAAAGCAAGGCCGGTTTGTTTTTTTCGGTTTGGGAATCGGCTTGGTTGTTTTAGGTTTAATTATCTTTTTAACTAAAGCAGATTTCTCCGCTTCGGATGTTGAGTTTCTGCCTGCTCCGGTCAAAACCGAGGAAATTTCCGGTCCGCCAAAGATAGCTGTCGACCTTGCCGGCGCGGTGGTTGACCCCGGAGTCTACCGGTTTGAAGGCGAAATCAGGTTAGGCCAGGCGATCGAAACAGCCGGCGGGTTTACCGATCAGGCTGATCAGGATTGGGTTGCCAAACATTTAAACCTAGCCGGGGAGATTAAAGACGGGGCCAAGTTCTATATTCCTACTGCCGGGGAAGAATTTTCCTTAACCGACGGCGAAGCAGGGCCGAGCGGCTTGGTTGCCGGAGCCAGTACCGGATTGGTTAAAATCAACTCCGCTTCCCAGAAAGAATTGGAATCTTTGCCGGGAATAGGGCCTTCTTTCGCCTCAGCGATCATCGAATACCGCGAGAAAAACAATGGTTTTATCACTGTTGAGGAAATTGTCGCCGTTTCCGGTATCGGCCCAAAAACTTTTGAGAAAATAAAGGATAAAATCGAGCTTTGATTCAATTGGAGGGTTGGTTGGCCTTGAAACTTTGGCTAAACAGGAAGCGGCTAAACGGTGGGGGAATTTAACGGGTAGAAATTGGTCTGTCCGGTGCTATTCCTGCCGGACATGTCAGGCCTGTTCTCCATGCCCTCCTTATTCGGCATTGTCTTTTATCGACGTGATATTCCGCTGTTGCGGGCTGGTTGGGGCCGGGCGCTCTTTTAAGGGTAGTTATCGCTCCACATCTTCTTGCCGGTACTGTTGGAACGCCGTTTTCAAAACAAGGAGCCTTTTTACCTTTTGCTTCTGCCATTGGCCTATTTTACCCCCTTTTTCCAATAATTGTCAAATTTAGCCTCAGGAAAGCCAGGATCCGTGGTCTTTTGCGAACGGGACTCCTCATTGTAGAGCGGTACACCCCCGAGAGCGGTACACCCCCGAGCGGTACACCCCCGGGGTGTCCCAGGTATGACACCCCGGGGGTGTTGACTATAATAACCTCGTCATTCTGAGCGTAGCCCCGTACCATTTGGTACAGGGCGAAGCGAAGAATCCCCTAATCTCCAGACAACTTACCTTACAAGGGGGCCCGTCTGTTCGCCTCGCGGCGGAGCGGGCTGGGCGCTAAGCCTTCCTTGGTTAAAATCCGATCCTGGATCGTGATTATCCAAAAAACAACTCTGCAGGCACGAGCCTGCGCGTATCTTATTCTTCGAGCCCTTCGACAGGCTCAGGGTAAACTTGTGTCGAGAAGAATTCGTCTAAGGATAGTTCTCGACCGAACCCGACTTGGTTCTCAACAGGTCTGCTTGCCCACCACAGGTGGGTAAACCGGTAGACCTTATACCAGACCGGGACGGGTTTTGATTCCTCGGGGGTGGATTGGACATTAGGTACTACACTCCCGGGGTGTAGTACCTGGATCTAAGTGACTTGGTACCATTGTGAATTTATTTAATTAAGATAAGAGCTGTTTATTGCCCAAGACGTTGACTAAAGCTAAAGACACAAATTCCCGCAGAAGACCATCCGGCCTTTTTTCTAAAGGACATTTCCCTACCAGTCTCATTTGTCCGCAACGCACAGGGTGAAAGTGTAATGCTGTTTCGGTTTCTTTCACTGTACGACGATAAGGCGAACCGTCGGTAGGGGGGCCCCCAGTTCTTCTGTAAGTTATTCTGTCTACTGATCGGCACCGCACCGCATGAATCCGGTGGATCGCCACAGGGAGGAGTTCTTAAACTTTCTATTGTTAGTTTCGCCATAATGCTATTTTACCCCCTTTTTGTGCTAATTGTCAACTTTAAAATTCGGGTTTGGATTGTAGAGTGGTACACCCCCGGGGTGTCCCAGGCCTGCCCGCCGAAGCTAAGCTTGGCGATGCGGGCGGGTATGACACCCCGGGGGTGTTGACCAGAATAACCTCGTCATTCTGAGCGTAGCCCCGTACCATTCGATACAGGGCGAAGCGAAGAATCCCCTCGAAATTGGCAACTTACTCTTCGAAAGGTAACCTGTCCGCTCGCCTCGCTGAGTGATTGAAGCGGGTTCGCCGGGAGGGGCAGGAACTAGATCAACCCAAGAGATCCCTGGTTAGTGTCTCCAACCCATTAAACAGCTTCTAAATTACTGCTTACCAACCCAAACCCGGTTTTCAAATGTTAAATTAAAAAGAGGATGATTCTTTTTTTTGTTCTCTTGCTTTTGTTTCGTTTTTGGTCTGACTGGCGTTTAGGGGAGAAATTTGTTTTAGGACAGAAGATAAAATTAAGTTATTGCCTGTCTGATCAGCCTTTTTATAGTAAAACTAATCAGACTTTTTATTACCAAAACCATTTTTCAAAATTAAAAATTGTTGTTCCGATCGATCCCCGTTTTGACTTTGGCGATTGTTTAGAAATCATCGGCGAAATAGTTGACTGTCCCAAATCAAGCAGAACTGATCGCTGTCTGCTAAATCCATTAATTTCACAGTTTAATAATCAAAAAGAGCCTCGGGTTTTAGCCGGGTTTTTGACAAAGAAACTTCGCTTTTTTAGGGAAAAAATGGCTGAAAGTTTTCTTGGGGCGATGCCTTCGCCCGAGTCCGATCTTTTATCCGGTATTGTTTTGGGGTTAAAACAACAGTTAGGCCCGGATTTTTATCGCCAATTGCGATTGACTGGCACTCTGCACATAGTGGTTGCCAGCGGTTACAACTTCTCTCTGATAGGCGAGCGGCCGGTGAACTTTCTGGCCTTCTTTCTGGGAAGATTGCCGGCGGTTGTTTTAGGAATTTTTCTGGTTTGGCTTTATGTTGGCATAGTCGGCTTTGAACCGCCAGTGATCAGGGCGGCAATAATGCTCTCGTTTTTATTTTTGGCCCAGTTGGCAGGCAGGAAATTCGACCGTTGGCGGGTTTTGGCGGCCACGGTCTACCTGATGCTGTTTTTTAAACCGGATTTAATTGCTGATGTCAGTTTTCAGCTAAGCTTGACCGCCCTGATCGGGGTAATGTTAGGGGATAGCCTTTTTGGCAAACTGAAAAAAATTCCTGTCTTTGGTTCCGGGTTGGCGGCGACCTTATCGGCCCAGTTATTGGTCCTGCCGGTCATCTGTTGGCATTTCGGCGCCACTTCCTTGATCGCTCCTTTGGTTAACGCCTTAATCCTACCTCTGATTCCTTGGATTACCGGAATCGGTTTCGTCAGTTTGGCTTTTTTATGGTCGCCTTTTTTAAACAAAATCATTCTTCTGGGGCTATATCCCTTGCTCTGGTGGTCTGTTTTGGTCGTAGAAAGCCTCTCCCGGGTTCCTAAAGCTGAATTTTCTTTAAAAATAAATGGCTATCAAGTGATTTTTTATTATTTAGTTTTCTTTTTTCTTTTCCACAAATTGTCCTCAAAAAAAGAGCAGGGGAAACAGCGCCGGAAAGGTGACGGTAGTTCTTCGCAAGGATCAAATAATTCTTTAGGGCAGCCATTCTAACTCTCCTATAGTAAGTCGCTATTTTACGTCGATCGACGTAAAATAATAACCACTTTTTTAGCCTCAAGATCCTATAGCCTGTACGGATTTGGCGCCGATCGACGTAAAATATTGACAAATCGAACCTAATTAGTTTTAATTAATGTTGAAATGGTTAAAACCAGCCGGTTGCTGAAAATTTTGTCCGCGGCAGAAGAGATTTTGCTTTTTTTTGATAACTATTTCAGTAAATACCACTGGGTCGCTTACACCGCCGGTTACACCCCGAAACAATTTAATGCCACTGTCCGGCGGTTGAACGGAAACAATTCTTTTGATTCAGATTTTTCCTTCAAAAAACCGGCCGGGTTTTCACTTTCAATGATCAAAGAGGATTGGGATGGAAATTGGCGGGTTGTCAGCTATGACATTCCGGAGAAAAGCCGTGTCTTTAGGGATTTAATTAAAAGGAGTCTCTATGATTTGGGTTTTAAAAAAATGCAACGCTCGGTTTGGATTTCACCCTTGCCGGTGGACCGTTTTGTCAGAGATTTGGCCGGGAAATATAAAACGGATAATTTTGCCTTTTTTCTGGCTAAAATGCCTGATAGAGATCCGAGGAAAATAGTCACTGAGCTTTGGCCTGTTTTTGATTGGAGAAAAGAAGCGGTTGGTTTGTTAGCTAAGTTAAAAAAAGCCAAAGAGGCAAGCGGGGAGGATAAAAATAAGTTTTGGCAGTTGGTTTTGAACCACCCTAAAGTGCCCTTGGATTTGCTTCCGGTCAATTGGCCATTGAAGGAATTAACGATAACTTTTTCTTCTAAGAATAGGGAAAAAGAGGATTAGCCTGCTTTTGATAAATCCACCTGCTGGTCCGTCTCGACCGCTCAGCGAGGCGAGCCTTTACTAATGCCACAAACAGAAATAGTTGACCGGGAAAAACAAAGAAGGCTTTGGTTAAGGTTAGGAGTATTGTTTTGGTTAGTTTTAATTTTGTTTTTGGTTTTCTCGCAACTTCCCGATAAAAACCTTCATTTAGTTTTTTGCGACGTTGGCCAGGGAGATGCTGTTTTGGCCCGAATCGGCAAAAACCAGGTTTTGATCGACGGCGGTTTGCCTGGTAAAGAGGAGAAGCTGCTAAACTGTCTCCGATCCCAAATGCCTTTCTGGGACCGGCAGATCGAAGTTTTAGTTAACACCCATCCGGACGAGGACCACTTTGCCGGTTTGGCGGAAATCTTAAAACGTTACCGGATCAAAAATTTTGTTTATAACGGTTTGGATAACAAAGACTCCTGGCGTTTTCAGGAATTCAAAAAACAGCTTATTGGAAAAAAAGTTTGTTCATCAAAAGCCACAGACTTTGGATCATTTAGGATTAAAGGTGTATACTTTGATATACTATGGCCAGGCACAACGGTAAAAACAGCCCAAAATTCAGACCAACAATATTTTGATCCGGAAACCGGTAGTTGTCCCATGCCGGATTTTCAAAATCCGGAAGAAATTTTAAACAACCAATCAATCGTGATCCACCTTAGTTGGGGCCGTTTTGACGCTTTGTTGACAGGGGATATTCCTAGCGAGGCGGAACAGGTTTTGGTCTGGCGCAAAAAAATTTCACCAGTGGAGGTTTTAAAAATTGCCCATCACGGTTCCAAGACCAGCACCTCCGAAGAGTTGCTGACGGCGGCGGCGCCGCAATTGGCGGTAATCTCTGTTGGAGAGAATCGGTTTGGTCATCCAACCGATGAGGTTTTGAAAAAAATTGCCGATCACGGGATTGAACTCTTGAGAACCGATAATGACGGCACGATTGAAATTATTAGCAATGGCAAGCAGTGGAAAATTAACAGCAGATAGCAGTTAGTGTTAAGAAGCGAGAAGTAAGTGTTAAGAAAGTTGACCCAGACCTTTTTATTTTTCGAGTGAGTCTTCGAATCGAGAAACAATTTACAAGAAGCGGTTTAATGACAACACACCCCCGGGGTGTCTGCGGATCTCACCCCGGGGGTGGAATACCCTTTCCCAATCAATGCGAAAAAAGTGAAGTTGTTTTTAACATCCTGGATTTTTCTTTTTAAAATTTTCAACCGGTTTAACTTAGCGGTTGTCTCGGAGCAGATCGCCGATAGTTGCGGGTTTTAACCCCAGCACCAGAAAGCCCCACGTTGAAATGTGGGGATGAATGGCAATCTGTCTGGGGCTTTCGGTGCAGAGTTTCATCCCTTGGGAAAGGGAAGCCACGGGCCTCAGCCCATGGAGGATTCACTCTTGGCAACTTTTTCAGCGGCGGCAGCAGTGTCTTCAAACACTTCAGCTTTAAGCCAAAAATGTTGAACAAAAAATTTATCACATTGGGCCAAAGCCTTTGGATGGGAAATTACCACTTTGATATCCTTTATACCACTTATCTCAGGTACAGGAGAAACGGCCAGGCAGTGGTTAATCGGCAGTCTTAAACGGCTTAAAATTTGATATTTTTTTATTTAGTCACCTGCCTGCTCAGTACCGCTACAGTGGGATACCCCACGTGGTTTCCTATCTGGAGGGCCTGCCGGCGAGCAGGTTTAGCAATAGAGCAATTCAATAATGGCAACACACCCCCGGGGTGTCTGCAGATTTCGCCCCGGGGGTGAAATAACTTACATTTCGAGCGAGTCTGCGAGCAGAGCGAATGGTGAGCAAAGTCCTGAGCGCAGTCGGAGGATTATAATCCTGAGCGCAGTCGGAGGGCAAGGTCGAACCAGAGTCGAGAAATTCTTCAAGGTAATCATATCACTTTAGCATTGGCCTTGCCGATAGCAGTTCAAACAGGGTGGTAGAAGGACAAAGCAAATTTTGGCGTTTCAGTGGTAAAATAGCTTTTACCCGGAAGATATTTTCTTTCGGGGAAGAAGATAAGATGAGATTAAAAGGAGGTAAGGAGTTGAGACAATTACCGGTAAATCCGGAAACGCTGATCGGCCAACCGATTTACGTTCGGGAAGATGCACCGTTTTCGGAAAGGGAGGTTATTGCCGCCAGACTTGGCATTGATCCGGAAAGGGTTTTGTCAACGGCGGTTGTTAGCGATCGCTTGATTGGTTTCTCGGTCAAGGCCGAGTCGTCGGGCGTTAGAGTTGGTTACGGCAGACTTTTTAATTTAAGTCCGGCTTGGCGCCGGAGGGGAGAAAGCGGGAGATGAGGGAATTAAACAGCAGATCTTACCTGTTTCCGGGCTGGCGGCAAAAATGTCTTCAGGCGGAAAGATCGGCCGATTTGGAAACAGCCCGCCGGCTGTCCCGTTCGGCTGTTATTTTGGAAAAAGAGGCTGTCGAAACGACGGACCCAGGGCAGAGAAAGCAGTTTTTACAAAGAGCTCAAGAAGCCCAGTTTGCAGCTGACAAGTTAAACGCTTTGGCTTTGGGGATAATGCCGAGAAGAGTTGGGCCAAAGCCCCTCTCCGGTCATTCTGATCCCAAACCTGTTAAGGGGGGAGAATCCTCTCGTTTCCCGTCATTCTGACCCGCCCAAAGCTACGCAGTTGCTGGCGGGGAAGAATCCCCATGGAGCTATCAATTTGCTTACACAAGGGGCCGCGCCCGCCATCGCTACCCGCCCAGAACTGGCGGGTTGCGGGCGGGGATCCTTCTCTCCCTGAGGGAGATCAGGATGATAGCGAGGTGGGTAGGGCGGCATAGGTCCCGGATTTTTCAACCGCTATTAGTCGGTCAGTCCTGTTTTAGCCTGCTTTTCCATAACCTGGTTGCTTTAAACAGATTTTTCTGGTATAAACAAAACCAAGATGAAAAAACAGTCTCTCCTTCTCCTTTTGGGTAATTAACCTGCGGGGGCCAGGAAGAGATTGTTGTGGAAGGCCTCCTGAAAGGGAGGCCGTTTTTATTTAGTCATTTGATCATTAGTCATTAAGCATTGTTTCTTTATTTGATCACTTAAAAGTTACGACTTACGACTTACGATTTACGATTTACGAATCAAGAATCAGGTATTAGGAATAAGGAATCAGTCAGAGTCTTTTATTTTTCGAGTGAGTCTGCGAATCGAGAAAGGATTCGTCTAAGGATAGTTCTCGACCGAGTCTGACTCGGTTCTCGACAGGCCTGCCTGCTCGCCTCGCTGAGCGGTCGAAGCGGGCCGGCAGGCAGCTGGTCGAAGGGTTCATAATCCTGAGGTTTTGTCGAAGGAATCGAGCGATAAGCGTTGAGGAACTTAGTTTCACTTAAAATCTAAGATTAAGATGAGAAAAAGAGGATTGCCGGAAACTCCTGTTTCTTTGTCGATCGGAGTTTGTCTTTTGCGTTGGAATAGAACAGCGGAGAGGATGGCGGAAGATATAGTACCCGCAAAACAAATTTACCACACTTTTAAGCTTGAAACACTGAAAGTTTGATTTGCGCTTGCTATAGGTTAGGAGAAGAGGTTCTTGCCCGCGGGCTTAGCGGGCCTGTCGTCGCTATTCGTTTAGGTCGGTTCAGACAAGCCCGATCGGCGCATCAGAAAAGAGCAAGCGTCTTGTTAGGGGCTTGTCGGGAAGCTGGAGACGAGGAGTAAAGTTTAAAATAAGAAACAAGGTGGGGCTAAACAACCCTTTCCTAAAATAAACAGGACAATACTTTAAAAAACTTTAAGAAAGTTAAAATTTAAAAAAACTAAGATGAGTTTTGAATTTGAATATAGAATAAAAGTTTTTAGTGAGGTAGTTGGCCCTGTAATGTATGGCCCCGGTCCTCTCTTGACAAGCAGATCCCCTGAGCAGATTGAGGCTCTCGATCGAATCGGGGCGGCTTTGGGAATAGACATGGAAGGGTATATTCAGGGAGCAAAACCCGGTTCTCCGGAAAGATGTAGGAGGGTTGAACTTAAACGCGGCCTTGAGGTTGTAAGGGATAGAATTCCTGTCGCCCAGGTGATAATGAAGACCAGGTGGAGATAACCACAAATCCGTTTCCCGAAGAATCGGCGGCAAAGGTTAAATCAACCTTTCCGGAGGAGTAAGTATCGGACGGGCGAAACCAATTTAAAATGAAACCGAAAAAAGATTTCCCCGGTACGACTCTTACTTCGTCTCCTGGTTTACCGCCAGGCAGCCGAAGGGCGAACGTACGGGGACAAGCAGGTTCAACATTAAACATTGGAGTTGGTAGTCATCCTGAAGTAATTCAGCCCACCTGTCATCCTGAGGAATTCCGATGACGAAGGATCCCGTTGAGATTGGCAAGGTGCTGTCTAAAAGGGGATTCTTCCCCGCCAGCAACTGCGTAGCTTTGGGCGGGTCAGAATGACGGTGGAGGAGGATCCTTTCTTTGTATCTGATGGCACGGAGTCGGAATGACGGGAAGGGGTTTAAGGGCAACGTAGTAAATTAGCGACATGAAACCAAAAACAGATTTCAAAACCATAGAGAAAAAATTCCGGACCGAATGGGAAAAACAGGACTGGTATAGAGTAAAAACCAAAAATCAAGAATCAAAAATCAAAATAGGGGAAAAATTCTATGTCCTGGTCGAGTTTCCTTATCCGTCCGGAGCCGGACTGCACATCGGCCACGCTTTTACCATGACCGGCGCCGATATTTACGCCCGCAAAAAGAGGATGGACGGTTATAACGTTCTTTTCCCGATGGGATGGGACGCTTTCGGTCTGCCTACGGAAAATTATGCCATTAAAACCGGCATTTCTCCCCAAAAAGCGACCAAGGACAATACCGACGCTTTCCGCCGGGAGATGAAAGAAATGGCCTTTTCTTTTGACTGGGACCGGGAGATTAATTCAACTGATCCTAAATACTACAAATGGACTCAATGGATCTTTGTCCAACTGTTCAAACACGGCTTGGCCTATAAAGAAGAAAAAGCGATCAACTGGTGCCCCTCCTGCAAGACCGGTCTGGCCAATGAAGAAGTGATCGATGGCAAATGCGAAAGATGCGGCGCTCAGGCAAGTAAAAAGAATCTAAGCCAATGGATTGTTAAAATCACCGACTACGCCGACCGGCTGATTGACGGATTAAAAAAGACTGACTTTATCGAAAAAGTAAAAGCGGCCCAGATTAACTGGATTGACCGTAAAGAGTGGATTGACATCACTTACCAAGTCGATGGGATTGATGAAGAAATTGTGGTTGCTACCACCCGGCCGGACACAAACTTCGGTGCCACTTTTGTGATTATTGCTCCGGAACATCCGCTGGTGGCAAAAATCCAAAATCCAAAATCCAAATTCCAAACAAATTTCAAATTCTCAAATTCCAAAATAGAGGAAATCAGAAGGTATGTTGAAGAAACCAAAAAGAAGTCGGAGTTGGAAAGACAGCAGGATGTTGGCCAAGCCAAAAAAACCGGCGTTTTTACCGGTCTTTACGCCGTTAACCAGCTGAACAATCAAAAAATGCCTATTTGGATCACCGACTTTGTTTTAATGACCGTCGGCACCGGAGCGGTAGTCGGGGTTCCGGGCCATGATTTGCGCGACTTTGATTTTGCCAAGACTTTTGACTTGCCCGTTGTCAGGGTAGTGGCCGGCAAAAACGGCGAGACCTCGCCGATAACCGAAAGGGAACAGGTTCAGGAAGAAGAGGGAAGAATGGTCAATTCCGGTTTTTTAAACGGCATGGAAATCCATGATGCGATCGGGGCAATTATGGACCATATTGAAAAAGAAGGTTGGGGAAAGCGGTCGATTCGTTATCATCTTCGAGACTGGATTTTTTCCCGCCAGCATTATTGGGGCGAGCCGATACCGATGATCTTTTGTCAGCGGTGCGCTGATAAAAGAATTACCTGGTGGGACACCAAGCAAGTTCAAAGTTCAAAGTTCAAAGTTCAAAGTTATAATTCAAAGTTCAAAATTGATAAGGAAGTTAAAGAAAAGACAGTTGGATTTTTCCCAGTTGAGGACAAAGATTTGCCTGTTGAGTTGCCTGAAGTAGAAAAATATCAGCCGACCGATACCGGTAAATCGCCTTTGGCGGCAATGACCGATTGGGTCAAAACCACTTGTCCCCATTGCGGCGGCCCGGCAACCAGGGAAACCGATACCATGCCTAATTGGGCCGGATCGGATTGGTATTTCTTAGCTTATATCTTCGCTAGTAAGCTCGAAAATTCCAAATCTCAAATAACAAACTCCAAACAATCTCAAAATTTCAATGATCAAAATCCAAAACAAAAGAGTTTGAAAAATTTGAATTTGAAGAATTCGGATTTATTTGGAGTTTGGAATTTAGATATTGGGATTTCCCAAAACATCTTTGAATCTTCGAAAAACGTTTTGGGTTACTGGCTTCCGGTTGATGTTTATATCGGCGGCGACGAACACAATACCTTGCACCTTTTGTATTCCCGGTTTATCTACCAATTTTTGTGGGATATCGGCGTTTTGCCGGAGTTTTCCCCCGAGCCTTATTACCGCCGGATTTCCCACGGCGTTATTTTAGGCCCGGACGGCCAAAGAATGAGCAAGTCCAGAGGCAATGTCATTGTTCCCGGCAAAATCTGCGCTAAGCACGGCGTAGATGTGGTCAGAACCTACATGATGTTTATGGGGCCGTTTGAGGCGACTATGATTTGGAACGATAACGCCTTAAAAGGGGTGGAAAGATTTTTAAAGAAGTTTAAAAATCTAATTCAAAGTTCAAAGTTCCCCGAACGATTTTCTTCGAAAATCAACGGGGCAGGCAAAATTCCCTCCTACGCCAAGGCTTCGGCGGGCAGGCAAAATGATAAGGTAAAAACTGAAAGCAAAGACACCTCCGGGGTGGGTTTTGACTCCCCGGACGGTGGAGTAGGCGGCAAACCGGTTAAAGTGGCAATCAACAAAGACACCTCCGAGGTTGCCCTGAGCGAAGTCGAATGGGGCTCCTCGGATGGTGGCGGTGATGTTAAACAGGTTAGGGTGCTGATCAATCAGCTGATTAAAAAGGTGAGCGGCGATCTGGATACTTTCCGGTTTAACACTGCCATTGCGGCGATGATGGAAGCAGTAAACAATTTGACATTAAACATTAA
>Ga0180009_10003108_pt1 | contig 19116 bp, 15 predicted proteins | sample OS_PC_MetaG_FD_123537 | JGI IMG/M metagenome (GOLD analysis project Ga0180009, IMG submission 123537) | Groundwater microbial communities from the Aspo Hard Rock Laboratory (HRL) deep subsurface site, Sweden - OS_PC_MetaG | ecosystem: Environmental > Aquatic > Deep subsurface > Groundwater...
GTTGAATTATAATGATCCACAGATTACACCGATTACACAGAGTTAAATCGCCACAGGATTGCCGGATGCGCTGCGCTTATCCTGCCTACGTGTCTACCTGCATTGCTTGATTGCTTGATTGCTGGCCGGTTGCATCCAGCCCAATCTGTGTCATCTGCGAAATCTGTGGATTAACCTGAAAATTTATAATGATCCACAGATTACACCGATTACACAGAGTTAAATCGCCACAGGATTGCCGGATGCGCTGCGCTTATCCGGCCTACGTGTCTACCTGCATTGCTTGATTGCTTGATTGCTGGCCGGTTGCGTCCAGCCCAATCTGTGTCGTCTGCGAAATCTGTGGATTAACCTGAAAATTTATAATGATCCACAGATTACACCGGTTACACAGCGGTGAATCGCCCCAGGATTGCCGGATGCGCTGCGCTTATCCGGCCTACGTGTCTACCTGCATTGCTTGATTGCTTGATTGCTGGCCGGTTGCGTCCAGCCCAATCTGTGTCATCTGCGAAATCTGTGGCTTAACCTGTTGAATTTTAATGATCCACAGATTACATCGATTACACAGAGTTAAATCGCCACAGGATTGCCGGATGCGCTGCGCTTATCCGGCCTAGGTGTCGAAATTGCTCACCGGGACATCATTTTGGCAATGCAGCCTGGGTAATCCATGAATGATTGCCTGCAGGGTTGCTGCGTCACTTCAGCCAGCTGGATTTTTGACCCGCGCTGGCAGCAGCAACTGGCAGATGGCTGGCAGCAGCACAATCGCAGCCAGCATGTTGAGCAGGAAGAAGAACGCCAGCAACAGGCCCATGTCGGCCTGGAACTGCAGATCCGAGAACAGCCAGGTGCCAACACCCACCGCCAACGTGACTGCGGTGAACACCACCGCGCGACCAGTCAGGCGAAGGGCGCGGTAATAGGCATCGGTCAATGACAGCCCCTGCTGCATCAGATCCTGTAGCCGCGAGTACAGATAGATGCCATAGTCGACACCGATGCCCACGCCCAATGCCACCACAGGCAAAGTGTTCACTTTCAGGCCAATGCCCTGCCAGGCCATGAAGGCGTAGGCCAGATACGACACCAGCGCCAGTGGCAACACAATGGCCAGGGTCGCCACGATGGAACGGAACGTGAGCAGACAGAGTACAACGATGGCGGCATAAACCCACAGCAGCATCGGCGTCTGCGCCTTGGACACCACCTCGTTGACTGCGGCCATGACCCCAACGTTGCCGGTGGCCAGACGCAGGCGCAGGCAATCCTCACCATTGGCATCCTGGCAGACGTTGTCACTGATCTGATTCAGTTCCGTCATCACATCCGGCGGGACCAGTTCCGGATCCTCGGCATCCATGCCGGTGACTTCCGGCAGCAGGTTGTACTGCATGCGCAGCTCCTTGACCTGATTCACCACCCGGGTGATGGTCTCGGCTCGATGGTCTTCGGTAAAGATCAGCACTGGCATGGCGCTGCAGTCGGCATTCAGCAGTCCGGTACTGGTCTCGATGCCGGACACCGCCTGGCGCATGATGTAAGGATCAGACGACAGTATGCGCCATTCCGGATTGCCCTCATTCCAGCCGGCGTTGACTATTTTGGCCACCATCGGCAGGGTCAGCACTTTCTGCACACCTTCCACATTGCTCATCAGCCAGGCGAACTCGTCAATGCGGCGCATGACCTCATGGTTTTCCGTGCACGACTGCGGTGCCGTCTCGGCGATCACGCCGATCTGATCCACACCCAGAGCAAAATTCTCGGTGATGTAGCGGGCATCCTGATTGTAGCGGGCGTCCTCACGCAGTTCCGGCACGCCGGACTCGGAGTCACCGATCTGCACACCCTGGCTTTTCCAGTAGCCGAAGGCGAACAGCACCACGGCAATGGCGATACCGGCGCGGGCCGGGCCGGGGCGCGCCATCTGCGCTGCCCAACGCCAGATCGGCATGCTCTTGTTGGCGTTGTCATAGGCCCTGCGCTGGTACTCGCTGCCTTTTTTCATCGGCAGATAGGACAGAATCACCGGCAGCAATACCAGATTGGTAAAGATGATGATGGCCACACCCACACTGGCGGTGATGGCGAGTTCCTGGATGATGCGGATGTCGATCAGCAACACGGTCATGAAGCCGATGGTGTCGCTGAGCAGCGCAATGGAACCCGGTGCCAGCAAGCGGCTGAAGGCGTTGCCGGCAGCATTCAGACTGTTGTCGATCGGCAGCTCATCCAGGCCGATGCCATCATCCAGACACTGTGTAGGCGAGATGCCGTTGAAGAACTTTTCCACGATGAATGCGCTGATCATCTGTACACCATGGCTGACGCCAATGGCGAAAATCAGAAACGGCGTCAGGATGTTCATCGGGTCAATGCCGAAGCCCATCAGGCGCAGGCCGCCCAGAGACCAGATCACGGCCACCAGTGCACACACCATCGGCGCGATGGCCAGCGCCAGCGAGCGGGCGTAGAACCACAGCAGCAGCAAGGTAATGACAATGGCGACGCCGAAGAAAAGAATGACCGATTTTGCCCCTTCGGCGATGTCGCCGACGATCTTGGCAAAGCCGATGATGTGGACGCCGTGTTCTGCGTTCTCGAAGTCCGAACGCAGCTGTTCAAGGTCAGCAGCGACGCGCTGGTAGTCGATTTTCTCGCCGGTCAGCGGGTCTTCTTCCACCAGGTTGGCCCAGATCATCGCACCGCTGAAATCGTTGGTGATCAGTCGGCCAATTTCTCCGGACTTGACGATGTTGGCACGTACCTTGCGGAAATCCTCTGCGGTGGGCTGAAAATCCGATGGGATGACGTTGCCGCCGGAAAAGCCGCCCTCGACCACCTCGATAAAGCGCACGTTCGGGGTAAATATGGAGCGCACCGTGGCACGATCGACCCCATCAATGAAAGTGACGCGCTCGGTCAACTCCTCCAGAGCAGCGAAGTAATCGGCATCAAAAATGTCACCGTCTTTGGCCTGCAGCGCCACCAGCAGGCGGTTGGCACCGCCGAACTGCTCATAGAACTCGAACGTCTGCATGTATTCATGTTCGAGCGGGATCTGTTTCTTGAAGCCTGCATCCACACGCAACTGGCTGGCAAAAAACAGCATCGCCACGGTGCCCACCGCAAAGGCCAGCAGAATGACCGGCCGGGCACTGAAGATGAGCCGACGCAGACCGGCAGCGAATCCGGATTGCGGGGTATTGTGCATGCGCTTGGCGTTGCTCACTTTGCTTATTCCTTCACTGCAGCATCAGTGTTCAGGCTGCTGTAGGGTTTGATCTGCGGGCCTGACTCACCGAGCAGCAGCAGGCCGTCGGCCAGCGGCATCACCGCAGTGAAATCGTCACCCTGATCGACGGTGTAGTCGGCCAGCTGGCCGTTCACATCGAGACTGAAGATCGCGCCGTTGGCACCGCTGATCCACAGCCGGCCGGCCTGATCCTCTGCTGCGGCAAACAATCCGGCATCGGAGCCGGTGCGGATTTCGTTCCACCGGCTCAGGTCACGCTCGCCTGTTTCCGGCTTGCAGTTCTGAAACACATGGCCGCGCAGCCCGTACATCACCAGGCAGTCGGCCTGGCGCATGTGAGCGATACCGAACAGCGAGCCCTGATAATCCAGTTCCTGCTGCAGCCAACTGTCACCAGCATCGGTGCTGAGGTAATAGCGACCGGCTTCGGCCGCCACCAAGAGGGTTTCATCGGCCAGCTCGATCAGGCCATTGAGGTGATACTGAATGCCTTCATCTTCATAATCGGCCATGGCGTCCTGGTCGATCAGGCCCATTTCATTGAGACTTTGTTCAATGTCCTCAGAGTCTTCTTCCTGTTCCAGCAGCAGGTCTACGACATAATCGGTGCGCCAGCTTTCGCCCCAGTCAGTCGAACGCATCAGCAGACTGTAAGCACCAATGGCAATACCATGGCCGCGCTCATCGAAGACCACCTCCAGCAGCGGATCTCCACCCGGCTCCTCGTTGACGAGTTGCCAGCTGTCACCTCCGTCTTCACTGAGCAGGATCACCGAATCGTGACCGACTGCCCACAACCGATCACCGGCAGCGGCAACGCTGATCAGCATGCTGCGCGTCGGCACTTCAGCAACCTGGGTCCAGCTGCCGCCCTGGTCCGTGCTGAACAGAATGTGGCCGCGCTCACCGACAGCGATGAGACGGTCACCGCTGCGCACCAGGTCCTGCAACAGCGATGCACTGGCCAATGGCGCAACGATGGCATCACTGCCTTCGGCAATGCCCTGCCAGTCTCGTTCGGCCACCGCAGTCTGTGCCGGCAGCCACAACGGCAGGCATGCCAGCAGCAACAAAGACAGCACAGCAATTGGCCGCCTGACGGCGGCCGTGCTTGGCATAGCGCAGTAGGCGGTCAGGCCATGCATCAAATTGCTTTGCATGAGCTTGAATCTATCGTTGCGCAGTTCAGCGACTAGCGCCGACCGCGCTTGCGCAGTGCCTGCGGGGTATAGCTGATTGGATTCAATGCCTCATCAAAAGAATTGACGCGGGTGTTGTTGTCCAGGCCGATGGTTAGATAGCGACCCGACTGCAGATCGTAATGCACCTCGATGGTTGACCAGAACGTCGGCACATCATAGTAGTTGATGCAGTGTGCTTCCGACAGGCGCCAGATCTCGCCGCGCGCATCGTAGTGATCGATGATCAGCGGCTGATAGCTGTCCTCATCCAGATACATGGTGCGCTTGGCGTTGATGTGACGCTGGTCTTCTTTCAGGTTGGCATCAAACGCCCACACCCGATGCAACTCGTAGCGCATGATGGCCGGATCCAAATGGTTGGCCTTGACCATGTCCGACGGACTCAGTTCATCGGTGTGCGCACCGTAGGAATTGTAGGGCACATACATTTCCTTTTTCACCGGCACAGTCCAGTTGAAGCGGTCTGTGGCACCGTTGAACATGTCGGTCATGTCGGTGGTGCGCAGGTTGTCCGATGCGGTACCGGGGTTGTCATAGGCAATATTCGGCGCACGGCGCACGCGGCGCTGGCCCGGATTGTAGACCCAGGCCTGACGCGGCTGCTCGACCTGATTCAGCGTTTCGTGCACCAGCAGAATGCTGCCGGCCAGTCGTGCCGGTGCCTCCACTTCCTGGAAGAAGTAGAGCAGAATGTTGTTGATGCTCTCGATGCTGGAACCTTCCTGGTAGTAGGGGCCGAGAAACTCCTCACGCAATTCAACCAGGTTGTAGGAACCGCCGGAAGTGGCTGCCGCCTGGTTGTTGTAGCGCACACCACCGGTGCTCTTGTATTTCAGGCGATGGTTCCACAGCAGTTCCTTGGCGGTTTCCGGAAACGGAAACGGAAAGCCGACCGAGGCATCGATCACGCCTTCGCCATCGTTGACCGTGGAGGCGGTGGCACCGTTGCGCTTGGTGGCGGCGTACACGCGCTCGGGGAAAGACACACTGCGCCGGGTCGGATAGATGTTCATGTAGAACGTATCCGGATAGCGCTCGAACATGCGCTGCTGACCCACCGACAGCTTGTCGGCGTATTGCTGATAGTTGCTGCCATTGATGACAAACAGCACCTCATCCTCGGGAAACGGATCAGGATGATGATCGCCCTTGCTGTAGCCGGCCGGTGGCTGGGTGATGCCACCGGTCCAGGCAGGAATGCTGCCGTCCTCGTTGCCTGCCTTCGGCGAGCCCATCGGAGTCAGATCGCCAGTGCCGCCCAGTCTTTCCACTTCTCCGGGTTTGGGGCCGGCCAGCGCCACCAGCACCGGCGCTGTCAGAACGATCAGAAATGTCAGAAACTTACTCATATTGAATCTCCTCGAAGGCATTCTTGCTGTTTCTTAAAACGCGTAACTGACTGATACCGAGGCAAAATCCCGGTCATGAATCAGATTGAAATCCTTGGCACCGAAAAAGTTGGTGTAGGACAGCGTGGCAGTCCAGCGAGCCAGGTAATCGGCACCAATGGCTACGGTTACGGCCTTGCGACCCTCAAGAAAGTTCCCGCCGGGTCCCGGTGTGGTGCCATTGACATCGTGGTTGAAGGCCAGCCTGGGGGTCAGAGTGATCGGGCCGATGGCGTTGTTGTAGGTCGCCACCAGCGCAGCACGATAACCCCAGCTGAACGAGGTCGGGAAGCCCTCCACCTGGGTGATGGGGTTGCGCAGGTTGCCGGTGAACTGGTCCGGTCCACCGCCGGTGTTGGTGCCCGGGCCTTCCAATCTAAGCAGATCCGGGTTGGGCATGTCCCAGACCTTGGTGGCACCCACTTCACCAACAAACACCAGCTGGTCGTAACCGAAGAACTGACTGGGCTCAAAGATGTTGGTCAGGGTCATCTGCACCTGTGACATTTCGGTACGGAAAACACCACTCAGTTCCTGACCGAAGTCGAACTGGCCCAGCTGACTGACGAAGCGGTTGACCGGCTCCGGTATGCCCACGTTGAGTGGACTCAAGCCGGCGAACAGCACTTCCACATCGTCAATCTGGAACGGCTGGTTGGAGCGATAGGTCACTTCACCGGCCAGTGAGATGGTGCCGCCAAGGGTGGTGTTGAAACTGGCACCGAACAGATCAATGCCCTTGGGATATTCAACAAAGAACTGGCCACTGGACAGATTGCTGTTGGTCACCGCCGTGCCGCTGATCAGCGGCAGACGAGAATCGTAATGCAGATAGAACAGACCGAATTCGGTGGCGTTCAACTCCTCCGCGTAATAGCGCAAGGCCACACCAAATTGCCCGGTGTTGTCACCGGGCGCACGATCCGGTGCGCGCGGAAAGGCGCCGAACGGCAGACTGCCATCCGGCAGCCGGTCGTCGCTGAGCAGACCAAAGCCGAGCATGGCGAACTCACCGCCAGGCGTGGCGAAATCGTTGTCACTGAAGAATGTACCTGCCGGATCCGGATCAATCTGTTCGAACTCGAACATGTACAGGGCTTCCATCGACAGGTTCTGCGTGATCGGCAATGACACCCAGGCCATCTCGATCGGCAGGAAGGCATTGCGCAGCTCAGAACCGGCCTCGCGCAGCGCGGCCACGTTGACCGGGTTGATCACGTTGATGCCATTCTGAATGAACGTGCTCTCACCCCAACTGACCACCTGACGACCCAGGCGCACTGAGCCAAACCCCTGCCCCATCTGGAACTCGCCATACAGGTAGGCATCCAGCAGCTGGATGTCGCTGCCGACAAAACGCTTGGCGGTGGCAGAGATGTCATCGCGATCATCCAGCTCGAAATCGTAGAAGCCGGTGGCGCGCACAAAGGCACCGAACTGACCGTTGGTGATGTCAAACTCGGAGGTGACGCGGGCGCGGTTGCTGATGATATCGCCACGATCAAACTTCAGGTTGCCATCGTCGCTGTTGACCGAGAAGCGCCCCGGCATTTCAATCAATTCCAGCGTCGGTATGGCACCGGGGTTTTCGATCAGGTTGGCAAAGCCGACCAGATCATCATCGCGCCGCTGGGTACGCATGCTGACCCCATAGTTGATGGTGGTGTCCAGCCGCGCCGACCAGTCGCCGAATTCAAATCCCAGCGCATGGGCCGGATTGCTGTTGAGCAGGCCACAGCCGAGTGCCAGCGTCATCGCCGTGGTCAGCAGGGATTTTTGCAGTGCGGGTGTGCGTGAGTTTTGCATGGTTGTTGATTTCATCATCATCTCCTCCCTACTGAATCACATCAGGATTGGCGATGACCACGGTGGTCCCGCCAGTGGACAGCAGGCTGGCCATCTCGCCCTGCATTTCTGCGGTTGCAGCCGCAGAATCAGCCGGACTCAACAGCGAACCGTGACCCGCCGGCGGCAGGAAGGTAACATTGGCGCGCACGCCCATGGCATCGCTAGTGGTGCTGTTGATACTTGGCAATTCCATTGCGGCAATCAGCGGGAAGCCGCCGGACAACGGTGCGCCAGGCACCGTGTTGGGGATCACCTGATCGTTGATCACCGTCTGCACTACGACCGCATTGGATGCCGCAGTCAGGCCGGCCCAGTTGATCGGATCGCTGCTGTCGACCACCTGTTGTGCTGCGCCGAGGAACTGGAAGAACTGCGGCGATCCCGGTTCGATGCCGGCTGCAGCCTGCAGGCCGGCGGCGATGGCCGGGCCGAAGCTGGCCGAACCGGCCAGCAGATTGGCGATGCCACCACCAGGCACCGACAACAGGCCGGTGTTGACGGTGGGCTCGACAGCGAGGAATGGAATACCGGCCATGGCACCCAGTGACTGACCGACAAAGCGAATGGCACCGCCATCCAGATCCGGCAGACTGTCACCATCAATGTCGACACCGGGAATGCTAACCGCAAGCACCGACAGATCGGCACTGGACTGACGCAGGTTGTCGCGCGAGGCAAGCAGATTGGCCAGGTTGACGAACTGGCTGCCGGACGGGTCGATGTTACCGTCCGGACCCGGCGCGCCGGTGGCGTTGTCGGTGATGTCCAGATCAAACGTGCGCTCGTTGGCAATCGGCGCAAACGGTGTGTTCTCGATGTACAGCGGCGAGGTCACGTCGGTGATGCCATGCAGGGTCTGATCGATGGCGATCACGGCAAAGCCGACCGAGGCCAGCGTGTCGGCAATGGCCAGCATGTCGGAACGGTTGCGGGTGATGCCATGCATGTAAATGGCCACCGGCCAGCCGGATGCCGGTCTGCTCAGACCGCTGCCGGCGTTGGGCACGGTCATCAGCACCGGCACTGTCTGGGTGTCGGTCTGCACCGGGATCGGGTTGGCCACGGTGACGTTGGTCGAGGTCGGATCCAGTCCAAGCTGATCAAACGGCGGCAGATAGGCCCCCGGGGCGGCACGCCAGAAGTCGTTCAGCGGTGCCAGCGGATCCTCGGCACTGGGCACGCCCAGATAATAAGGCAGTGAGATGGTGCCGATAAAGATGTCGGCGATACCTGGTGATGCACCCGGCGGCAGCACTTCTGCGGTGGTCAGTCCGGTCGGCACCACGGTCACCGGGGCCGGTTGGGCTTGGCTGCGCAGAATCTGCAGCGTCGGTGTGATCGATTGTGTAGACATGGTCCAGCTCAGCACCACTTCATCGCTGGGCACGCCGGTGAATCCGGAAAACGCTGCTTCCTGCGCATTGGTGAGCTGACGCAATGGCTCCAGTGCCTGCGCGGATCCGTTGTCTAGCAGCTCCAGCGTGCTGTTGCCATTGGCATCCACCAGCGGTGCCGTGCGCTTGGTCAGGAAGTAGGTTTGTGACGGCGTGGTGTCATTGCCGTCGGTGTCCTGAATGTCATCGGTGAGCACCGCCATGTAGGTGGTGAGCTGCTGCAAGGGCCGCAACGGCACGATCGCCAGCGTGCGGTTGGTCGGGTCCAGCGATGACAGCGTGGCGACATAATCCACGCCTGGTGTGAGTTCGCGCACCACGCCATTGACGGCGATGGTGCCCGTCACCGTGGTCACCTCGAACACGCGCACGCTGCTGCCCGGCACCACCGTCGCCGGGTTGACGCTGTCGGTGAAGCTGCTGCTCCAGGGTGCCACCGTGCTGAAACCGTCCAGCGCATTCAGCGCCACCTGCGGATCAGAGAAGTCGGTGGGATCGGCAACCGGAATGTTCAGCGTCAGATCACCACTGCCGCTGAGCAACAGGTTGTTCGGAAACGGAATGTTGCCGGCAGCGGGATCAAACACCGCCGTGACAATCCCGGTGACGATGTCGCCATCGTCGGTGGTTGCCGGTGGCGTCGGCGATACAAAATCGACACTGCCGCTGTCTGAACAGGCTGCCAGCAGCAGACCTAACAGCGACAACAGTACTAGTTTAACTCTGGACATTGGGCAGACCCCGCACGGCTGTTTTAACAAAACAGTCACATATTAGTGATGCTGGCCATCGTTTTGCAAGCACTATAAATTAGGGCATGCAACCTAAATCAGCCCAGGATCGGCTCTGAATACGCAAGCGTATGCTTTGCATGGAAAATTCACAGCCTGTGTTTTCCTGTCACAGCAACCGCCGGAAAACCGCCAGCCTTGGCCTATTCCTGACGTGACGCGCGTTTACGCTCGTGTTCCAGCAGCAGTTTCTTGCGCACACGGATGGCTTTGGGGGTGATTTCCACCAGTTCGTCATCGTCGATGAACTCCAGCGCCTGCTCCAGCGTAAAGCGCAGCTCCGGGGTAAGAATCAGGCTGTCGTCCTTGCCCGCAGCGCGGATGTTGGTCAGCTGTTTGGCCTTGAGCGGGTTCACGGTGAGGTCATTGTTGCGCGCATGGATGCCGATCACCTGACCTTCATACACATCCGCGCCATGCCCTACCATCAGCCGGCCACGCTCCTGCAGATTGAACAGCGCGTAGGCCAGCGCCTTGCCGGTGCCGTTGGCAATCAGCACGCCGTTCTTGCGCTGGGCGATGGCACCGCTTTGATGCGGTCCCCAGTGATCAAACACGTGATGCAGAATGCCGGTGCCGGCGGTGAGCGTGCGAAACTCGTTCTGAAAGCCGATCAGACCACGCGCGGGGATGATGTAGTCAAGCCGCACGCGGCCCTTGCCGTCCGGACGCAGATCGCGCAGCTCACCCTTGCGCTCGCCGAGCTTTTCCATCACCGCACCCTGGTAGGCCTCTTCCAGATCCACCACCAGGCTCTCATAAGGTTCCTGCCTGCCCTCGTCGGTCTCGCGCACCACCACTTCAGGTCGGGACACGGCGATCTCGTAGCCTTCCCGGCGCATGGTTTCCAGCAGAATTGACAGATGCAGCTCGCCGCGACCGGAAACGCGGAATTTCTCCGGATCATCCAGCTGCTCGATACGCAAAGCCACATTGTGGCTGGCCTCGCGCAGCAGGCGTTCCTGAATCTGCCGGCTGGTCAGATACTTGCCGTCCTTGCCGGCAAACGGTGAATCATTGACGCGAAAGATCATGCTGATGGTCGGCTCGTCCACGGTCAGCACCGGCAACTGCTCGACCGCGTCCCGCGCGCACAGCGTGTCGGAAATGCGCAAGCCCTCGACCCCGGTGACGGCAATGATGTTGCCGGCACTGGCCTGCTCCACCTCAATCCGGTTCAGCCCGTGAAAGCCCAGCACCTGCAGCACCCGGCCATTGCGGGTTTTGCCGTAGCGATCCATCACCGTGATCGGCATGTTGGACCTGACCGTGCCGCGCTCGATGCGGCCAATGCCGATGACGCCGACGTAGCTGGAATAGTCCAGCGTGGTGATGCGCATCTGGAACGGGCCGTCGACATCCACTTGCGGTGCCGCCACCTGGCTGGTGATGATCTCGAACAGTGGCTGCATGTCGCCGTCGGTGATGTCCGGGCTCATGCCGGCAAACCCCTTCAGCGCCGAACAGTAGATGACAGGAAAGTCCAGCTGCTCATCGCTGGCACCCAGATTGTCGAACAGATCGAAGGTCTGCTCCATGACCCAGTCGGGACGGGCGCCGTCACGATCGATCTTGTTGATCACCACAATCGGCTTGAAGCCCATGGCAAAGGCTTTCTGGGTGACGAAACGCGTTTGCGGCATGGGCCCGTCCACGGCATCCACCAGCAGCAACACCGAATCCACCATCGACAGCACGCGCTCCACTTCACCGCCGAAATCGGCATGGCCCGGCGTGTCGACGATGTTGATGTGGTAATCGTTCCAGGTGATGGCGGTGTTCTTGGACAGAATGGTGATGCCGCGCTCGCGCTCGAGATCATTGGAGTCCATCACCCGATCGGTCTGATCGACGCGCATGTCCAGCGTACCGGACTGGCGCAACAATTGATCAACCAGCGTGGTTTTGCCATGATCAACGTGCGCAATAATGGCAATATTGCGAAGTTTGGATGTCATTGGGGATGTTCGGAGGGGTTAAATAACAACGCTTATTTTAGCCTAAATCCGCGTCCGCAATGGCATACTTGTCAATCTATCGTCGACTGGGAACCGCAGTATGGACCGTCTGACCAATCTCCTCACCCTGCTGGCAGCCGCCATTGCCGTGGCGACCATGCTGTGGATCGGCGCACCGGAGCAGCCGGCGTGGTGGCGCAATGCCATCGGACCGGCGGCCTGGGCGCTGACACCGTATGCAGTGATGTGGCTGCTGAACAACGTCATCGTCGCCGAGCAGCGCCAGCGCGATCTGATCCTGCTGCTGACGATTGCCGCCATGCTGCTGCTGGAATGCGTGCAGATTGCCCTGGTGATCAGCGCGTCGGACCAGACCAGCCTGGCCGCCATGCTGCAGCGATTGCCGCTGCTGCAGTTGCTGCTCGTAAGCGTCGGCGGCGGCCTGGCCTTTTTCTGGCCACTGCTCGGCAGGCAACTCCGGGCACGTTAAATCCGCGCTGCTGCGCGCTGCCGGGCAAAGCCTGCGCCTGCATGTTCTGGCAGCGTGGTTAGCAACTGGTGTTACCGGCGTTCGGCCGCTGCATCGGCCTGATGGATGTGCGCCGGGCAGACTGCCGCCATGCCGGGCAGCGGCTGTATCTGGTGCAGGATATCATTGCTATGCTGGCGCTTCCGGACGGCGTGCGGGCATAGGCTCAGGGATCAACCCAGCAACGACTGCTGCGTGGCGATGGTCTGGTCGACCTCCTCGCCCTGATCACCGGCGTACTGCTCAAGCCGGTTGCGGTCAATCACCTTGACCTGCTTGCCGCCGTGCACGATGGCCTTGAACTCGCGCCGGCTGACCGAGACGTAGCGCTCATTGCCGCCGATCTCCACCTGGGCACCATCGGTGATGGCATAACCGTGCTCGTCCACACGCACCACCATGGTGGCCTTGCGACCGGTGTGGCAGATGGTTTTCAACTCCACCAACTCGTCTGCCCAGGCCAGCAGTTCGCTGCTGCCGGGAAACAGCTGGCCACGAAAATCGGTGCGCAGGCCGTAGGTCAGCACCGGAATGTTCAGGTCATCGACCACATCCGACAACTGCCGCACCTGAGCCTGACTGAGGAACTGCGCCTCATCCACCAGCACGCAGTGGATGTTGTGCTGCTCCAGCATGGCGTCGATGAGACCGAACAGATCATCGTCAACCCCGAACAGCAGCGCTGGCGAGCTGATGCCGATGCGCGAGCTGACCCGCGCCTGACCGCTGTCACGATCGGCCACCGGACTCAGAATCACCGGATGCAGACCGCGCTCGCGGTAGTTCCAGGCCGACTGCAACAGCGTGGTCGACTTGCCGGCATTCATCGCCGAGTAATAGAAATAGAGCTTGGCCATGGCATCAGTTTAGCAACAAACCTGCCCGACTCCATTGCCATGGTGCCGCTGCGATGTCATTGTTCGAGCGAGATCCAGGTGGTAGACAGTTGTCGCGCGGGTGGCCATAGTGATGGCTGTTATCAAACTTTCTTGTTATCAAACTTTCTGGAGCATACACAGGACTTGCAGTGGCAATGCATTTGCATTACCATGCCAATACCACTTGATCCAGCCCCGATATCAGCATGACACACATCCTGGAAACCGAATCCCGCCTCACCGATCGCTACCAGACCACCATACCCGCCTCGGTGCGCAAGGCCCTGTCGCTGCAAAAGCGCGACCGGTTGCGTTTTGTCGTGCAGGCAGATGGGCAGGTGTTGCTTACGCGCATGGTTGATGGTGATGCTGATGACCCGGTTATCGGTCAATTCCTTGAGTTTTTGGCCGCCGACATGCAACGTCACCCTGAGCGAATTCAAGCGCTGGACGCCAGCCTCGCAGAGCGCATCAGCGGTCTGACAGGCGATCTTGAGGTCGATCTGGATGCCCCACAGGCGGACGATGACGAGTGAAGCGGGAGACAATCTCACCGTTGCAAGTCAACGGCTGGACGCTGTTTGCCCATCCACTTTTTCTTCATCAGCTCGAAGTGCTGATGCGCAATGTCGAACAGTTGCGTAGCAAACATCCTGCGCATTACAAGAGCAAACATGCAACGAAGCGGCTTGCAGCGATTCGAAAACTGATCCTTGAAGCCATACCGCAAGACCCGTTGCGAGCAGAGTTTCGTCAGGGCAAGACCCTGGGCGAACAACACAAACACTGGTTTCGGGCGAAGTTTTTTCAACAATACCGTTTGTTCTATCGCTGCCACGCTGCCAGCAAAGTCATTGTGTATGCTTGGGTCAATGACACGAAAACCTTGCGTGCCAGTGAAAGCAAAAGCGATGCCTACCGGGTTTTCCGTCATATGCTCGACAGTGGCCATCCGCCGGACGACTGGGAAGAGTTGCTGAACGAAGCAAAGCGGGCAAGGCACCGATTTCGCCTGCGTTGAGAGGATGTGACTCGATACAGCTCACCCAAGCGCAGTTGCAGATATGTATCACCCATCTCGTCATGCATGCCTATCCCATCCCTCACCGAAGCTGCAGCGGTTCACCTTTTCCTGTGTAGAAATACCAGCGTGGAACATTGTGACGCAGGCGAGAACAATGGAAGCGTCAATCTAATCATCCATAACGGACTTGAATCCCAACACCGACGATGTCATGTCTCTACTATTAGACAGTTTTTCACCAGAAGGAGAATGTCATGCGAACGACGAGATCCCTTAAAAAACTGATATTATCTGTGGTGGCACTGGCGTTGGCTGGCTGCGCCACGGGTCCTGACGTACGCACCGACTACAACCCAAAAGTAGACTTTACCGACTACCAGACCTTCGGTTGGGTTTCCGAACTTGGCACCGACCGGGCCGGATACTCGACGCTTACCACGCAATACTTCATGGACGCGGTGCGACAGGAGATGGATCAGTTGGGATATACCTATACAAATATGAATCCCGACCTGCTGGTTAACTTCTATGCCAGCATGCGTGAGCGTGCCGAAAGCTATCCCACAGGCCATCCATTCGGGATGTTCGGCTACGGCTATTACGGCTACCGCTATGGACTTTATTCACCCTGGCCACGCTACGGCTTCGGGATAGGACCGGCCTATGGATACGAAACCGTTCAATACACAGTCGGCACAGCCAATGTCGATGTGGTCGATGCCGAAAATCGCCAACTGATCTGGGAAGGCGTCGCCGAAGGGCGGCTGACCGGCAAGGAACTCAAAAAGCCCGGTCAGGCCATCGCCAATACGGTGGACGATATCTTCAAGAAATTTCCAACCCAGGCAGACCACGGCAATTGAAGGAAAACATACCGATGAGATTGAAACAATAATATAAATTTGGCACTGATCCCTCTTACAGGCGTGTAAAAGATGCCGGAATCAGTCGCATCACGACTGGCTCCGGGATCTACACAATCAGCAGGGGCACACATAATATAGCGTACAGAGCATGGGTGTCCCTTCCCTCCTTTCAGCATCGACTGCATACAACAACACGTTGGTGTCGATGACAAACACGCGACCGGCTCAGCGGCCCTTGTTCATCCGTTCATCCAGCGCATCGCGTTCGGCAACGTCGACAAACGCACCGCCGCTGTGCCACTGCGGTAGCGGCTCACGCACCTGACACGTGTCCTGCTCAGACTCTTCAAGCAGCCGTCTCAAGCCAGCCTCGACCAGTTCCGACATGGTACGCCCCTGGCGCGCAGCCTCCTCACGCAGGCGCTGCATCACGCTGTCATCGATGTTCAGAGTGGTTTTCATATGGAAAACCATATCACTGATGTGGCTATACATCAAGTGGGTTCAGGCCGGTACACCCATCATGCATGGGCGGTAGCTTGGCACACGCGTCTGTCGTTCAGAGAATGGGTGTCTCGTCCCTTCACCGTCCCTTCAGTGACCCTGAGCGACTGCCAGTCATTGCCGTACAGTTCTCCGGCACGGGGAAGCATCAGCTGTGCGATGATGCGCACTTAGGGTATGTGCACACGCCTTGAAACGCGCCGCCATTCCTCATAGAGCATATTGTCCAGCCATTGGCCGATATCGGGCTTTTGATTGCCGGCACCATCACGCCCTGTGGGGCCGCCATTGCCGAATGTGACCACATATCGGCCACCGCCGCCTTCCAAGCCCTGGGCAATACCGACCACGACTCGATTACTGTGCGGGGGCATGAGAAACCGGTCAAAGCGAAGGCGCCGATAATAAGGCGCGTAGATATCAAAGCCCCTATCCAGACGCACCTGCATGAAGGCTGGGCTGCCGGAATCGCCACGCTCCAGGGTCGCACCACCACCTCCCATGAGGCGCATAAGATTGGGCTGCAGCACGCCGAAGGAATTCAGCGGAAACACGCCATAGCTGGCAGCAACGATTTGTCGAATGTTTCTGCCGCCGCCCCAGCCAGATATGGTAAAGCGGCGGACGCCCAGATAATTGCGAAATTCCGTGCTGTTGATGTCCACATCCGGGTGACGGATGAACACCAGAGCGGGCTCCGCAAGATTGTAGGGCACAGGCTGGGTCAGACGGAGTGCGGCAATGTCGTCAAAACCGGGCATGGAATAAGCGTCAGCCATTGCCTGGCCGTGGAAATCCCGACTGTCGTTGCCGAAATTGATGGCCATGGTGTCTGTAAATGACTGCCACTGAGGGTCGTCGGTTCGCCATATGTCTGCCTCGCCGCCAACAGGGGCCAGACTTCCCATGCAATGCGCGGCCGTCAATATGACCGTCGGCGCGACCAGCACCCCCGAACATCCGTTGCCCAACCGCACGACCGCATCCTGGGGAGGGCTGGATATGTCATCGTTGGCATCCAGTATTAACGGTCTGGGAGTACATGATGACAAGAACGCAAGGCAACTGATTGCTAGTAGAAATGGAATACGAATCATGGGATACACCTCCTTACAGATAACGGGTCAAGCCGACACGCAGTGATTTCGGAAAACACTCAACATCACGGCTTTTGAGCAGTCTGTATGCAAATGTCATTCCAGCTTACCTCTTAACAAACGCAATCAAGATTAAAAGCATGCCATTCACGGCCCGGCAAAGTTATCGCGAATTACGGCTATGAACGACGGTCAGTATCGAATTTGAAGGCGCTTCTACCATGTGATGGCGCAGAATAAGGCACGCCAGATCGCTTTTCTTGACGATTGCGTCTGAAAGTCATGTATCAATAAGCTGAGTCGAGTCTGCCAGCGTTACGGACAGCTCAGGCCACCCATCATCCATAGCGTATAGCGTAGTCGCGGTAGGAATGCCGGTTACCCGGCACCCTCCGCACAGATCCGGACGTGCGCTACTAACGCATCCGGCTCCTGCTTCGAGTCAAATGCTCTGACGTCGGTCCGGGGAAAGTCTCCCTTCTCAATGCCTGGCGCAGCCTGTGCAATCCCGATTCTGCTTGACCTTCGTTCTGTGTCGAAGTCACAGCGGCCTGCTCAGCCTTCCTCTTAGCCAGAACCCTTCGCTCCACAGACTCCGCGATCTTCAAGGGATTCCTTGTCAATGTTGTTCGCCTGCATCTTCACTTCTATGGTTCTGTCCGACTCCCCGTTCACAAAGCTGAGCTTATTATTCAATATTTCCTCAGCCCGACCGTCGTGGAAATGGTGACGGCATAAAACGGGGCCTCCCGGCTTCCGTGTGGTAAACATCAATACATGCACCGGGTCTGTGACTCCGGAGAACCGACCAGCCACTCGCATAGCGCGGCTTGCCGAATTGCCTTCCCCTTCACCGAACAAGGTCGGCGTTCTCAACGATGATTGATGAAATACATCCCTGTATTTCACCCTTCGGGTCTGCCTTTGGCAGTTCAAATCGATCCTTTCGATTTAGTCGGAGCTCAATATCGAGCCTGTACCTTCCCCTGTCAACGCTTAGCCGATGTCCTCACGAACATCAGCCCATGACTCGGGGCTCTGGCGGGCTGCTAACCCTTTCCAGATAGCGGACTTACACCGCTTGATCTACCAACGGCTTTGGCCGGCGCTCTGCGTGTCCCGTCCGTTCGTGCGTCAGGGCCGTCGCACCTGCAACGAATTGTTAGCCTCAAACGCACTCATAGCGTAGCAGCTCAGAACCTACAAAATAATTACCGTAGTACTCGCCAGGACGATACTTTGGATTTGCATGAAAATCAATATACGGTGCAGCGCAATGCGGGCAACGAAACGGATTCAGATACTTGAATGACGTACCGTCTGGAGCCGGCGGAAGTGCGGCTTCTAGTGCAGCGAGTTCCGCAGGATTTGGCTCTGATAATGCGGCCGGGCACCCAGCTACGCGATCACTAACAGTTATGGTGTACTTTCCAGAGTGTGAGTAGAAATAGCCTGCATTACTAAAGCCCGCATGGTAGGAGCGAATTTGAAACGAACGCCTGCATTGGTCGCACTCGCAGGACAGCACGATATTGCCAGGAGTGACCGTGCCACTGAAGTGGAGGCCTCTAGCAAACAAACCTTTGCCATGCATCTCCTCATTCTTGACCTTCGCGCCAGAGATAAAGAATGGCTGAAAGCGGATACCCAGCGCCCGCCCCTTAGCAAAAGCTTCTGGGTCGAACGTCTCTGAGTCGGTTAATACGCAGTCAGCCTGACATGCAAGGTTGGAATGCACTCTGATGGATAGGTGGCACCAACCGGAAACGCCCCCAAGATCGTGTCGGTGGGACGCTCCTTGTGAATAACTGAATTCAAGGAAGCTTCCTGGGCTGATGCTAACTGTCGGAGTCTTTTCACAAGGAACGTCCGCCTGTGACATCGCGCAAATTTTCTTCCCGTTCACGGAAACAAGAAGCAGTGGCGGTTCCTTCTTCTTAAAAATTGAGAACATAGTTTACTTTACGGCGTTCAGGGCATATATGGACGCCTCCCCGTAGTCAAGCGGCATTTCAGGTCACCCATTACCAAGAGCAATCATCCTACAACATTTTTAGACATTTGCTATAGCTTTTTCGCCATCGGCTCGTACATGCTAGGATCTGGTTTCATCAGGTTTAGCCATGACTCTGCCTCGTTCTGCCCTGGTTTCCGTGCAATCCACGCCTTACTACCACTGTATCGGGCGCTGTGTGCGCCGGGCCTTTCTATGTGGTGAGGATGCCTACACCGGTTGCAGCTTTGAGCATCGGCGTGGCTGGATTGTTTAGCGTCTGGCGCTGTTGTCTTCGGTGTTTGCCATTGATGTGGCTGCCTATGCGGTGATGAGCAATCACTACCATGTGGTGCTGCGGATCAATGCCGATCTGGCTGCA
>Ga0180009_10003109_pt1 | contig 19116 bp, 27 predicted proteins | sample OS_PC_MetaG_FD_123537 | JGI IMG/M metagenome (GOLD analysis project Ga0180009, IMG submission 123537) | Groundwater microbial communities from the Aspo Hard Rock Laboratory (HRL) deep subsurface site, Sweden - OS_PC_MetaG | ecosystem: Environmental > Aquatic > Deep subsurface > Groundwater...
CTAAAAAGAAAAGAGAAAGGAGATTTGGACATCCTTATTAAACAATTAACCGCCACTGTTACACTTAATTTTCATTATTAATCCTCCTAAAGTGCCAGGATTTTAGGCGGGTCCTGGCACGTGTTTAAATTTAATTTTTAATAAATGTTAAAGAGAATACATATTACGAATAAAATACTAATCATGATTATATCCACAAAATTATCCGAATTTTTTAATCTTAATTAAAGGGAAGTTCATGAAAAACTCAAAAGAGTTCAACAAGACAATTGAAGGAATAGTTAAAAATTTATGAGCAAAAATTGGGGTAGGTGTATTTTGTCACTAAACTCCCCTCGTATAAAATATAGGGTCTTTTATTCAGAAAAATCAGGTTTTTCCTGAAGGAAAATGTGACTAGATTGTAGTAGGATATAAATAGATTAAAATATGAATAAGTAAATATATAGACAAAGTACAGTCTTTCCCTTTGAGAGCAAAGGGAAGGTAATCCAAAAAAGAAAGGAGGTGAAAAAAAATGGCAGTAGAAAAGGCAATAGCCTCTAGTAGTTTGGTAGAAGTGGTTGACAGAATTCTGGATAAAGGGATCGTTATTGATGCCTGGGTGAGAATATCACTCGTAGGTATTGAGTTATTAGCGATTGAAGCCAGAATAGTAGTTGCATCTATTGAGACTTTCTTGAAGTATGCTGAGGCAGTAGGTTTACTACCGGAAGCAGCTGCATAAGAAGGTTCTTAGGATGCCAAGCTAAGAAATTTTTAAGGTATCCTTAAGGCTTGGAGGCGTGTACTTATATATTAAGAATAATAAAGTAAATACCCCTCTAATTTAAACGTTACTTAAGCATATCTTGGAACTCTCAAGCAGTGAAGTGGGTGGGGAGGATAAATGATGGTGAATACAAACATAAAAACAGTAGTTGATAATATCCTTAATTCTTATGAGACAAGGGTGAAAGTGGTTTGTAAAGTAATGAAGGAAACCACCCTACTCTTAAAGTGTATGAGCAGGGAACAGGCAGAAATGGCCTTACAATTACGCGATACCCTGGCTAAGAAAGAATCTTTAAGGAAAAGAGACTTCGACTACCTTTTAGGAGATATAGTGCTCAGGAATTTGGATGAAGAAAAGAAGGTAAACAAAATCTTGGAAAATTTCCAAAAAGATGAAGAGGGTATGGTTGCTCGGTTTCGAAATATTCTCACAGGCACTGAAAAGATTAAGTTGAGTGAATTCAGAACGTTGAGCAAAGAGATTTTGGAACGTCTGGATAGAAGAGAAAAAGAAGTTAGTGAGGTATTAAGGAATTTCAACATAGAGCAGGAAGTATTTCTCGCAGGTTTAAGGAAGCTCGTTAAGAAAGGCGACCAAATAAGGACTAAAGACTTCAAGGCCATGACAGAAAGCTTAAGGCTCAAGCAGTTTGGGGAGGAAAGCGAAATTGGTATGGTACTAAGTGAATTTGGGAAAGTTCAGGAAGAAGTAAAGTTACGTTGGGAAAAGGTATTAAAAAGTTACGTTTAATATGATATGAGAGGAGGAATAAGGGAATGGATGATTATAAGAGTTTGGCTGAAGATATTGTCAGCATGCACCACGATAGAAAGGATTTTGTTAACAATCTAATGGCTGAATGTAAAAAGGAAAATGTAGAGAGAACAGCTGAGGTTAAAGAGTTGATTAAAAATCTTTCCAGTGAGAATCAACAAGTGGTAGCAGAGACTCAGAAACTCCTGGGTGAAATTGCTAATGAGAATGCCCAGTTAATAGCTGAGTGCAAGAATGAAGATGGGGAGAGAGCAGTCGAAGTGAGCAAACTAATTAGTGATTTTGCAAAGGAGAATGAAGAACTGAAGCAAGAGACTCAAAAACTATTAGGTGAAATTGCTAATGAGAATACCCAATTGATATCTGAGAGTCAAAAGGAAGATAGAGAGAGAGCAGTCGAAGTGAGCAAACTAATTAGTGATTTTGCAAATGAGAACGAAGAACTGAAGGCAGAGACTCAGAAACTCTTGAGTGATATTGCCAATGAGAATGCCCAGTTATTAGCTGAGTGCAAGAATGAAGATGAGGAAAGAGCAGCTGAAGTGAGCAAACTAATTAGTGATTTTGCAAATGAGAACGAAGAACTGAAGAAAGAGACCAGACAGTTAGTGTCAGATATTGCAGAGGAAAATAAACAGCTTATAGAAGGGTTTGCGAAAGAGTCACAGGAGAGAGCTGCTGCTTGGAAGGAATTTTTAGGGATTGTACAATCAGGAAAAGGAATAAAGGAAGCGAAGAAAGTAGAAATCCCTGAGAAGCCCTACAAGGAAGAAGAAGTTAAGGTAGAAGAAGAAGTTAAGGTAGAAGAAAAGGAAGTACCACTGGAAGATAGGGTATTGGAATTTATCGAGAGACATCCGGGAGGGTTAAGGGTTGGCGATATGGAAGAACCTCTCGGGGTCCCGAGAATGAGATTGGGACGAATAGCCAAGAGATTGTTAAATGAAGGCAAAGTAAGGAAAGAGGAAGATCTGTATTTCCCATTATAAAGAAAGATGTAAAAAATATTCAATACTATTAAAGAGAGGGGGATAAAATGGCTAAAAACACAAAGACAGTAAGGGCTACTGAAATAAAGTGTGCTTTCTGTAATGGGACTGGGATAGATCCCTTTGGTATTCCTTCTTACCGATCTAAATGCCAGGTGTGTGGTGGGAAAGGCAAGGCCAGTATAGAAAAGCCGACTATAAAGTGTGCCTTCTGTAACGGCACTGGCGTTTATCCTGATAAAAGACTTACCTGTACCGTATGTATGGGGAAAGGTGTAGTAAAAGCTGTGAAGAATCCCAAGATCTGCCCTGATTGTAAAGGGACCGGGAAAAGCAAGTCCACACCAGGTCTTACATGTGTGATGTGTAAGGGTAAAGGGGTAATTAAAGGATAGATATTTAGGATCCGGAAGAAAAGAAAAACAACTACCTGTGACCTTGCTTATCCTATCATTATATGGAAGAGGTTTCCTTAACTGACTGATAGGCAAGGAGAGTTATTTTCTTGTGCTTTATCTTTTGAATGGAGAAGAAAAAATAAAATAAGTGTATGTGTATATGAAGCATACTACTAAAAAAAGAAAGGAGAGTTTTTTATGCCATCACCAACATTAGTAGATGAGATGACCACTGTATTGGAACCCAGGCCGCTGCCTAATTTTGTGGAAACACCACAAGTAATAAACATCACTGAGAGGGCATTAGCCTATATCGCAGGAGGTTTTCCGGTCCACTTTAGAGGAATCTCCGGTTCCGGAAAGACTACATTGGCTATGCATGTGGCTTCAAAAATAAGCCGACCGGTAATCATGATTCATGGAGATGAGGAATTCTCTACTGCGGACTTAGTAGGTGGAGAACACGGATATCGGAAAAAAAAGGAAATAGATAACTTTATCCACTCAGTATTAAAAATCAAAGAAGAGGTTCAGAAAACTTGGATAGATAACCGCCTGACCGTAGCCTGCAAGTATGGATTTACCTTAATTTATGATGAGTTCACCAGATCCAGACCTGAGGCAAACAATACTCTTTTATCAGTTTTGCAAGAGAAGATGTTAGACCTGCCTGCTGCAAGGCAGGGAGGAGAAAGCTATCTTAGGGTAGATCCTAATTTTACAGCTATATTTACTTCCAACCCCGAAGAATATGCCGGTGTTTATAGGAGCCAGGATGCCCTTAGAGACAGGATGGTGACCATTGATTTAGATTATTATGACAGAGAAACAGAGATTGCCATAACTTGCGCTAAGACAGGACTTTCACAGGATCAAGTGGAAAAGATAGTAGATCTGGTCAGGATGTTAAGGGAATCTGGCAAATGTGAATATGAACCAACAGTCCGTGGGAGCATAATGATAGGTAAAACCTTGAGGGTGAGAGGTGCTTCAGCAAGGGAAGGCGACCCTGTATTTAAGGAAACAGCTATAGATATACTTACGTCAGAGACTTCAAGAACTGGTTCCAGGAAGGAGAAAAATAAAGTAGTGGAAATAATTAATGAGATAATAGATAAGGGGATAAGTTCACTAAGACCTTAATTACCGTGAATTCACGGTAATTAGGAACAAAGTTGTAGACTTTGTGTTTAAGGAGGTATGAGATGGTATTAATGAGAGGATTTACCAGAGTAGATAAGGAAGGCAAAATCCCTATCCCTAAAAATATGGCCAGGGAGACTAACCTTAAGCCCGGGCAATTAGTAGAGATCAAGACACAGGGAGCAACCCCATTTCAGTATTTAATAATTAAACCGCGGAAAGCAGCTCGGTGAGTGGTTAATTAATTAACCACTCACCAATTAATCAAGCTGAGGAGCGATAAGGAGGAATAATAATGGCTCCAAGAAAAGGTTTTAAAGAAAAAGCCCATGAGCTTTTTCCCTGGGAGGATGAGGAGAAGAAAAGAAAAGCTGAGCGGATGGATAGTATTCCGCCAGGTACAAGTTTAAAGGCTAAAGTTCGCTCTAAGCCAGCAATAGCAGGTCAGGAGTATTTAGACCTCTATTTGATGGTGAAAGAAAAAGAGAGATTAGAGAAGTTTGGAAAGGTTATGGGAAAAATCCAGTTGGGGATATCTGAAAGCTGGAAGGATGTAAGGAAAGCTGTAATTAAAGGAGAGAAAAATCTACCCTCAGTAGAAGAAGTGCAAGGCATCAAAGGAGAAGCTAAAAAAGCTTCTGAGGAAGAAGAACCCAAAAAGAAAATGCCCAAGAAGATGAAAAAGGTAGATTGGAATTTTTGATATTTCTAATAAGGGGAAAGTAAAATGGATTGGGAATTAGAATCTAAGAATAATTCGTTGGTGAATGAAGAACACAAGGGATGGGCATGGGAACATGTAGCTACTTCTTCAGGAGGTCGTACATATGGCCGGGCGGGGAAAATAGGTGAACTTCTAAGACAGGAGATATATGATTGTGCTTTCTGTAGAGGCACGGGTGAGCGGCCTGCTGGCTCAAAATGTCCTGTATGTAAAGGAAGAGGGACGATACAAGTGCATCCACCCGCAGTGGTATGTTCTTTTTGCAAAGGAACAGGAGAAGAGATTCGAGGATCAGCCCTTTCCTGCTCTGTATGTAAAGGGAAAGGTGTGGTATCAGTTCAGGAACCTATTAAAATTTGTCCCACCTGTCGAGGAAGGGGAAGACCGATAGGAAGTAGCTTATATTGTATGACCTGTAAAGGTAAAGGTGTGGTTACAGTAAAGGTGGCTAAAGAAGGAGAGGCTGCGACAATAAGACGTCCCAGTGGAAGTGAATGGGAGGCCTTCCAGATAATACACGAGCTTGGCCAGGCAGGTAGACATGGAATAGGAGGTAAGATGCATGTAGGGGCTGCGTACGCTGATTATGTCTGTAAATCTTTACTTAACAAGGGATTGATAGAAAGAAAAAGTAGAGATGTATACGTTATTAGTGAGGCAGCAAAAAAGGCATTTGCAGAGAGATTGGAAGAAGGGAAGAAAAAAGCAGAAGAGAAGAAAGAAAAGAATGAAGAGAAAGTAAATCCTATAGATACAAAAAAACTACAGGAATTTAAGATATTATAGGAGAGGTTAGTTATGAGTGATATAGATATAAGAAGACAGGCTTTAAGAGAGATAGCTAAAGAGAAAGCCAGGATACGGGGTGAAGTTTTATCAGAGCCTTCCCTTGAGGAAGATAAAGAAAAACCAGAGCAAGAAACGAAAGAACTTCAAGAAGAGAGTATGCCTTTTAAACAAGCCCGCCCTGAGAAGATTGTTTTAGAAAAAAGAAGGGAGGACGATTCTTCATTTAGTTGGACTCAGTTTAATCCCTGGAGAAGAGAAAGCGCAAAAGAGAAACCAAAAATGCTTAATACAGCTACTATCTGGTGTATGGCAAAGAAGATGATAGCCCAGGAATGGAGAGAGGCAAAGGGAGTAAAAAAAAGAAACCCTCGCGTAGATCGTCTGGAACAAGAGGCAGCAATGTGGGGGGAAAAGCAAGAAGAAGAAAGGAGAAGACAGGAAGAAGCCAGGGCAAGGTTTGAGAAACAGAGGGTGAAAGTGGATGAGGTGCTTAAGATAATAGGGCAGAAAATCTTAGAGGGAAAAGGCAACCTGACTGCAAAAGGGGCTACAAACCTGATCAAAGATACTATGGGGAATATTGCAAAGGTACATAAACTGGAGTGGAGAGAGAATGGATGTGATATCTGGATAGAGCCATGGGAAGATAGGTGGTCTCACCAGAATAGAGAATTACCTACTATATATAAGATAGGAATAAATGATAAATTAGAGATGGTCTCTTATGATTTAATAGAGGATGAAGATGCAAGACTTAAGGTAAAGGAAGAGATGTTAGCGAGAGAGCTTAAGGAGTCTCCCGATGACGAGCCTTTAGGAGTTTGTGAAGAAGATATAAAGAATGCCCTTGAGAAAAGGATTGCCAGGGCAGGGCGATTAATAGAATTAGAAAAATTAAAGGAAAATATCTGGATAGCAACTGTTGAACCCTGGGACCAGATGAAGATACGAAATATTGAAAGAATGGGTCAAGGTCCTATTGAAACTGAAACTATAGTGACTAAAGTAGTAGATGGTAAAATTATCACAGCTCCTATTAAAGGAAAGAAATCTTGGGAGAAATAGAGTAGAAAATAAATCTAAATTGGGCGTTGCCCAACAAAAAGGAGGAAAAGATGTCAGTTGATACCATAACAGAAGTTCAGCCTATAAGGATAGCTAAGGAACAGCCAAATTTTGTCGTAACCCCTTATGTCGAAGATATAATAAATAGAGCTTTACTATATCTTCGAGCAGGTTTCCCCATTAATTTATCATCTCCTGCAGGTATGGGTAAGACAGCCATAGCCATATATGTAGCAGCCCAGATTGAACAACCGGTAATACTTATCCATGGAGATGATCAGTTTGTTACCTCAGATTTGGTTGGGGGAGAGCATGGTTATCGTAAAAGAAAGACTGTAGACAATTTTATTCATTCGGTGTTAAAGACTGATGAGAAAGTATCGGGGATGTGGATAGATAACCGCCTGACCGTGTGCTGTAAGCATGGATTTACACTTGTATATGATGAGTTTACCCGCTCAAGGCCTGAAGCAAACAATGTGTTACTTTCAGTTTTAGAGGAGAGGATTTTAGATTTACCAACAGCGAGAGGAGAAGATGCCTACCTTAAAGTCCATCCGAATTTTAGGGCTATATTTACCTCAAATCCGGGGGAATATGCCGGGGTTTATAAGGCTCAGGATGCACTACTGGATAGGATGATAAATATAAGTTTAACCCATTATGACCGTGATACCGAGATTTCCATAACCAGTGCTAAATCAGGGGTATCTGAATCCGACGCTGAACGCACCGTTGATATGGTAAGAGCCTTAAGGGAAGAGAAGTTAGATGGAAGTGGCCCAACTATCCGCGCCTCTATAATGCTTGCTAAGGTTTTAAGGTTATGCCAGATAAATAAATCTACAAATATATTTGTACAGGCCTGTGTGGATGTTTTAAATACGGAAACACGCAGAAAGATAGAGGGTGAGAAGAGCGGAAAAGATTTGAAAAAGATAGTATCAAGATTAGTAAACAAATATTTTAACATGGGTGTTATTGATGAAGAGGTTTTTGCCTAACCTTGCTCTTTCTTGTAAAAGGAAGGTAATATTCGAGGGGCTGTAAGAGAATATGAGACTGTTCTGGATTTAGCACCTGATTTTAAAGAGGCCGAATATAATTTAAAAATGCTTTATAAAAAAGGGAGGGATAAAAAGATGACGAGTCGAGAAAAGGAGATTGTTAGTGTAATAAAAAACTTGGGCGGTATAGCTCATCCTACTAAGATAGGAATGGCAATGGGTATAACCGGTGATTATGCAGAGCAGATATGTCGAGATTTGGTTTGGGCTGGCTACTTAATTAAAAAAGGCTTAAAGTACGCGATTTTTGAAAAAGCTGTAATTAAACCAAGCCAGACGAGATAATTTGGTTATTTGGCTAGTTAGTTAAAAGAAAGGGGGGAAATATGTCTTCTCCTAATGAAATTAGAGTTTTAAGGATAGTTAGAGAATTAGGAAATGCTACAAAAAAGGCTATGGCAGAGGTAGCGGAGATCTCTGAGGATTACGCTGGCTATCTTCTCAAAGTACTGGCTGACCGCGGTTTTTTAGAGAAGGGAAAGAGAAGTTTCTATCTAACCGAGAAAGGGAAAGATGAGCTTTTGTTTACCCTCTATCATATTCAGGGCAGTCTTCAGGCAAAGATATATAGAGCGGCCAGGCAGGAAAAGCGAATAGAGAAAAGAATAGAAGAGCTTAAGAGTAGCAAGGTTAAGGCATAATTTTGTAACTGGTAAGTGGTAATTTATTTAACCTAACCAATTAACAATTCTAATAAGTAAATCAAGGAGGGTTGATATGATTGGATATGAAGAGCAGGTACTTAAGATTGTAAGAGAATTAAAAATGGCTGATGAAGAGGCATTGAGTCGAAAGATGGCTGTTTCATCTAAGTATGTATCAGAAATATGCGAAGGCTTGGTCAAAGATGGCTATCTTTTGAAAACTCCAAAAGGATATAGGCTTACACCTGAAGGGGAAAAGTCAATCAGTAACGTTAAGATAAGAGGACCTATTTCAGTTTTAAAAGGTGGAGTATAATTTTCGATTAGCCAGTCAGTTAGTTTTGCTGGCTAAATTTAAATAAACAGATCGGAAAATCAGCATTGGTTACAGGTGGAGTGGAAAATTAAAAATGAGAGAGGAGGTGAATAAAGATGGCGAATAAGACAGGTTACATGGATAAGGAGAGAGCTGAGTCAGAAAAGAGGCAAAAGGAATATTTAGCATGGCTCAAGTCTGCCCAGGCTGAATCCAGGGCGATCCATAATAAATTCCAATCTTCTATGGATAAATTAGCTACAGAGACAAGAGAAAAGCACAAAAAATTCATAGCCAGCAACCGTGAATATACCAAGACCTTGGGCAAATTTGATGACAACCGTGAAGCTACCAAAAAGATTAAATATTAATTAAGTTATCTTTCTGATTTGTCTTTCGACATGCTCTTTCGTATTTACCCTATTATAAAGTTGCGAAGTAAGGAATGAGGGGTAGTCCGAAAGAGAACTTGGTGTTAGGCGGAGATCCTAAATCCCCAAGAGGAAGACAAAAGGTAGGTATATTAGACTGAGTAAAAAATTTAATATGAAGAAAGAAGTATGTTACGATTATAAAAAACATATGTTTAAAAATAGGACAGAATCTGCTAAGAAGTATAAAGAATACTTAGTATGGCTAAAGGCATCCCGGATTAAGACAGCGAAGATTCAAAAAGAATATGAGTGTGTAGTGAAGACACTTGTAGATGAAATAATCAAACATCATAAAGAGTATCTGGCAAAATATACTGAAGAGAAGAAGAAAATCGGGAAAAGGTAATTTTTGATAAGAAAGATAAGAAAAAATAGAATTTATTAATGAAAGGAATCTGGAACTCTATGGCAGAAAAAATAACTTTAAAAGTAGCCGAAGCCAGAAGCCGTGATGTGGGAAGAGGTATAGGTAGGCTGGATCCAAAAGATATGGAAGAGATAGGAGCCTCTGTAGGAGATGTGATTGAGCTTGAGGGTAAGAAAAAGACTGTGGCCAAAGTTATGCCTGCATATATAGAGGACCGTGGTAAGAAGATTATCCAGATAGATGGTATCATTCGAGAAAATGGCCAGATAGGCATTGATGAAAAGGTCAAGGTTCAAAAAGTGGATGCGAGAGGTGCCACTAAGATAACTTTAGCTCCCTTAACTATCAGTTCACTGCGTGGTGATAGCGATACCAGATATATAGGGAGGTTGTTAGAGGGTCTCCCCTTAGTTACTGGTGATCGGGTCAGAGCGAACCTGTTCGGAACCCGCTCATGCGATTTTAAGGTATTAGATTCACACCCTGATGGTGCGGTCTTAATTCAGTCAACCACCCTCATAAAGATAAAGAAAGAGGAAGTAGCTGAAAGGCATAGAGGCCTGAAGGTTTCCTATGAAGATATCGGAGGATTAAGTAAGCAAATACAGCGGGTTAGGGAATTAATAGAGCTGCCTTTAAAATATCCGCAGGTCTTTGAGAGGCTGGGCATCGAGGCACCGAAGGGAATTTTTCTTCATGGTCCCCCGGGCTGTGGAAAGACGTTAATAGCGCGATGTGTAGCCAATGAGACTGATGCCTACTTTAACAGTATAAGCGGGCCGGAGATTATGGGGAAATTCTATGGAGAGAGCGAAGCCCGCCTGCGCTCGATATTTGAAGATGCTCAAGCAAATGCTCCTGCTATAATATTTCTGGATGAGATTGAATCAATTGCACCAAAAAGGGAAGAAATGGGAGCAGAGAAGCAGGTTGAACGAAGGGTTGTAGCCCAGCTATTAGCTCTGATGGATGGATTACAGGCTCGGGGCCAGGTTGTGGTAATTGGAGCAACTAATCTTCCTAATATCGTGGATCCTGCCTTAAGACGTCCCGGCCGCTTTGATAGAGAGTTGGAAATACCGATCCCGGATAAGAATGGCAGGTTAGAAATATTACAAATTCATACCCGAGGCATGCCTTTAGAAGAAGATGTTGACTTAGAAAAATTGGCTTCTATTACTCATGGTTTTGTGGGGGCAGATTTAGAATCATTAGCAAGAGAAGCGGCAATGGCATGTTTGAGAAAGATTTTACCGAGGGTAGATTTTGAATTGGCAAATATCCCTTATGAATTGCTTTTAGAGTTAAAAGTTACCATGAATGACTTTATGGAAGCGCTAAAAGAAATAGAGCCTTCAGCTATACGAGAAGTCTTTGTTGAGGTTCCTGATGTTAAATGGGAAGATGTTGGAGGCTTAGAAGATGTAAAGAAACGTTTGATGGAAGCCATAGAATGGCCGCTTAAGTATCCGGATTTGTTTAGTAAGGCCAATACAAATCCACCAAAAGGTATACTTCTTTACGGCCCCCCCGGCACAGGAAAAACTTTGGTAGCCAAAGCGGTGGCCAATGAGAGTGAAGTAAATTTTATTTCTATTAAGGGACCGCAGTTGATCAGTAAGTTTATCGGTGAATCTGAAAAAGGTATCCGAGAAATATTCCGAAAGGCAAAACAAGCCTCTCCATGTATTTTATTTTTTGACGAGCTGGATGCCATAGTTCCAATTCGAGGCGGTGGAGATGTCACTCATGTTACTGAGCGAGTTATAAGTCAGTTCTTGACTGAGATGGACGGAATGGAAGAACTTAAAGGCGTGGTAATCCTTGGCGCTACTAATAGATTAGATATTATTGACCCGGCAGTACTTCGGCCAGGAAGATTCGATTTACTTTTAGAGATGCCTATTCCTGATGAGAATACCAGATTGGAGATTTTTAAGATACATACTAAGGGGAAGCCCTTAGATAAGAGTGTCGACCTCAAAGAATTGACAAAGGAAGCTGACAAATTTACAGGTGCGGACATAGCGGCTATTGCGAGGGGAGCCTCTATTTCAGCTATAAGGGATTTTGTAGAGAGCCAAAGGGGTGAAATTACTAAGGAAAAACTGAAAGAGTTTACTATTGAGAAAAAGCATTTTGATAAAGCAATAAAGGCAATCAAAAGATGAAGAGCAAAAGGAGCAGCACTTAAAATGGATGAAAGAATTTATATTTATGGGGCAATAACCTGCCCTGTTAAAGGAACTAATCAGGAAGGAAACTCTGGCCATACTAAAAAATTTGGTATAGGCAAGGAAATTTATTCAGTTCCCTATCAGGATATTGCCTGTGTGGTTAAAAATATTAGTGTAGATTCATTTAATTCTATGCCAAAGGAGGTTCTTGGCCATCATTTGGTTGAACACCAGACAGCGATTGAGAAGATAATGAGAGATTATACTATCATACCTTTTAAATTTGGGACTATAGTCGAAGGCGAAAGTGAAGTCGAAAAGGTCTTGCAGAGTGGATATACAGAATTTAAAGAGAAACTTCAAATAATGGATAAAAAAATAGAACTTGACGTAGTAGCATTATGGAATGATTTGAATACTGTTATAAAAAAAATAGGAGAGGAAGATGACCAGATAAAGACATTAAAAGATGAGATAACAAAAAGGCCACCTGAAGAGACCTTCCAGGATAGGATAAAAATAGGCTCTATGGTTAAAGATGCCTTAGATGAGAAAAGAGGTAGTCTTCAATCTGAAATGTTAGATTTCTTAAAAGAGAAAGTAGTTGATTTTCAAAAACACCAACTTATGGATGATAAGATGATTTTAAATTGTGCTTTTTTGTTAGATAAGGATAAAGAAAAAGAATTTGACCAAGCTCTAAATGAATTGAATGCAAGATTCAATGAAGAAATAAATTTCAAGTGCGTTGGGCCTTTACCGCCTTATAGTTTCAGTACGATTGAGTTAAAGAAGGTAGGGTGTGCCGAGATAAATGAAGCCCGAAAGCTTTTTGGGTTAAATGAAGAGGTAACAATAGATGAGATTAAAGAATCTTACCGACAATTGACTCTAAAATTTCACCCTGACAATAATCCCGATGACCAAAATCTTAAGAAGCAGTTTGAAGAGATAACCAGGGCTTATAAATTATTAAGTAATTACTGCCAGGACGAGAAGTGTTCTTTTAAGGAAGCGGAAGGGAAAGATTTTATCTTGATTGATATCCTAAAAATTTAGAGAAAAGGTTCTTTGGGTACTGCACGCGCTGATGAGGAGAAGGAGGAGAAGTAATGAAAACTGCTGTTAAAGAAGATGATCTTAAAACAGAAGAAGGAACAAAAGAAGGTAAGTATATTTACTGCATTATCGGCACTGGCCAGGGAAGAGAATATAGTCCTATGGGGATTGGTGAACGGGGAGATGTGGTTGAGACATTTTACCATAACGGTATAGCTGTTATCATAAGCAATTCTCAGGTAAAGAAATATTCTATAAATAGGAAGAACACGATCTGTCATCAAAAGATTATGGAAGAGGTAATGAAATACCATGCAGTTCTTCCCGTAAGGTTTAGTACTATTGCTGAGGATAAGGAGCCAAAGGATGGCTCGCCAATGATACCAGCGTTGGACAGGATTAGAGAAAAGGTTCTGATAGAACGCCGTCAGGAATTCATAGATCTCTTGGAGTATATAGACACCAAGGTGGAATTGGGTATAAAGGCCTTATGGATTGATATGAAAAGAGTCTTCAATGAGATTGTAGAAGAAAATCCTCCGATTAAGAAACTGAAGGAGAAAATAGAGAAAATTAATATTAAAGATCCCAGGCAGAGAACCCATAGAGAGAGGGTAAAATTAGGAGAGATGGTCAGAGAGGCTCTAAAAACTAAAAGAGAAAGACTTAAAGATATAATCATGGGCGTATTGAAGAAAGCCTCTTGTGATACTCGAGTTAACAAGAACTTCGGTGATAATATGATTGTAAATGGGGCATTTTTGGTGGAGAAGTCTAAGGTGAAAGAATTTGATAAATACCTGGATGGATTGGACAGAAATTATAAAGGAAGCATAAGATTTAAATATGTAGAACCTATGCCACCCTGCAATTTTGTGGAGATAGTAATACAATGGGATTAAAAAAGAGCGAAGTAAAGGAAAAAAAGGAAAAAGGAGAAAAGAGATATGAAAAGAAAGAAGACTATGAATTAGAGCTGGGGCTGATTGATATTCTCTTTCCTTGGTTTATACCTGTCAAAGGGATGGTCTGGATTGCCTCAAAGCTAAAAAAGAGTGCTGAGGAAGAGGCAACTGATGAAGGTGCAATCCAGGAGCAACTTTTGAACCTCCAGATGCGTTTTGAGATGGATGAGATTTCTGAGGAGGAATATGATAGAGGTGAGACAAAACTGATGGAGAAGCTTGAAGCCGTCAGGAGATATAAAGAGGAAGAGATGTGATAACAAATTTATTTTAGAAAGGAGATGAGAAAATGCCAGGACAAGGTGAAGTAAGAGGGGTATTTAGATGTCCCAGGTGTGGAGCCCCAACTTGGGGAGAGTTAAATTTTTGTCAACAATGTGGACAGGATTTAGATTTTCAATGCCCACAGTGTGGAGCTACGTGGCGTTATATGTATGAGTACCCATATTGCCCTAACTGTGGAGCAAAGACAGGGCAGAAAATTGGAAAAGGTGGATTTCAATAAAAAATAATTTCACAGATCAGAGGAAAAATTCTGTTATCTGTGATGAAGGAAAAAAAGGAGGAATTAAAAAATGGCAAAAGACATGCATCAAATAATCGAGATAGGCAGGGAGGAACTCAGTAGAGTTACCGGCCTGGAGATTTCTACGACCCTGGCAACAGTTAAAGATGAAAGGGGCTGGCGTATAACTATTGAGATGATAGAGAAACACTCTATCCCTGACCAGATGGATATCCTGGCAACGTATGATGTGATATTGGATGACGATGGTAAACTCGTTGAGTTCTACCGCAGGGGGTTGCGCAAGCGTGTAGATACCGAAACTGAAGAGGTGGAATAAACGCACCTTTGTTGTCATTGAGAGTCCGCCTTGGCGGACGTGGCAATCTCATATGAAGAAAGGGATTGCTTCACTTCGTTCGCAATGACGTGGTTCAGTGAATAAAACTATCGTGAAGCGTACAGCGTATATAATTAGTTAGCTGGTTACCTGGTTAAGAAAATAAGAGAGAGAAAAAAACGTAGGGGCAGACCTTGTGTCTGCCCGTAATGAGTAATCTTTTGTAGGGGCACGATGCATCGTGCCCTCTGGTAACTGTTACGTGAGTATCTACTAAGCAGGGCTTACGAAAAAAAGAAATTCCTATACAATTAAATTATTATAAAAATGGTACTAGAGATGCAAAGGGAGTTCTATGTAATGAGCAACAATTTATCTCCATTTTTGGAAAATAAAAATCTGAAGTTGATATTTTTTGGTGGAAAAGGTGGCACCGGAAAGACTACCTCAGCCTGTGCAGCAGCATTACATTTAGCCCGACTTAATAGAGAAAAGAAGATACTTCTTGTATCCACCGACCCCGCCCACTCAGTAGGTGATAGTTTCGACATCATTATGAGTGATAGGATAATACCTATAAAGGAAACGGGTAATCTCTGGGTCTGGGAAATGAACGCCCCAAAATTAGGCGAAGAGTTCAAAAGGGAACACGAGGTAGTTACCAAGAAGATATTTGATAAAGGTACCATTTTTGATGCGGAAGATATAGATGAGTTCTACAAGAATACCGTCCCGGGCATGGATGAAATTATGGCGGTAATGGAACTTGGAAGAATCTTAAAGAAAGGCGAGTATGATTTAATCATCTTAGATACAGCACCAACCGGCCATACCTTGAGACTCTTAGCCTTGCCTAAGAAGATGGAACAGTGGACTAATGTTTTGAATCTGATGTATTCTAAACACAGATTTATATCGAGGGCTTTTACAGGAAGGTACAAAAAAGATGATGCCGATGAATTTATAGAGATGCAAAGACAGGATCTAACCAGGGTAAAGAATCTTTTCGCCAGTGCCCAGGCTACTGAATTTGTCCCGGTTACTATTGCTGAACCTCTCTCGATAGATGAGACAGAAAGGCTGGTGAGAGGCTTAAGGAAGTATGGAATTACCGCCAAAAGTATCATTGTCAATCGGATTGCCAGTGGAAGTGAGTGTAAATTTTGTAGCTCTCGAAGAAAGGATCAAGAAGATAAACTAAGAGAAATCGAAGAGAAATTTGCTGAACATATCCTCATCAAGATGCCGCTTTTCCCCTATGAGATTCGGGGGCTGGAACGTTTAAATGAATATGCCCTAATTTTGTTTGGCAAGGTTGAGGCTTATAATAAGCCCTTTGGAGGTCTTTTTTCATCCCCAAAGCTATCTTTTAAGGTTCAAACTCAAGCCTTAGACCTTATAAAAAAAGATTTAAAGTTTATTCTATTTGGTGGAAAGGGCGGGGTAGGTAAGACCTCTATAGCCTGTGCCACTGCCTTGCGTCTGGCTCAAGAGTACCCGGATAAGAAGATCCTGGTCTTTTCTACCGATCCTGCCCATTCAGTTGGCGACAGTTTTGATTACCCGATAGGAAACAAGATAACGCTTGTAAAGGACATAAGTAATCTTTGGGCTTACGAAATAGATGCAGAAAGGTTACTTGAGGAGTGGGAAGAAGAAAACGTAGACAGAATACAGGAAGTATTTCAGAGATTTCTGGGAAAAGGGATGGATATAGTTTTTGACCGGGAAATAATAGAGGAAATGATTAAGTCTACCCCTGCCGGATTAGATGAAATTTTTGCTTTAAATGAGATCGCAGGGCTTATTAAAGAAGAAAGATTCGATATATATATCTTAGACACAGCACCCAGCGGACACCTGGTTAATTTCTTAAAGATGCCTCAGATAATGAGGGAATGGTTAAAAACTTTCTTCAGGTTGATCTTGAAATATAGAGGAATTGTGCGTATGAACGAGATAGCGGAGGATATGATAGAGACTTCTAAAAAAGTAAGAGCTGTGCAAAAAATGCTTGCTGATACTGAAAATACCGAATTTATAGGGATTACCATTCCGGAAGAGATGGGAGTTCGAGAGCTGGAAAGACTCCTGGCGAACATTAGAAGACTTAATGTCCCCTGTTATAATATTGTTATCAACCAAGTCATACCCCCTACTAATTGTAATTTCTGCTCCAGAAAAAGTCAGGAGCAGCAGAGATATGTCCAACAAGTTAGGAAAGAGAAAAGTTCGGAATATCAAGTGACTGAGTTGTCGTTATTACCCCATAAGGTTAAGGGAATAGAGGACTTAACAGAACTTTCTAATGCGATGTATGGAAAGAAGAAGCCAAAACTCCAGGATGACAAAGTCAATGTTATATAGTTTGATAAGCAGGGAGCAGAATTTTATGATATATGAAAGGAGGAAATATGGAAACTTTTTCTACCAGTTTGAAAATCATTCCTAAAGCTTTAGCTATAAAAAAATTTTCTGAGGCAATGAAGGCTGCGGCACAGAGGCGGTCTCAGATAGTAAAGGTTCTCCCAAAAGGAGTATTGCCTTTGGTTACCAGCCAGTTACCCCAGGTATCAGCTGTGCCCGAGAAAGGCTTGGTTAGTGGCAAACCCCTTATTACTATCCCGAGATATTGGGGATACCTGCCCAGTAGGAAATGGCCCAGGACGGGTCTGCCGGTCCGGCATATCCGGGCTGTACGTCCAGTAGAGATGAGTTTAGGTAGTTTTTTAGCCCATACATTTTGCTTTTGGGCACAACCAGCATTAGCGATAGCTGCAATAGCAGATGATATAAGGGAACAATCTAAAAAGGAAAGGGCCGAAGAAGGTCGAGTTAATGCAGAACTTCTCGAGCTCAAGATGCGATATGAGATGGATGAAGTTAGTGAACAGGATTATAAGATAAAAGAAGCCAGGTTTAAAAAGAAATTGAAGGATATCCGGGAGGGTGGCAAATCAAGTGGTGTCATAGAAACTCCTGGAAAAAAGAAGAAGGGGAAGTCTAAAAAGAAGGGGTAAAATAATGGAAGCTGTTCAGGAAAAAACAAGTGGTGGTGGCTTAGTAGATGTAATTGATAGGATTTTGGATAAGGGCTTGGTAATCAATGCCGATATAACTATATCCATTGCTGGTGTTGAACTTCTCGGCATAAAAATAAGAGCAGCATTAGCTTCCTTTGAGACCGCTGCAAAATACGGATTAGAGTTTCCATCCGGTACTAATACGGAAACCGCAGCCTGGAAAGAGGCTATAGTAGCCAAGGAGGATTGTCCACAATGTAGTAAGCGAGTACCAGTAGAAGAACTTATAAGCACTGGCTGTCCCTGGTGTGGTTGGATCAGCGATAAAGCTAAGCAGATAAAGGCAGAATAAAGATTTAGATTTACGAGGAGGGAAATAGGATGAAAGGTATTGAGAAACAGGTTTTAAACATAATTAAGAAGATGGAAGAAGTCGAGATTGAATCAATAACCTTTAAATTGGGAATTCCAGCAAAGTATGCAGCTGAAATTTGTTCCATTTTAGTTAAAGATGGATATCTTGAAGAAAAACCAAATGGCAAATTTAAACTTTCGCTCAAAGGTGAAGAGTTTACCAGCCCAGTGGTGGAAACAAGAAAGCCATTTATTAAGTGGTGAAAGCAATCAGCCGAAACGAGGATAATATGCCTGTTGATCCTATATCAGAATCACTTTGGAATGTAATACTTAAAAGAGCTAAAGATGAAGATAAGAAGGATATAGCGTCCGGATATTGGGTAAGATGTCCTTCTTGTGGAAGGCGAGTGGTAAAGAAACAATTGATTAAGAAGGGATGTTATCTATGTGGATGGAAGGAAGAAGAAAATAAAAATGTAAAACTTCCTTATAAGATGAAGTGTCCTGGTTGTGGAAGGGAAGTTATAACTGAAGAATTGAAAAGGAAAGGTTGTTTTATTTGTGGATATAAACCAGAAGCAGAAGGTAAAAATAATGGGTAAAGAAGATGAAGAAATCGAAAGCCCTATAAAAAGAGTCGAAGGAGAAAGATAAGCTCACCATCTCAGCAGATAAGATGGGTGGGAAATATTATAAAGAATTGATACTGCCATGTGTGCCAAAGGGTGAGCTGACCAGGACATGCAAGAATGGGATTTTGAAAGTAAAGATAAAAAAGGAATGATGACATATGCCAATAGATATTAACGAAGACAACTTAAGACAGGGATTACTGGGATTAGTAATAGCCATAGTTGAAATAGTCAGAGATTCCCTAAAGCACCAGGCACTAAAACGCATGGAGGGGGGCAGTTTAAACGATGAAGAAATCGAAAGGTTAGGCAGAGCCCTTAAAGATATAGACCTTGCAATTGACCAGATAAAGGAAGAGCAGGGGATTAAAGAATCAGTACAGTCGGTAAGAGATGGTTTAGATGAAGTGGTAAATGATATTGTGGATAAAATTTTATATCCACGAGATGAAGAAACAGCAAAAAAACTTGAGAGCCGAGCATAAGGAAAAGGAGGACTTTAAGCGAAATGGAAGAATCGAAGGCTGTAATATCAGATAATAAAGAAACTACGGCAGATGCGTTATATCTTTA
>Ga0180009_10003110_pt1 | contig 19116 bp, 11 predicted proteins | sample OS_PC_MetaG_FD_123537 | JGI IMG/M metagenome (GOLD analysis project Ga0180009, IMG submission 123537) | Groundwater microbial communities from the Aspo Hard Rock Laboratory (HRL) deep subsurface site, Sweden - OS_PC_MetaG | ecosystem: Environmental > Aquatic > Deep subsurface > Groundwater...
CGGGCCATGATGTCGGCGAACCAGAGGACGGCGCAGTGGCGGGCCTGGTCCATGACCCGGACGGACTGCTTGAGGGCGGCGTGGGCGGCGGCGGCCGGCTGGCCGGGCTGGAAGACGGGAAGGGCGGCACTGGCGGACATAGTTCTCCTCCTGGGAATCCGGGAGGAGTGGACTTGAGAAGATTATAGCGAAAAAATGGCGAAAATGCAAGGGGGAAAGTGGAAACCGTCCTGGGAATTTCTGAAGAATTTTCGAGCCCGGCCACCCTGGGAGCCAGGGAATCCAACCAGGAATTGGCCAGCCGGGGAGTGCGTCCAGGCGACTCTTGCGGGTCGAGGGATCCAAAGAACAGGCCCCGGGAGGAGAACCTCCGGGGCCGTGTTCAACGAGTGCTGTCGGTCTCCTGCCGGAAGGGGCGAGCCCCTTCCGGCAAGGTCAGCAAGGCCTAGTAGGGGGCGTCCCCGAAGTCCTTGGTGTGGCACTTGTTGCAGAGCGAGCGCTGGTTCTGCACGAACGTGTACTGGTAGTACTTGTTCGCGACGTCGTCGGCGGTCGCACCGATGTCGGTCAGCACGGGGTGGCTGTCAGCGAGGAAGGTCTCGGTGAAGTCCCAGCGGCCGGCGTCGGGGAAGGCCGAGGCGTGGGCGCGGTGGCAGGTCAGGCACATGACCTGATCCACGCCGGTGGGGCCCTGCGTGTCGTTGGTGGAGTCGATGACGCCCAGGTCGACGTTGACCTTCTCGAAGGGCACCAGACCGGCGTACGAGGAGGATGCGTTCCCGCCCGTCAGGTCGTCGGAGCTCACGTAGGCGTTGTACGCCGCGGCGATGCTGCTGCCCATGGCCCGGCCGGTGGGGTGCACGAAGTTGGTGGTGTTCGCACTGTGGAAGTTCGTGTGGCAGTTGGCGCACCACTGGCTCATGCCGCTCTTGTAGACGGTGTGCTTGGCGTCGGTCTCATTGCCGGAACCGACGTTGGTGGTACGGCTGTTGCCCTTGGCCACCGGGGCGGCGGCGGCGAAGGAGAAGCGGCCGCCGTCATACTTCGGGCCGTCGCCGTTGCCGTAGAGGATCCGGAAGTTCTGGTTGCCGTGGGGGTCGTGGCAGCTGGTGCAGCCGAGGTACTGGCTCTGGAAGGTACCGCCGGGGGCGATGCTCAGAGTCGCGTCCATGGCGATACCGGCGCCGGGAGCCACGATGTTGTGACCATGGCTGTCGCCGGTGCTGAAGTAGTCATGCCCGTGGGCGCTCCAGCTGTAGGTCTTGGTCAGCCAGTAGAAGTCGCCGCCCGGGCCGTAGCCCGTGCCGTTCTCGAACTGGCCGTAGCCGGCGTGGCAGCTGAGGCAGGTGTCCGAGGGGCTGCCGTCGATCAGCAGGTACTCGTTGCCGATGGGGTTGCCGGTGTCGACTTCGACGCCGTCCTGGCTATTGTGCATGGTATGGCAGCCGGCGCACTCGGCGACGCCGCCGTCATGGAAGGCCACGGCAGCACCGGCCCAGAGGGCGACGGTGGCGATCAGGGTGACGGTCAGGAGAGATTTCACGGATGTGCCTCCAAATTGAAGGTTTCTGGTTTTGTGCTCGAGCACTGTTGAACAGAAAGAACCAAGGCGAAGGGAAAGGACTTCGTCGGCCGGCTGTCGTAGGGCCGGCCTGGAAAATCGGGGTGATGTCTCCTTTCGGGAAGAACGGTCCTCGTTCGTCGCAGGCGACGCGAACCCGAACGGGGCGGTATGGCCGCTGCGTTTGCTCATGAGATCTCCACCTTGAAGACCTGGACGCGCCCCTGGAAGCCCTGTCCCACGAAGCAGCGTCCGGTGTGGTCGGTGGCGAGTGAACTGGGGTGGTAGAACTGGCCGGGGCCCGCGCCCAGACTGCCGTACTCCCCGAGGAACTGGTGGTCGGCGTCGAAGACCATGATCTTGTGGCGCATCCGGTCCAGCATGAGGAAGGTGCCGTCGGGCAGGAACGCCGCGCCGACGGGGAAGATCATGCGGCCGGGGCCGGTGCCGTAGCGGCCGAAGGCCGAATCGCTGCGGCCGTCGGCGGTGAAGACCAGGACCCGGTTCAGGTTGCCGCCGGGGATGTAGAGCCGGCCGTCTTCGGCCTCGGCGGGACGGCCGAGATGCAGCACGTCGGAACCCGAATCGTTGGTGATGGTGCTGACCCAGATCACCTCGCCGGACCGACTGTCGTGCTTGGCCAGAATGCCCCGGAAGGCGTCCAGGGTCACGAAGTTCCCGTCGCGGGTGATGATCAGGTACCGGGGAGCCCAGTCGGGCTGCACGGGCTGCGCGGCGAAGTCCACGGGCTCTCCGAAGAGGTCGAGCCGCTTGATGGTGAAGCCGTAGTCCCCATCGCTGTCCAGAAAGACGATGCCGCCGTCCCGGTCCAGGGATCCGTCGAGGGGAAAGGACAGTCCGGCGAAGGCGCCGGTCCGGAAGATCTGGATGCCGTCGGTGTTCGTGAGGGCGAACAGGGACTGGCGGTCGTCGGTGATGCAGATCTCCCCGTTCAGGGGATCGCAGGTGATCGCCACGGGGCGCAACCGCTCGGATCCGGCCGCGGTGACGTCGAGGATGTCCTGGTAGACGAACCGGACCTCGGCGGTGGCCGACCCGCAGACGCCAAGGACCACGGCTGCGGCGAGCAGCCGGGCGGTCATCCTGGTGCGGGTGGAGAGGGACTTCACGGGGATCATTTGCTCCGGGTTGCGGCCCTGGGCGGGAGGGGGCTGATCCCCTCACAATTGCCATGTACGAATCATACCATACACCTAGGGAAAGTCAACAGAATCGTGGAATATTTAACAGAGAAAATGTTTTTTAGGCATATTTTATTAGTGAATCGATAAGTTGATGTGAATTAATGACTTGAAAATCCAGAAATTGAGATTCAGTCACAATTTCTAAAAAAATCATGTCACCCTGTTGTCATGAAGCCCTCCGGGCAAGCCGGCAAATGTCATTTTGACGTCACAGGCGGGGCCCTGTGGGGCCCCGCCTGTTAATCGCATCACGTTTTCCCGGTGGTCAACGTTTCTGGCGGATCATGTTCGTGTGGCACTGGATGCAGAGCCTTCCGTTGGAATCGTCCAGCATCATCTTCGGGAAATCCGTGCCGTGAGGATCGTGACAGCTGTTGCAGGCCATGGTTTCACCCGTGCGGGGGTCGAGGACGTCGGCGCCCATGGGGTGATCGGAGTGTTCCCGGTATTCATGGCAGTTGAGGCAGACCTCCCGTTGCGGAGCGTCGCCTTCGGCCCGGGGGAAGACGTGGGGGTCATGGCACACCGTGCAGCTCTGCTCGCCCTTGACCGGATGGGTATGGGCCGACCGCGCCATCTGAAGCATCTGGTCCTCGTGGCATTGCCCGCACACGTCCTGGACAGGACGGGGAAGCAGCTTGGTCCGCTGGGATGCGTGGGGGACGTGGCAGGTCGTGCAGGCGTCCTCCTCTTCGAGGGCCGCATGCATCGTCCCGGCGGCGATGCCGGCCTGGATCTCCGCGTGACAGGCGAAGCACTGCTGGGGCTGGGCCGCCGCCATGGCCGTTCCGCCGGCGTGGCACTCCGCGCAGTCCCCCGATTCGAAGGGGGCGTGCACGTTGGCGTGCGTCAGCTGGCGGAAGTCCGAGGCGTGAGGCGTGTGGCAGGACGCGCAGTCGGCCTCGGCCAGCGGATAGTTGAAGTGCTTGGCGACCAGGGCCCGATCCGCCGTGTCATGGCAGTCGGAGCAAAGGTCCTGCGGGGCGGCCTTCAGGCTCATGGGGGCCGGCCCCCCGTGGGCGTCGTGGCAGTCCAGGCAGTCGCCGTCGGCGAAGGGCTGGTGGACGTGGGCCCGCTTCTGCTCCGCCAGCAGACCCTCGTGGCAGCTCCAGCAGATCCGGTCCGGGGATCCGGCCAGCAGGTCGGGGTGGTCGGCGGCGTGAGGATCGTGGCAATCCTCGCAGCGGCCTTCCCGCACGGGGGTGTGGGCGATCGCCGCCACGGGCGCGAGGTCGGCCAGGTCGTGGCATTCGGCGCAGGTCTCGTCCACCCGTCCCTTGATCATGAGGTGAGGGCCGCGGGAGGCGTGGGGGTTGTGGCAGGCCGAGCATTCCCCCCCGGCGAAGGGATCGTGCAGGACGGAGCGCGCCCCGGCCTCGGCCACCAGGTCGTCGTGGCACATGCTGCAAAGCTCGGTCTGGTCGGCGATGGGCGCGGCGTCCTCGTGGCAGGTCGCGCAGTCGCGATCGGCGAAGGGGGGATGGCCCAGGGCGCGCAGCAGGTTGCCTTCGGCCGAATGATGGGGCTCGTGGCAACCCATGCAGTCCAGGCCGGCCGGCGGGCGATCCAGGTGGGCGCGCTTGAACCCTGCGCCCCGTTCATCGTGGCAGTTGAAGCAGAGGCCCGGCATGGGCTCCCGCAGGAAACCCACCCCCTCGCCACCGTGGGGAAGGTGGCAGTCGAGGCAGTCGCCTTCGGCTGGCGGGTGGATGGATGCCGCGTTCTGCGGCCGGGCGACGTCCTGGTGGCAGGCCGCGCACAGCAGGTCGCGCGGGGCGGCGAGCAGCATGTCCTGGGGAGAGTTGTGGGGGTCGTGGCACTGGACGCAATCGCCGTCGGCCACGGGCTGGTGCCCCACCCAGTTCGCCCCGGATCCCTGGCCGACATCGTGGCATTCGGCGCACAGTTGACGGGTGGGGGCGGTCAGCATGCCGTCTTCCGCTCCGCCGTGCGGCAGGTGGCAGTCCAGGCAGTCGCCGTCATCGACGGGCAGGTGCCGGCTGCCGCCGGCGGGAGCCTCGACGACGTTGAGATGGCAGCGCGCGCAGAGCGGGCCCGGGTCGGAGTTCAGCAGGTCCGGTCGCTCCGAACGGTGGGGATCGTGACATTCCAGACACTGGCCGCGGGCCACGACGTCATGGGGGAAGGCGGCGGCCATCTCGAGGCGGATCGAGGTATGGCAATCCAGACACAGGCCTTCCTTCTCGGTGATGAGCAGCTTGGGCTCGAAGGAGCTGTGGGGTTCGTGGCAGACCGTACAGTCCTGCTTGACCACCGGGGCGTGGACCACGCCGCCGGCGGGGGCGGGATCGGACAGGCCGGCATGGCACTCCTGGCAGAGATCCCTGCCCGGCTGGGGGAGCAGGTGGGCCAGGGCGCCGCCGTGGGGCAGGTGGCACCCGGAACAATTCCCCTCGGCCACCGGCTCGTGTTTCACCGGCCGCGTGAAATCAGCGGTCTCGTGGCACTCGAAGCAGACCTGCTCCTGGCGGGAGACCAGGAGGCCTGGGTAGGGGCTGCCGTGGGGGGCGTGGCAGTCGAGGCAGGATCCGTCCTCCACGGGGGCGTGGGGTTCGGCGGGGTCGAGATCCAGGTCGTGGCACTGCAGGCAGGTCTCGGTCAGGTCGGCGGCCAGAACGGGCCGGCCCTGGGGATCGGCTTCGTGGCAGGCGTCGCACTCCAGATCGGCCACCGGAGCGTGCTGGAACCGGTGCAACAGGGCCTTCTCGTCCGAGCTGTGAGGGTCGTGGCAGGTGGTGCAGCCCGAGATCGCCATGCTGATGCCCGAATGCTTGGCCTGCAGCTCGTCGTGATCGTCGTGGCAGCTCGCGCAGAGATCGTCGGCGGCCGCGATGAGCAGGCCGGCGCGGCCGGTCCCGTGAGGCTCGTGGCAGGCGGTGCAGCCGTCATCCTTCAGGGGGCGGTGGACGTTCTTGCGCGTGAAGGCCGCCTGGTCATGGCAGAGGTAGCAGGATTCCCTGCCCTCGGCCGGCAGCAGCCCGGGATGGCCGGATCCGTGCGGGTCGTGGCAGGCGGCGCAGCCGTCGTCCAGGATCGGCCGGTGCAGGTGGTTGCCCTCCTCCACCACGGCGGCGATCGCCTCGTGGCACGTGAAGCACAGTTTCTTCCCCTGCTCCTTGAGGATCAGCTTGCCGATGATCCCGTGGGGCTGATGGCAGGACTCGCACTCCTTGCCCTTGAAGGGGGCGTGGGCGTCGCGGTCGCTCACCTCCTTGTCCAGCTCCTTGTGGCAGTCCAGACAGGCCTTGGGCTTGAAGGGACCGGCGGCGGCCGGGTCGGCGGTCAGGCCGGCGAACAAGCCGGCGAACAAGCCGGCGACCAGAAGGACGGACAGGGTCCGGAAGTGATGCCTGTATGAAGAAACCAGCATGCGCATGCCTCCTGCGTGGTCCTGATCCTCGGAACGGGAACCGGAATTCATCATCGTCCGACCGCTTCTTCGAGCATGGCCCGGATCCGGTCCTCGGCTCCGGGCAGAATAGTGATCTCGGTGGCCTCCTCGAGGCGGGCCATGACCCGGGCCAGGTAGTCGCTGATGAACTCGCTCTTCATGCGGGTCAGCACCTCGGTCCGGCATTCCTCCAGGGGCACCGGCTGGGGTTCCTCGATCTCGGTGACCCGGGCGACGACCCAGCCGCCGGGCACCCCGTAGGGCTCGGGGATCAGGCCGACCGCGACGTCTTCGAAGCGGATGCCTAGCTGTCCCGGGGAGAACCACTCGTAGGGGAAGGGGGCCGGGCCGTCCACCACGCCCATCTGGTTCTTGCGCAGCCAGGCGATGGTCGAGCCCTGCTCCAGCTTCTCGCGGACTTCCCAGGCGACCGGCTCGGTCCCCACCTTGATGCTCTCCATCTTGATCCGGGCCGGAGGGGTGAGGTTTTCCAGATGGTCGTTGTAGAAGGTCAGGATCTCGTCCTCGGTGGGTTCGAAGTCGACCTCCAGCAGAATGCCCAGGGCCTTTTCCCGGATAAGGTTCTCCTGGAGCCGGCCGGCGTTCTCCAGGAGGATTGGCCTGTTCTCGAACCCGAGCAGCTTGGCCTCGTGGGTCAGCAGGGCCTCCTCGACCCATTCCCTGAAGAACCGGTCCCGCAGTTCGGCGGCGTTGGGCTTGCCCACCAGGCCGTGGAAGGCCTCGAAACGGATGATCCGGGTCAGGGCGCGCACCTTCATCGCCCCGGTGGGGACGGTGACCAGGACGTCCTCGCTCTCCTCCAGATAGCGCGCCATCTCCGGATCGTCGCTGCCGTAGTCCAGCGATTTCAGCAAGGAGGAGTCCACGACCGCGTCGTACTTCCGGTACAGCCCGCGGACGAATTCCTTCACCGCAACGGTCCGTGCGGACAGGCTGCCCACCGAATCCTCGGGAACCGACAGGGCGACGGAGTCCAGCATGGCGGCCATGGCCTTGGACCGGATGAACTCCCGGGTCTGGTTGCGGATGGAGAAGTCGTCCGTCAGCCCCATGCGATAGCCTTCCTGGACCACCAGCCGGTTCTGGACCAGGCGCTTCATGACGGCCCCGGGATCGGGCAACTGCTCGGGAACCTCGCCCTGCCAGCCCCGGCGGATGAAATCCAGTTCGTAGAGGAAGTCCAGGGTGGTGACCGTGTCGGGACCGACCACGGCCAGGGGAACGACCGGCTCCTCGGCCATCGCGTTCCCGGTAACCGGGCCCGGGGCGATGAGGGTCAAGGCAAGGACGGCGGCGAAGCGGGCGAATGTCATGTCACGAATCCTTGTCGTTGTTGATGAAGCGGAGCCAGAGCTCCTGGGCGGTCAGCTGCAGCTGGTCGATCAGGGACATCTTGCGGTCGACCCCGAACCACCCGGTCCGGACGGCGTCGTCCCTGAAGACGGACACCATCTCCACGACGGCCCCGGAGCCCAGGGCGATGAGCCGGGCGCTCACGGTGAAGGCCCGGAGAGTGGAGGGGATCACCGGTCCGGCCGGATTCTCCACTGCCAGGGGGGAACCCCTCTGGAAGGTCTCGTGGTCGTAGGTGATCAGTTCGGTCGCGACGGCGTGGCGGATCTTGAAGACCTCGAACAGCAGGAAGCGCCCCTCCTCGTCGAGCCGGTTGGGGGCGATCCCCCGGTCGCGCAGGGTGGTCAGGACCAGTCCGGGATCGAAGAAGGCCTTGCCCCTCATGTCCTGTCCCTGCTGCAGGAAGCAGTAGGTCGCCGTCAAGGCCGCATCGTCGGAGCAGCCTATCCCTGCAGTCGGCAGGACGACGAAGGAATCGGACCCATCCCCCTGCCCGAATCGCGGAGTCAGGTCCAGCCGGTCGCAGAGTTCGCGCAGGGAGGCGAGCCAGCGGGTCCCGTCGTCCTGGTCCCGGTCACCCTCACCGAAGCCCAGGGCGACCTGGTCGAGATCCACGGCGGCGAGGGTCCCGGTGCGGGTGTAGACGGTGCGGGAAAGGAGCAGGACGTCCGCGGGCTTGACCACCAGGTCGACGACCACGATGCGCCCGACCTTCAGGAGCCGGATGCAGTCGTCGAGGAAGCCCGCGCGCAGGGCGAATCCGTCGCGGACGCGCCAGTCGATGAGCAGGGGCATGATCTCGTCCTGGGCGACCAGGTCGTACCCGGCCGCGGCGAGGTTGTCCCGCAGGTGCGTGGTGCAGGCGTGGCGGAACTCGGCGGGGCTGAGAGGCGGCAGGACCGACTGGTCCCTCGTCATGAACAGGAGCAGGGCGGCGCGCGGCGAGGCGTCGGGGGCCGGGCCGCCGGCGGAGGCGGGAGTTTCCGCCCCGATCGCCCAGGCGCCCTGGACCCCGCCGAGCAGGACCAGCAAAAGGAGAAGACGATGCCGTGATCGCAGGCTCAAAACAGGGACTCCAGCGCGTCCCGGACCGCGGCGCGCGTGACGTGGTACATGCTGACCGAGCCGCCGCCGAACAGTTTCCGCAGGAAGCTCGAACCTGTCTCGTGGACCTGGCTGCTCCAGATGTTGGACCCGGTCTCGGTCTCGGCCAGGGAGAACGACGCGGTGATCATGTAGACGCGGTCGCGCTCGGTGCTGTCCAGGCCGTAGTCCTCGATGGTTCCGAAGAAGATGGCGTCGGCCCGCAGGGCGCGCCCCAGATCGACGACCTGTTGCTGGTCCAGGGGGCCGCCGGTGTTCAGGCGGAGTTCCCGGATGGCGCTCATGACCTCGCCGGGTTCGACGGCCACCAGCCCGTCCTGTTCGAGCAGTTCGGCCAGGAAGATGGAATACGTCCGCGACCCGGCGTGGACGTCCTGGGCCAGGTTCTGGAAGGGAAAGACAGCCACCCGCCTGATGTAGCTGAAGTCGACGTCGTCGCGGACGTACGAGGTGGCGCCGGGCGCACAGCCGACGGCGGGCAGGAGCAGCAGGGCCAGCAAGGCGAGGGCACGGAATCTCTGCATCGGAGTTCCTCCGGATCGGCGTGACGCCGGCTTCGAATCAATAAAGAACAGCACGACTTAAAAAGTCCAATTTCCTCTGAAGTGGAGGTTGACCGGGGTGCTCCGCTGCCCCAGTTGCCTGGTGTACTGCCACTCGGCGCCACCCTCGAACAGCAGGCTTCCCGTCGCCCGCCAGGTCAGGTTGGCTCCGCCTCCCCGCTGGATGATCTCGGTGGCCGTGTCCTGGTAATCGTTCAGGTAGAACTGGGGGACCAGGCGCCCCCCCGGCAGGGGGGACCAGCTCAGGCTGTTCCTGAGCACCCAGTCCGAATCGCCGCCGCGCTGCTGGTAGCGGGCGAGGCTGGACCAGCGCAGGAGCGGCAGCAGGGCCCAGCTGAGGATGCCCTCGGTCTGGTTGAACTCGGTGAAGCCGCTGCCGCCGGTCTGGTCGGTGACCCAGCGATCGGTCCGGCGCAGGTCGACCTGGACGCTCGGACGGGGCGAGCCCCGGACCGAGGTCGTGGTGAACCAGGTCGAGGACTCGGTGTCCTCCAGCTGGAAATCCCTGCTCCCGTAACCCATCTGCTGGACGATCTCGAGGTCGGGGAAGACGTCCCAGGAACCCTGCAGGGTGTAGTTGTCGGTCGTCTGGTTGCGCCCCGCGCTGCGGTCGTCGGTGCGCAGCCAGGAGAGCCTCATCCGCCCCTTGCGCGTCTGGTCGCTTGCCAGGGAGAGCTGCTCGCTGGTGGCGTCGGTGCTGGTCCGGCCGTCCCTGGTGAGCTTGTTGATCATGTAGCGTCCGGAAAGGGACCAGGTCCCCGGGCGCCAGCGGGCGCCGAAGATGTGGTACTGCCCGTTCAGGTCCCGCGCGCTGTCGTCGAATTCCTGCAGGGAGATGTCGGTGTTGTAGGAGACGTCGAGATTCGTGCGGAGGTCGTATCCCAGTTCCCCGATCAACCGGTGCCGGCGGGTGGTCTGCCTCGTCTCGCTGGTCGTCGCCGCCCGGTAGACTTCCAGCTCGGTCACGAAGATGCCCGGTCCGGTCTGTCCCAGCTTGGTGTCCACGAACTTGATGAAGCGCGCGGAGACCGGTTCGGCGAAGGTGAACTCCCAGCCCTGTTCCCCGGAGGGGAATTCCCGGTAGACGGCGGTGACGCCCCCGAGGGCGCCGCCGTATTCGCGTCCCTCGGGATCGTTGGTGGCGTAGGCTGCCCAGGTCATCAGCTCGGGGAAGTCGAGGATGCGGTCCACGTAGAGGGTCGCGCCGATGATCGGCTCCGCTTCCCCGAAGTCGAAGATGAGGTTCCGGAAGTCTCCCCCGAATTCCCGGACCGCAGGGGCGTCGTCGCCGAGATTGATCCCGGTGGAGCCCAGGCGGTCGTTGTCGGCCAGCGAGGCGACCTGCTGGGGGTCGTCTTCCAGGGGGTCCCAGGTCTCCGGGGTGTCATCCAGCATGTAGCCGGCCCACAGGGGCACCAGCAACTGGCGGCTGGTCCCTTCCCGGTAGATGTTCCGCTGTTGGAAGTGCGTCGTGCGCAGCTGGATGGACGATCTGCCGCGATCCCCGGCGAACCCGGCCGATCCGCTGTAGCTCAGGTCGTGGGTGCGGAACCGGTTCGAGGATTCCTGCAGGACGTTCTCGTGGTCGGTGTCGGAGAACTGGTAGGTCAGGTTGCCGGCCCGGGCGTCCCGGTAAGCGGCCGTCAGGTTGAAGCTGCGGTCCTGCAGTTCGCTGTCCTCGAGGATCTCGTGGCGCCAGGCCCGCGTTTCCTGCCAGCGGGTGTCCACGTTCACCTTGCCGGCGTCGCCGCGGGCCCAGAGCGAGTAGTTCAACCGGTCGTCGCGCCGGGACGTGCCCCCCTGGAAGAATTCGTCCTTCCGGAACCCGTCGCCACCGGCGCCGCAGCGCAGCCACCCAGTATGATAGGCGAGGCTCAGGGAAGGGACGAGGGACACCCTCTCGGTCTCCGAATCCAGCCCTGCACCGCTGCTCTTGATGTTCTCCCGCCGGGCCAGATAACCCATCTGCAGCAGCAGCCGCGGGGCGAGGCCGATGCGCTGGCCCACCTGATAGTCCTCGTTCAGGGTGGTGGTCGTGAAATCCAGGCCCGAAATGACGCCGCCGCGCCGGGCCCCCCGGACCTCGACGCGGCCGTCGAGTGCCATGACTTCGAGAGGAAGGGCGATCAGACCAATCAAGGACAACAGGGCGGCCGAAGCGACGATCGGCCGGACCCGGTGCCTGTATCCCGCATGGAGGGTGGAATGATCGAGTTTCACCAAAGTCGTTCCCGGCCGGCGAGGACCGGCCCATTGCCGCCTTCTTCAGGTTCAGGGCCTGCCTCCGGCATGGCGCGCAGGATCCTTCCCGCCCCTGGAGATGTCATGGTGGTTTCCAGAGAACAAAAAAAAACCGGACGTTCCCTGGCTCCGCCATGGCGCGCTATCTGGTTAAGAAAATAACACCATGCGTCAAGGGAATCAATTCTTTATTCCCATTATTCAGGGGTGATTAGCTCTGGAAGTTGATATTTGGTATCATCACGGTCCCGGCTTGCCGACCATGTTCGCCAGCACCTTCTCCTGGCCGGGGGAATCCGGTCCGGCGGTCTGGTGGCAGGCCAGGCACAGGTCGTATCTGGAGGCGAACGGGATCAGGAGATCCTCGCTGCCGGCGGTCAGCAGATGACAGGTCTGGCACTCGATTCTGCCGCCGAACAGGGGCGCCCGGGCATCCAGGTCCTTGCGGATGTGCCTCGCTGCGGTCCCGGTGCCCGGCCGCACGAGGACCCCCCGGGGATGACTGCTGTGCTCGCTCACGGTGTAGATGTCCTTGGCCGTTGCGGCCAGCCAGGGCGAGGTCCCATCGGCGTCGTGGCAGAGGAGGCAACCCTCGGATAGGGTCTTGCCGATCAGGGCCCCGGTATCCTCGTGGTAGAGTTCGGCAGCTTGGCGGTGTCCTGCGGACAGGGCCTGCAGGTCGGCCCCGGGGGCGTGGCAGGAACGGCAATGGCTGGCGTCGACCCGCTTGGCGGCGGTCAGATCAACGCCGGATCCGGGGCCGGTGGTCTTGCCGGCCTCGTGGAAGGAATGGCAGCGGGCGCAGTTGTCCGAACCCGGACGGTGGAACCCCAGGGTGGCGGCGAGGCCTTCCGGATCGTCCTTGTGGCAGGTGCTGCAGCGGTCGGTCCTCCGTTCATCGCGGACGCCGGCGGGCGAGACGCCGCCGTCCATTCCCGCCGCGGCCACACGGCCGCCCCGGAAGTGGCACCGGGTGCAGGCCAGGCGGTCGTGGGGGTGTGCCGGTTCCTGGGCCTGGGCAGCCGGAACAAGGGAAAGCAACACGATCACGACGAAGGAAGCGGCCTTGAGGCCTCGAGGGATTGAATTTATTGGTTTCATGCTTAAAATATCGGAATTATGTTTTTCTGGTTTAGAAAAAATTTCCGTCCCTGGCCCCGGAGGAGGACAGGGCGAGGGCCGTTTTGCCGGCTCGGGGGGGCGGGCAACGGTTATTCATGGCGCCAACCGCCGCCCATGGGGTAGATTGCCGAGGTGTGGGCATGGCATGGGGATTGCCACCATGACCCGTCCGAACCTGATCGGAATCGGTCCGCGCCCTGAACCTGGAGAGAGTGGCGAGCAAGATGATCCCCGCGACCCCGAACGGCCCCGGGCCCCGGATGAGAATCCTGGCGGCGTCCGTGTCGTGTCTCCTGGCCCTGGGCGTGCCCGCCGCGGGCCAGGACGCGCCGGCGGTCGAGGGCGCAGGTCCGGGCGAGGTCTTCGCCGCCATCGCCTCCGCCTGGTCGCAGGAAGACCAGCAGGGCCTCGCCGACCGGGTGCATCCGGACGGGTTGAGGGTGGACCTGGCCGGGAAACGGGATCGCTCCACCCACTACAGCCCCAGCCAGGCCTTCTACTTCTTCAAGAACCTCTTCCAGAGCCAGAGGACCCTTTCCTTCCGGTTCCAGAGGACCCAGGATGACGCCAGGGGGGAGCGGGCCCACGGGCTGGCCGCCTGGCGATCCCGCCGGCCCAGTTCCGAGAACGTCAAGGAAACGAAACTGGTCTTCGTCCTGGAACTCTACGAGGGACGCTGGATGCTGTCCGAGATCACCACCATCAAGTAGGAGGCCGCGATGGCCTCGGCGCGCGCCCGGGCACTTCCCACGGCGGTCATCCTCTGCCTGGCCGGGCAGGGCGGGCTTCTGGTCGCGTCCGGCAAGGCCACCCCTTCTCCTCACCCCTTCCTGCCGGGAGTATTCCTGGCCCTCGTCCTGGTCGCCCTGACGGCCACCGCGATCGCAGCCCGCGGGGACCGGGTCCGGTCGGCGACTCCGGGGTTTGCCTCCCTCAAGCCACTGGCGCTGGTCCTGCTCGCCGTCCAGCTGGGCCTGGCCTTGGCGCAGTTCCCCACGACCGTTCCGGTCGCGGGTCGATTCCCTGGCGAATCGGCGGAGGCCCTGGCCGCAGCGGAAGAGACCCTCGAGGGGATGCTGGAGGAACTCGAGTCCGCCGGCGCCCATCTCCAGGGAGCGCTGGCGAGCGGGAGGGCGGAAGACAGGGACCTGTTCGCCCTGGGCCGATCCGTCCAGGAGCGCTGGAGCCGGTCGGGCGCCCCCGGCTTTCCTCTGGAACTGGTTTTCTGGCGGGGGGATGAGAGGGTGGCCTGGACCAGACGGGCCGAACCCCTGACCCCGCGGGGCGACCCCTGGCTGCGCGAGAACCCGGGCCGGGCCGACCGGTTGCTGGAGCAAGGACGGCATTCCTGGGTCCTGAGGGACCTGGGTGTGACCGCAGGGGGCGTCCAGGCCGAACTCCAGGTTCCCCTCGACGAGGGGGTCCTGGAGCCGATGATCCCCGGGGTGGTCCTCCAGGTCCTCAGTCCCGGCAAGGCCGCCCAGCTGAGCCGGACCGACCCTTCCGCCGGGAGGAACATCCACCTGGTCGCGGCCGACGGCGAACCGGTGGCGAGGATCTCCTCGGCCGAGGGCGCACGGGGCCAGGGCGGTGACCTGATCCGGGTCCGCCTGTTCCTGGCCTCGTTCGGCGTCTGGATGCTGTCCCTGCCGGTCCTGGTCGGGCTGCTGCTGCCGGGAGCGGGGTGGATCCTCGCCTTGTGGGCAGGTCGGGCAGGACTCGCCGCCGTCGATTTCTTCCGCTGGCTGCCACTCTCCATCCCGGGCCAGGAGTTCCCTGCCGACCCGCCTTCCCTGGCCAGCCTCTGCGATCCGGCCTATTTCGCCACGCCGGTGGGCTTCGGTCTTTTCGCCTCGGTCGCGGACGCCTTGCTGACGACGGCGGTCCTGGGTCTTTCCGGCTGGTGGCTCATGGCCCGCTGGGGCATGACGGGGGACAGGCCGGCCTGGCGGTCGCCCTTCGCGGGTCGCGGACCGTCAGCCGCCCTGGTCTTCGGGTTGTTCGGCGGATTCGTCCTGCTGCTGCTGCGCGGATTCACCGGGCTCGTCGCCGCCAACGCCAACGCCCGGCTGATCGGGACGGGTGTCCCGCTGTCTTCCCTCTCCTTCTGGGGGCTGCACCTGGTCCTCATGGGGACGGGGTTCGTCGCCGCTTCCGTCCTGGCCGCCCTGGTCCGGGGGGATCAGGGTCGCCGGGAGGCCGCACCTTCCGAGCAGGCGGGATCCCTGCTGGGGGTCTTCGCCGGAGGAGTCGCGGCCGTCGGACTTTCGGGAACGGCAACCTGGTCGATGGCGGCCCTGGCCGCCGTCCTGGTCCTCCTGTTCTGGGTCCTGGCCCCCGGGCTGGGAGCCGGGCACCGATTCCTGCGGCGCTGGACCTGGCCGGCCCTGCTGCTGGTGATGGTGGTCTGGACCCACTCGTCGTTGCGGGGCGTCTACGAACAGGCCGAGCGCAGCTGGCTGCAGAGGAAGTCCGACCTCATCACCGAGGCGGACGAGGAGTGGACCCGGTTCCTGCTGGGCAGCGTCCTCGAGGACATGTCCACCCAGGATGCGGCCTCGGGCAAGGCCGACACCCGCGCAACGGGGATCTGGCGGGACGAGGCGGCCTGGAGCCTGTGGCGCAACTCCGCCCTCAGCGACCTGGGCGTGTCCTGCCTGGTCGAGCTGCTGGACGAGCAGGAGCGCGAGGCCAGCCTGATCACCCTGGGTTTCCTGGGTGACTTCCAGTACGAGGTGGTGCGACGGTCCCCCTGGGTCAGGGAAGAGGGAGCCCTCGAGGCCCAGGGGCCGGGCAGTCTCTTCCAGACGGAGCTGCGCAGCTACGGCGGAGGATCCGAATACATCATGATCGGGGAGCGGGAACGCCTGGAGGGCCGCGGCTGGATCCGCGTCGAGATCCCGGTCAGGTCCTGGCGCATCGCCACCCTCAAGGCCCAGGTGACCGGAGGGGAGAACGGCAACGGCAGGACCTACCGGCCGCGGGCCGAGGTCGATCGTCCCATCATCCTGCTGCGGGGGGATGCCCACGGCTGGCTGGACGCCGGCAGCGAGGCCTTTCCCACCGATGATTCCGCGGTCGTCCCGGCGATGGCGGACGGCCGCCAGGCCTGGGGGGAGATCGAGGCGGACGGGGCCCGCTGGCTCGGGCTCTGGAAGCCCTTGCCGCGGGCCGCGGCCCGCACCCGGGGGGAAGGCTTCCTGCTGGGCTTGCAGCGCCAGTCCCGCACCGCGGCCCTGCTGGATCTTTCCCGGTTGATGCTGCTCCACCTGACCTTCTTCTTCGGGGCCCTGGTCGTGGGACAGGGCGTCCGCCTCCTGCTTGGCGGCGGGGGTGGAGCTCCCGTCCGGTGGCGTCCAGGATTCCAGGAGCGCTTCCTGGCGGGGTACCTCCTGCTGGGGTTGTTCCTGCTGCTGGTCGTGGGCACCAGCGTGGACCGTGTGGGCCACGAACGGGTGCAGGAACAGGCCCGGAGCCGGACCCGCGGCGGGCTGTCCCTGGCGGTGGAACAGCTGCGCAGCCTGCTGGTGGAGCAGGCCCGGACCCTGGCGGGGAGCGAGTACATCGCCGAACTGTTGCTGGGACAGCTGGCGGGTCGCCGGCCTGCCGGGCCGGCCGAATTCCAGCAGGCCATGGTGTTCGATTCGGACGGCCGATTGCTGCTCGACGAGACCCTCAGCAACCTCAGCGAGGGCCAGGCCCGCCAGCTGCTCGACGCCGGCCGGGGAGCCCCGTTCGTGGTCCTCCAGGAGGGGCGCGACACCTATCTGGGCGCGGTGATCCCCATCGACCTGACGGACGTGATGTCGGCCGCGAGGGCCACCGGCGCTCCCGAAGAGGAGGCCGGGAAGACCTCGGGGTTCTTCTTCTACCGGCAGCGACTGGGCGCCGGCCTGCTCAACGGGCTGGCCGATCTGGTCCGGGGTCAGGCCACCCTGCTGCAGAACGGCCGCCCGGTCCTGGCCAGCCATCCGGAGGGGTATTTCTCCGGCGGCACCCCTCTGCTCTCGGATCCCGGCATGATGAACCGCCTCCTGGAGCACCCGGGCAGTCCGGACGTCTTCGCGGCGCCCGGCCGGCCCTTCGCATTCACCGGAGCGATGCCGCTGCCCTCCTTCGGGCGCGGCGAGGGCGGAACCTGGACGCGGTACCGCCTCCCCGCCGTGCTGGCGGTCGACTTCCCCGACCTGGAGCGGGAGTTCAACGACCAGCGCAAGCGCACGGTCCTGTTCCTGACGGGCCTGGCCAACCTGATCCTGCTGACGGCCCTGGTCCTGGCGGGGATCATGTCCTGGAACATCTTCCGCCCCCTGCACCTGCTCTCGGCGGCCACCCGTTCCCTCGCCAGGGGGGACTACCGCGCCCCTCTGCCCGAACCCGGCACCGACGAGGTCGGCAAGCTGGCCGCCGCCTTCGGGTCCATGCGGGAAGACCTGCACACGGCGCGCGAGCGCCTGGCGGCCCGGGAAAGGTTCCTGTCGACGGTCCTGGACCGCGTCCCGGTGGGGGTGGCCGTGCTGGGGGAGGGCGACTCCCTGGTCGTGCTGAACCCGGCCGGCAGGGACATCCTGGAGGCGTTCGGATCGGGGGCGGACACGGTCCGGACCCTGGCCCGGCTGCGGGACGGTTTCTGCGGGCTGGGGCCGGCGGCGGCCGGTGAACTGCGCACCGATGACGGCCGGCGCACCCTGCGGGGCGCGGTGGCGGATCTGCCGGTGCCGGACGGTTCCACCGACACCATGCTGGTCTTCGAGGACATCACCGAGTTCCTGGAGACCAAGAAGCTCGCCCTGAACGCCGAACTGGCCCGGCAGGTCGCCCACGAGATCAAGAACCCCCTGACGCCCATCCAGCTGTCGGCGCAGTTGCTCGGACAGGCGTGGTCCGACCGGCATCCCCGCCTCGAGCAGATCGTGCCGGACACCGTCGGGCGCATCCTCGAACAGGTCACCCTTCTGCGCAGCATCGCCTCGGAATTCAGCCTGCTGGGCCGGCCCGACCGGCTCGAGTCGACCCCTCTCGACCTGCAGGCCCTGGTCGTGCAGGTGGTCGCCGCCTACGGCGGCCGGGATCCCCGGTCGGAAACGGGCAGCGAGGAGACGGGCAGCGAGGGGTTCCCCGGCGTCGCCGTGGGCAGCCCCGCGCCGCCTCCGGTGCTGGCCCACGCCGAATCCCTGCAGAAGATCCTCGGCAACCTGATGCAGAACTCGCTGGACGCCGCCGATCCGGAACGTCCCGTCCGGATCGCGATCGGCTGGCGGTGGGACGGGGATACGGTGACCATGATCTGGGAGGACAACGGCACGGGGCTTTCGGGCGAGGTGGCCGATCGCCTGTTTGATCCCTATTTTTCCACCAAGAGCAAGGGCACCGGACTGGGGCTCGCCATCTGCCGGAACCTGGCCGACCGCATGGGCGGGAGCATCTCACTGGCCAACCGGACCGACGGTCCGGGTGCGGTGGCGGCCCTCACCTTGCCCCGGGACCCCGGAGACCGACAGGGAACGACTTCATGAGCATCGCACACCGCAGGCCCCCGCACCCCTTCCACCTGGGGATCCTGGCCGCCATGGCCTGGATCGTTGCGGGCGCCGGCGTGGTCGCAGGCGCCGCGCAGGACGAGGACCAGGTGCGCATCGCCCGCCTCCAGTACGATGGGGGCGGGGACTGGTACTGCGATCCCAGCAGTCTGCCCAACTGGCTGGAGATCTTCTCGCTCCGCACCGGCATCCCCACCGCCGACCGGGACGTGGTGGTCACCCTCGACAGCGAGGACCTCTACCGGTACCCGTTCCTGTACATGTCCGGGCACGGGCGGGTGAAGCTGAGCGGAACGGAGGTCCAGGAGTTGCGGCGGTATCTGGACGCCGGCGGCTTCCTTTACGCCGACGACAACTACGGGCTGGACGAGTCGTTCCGCGCCATGATCCGGGAAGTCTTCCCCGAAGAGGAACTGGTGGCCCTGCCGGGCAGCCACCCCATCTATTCCAGTTTCTACGAGCTGCCGGGGCTGCCCAAGATCCACAAGCACGACGGGGAACCCGCCAGGGGCTTCGGGGTTTTCCGGGACGGGCGGCTCGTCGTCTTCTACTCGTATTCCTCGGACATCGGCGACGGTCTGGAGGATCCGGACGTCCACGGCGATCCCGCCGAGGTGCGGGAAGCCGCCGCCCGCATGGCGGTGAACATCCTGATGTACGCGCTGACCCATCCCTGATGGAACCCCGGGAGGGGCGATGGACCGCACGGCCACCTTCAATTCGCGCCTGCAGGGCCTGCTCAAGGCCACGCGGCGTCGTGTGCTGCGGCACGGGTGGCTGGGTTTCGCCGCTCTGGGCGGGCCGACCGTGCTCGCGGCCGCCTGGGCCGCGGGCGGGGAGCGCCGCCTCGAAGGGTTCCTGGCCTGGGGCCTGAGCCTTTCGCTCGTGGCGGTCCTGGCGGCCGCCGTCTGGGTGTTCCTGGCAAGGCCCCTGCGCAGTCTGCGGGACCGGCGGGACCTCGTGGACCTCATCGAACGTCGGGGCGATTTCGCCA
>Ga0180009_10003111_pt1 | contig 19111 bp, 14 predicted proteins | sample OS_PC_MetaG_FD_123537 | JGI IMG/M metagenome (GOLD analysis project Ga0180009, IMG submission 123537) | Groundwater microbial communities from the Aspo Hard Rock Laboratory (HRL) deep subsurface site, Sweden - OS_PC_MetaG | ecosystem: Environmental > Aquatic > Deep subsurface > Groundwater...
CCGGGTCAGACGCGCCAGGAGCGGGCGCTCCGCCTGGTGCGTTACATTGCTGCGCGCGCGCTGGAGGGCGGCCAGATACCTGGTTCGCCCATCTGGTGGGATGGGGCCCGGGTGTACGGCGAGCTCAGTGAGCATCGTCTCGGTGGACTCGAGCGTGAAGACGTTCTCTCGAAGGATCCGCTCGATGGCGGGCGACATCCGCTCGAGAAGCGCGATCCCAGCGAAGGCGACGACCAGGATCAGCACCAGAAAAACGCCAATATCCAGACGGATTTCAGAGCGCAACGTCATCGCTCGTTCCTCTCCACCAGACGTTCGATTTCCGACTCGGGCGCCACGATCACCAGCACGTCCTCCGCGGAGAGCGGTCTGTCCACACTGGGAGGCTCAAGTCGCGAGCCGGCTTCTCCTGGACGTCGGATGGCGGCGACGGTAACTCCGTAGCGCCTGGGGAGGGCCAGGTCGATCAACGTCTTACCCACGAACGGCTCCGGTGTATGAAGCTCGACGATCGACAGGTCGTCCCCGAGCGGTACGGCGTCGAGGATGCCTTGGACGAAGGCCTTTCCGCGCGTGTCGAGCAAGGTAGCTCCTTCCTCATCTCTCAGGGACATGTTCGGCGACGCGGCCATTCGCCGGAGGGATCGTGGTAGCGACTGTTGCCGCCGGTGTGAAGCTTTAGAGGGCGAGTGCGCTAATTACCTGCCGCCCCGGCCCGCCTTTTGCCTGCTAGCTGCCGCTGAACCATAACGTGCGGACGATGATCAGCGCAATGAGCAGGAGCAGGGGCACTCCGAACCACAGCGTCACAAACTTCGCCGCGCTCTGCTCAACTGCTTCGACCGGGGCGCTGTGGCCCTTGTCAGCGGGCCGTCGTTTCAGGGTCTTGGTGTGCATTTTGGCTTTCCTCCGTCCGTCCATTGAGTGTTCTTGGACGGCTGTTTCAGTCTTGGGAGCTCGTATGCGGAGTCGTATCTGATGACACTTCCCCGCACCGAGTTCATCCAAGCCCGGCAAACCCGCATCGAAGCACGTTCAATTCGCGCCGCGACGGCTCTTTGAAATCCTGGGATTCGTGGCCGCGTCACCGCAGCCGGGGAACGATTTTCAGCCGGGTGGGCTAGTCTTGGGAGCAAGCAGGAGGAGATCGGCGCTACGAAGGGCGACGTTTCGAACGAGGGGTCCGCGAGGGACCCGGAAGCCCAGGAGTGAAACCTGGTGGATTCGTCGAGGTAGGGTGACGACGCGCGTCTGCTCAGTGCCCGCTTCCTCGATGTCCTGGGTGGCGGACAGATCGAGCGGATTCCTCTGTACAGGCGGCGCGGGTGCGTGGCGCTGCAGCTGCTCGAGACTTGAGAGCGATGCCGTCGGGGCCTGCGTGGGCGTGGGCGCGTTGGCAGCGACCTGCATCGGAGGGCTGTCGCACCCCCCTGACAGTCCCGCCAGGGTGAACACAATGACCAGGGCCATCGGGTTTTCAGTGCGCCGAATCATCTTTTCGCCTCAGACGCTTTGTTTCGCGTCGGCCACTTTAGCCACTTAATATTAATAGGTTCTTCCGGCCGAAAAGAAAGGGCAGACTGCTCCAGAGCTCAAACTGCGAGGGCATCTGAGCCGGTCCGGTGCATCTTGACACTGTGCGTTACGGCCGCTACTGTCCAATGTCTGGAAATGACTGCTACTCCGACCAGCGCAGATGGCCGTCTCGCGGAACTTCAGGCCGCTCTGCCCGACCTTCGGGTTTCCAACCATGTGACCGATCGCATCGCCTATGCGCGGGATCTGTGGCCCGGGGGGCAGCTCGAGAAGCTCGCCGGCAAGCATGCGCCGGAGCCGCCGCTTTGTGTGGTGTGGCCCAAAGACGCCACGCAGCTGGTGAAGTTGGTCGGGTGGGCCAAAGTCAGTAAGGCCGTGCTGGTGCCCTTCGGCGCGGGCTCGGGCGTGTGCGGCGGGACCATGGCCGGCACGGGCAGCGTCATCGTGGATCTCAAGGAGATGGACGCGGTGGTGCGGGTCGAGCCCGAGAACAACCTGGTGCGGGCCCAGGCCGGGATCATCGGCTGGCACTTAGAGGACCTGCTCAATATCGAGGGGCTGACCCTGGGGCATTTTCCGTCGTCCCTCATGTGCTCGACCCTGGGCGGCTATCTGGCCACACGGTCGGCGGGGCAGTGCTCGTCCCTCTACGGCAAGATCGAGGACATGGCGGTGTCCATGGAGGTGGTCACGGGCACCGGACAGGTGTTCGAAACCGGGCGGGACATGGGCGGCGGGCTCGGCCCCAGCTGGACCCAGCTCTTCATCGGCAGCGAAGGCTCGCTGGGGTTCATCACCGAGGCCACGCTCAAAGTGCACCCGGTCCCGGAGCATCGCCTGATGCAGGGCTATGGGTTCAAGCGGGTTTCGGCCGGGTGCGAGGCCATCCGGCGGTTGATGCAGGCGGGGTTGCGACCGTCGGTGGTGCGGCTCTACGACGAGTTCGATACGGTGTTGGCGCGGTCCAGCGCGGAGAAAGGCTCTGAGGCCGACACCCTGCTAGACGCCATCACCGGACGCGTGAAGGGCAGCGGGGCCCTGCCCTGGCTCAAGCGTCAGGCGTTGCAGATTGTGCTGTCCCGGCCGGACCTCACCAACCGCATGATCGAGGAGCTGGCGCCCCGGATCTCTGCCGACGGGTGTCTGTGCATCATCGGCTGGGAGGGGGACCGCCGGCTCACCGAGGTTCAGGCCCGTCTCGGCCACGACGAGCTGATTCGCTCGGGCGGCAAGGATCTGGGCGAGGAGCCGGGCTGGCACTGGTTCAAACGGCGCTACGCCGTGAGCTACAAGCAGTCCAAGATGTTCACCAGCGGCGCCTTCGTGGACACCATGGAGGTGGCGGCGACCTGGGACCGCCTCATGGAACTGTATGATGGCGTGCGCAAGGCCATCGCGCCGTTTGCCTTTGTCATGGCGCACTTTTCCCACGCCTATCCCGAGGGGTGCTCCATCTACTTCTCCTTCGCGGGTCCGGCCACCGATCCCATCGAGGCCAAAAAGCGCTACGACCGGCTCTGGAGCAAGGCCCTGGCCGCGGCCACGCGCGCCGGCGGCACCATCAGTCACCACCACGGCGTGGGGCGCTCCAAGGCGCGCTTCATGACCGAAGAGCACGGCAACTCCTTGCGGCTGCTCCAGACCCTGAAATCGACCTTTGATCCGGAGTCCATCATGAACCCGGGCGTGCTGGGGCTCTCATGAGCATTCCCCACTCCGAGGTCACCGGGCAGCTCGCCGAGGCCGTGGGGCCGGAGAACCTCTCCTCCAGCCCGGTGGACACCATCGCCCACGCCCTGGATTTCTGGCCCCGGGCGCTCATGGAGTCACGTAAGGGCGCCTGGCCCCGGGGGCCCCATTGGGTGGTTTGGCCCGGGGCCGCCGCCGAGGTGGCGCACGTGCTGCGCATCGCGTCGAGCTACGCGCTCCCGGTGATCCCCTACGGCGGCGGGTCCTCCATGGTGGGTGGCGCCTCGCCCCGGGGCGACCGGCCCTGGATTGTCATCAACTGCAAGCGCATGTGCAACATCCTGGACATGGACGAGGTGTCCATGGTGGTGCACGTGCAGGCGGGCATCGTGGGCGTGGAGTTGGAGGAGCGGTTGAACGCGCGCGGCTTCAGCCTGGGCCACGTGCCCACCTCCATGACCACCTCCACCCTCGGGGGCTGGCTCGCCACGCAGAGCTCGGGTATGCTCTCGTCGCGCTACGGCCGCGTGGGGGACCTGTGCCTGGGGGTCACCGCGGTGCTGTCAGACGGGCAGGTCCTGCACACCCGCGTGGCCCCCCGCCGGGCCACGGGGCCGGAGCTGCTGCATCTGCTTGTGGGGTCCGAGGGCACCCTCGGCGTGATCACCGCGGCGCATCTGCGGCTGCACCGGCTGCCCCAACATCGGCGGTTCGACAGCTTTCGCTTCGACGAGGTGGGGCCTGCCATCGACTCCCTGCGGCGCTGCCTTACCGCCGGCGTGCGACCCCTGGTGGCGCGGATCCAGCGCGACCCGCGACTCCGGCGGCAGGAGCGCGCGGTCGACGCGGCGGAGCCCACCCCTGAAGAGCTCGCCCGGCGCGTGCTCCTGGTGGCCTATGAGGGCCCGGCGGAGCTGGTGGAGGTCGAGCACGAGATCCTGCGGGATCTGGCCACGGCCCGGGGGGGGGAGCCCCTGGGACCGGCGCCGGCGCGGCGGTGGTGGGGCCAGCGATTTGCGGCGGGATTCCGGATGACCCCACTGCTGGTGCAGGAGCGCGTCTTCGCCGACTACCTGGAGGTTGGGGCCACCTGGCGGGATTTGCCCGTGTTGTACGAGCGTCTAGAGGAGGCCTTTGACCGGCGGGGCTGGCGCACGCGCATCGCCGTGGAGCACGCGCGCCTCGAGGGGGCGTGCCTGGGCTGCGCCTTCTGGGGTGAAGCCGGCTCGCTCGAAGAGGCCCTGGAGTCCTACGATGAGGCGTGGAAGCTGGCGGCCGAAGTGTGCCACGCAAACGGGGGAGGGCTGGGCCATGTGTACGGCGGTGGTCAGCACCGGTCGGCGCTGCTCGACGACGGCGCGAAGCAGCGGTTGGCCCTCCTTACCCAAGTCAAACGCAAGCTGGACCCGGCGGGGATCATGAACCCCGGGGTCCTGGGGACCGAGCCATGAGCTTTGACGAATATCAAAAGGCCCTCGAGCTGTGTACTTATTGCCCGAAGCTGTGTCGGCACACCTGCCCCGTGGGGAACGCCGAGCGACGGGAGGCGGTGATCCCACAGGCGAAGATGGCCATGGCCAACCTGGTGCGCAAAGGCCAGGTGGAACTGACCACTGAAACGGCGTCGGTGTTCTATCACTGTAATGGATGCGGGCTCTGCGGGGAGTACTGCGAGCACGACGTGGACGTGACGCCGGCGCTGTTTGCCGCCCGGGCCGAAGCAGTGAACAAGGGCATGGACCTGCCGTCCATGAAGCAGTTCACCGACCGCTTTTACGCCCGTAACGAGTCGCTTTTGCGCGAGCTGCATCACACCATCGACGAGCGGTATTTCGTGGAGGAGGCCCAGGTGGCCTACTTCCCGAGCTGCGACACCGTGGAGCACAATCCATCGGTGATGCACGACACGCTCCGGGTGCTCGAGTCCGTGGGCGTGGACTACGTGGCCTTGCACGATGGCGAGTACGTGTGCGCCGGCTATCCATTCTGGGCCGCGGGGCTTATGTCTGAGCTGAGCTTTCTGGCCAAGGAGGTCGCGAACAAGCTCTCCCGCTACAAAAAGGTCATCTCCGACTGTCCGGCCTGCGTCTGGATGATGCGCTTTCTGTACCCGCAGATCGGCGCGCCCATTTCGGCCGAGGTCCTGCACGTGGTGGAGTTCCTGGACAACTACGCCCAGCGCATCGAGGTCAGCTCCACGGTGCCCGAGGCCTTCTACCACGACCCCTGCTACCTCGGTCGCTGGCTCGGCGTGTTCGACGCGCCCCGGCGTCTCATGGGGCGGGGGGTGCGGGAGATCCACGAGTTTACCTGGAACCGCGAGCGGGGATACTGCTGCGGTGGGGGTGGGCTGGTGACGGACAACCTGCCAGACGTGTCGGCGAAGATCGCCCAGCGGCGCCTCGAGGAGGTGCTGCGCACGGACGTGCCCATGGTGGTCAGCGCCTGTGCCACCTGCGAGCGGAACCTCGGCCGCGAAAGTGGCAACGTGGAGGTGGTGAACCTCATGACCCTGCTGGCGCGTCTGCTCTGAGATCCAGCCGAAAAATGCCACACAAAACGGCCCGTTGTGGAGCGGCGAATTCCCCGAATTCCATTGCCGGGCCAGGGTTGCACCGGTATGCTGGCCGCGAAATGACTGGTGGCTGGCGGATCAACACGGGCGATGCCTCTCTTTGGACGTAAAATACTCATCACCGGCGGCACCCAGGGGTTGGGGCGGGCCATGGCGTACGAGTTCGCGGCCCGGCGCGCCCAGGTCGTGCTGACCGGACGGGACCTCGAGCGGGCGCGCGACGTGGCGCGTGTGCTGACCCAGGAGATCAGCGAAAAACGCAAGGACGCCGGGGAGCCCAGCGTGGTGGGGTTGGCCTGCGAGGTCACTGACCTCGACAGCGTGCGGGCTGCGGTGGACGGGGCGTGCGCGTCGGGGGATAACATCACTGACGTGGTGGCCAACGTGGGGCGCGTTGGCACCTATGGGCGGTTCGACCGGCTGGATCCAGCCCAGTGGCGGGAGACCGTCGGCGTGAATCTCTTTGGCACCTACCACACGTTTTTGTCCTGTGTGCAGCCCATCCTGGAGGCCGGCGGCGGCACCCTGGTGGGCGTCAGCGGCCATGGGGCCATTCGGCCTGCGCCCTTTGCGAGCCCCTACTCGAGCAGCAAGGCCGCCGTGGTGCAGCTGGTGCGGGTGCTGGCCAGGGAGTACGAGAACGATCCCTTGCGGTTCCTCGTCTTCTCCCCCGGGATCCTGGAAGAGGGGTTGACCACCGAGATCGACCTGGTGGCCCAGGACGCGCATCATTATACCAATGCGTACGCCCGGGCCCTGCGGCACTACCTGCGCAAGCCCCTGACCGCGGCCGCCTCCCTGGCCGCCTCCCTGGTGGACCCCGCCAACCCGCTCCCCTCTGGGCAGAAGGTGGCCCTGCACAAACCGTTCGAGGTGACCTGGGCCATGGCCCGCGCCCGCCTCAAGGCGTTACGTCCGGGGCGCTGATTCGCCCCTCGGTGGTGTGGAACTGCGCGTCGGTTGAGTCTGCGGGGAGGTTCGTGTTAGGCCTTCGGCATACACGCCCGGCAGCGGTTCACCAGGGAACGGCCACCGGGCGCTGGGAGGGATGTCATGCTGCAGACGCTGCTGCCCGTGCTGTTGCCCGCGATAAGCTGGATCGCCGCCGCGCCACCGGCCACGCCACCGGAGGTTCCGCCGGATGCTTTGTATGTCCGGGGCGAGAACCTGGTGAAACTCATCGAGGCGGCGGGCGGGCGCAAGGCGAACAAGGGCGCCGATGTGGTCGGGGTCCTGGACCGCACCTACGTGCACGTGATGCCATCAGGTCTGGCCCATATGACCCGCCGGCGGGTTTGGAAGGCGCTGTCGGATCGGGGCGGTGCCCTCCTGGCCGTGCGACGTTTTGACTACGATCCGGCCACGAACGTGATTCGCTTCCGCCGCATCCGAGTGCATCAAAAGGGGAAGGCGGCGCTGGACTACCCGGGCACAAGGGCGAAGGATCTGCCCCAGCCCGCCGGGTGGATCTTCTGGAAGACGCGCATGAAGATCATCGGCCTGCCGCGCCTCGAGGCGGGGGATGCCCTGGAGGTGATCACCTACTCCAAGGGCTTCCAGATTGCGTACCTCGGCACCGGGGACGAACGTTACGTGCCCCCCATGCGGGGTCACTACTACGACACGGTGCTCTTTTCCGACGACCGCTACCCGGTGAAGTGGAAGACCTACCGGGTGAGCACGCCGCGCTCCAGGCCCCTGCGCTACAAGGTCTACAACGGGACCCTGCAAAGCAGCATGACCTTCACCCGGAAGCGGTTCGTCTACGCCTTCTCCCGCCGTGATATTCCGGCTTACAAACGCGAGCCCCAGGCCCCCTACGCGTCGGACGCCGTGCCCAAGGTGGTCCTGGCCACCGTGGCCCGCTGGCCGGCCAAGTCCCGCTGGTTCTACCGCGTGAACAAACATCAGTTCGCGGCCAACCCGGCCATTCGGAAAAAAGTGCAGGAGGTGCTGCGGGGCAAGGTGGGTCGGCGGGCGCGGGTTACCGCGCTATTGCGTTGGGTGGCGGCGAACATCCGCTACCGCGGGCTGTCCATGGGCAAGGGGGAGGGCTACACGCTGCACCCGGGCACGCGGGTGTTCTCCCACCGGGCGGGGGTGTGCAAGGACATCGCGTCGATGCTGGTGACCATGCTGCGAGCGGCGGGTTACCCGGCCTACCCGGCGATGACCATGGCGGGCTCCCGGGTGGAAAATGTCCCGGCGGACCAGTTCAATCACTGTGTGGTGGCCCTGAAGAAAAAACGCGGCGGCTTCCAGATGTTGGATCCCACCTGGGCGCCCTATTCGCGGCAGCTGTGGTCCAACGCTGAGCGACCCCAGCACTTTCTTGTGGGCACGCCCCGGGGAGAGACGCTCGGGCGCATGGCGCCCCAGAAGGGCGCGGCCAACCAACTCAACCTCTCGGCCGATACCCGGCTCCTCGGCCCCGGCGGCGGGGTGGTGGTCGCGCTGAAAGTCTGGGCCACAGGCTATCCGGACTCGGGTTTGCGACGGCAGCTCGGCTCGGCCTTTGCGCCCCGAAATGTGCGCCACTACTTTGAACGAATTGCCGGACGGGTGGCCCCCTGGGCCCGCGTGACGAAACACGCCTTCCGGGACTTCGCCGATCTCGAGCGGCGCTACAGCTTTCGCATGACCGTGCGCGCGTCGCGGTACGCCCAGTGGGGGGGGGGTGTGGTGCGCTTGCGACCGGTGCTTTGGAATCAGCTGCTCAACGCAGCGGCGGGCTGGGTCAAGGCCACCAAGTCCAGCCGGCGTACCCAGCCGGTGATGCTGCGCTCGACTTTGCAGCAGACCTGGAATGAGCGGATCACGCTGCCATTGGGCTACGCTCTGGCGGCGCCTTTTAAGGCGCTGCACCTGAGTCGGCCCGGGGCCTCCCTGCTCGTGCGCGCCACGCAAAAGGGGCGGATTCTCACCCTGACCACGCAGCTGATCCTGAATCAGAAGATCTACCCGGTGACGCACTACGCGGGCCTCAAACAGGTGGTGGAGGGTCTGCGCGGATTGCGGCGGCGTTCGGTGTACCTGGTGCGGACGAAGCGATGAAGGAGCAGCTCATGAGATTCGGCGTGCAGCGTCTGGGATTGGGGCTGGCCATTGTTCTTGGGGGGTGCGTGACGGCGGGAGCGCGGAGTCGCCCGGACCCCGCGTGGCGTCAGCAGGTCAACCCGCAGCATGCGGATCGCCGGGTGCTGCTACGCCGGGTGATTTTCCGCGTTGACGTCCGCGGGCGGGTGGTCCGCGAGGTGTGGCAGCGCCAGCGGGTGCTGACCGATCGCGGCGCGGACGTGTACTGCGATCCCCGGGTGACCTGGGACGCGGGTCGGCAGGCCTTTACCCTGTTGCGGGCGCACACCCGCCTGCGATCGGGGCGCGTGGTGAAGACTCCTGCCTCTGGGGTGAACCGGGTTACGCCCCGGGCGCTCGCCCTGGCGCCGGCGTACTCAAAAATCACCGACACCGTGGTGTCGCTGCTGGGCATCGAACCCGGGGTCGTCACCGAGCACGGGTACCGGCTCACCGACCGATCGGCCCCCGCGCTGCCCTTTGGCGGGCGAGTGGCCGTGGGGGACGTGGGGCCGGTGCAGCGGCTGGAGGTGGTGGTGGAGTTGGCCGCCGGCCAGACGCTGCGCCACGCATGCGACGGCTGCCCGGCCTCAAAGCTCGTCGTCAAGCGCATGGGCGGCCGCACCCGGTACACCTGGACGTATCACAACCTCAAATCCGTGAACCTCTATGAGCGTCGCGCCGCCCGGCGCCAGCCGCCGTCCCCGGACCCGTTGCCCCAGCTGGTGTTCACCACGGCGCCGACCTGGTTCGCGGCCCTGGCGCCCCTTCGAACGCGCTTGGCGCTTTCTCGACCCGCGCCCACGGTGGCAGCTTTGGCCAAGCGGCTGGCCGCCGGCGCCAAGACCCCGGAACAGAAGCTTGCCGCGGCCCTGCAGTTTGTGACCCACGCGGTGGTTGGGCTACGCTTGGACGCGCTGCGCCACGGTCTGCTGCCCGCACCGGCGACCACGGTGCTCCGGCGGGGCTACGGCCACGCGCTGGATCGCGGGGCGCTGCTCATCGCGTTGCTGCGCAGGCTGTCTATGGAGGCGCGGCCGATTCTGGTGCAGCGCGGGCCGCGGTTGGCCGTAAAGGTTCCCACGGCCGCTCAGCTGGGTGACCTGTGGATCGAGGTGAAGCTCGGAAACGCGACCCTGTGGCTGGATCCCGTGCACGGGCACATCCGGCCGCGGGGCGCTGACCTGGCGGGGCGATATGCCGTGGACCTCGGTGCCGCTGTCGTGCTGCCGATGCGGATCAAAGCGGGACCCGGCGCCGGGGCCAAGCTTGCGGTAAGCGGGGTCGTCGACGCCGGGGGTCAGGTCACGTGGCAGGCCGCGGTGAGTCTCGAAGGCGCGGCCAACCCCTTTGCCCAAGCCAAGGAGTGGACGTCCAAGGCCCAAAAGAGCAAGCGCGAGGGACTCGCCCGGAGTCTGTGGTCCCGGGCGGGCAAAGGCAGTCGCACCACCACTGCCCGTCCCGGCATGTTGCGCACCCGGTTCACCGCGCGCCTCGAGGGGACGCTGAAGCGTGGCGTGGCGCGGCTGGAGAGCTTGCGATTGCCCGATGCCTGTGGTTTGGCGGACCGGGTACAGCCCCTGCGCGACAAGCCCCACCTGGATCTGCGGTTGCCGGCGGAGCGGCTGTCGTGCAAGCTGGCGCTGTCATTGACCTACCTCGCGGGCATTTACGAGCCGCAGATCCGGCCGCGGAGCCTGTCCGTGAAGAACGCAGTGGGTGAGTACAACCGCCTGGTCCAGGCGAGCCGTGGGCGCCTCAACGTGGTGTCGACGTTGACGTTGAAGGGGCCGTGGGTGGCGCCGGGCCGCGTGGGCGATCTGCGTCGGTTGCTGGCCGCCGCCCGGGACGGGGAGGCCCAGATCGTGGTGTTTCGTCGCCTGAATAAGTCCCGTCCACCCAAACCCCGGGCCCGCCGCGCCGCCGGTGGAAAACCGCCGGCGCGTAGGACGGGGCGTTAATGGCCGAGGCGTCCCCACCGGCCGCGGTGCAGCGAGAGGCTAGCAGGGGTCCCTGGCAGCGCGCGCTCCGATCCCGTTGGGCCATCTGGGTGCTGCTGTACGCTGTGGCGCTGCTGGCCCTCCCGCGCATCCGGTGCCAGGTGGTGGGCGCCAACGACTCGTCACGCTACTCGACGATGGTCGCCCTGGTGGAGCACGGCACGCCTTACATCGATGATGCGCACCTGGCCAAACGCACCATGGACAAGGTCCGCGTGAACGGGCGGGAGCTCTCCAGCAAGCCGCCTGTTTTATCGGTCCTGGGCGCCGGCATCTACTACGTGCTGCACAAGGGGTTGGGCCTGACCTTCGAAAAGAATGAGGCGGTGGTGGTGCCCATCCTCGTTGCGCTGCTGTGTACCTTGCCTTTGCTGGTGTTGCTCTGGGCGTTTCATGGGCTGGTGCGCCGGGAGTCCATCGCTCCGCCAGCGGCCCTCGGAATCACGGCGCTGCTCGGGCTGGCCACCCTGTGCTTTCCCTTTGGGACCATTTTGGTGAACCACATCCCGAGCACCACCGCGCTTTTTGGCATGTTCGTGTGCGCCCGGGAGCTCCGGTCCCAGCGTCAGCGCTCGCCATGGTATGCCTTCGCCGCGGGGTTGCTGGGCTGTCTGGCGGTGACCTTCGAGCTCACGGCTGTTTTTCCGGTGCTCGCCCTGGGGGTCTACCTGCTTTGGGATCGGCGCCAATGGTCCCACGCGGGCCTGGTCCTGCTCGGCGCCGCGGGCCCGGCGGCTTTACACCTCGGCTTGACCTGGTGGAGCACCGGGGGTGTGCTGCCCGTACAGCTCCGGCCGGCGCTCTGGCACTTCGACGGGAGCTATTGGAACCAGCCCAAATCCTGGGACGCCTTGGCCCAGCCCAAGTGGCAGTACGGCCTGTATTGCTTTTTGGGTGGGCGCGGGCTCTTCACGCTGACGCCGATGCTGCTGCTGGCCGTGCCGGCCCTGTGGCGCGGGCTGCGCCGGGGTGCGGGCGCCACGTGGTCCGGGGATGCCCCGGGGCGCGCCGAGACCGTGGCCGTGCTCGCGGGCTTTGTGGGCCTGGCGACCTTCATCATCTTGCGCACGAACAACTATGGCGGCGGCCACTACGGCATGCGCTGGTTCCTGATGATGGTGCCGTTGCTCCTGGCGCTCATGGCCCCGCTGCTCGCCGGGATCCGCAGTCGCCTCGGCCTGGTGGGCCTCGCCCTGCTGGTGCTGCCCGGCCTCTACACCGCGCAGATCTTCTGGTTCGGTAAACCCACCGTGTATGAGCTGTTGCTCATGCGCCACGGCTGGCTGCAACTGCCTCCCTGAGCGTCGGCGCGGTTGCCGCGGAAATTAGGAGCTTGCGGCCCGGCCCGGCTTGGCCTATCACATTTGTATTGAACTTTCTAAATGGAGTGAAACATGACTGCTTCGGCCAATGCTGCTGTTCCCCAGCGGAGTCGCGTCGGCCTCTGGGTCCAGGCGGTGCGCGCCTTCTCCTTCACGGCGTCGGTCATCCCGGTGTTGCTCGGCGGGCTCTTCGCCCTGGGAGCTCAAGGCAGCAAGGCCTGGTACCTGCTGCCCCTGGCCATGCTCGGGGGGCTCCTCCTGCATGCCGGCACCAACCTCATCAACGACTACTACGACTACAAAAACGGTGTGGATCGCGAGTGCTCCTACGGCTCCAGCGGGGTCCTCGTGGCCAAGCTCCTGCCGCCCCAGGCCATCTTCCGCGGCGCCCTGGTGGCCTTCGGTCTCGCCTCGGCCCTGGGGGTGATCCTCATCGCCTTCCGCGGCTGGTCCATGGCCGCCCTGGGTGTCATCGGTCTGGCCGGCGGCTACCTCTATACGGGCGGCCCCGTGGGCTACAAGTATTTCGCCTTGGGGGACTTGCTGGTCTTTGTGCTCATGGGCCCGCTCATGGTCATCGGCGGCTATCTAGCCGTCACCGGCGTGTACCGCCACGAGGTGCTGTTGCTCAGCCTGCCCGTAGGTTGCCTCGTGGCCGCGATCCTGGCCGCCAACAACCTGCGCGACGTCAAACACGACGGCGACGCCAAGGTCACCACCCTGGCCCGGGTCCTCGGCGCCAAGGGCGGCCGCGCCGAGTATGTGCTTTTGCTGGTGGGCGCCTTCGCAATCATGATCGGCCTGGTCATCGCCCGAGTCCTGTCCCCCTGGACCCTGCTCGTCCTGATCAGCGCCCCCCTCGCGGTCAAGAACCTGCACACGGTCCTCGCCAGCCGCCCCGGCGAGGCCGAAGATCTCGCCACCGCCGACGTCACCACTGCCCAGCTCCACCTGGCCTTCGGCCTCCTGCTCACCCTCGGCGTTATTTTCGGCGCTGCCCTGTAGACGAGGCGGTTCGCCAGCTTCCCTGCTCCCCGGTATAGTGGGCGGCATGCGTGGTCCTCGTAACGCTGGCGTCGCGTTGGTATTGCTGCTCGGCGCGGCGTCCGTCGCGCACGGGGGAGCAGCCAGGGGCGAGGTCAGCGTGGCGCGCCGCACTCCGGCGGCGGACGCCTGGCGTGTGGAGCGTCACGATCCCACGACGTACTTCCGGGCCGACGAGCTGAGTCAATGGTCGGCTTACCGGCAGTCCCAGCGGCGACTGGGTCTGCTCGCCCTCGGTCTGGAGCTTGCGCTGTATCTGCTGCTTTTGCTCACGACGATTCCGAGGCGCTTGCTGGACCGTTGCGGGGCCTGGGCGGGTGGGCTCGGTGGACGGCGGCCTTTTTCCACGGTGGTGCTGGGACGGGTGGGGCGCGCCCTGGAGCGTGTCTTCGGGCCTGACTGGCACGGCGCCCTGCTCTTTGCGTTTGTATTGTATGGCCTGGCGAACGTCGTCGGCTTGCCGCTGGCGTTGTGGCAGGAGCACCTCGCTCACCAGGCCGGGCTGTCGCTGTACAGTCCTGGCGCCTGGGCGTGGGATGCCTTCAAGGGGCTCGCCGTCGGGGGGGCTCTCTTTGGTTGCCTGGTGTTTGGTCTGTATGGCCTGATCCGGCGTTTTCCGCGGCGCTGGTGGCTGGTGCTCGCGCTGCCCGCGGCGGTGGGCATGGTGGCCTACGGCTACGTCGAGCCCCAGCTTCCCCGCGTGTACCACGACTTGCGATCGCTCAACAATAATAGCCCCCGGGAGCGGGCATTGGGCCAGCGTCTGCGCCAGTTGGCCCGCCGGTCGGGTGTCACCCTGACGAAGATCAAGATCATCCGCGCCAGCCGCACCAGCCGCACCCTGGGCGCCTATGTGGTGGGCCTGGGCGATCAACGCGAGTTGGTGATCTACGACAGCCTGCTGGCCGGGGCCACGCCCACCGAGCTCGAGGCCGCGGTGGCCCACGAGCTGGGTCATGAGCAGCACCGAAACGACCTGCGCACCTACGGCTTGGCTTCCGGAGCGCTGATTCTGTTGTTGTGGCTACTTTCGGTGGTGCTGCGGCGGGCGAGCCGGTGGGTGGGTGCCCGGGACGCGGGTGACGTGCTCACCCTGCCGCTGCTGGCGTTCCTCTTGTGGTTGGTGTTCACCCTCGCGGGGCCGGTGATCGCCTATCGGAGCCGTGTACAGGAGCGGGAGGCGGATCGCCATGCCCTGGTGCTCACCGGCGATCCCGACGCTTTTATCCGCCTCCAGGTGCGACTGGCCCGCCGCAACCAGGCCGAGGTCCGCCCTCCGGGCTGGGTGACCTTTTGGCTGCGCAGCCACCCCTCAGCGTACGAGCGTATCGGCACCGCACGCTGGTATCGAACCTGGCTCGCCGCCTCGAATTCCGGGGGGCAGAAAAGTCGCCCGCCCGAGCGTACCAGATAATATTGGGTCAGGAGGTTTGCATGGACCAAAAGAAGCTGTCAGTGGCCGTGCTCATGGGAGGCCGGAGCGGGGAGCACGATGTGTCCCGGGCCTCGGGTTGGGCCGTGCTCACGCAGCTGCCCGCCGACGGCTTCGAGGCCTGGCCGGTGGTATTGGGTCGAGACGGGCGCTGGTGGTTCCCCGACGCTGACGCCGCGGATCCCGAGGTCGAGCTGCCCGCAAAGGGGGGGCTGGCGCTGCCCGAGGGGATCCGCAGGTTGGTGGATCGCGGCCCGGACGTGGTCTTCATTGCCATGCATGGCCCCGAGGGTGAGGATGGCAAGATCCAGTCGCTGCTGGACCTGCTGGGCCTGCCCTATGTGGGTTCGGATGGCTACGCCTCCAGCCTGGCCATGAACAAGCCCATGGCCAAAGCGGTGTACCGGGCCCACAACCTCCCCGTGGCCGACGACGAGATCCTGCAACGGGCGGACTGGGAGCGGGATCCCGCCGCGGTGGAGGCGTCCCTTCGTGCGCGCTTTGTGCCGCCGTGGGTGCTCAAGACCCCGAAGCTTGGCTCTTCGGTGGGGCTCACCATCGTGGGCGAGGACGGAGATCTGCCCGGGGAGCTGGGCCGGCTGTTTCGGCTGGATCCGGCGCTGTTGGTCGAGCAGTTCGTGGCCGGCCGGGAGCTGACCTGTGCCGTGCTGGATACCCCGGCCCTGGGGTCCACCCGGCCGCTGCCCATCCTGGAGATCATCCCCGTGGAGTCTCCGTATTTCGACTACCACGCCAAATACACGCCGGGGGCGGCGCGGGAGATCTGCCCGGCCGACGTGGAGGACACCGTGCGGGACCGGGCCCAGGCGCTCGGTCTGTTGGCCCACCGGATCCTGGGCTGCCGGGGCATGTCGCGCACGGACTTCATTCTCACCCCGTCAGGCGCGCTGGTGATCTTGGAAACCAACACGATTCCGGGGCTGACCCGGACTTCCCTGCTGCCCCAGCAGGCCGCCGCAGCAGGCCTCACCTTCGCGGACCTCGTGGCGGGCCTCACCCGCGGGGCCTATGAATCATCGATCAACCACGTCAGTCAGGCCAAGGCAACCCCATAGCCTGGGGTCAGGGTCCAACTCGTTGACAGTCTGTGGTGAATGTGCGAAAGCTACTGCGCTGATTCCAATTTCCGGGTAAGTCCCTGAAATTTGATGCACCTCTGGAAACAGCCAGCCGTCGGAGCGGACCTACGTGCCAGCGAATGGAGACATACTCGTCGAGGTCAGGGAGCTCAAGAAGAGCTTTTTGCACGGGGCCCGATTGATCCCCGTGTTGCAGGGCATCGATCTGACTATCCGGAGCGGCGAAATGGTGTCGGTGGTGGGCCCCTCGGGCGTGGGCAAATCCACGCTGCTGCATGTGCTCGGCACTCTGGATCTGCCCACCTCGGGCTCCATTGAATTCCAGGGTCAGGACATTACGTGCCTGTCGCCGGCCCGGCTCGATGAGTTCCGGGGGCACGAGATCGGATTTGTCTTCCAGTTTCATCACCTCTTGCCGGAGTTCACGGCCCTGGAGAACGTGATGATGCCCGCGCTGATCCAGCGCATGCCGAGCAGCCAGGCTCGCCAGCGGGCCAAGGAGCTGCTGGAGCGGGTGGGGTTGGCGCACCGGATGACCCACCGGCCGGGCAAGCTTTCCGGTGGTGAGCAGCAGCGGGTGGCGCTGGTGCGCGCCCTGATGATGCGCCCCAGCCTGGTGCTGGCCGATGAGCCCACGGGCAACCTGGACACCCGCACCAGCCAGGAGATGCACGAGCTGTTCTTCGAGTTCAACCGGGAGTTTGGCACCACCATGCTCGTGGTCACCCACAACAAAGAGCTGTCGGCACGCATGCCGCGGCAGGTCACGATGATCGACGGAAAGATCCAAAACGATGGCACGGCTGCCAATTAGGACCTTGCGGGCTGCTGTACCCGCCGTGCTCGCCGCCCTGGTCTTTGGGCTGGTGGCCACTGCCGTGGCCGCGCCCGCGCCCCGCGCTGGCATGCGCCCGACACCGCGCCCCGGCATGCGCCCCACCCCGCGCGCCCCGGCCCGCCCCGTCATGCGAGCGACCCCTCGTGCGTCGACCCGACCGGTGGCCCGGAGCATTGGTCCGCGGGTGCTGCGCATCAAGTTCAAGGGCAACCGGCGCGTGGAGAGTGAGACTATCCTGCGGGAGCTCATCACCCGGGTGGATGACATCTACTCCCCCTTCCGCCTGCAAAAGGACGTTCGCCGCATCTGGAAAATGGGCAAGTTCGACGACATAAAGGTCGACGCCCAGCGCGCCACCGGCGGCGTGATCCTGACCTTCATCGTCAAGGAGAAGCCCTCCATCCGGAAGATCGTTGTTACCGGCAACGAAGAGGTGGACATCGACAAGATCAACGAGGTGCTGGACCTCAAAAAGGGCGCCATCCTGAACCTGCCGGCGGTCAAGAAGAACGCCCAGAAGATCCGGGAGCAATACCTGGACAAGGGCTACTACCTCGCGGCAGTGAATTTCCAGATCAAGTACATCAAGAAGCACCAGGTGGACGTGTACTTTCGGGTCAAGGAGGGCCAGAAGGTCACCGTGCGTGAGGTGCGTTTCGTGGGGAACAAAGCGGTCACCGGCGACGAGCTGGCGTCCATCCTCCGCACCCAGTCGGCCGGATACTTCTCGTTTCTGACCTCCAGCGGCAACTACAAAGACGACGTCTTCCAGCGGGATCAGCTGCTGATCCGCGCGTTCTACTACGATCGGGGCTACATCAACGTGTCCCTGTCGCGGCCCCATGTGGTGCTGAGCCCAGACCGGCGCTACATGTACATCACCATCAACGTGACAGAGGGCAAGCAGTACAAGATCGGCAAGATTGCCTTCAAGGGAGACCTGCTGGGCAAAAAGGACCTCATGAAGCGGGCCGCCAAGGGAGACAAGGCGGCCATCAAAGAGCTGAAGATCCCCTACTTCAAGGCCCTCAACACCAAGGCTGGAAAGATCTTCAGTCGCTCGAAGCTGGGCGAGGACATCGTCCGCCTCACGGGGCTGTACAAGGACCGGGGCTTCGCCTTCGCCAACATCACGCCGCTGACCAACATCGACATGGACAAGCGGATCGTGCACCTGACCTTCGAGCTGCAGAAGGGCAAGCTGGTTACCATCGAGCGGATCAACATCGCGGGCAATACCAAGACCCGGGACAAGGTGATCCGGCGGGAGATGGTCATTTCTGAAGGGGATCTGTTCAGCTCGCGGCGCATCGCCGTTTCCAAGAGCCGGGTCATGGCCTTGGGATATTTCAAGGACGTGAACGTCAATACCAAGCAGGGCAGTGCCGACGACCGGATCGTGATCAACCTGCGGGTCACCGAGCGTCCCACGGGCACGTTCCAGATCGGCGCTGGCTTTTCGTCGGTGGAGAATTTCATCGCCCAGGCGCAGATCGGCCAGAACAACCTCTTTGGTCGGGGGCAGTCGCTCACCCTGCAGGCGCAGGTCTCGGGCCTGCGGCAGCTCTTTTTGCTGCGCTTCACCGAGCCGTACTTCCTGGACACCCGCTGGACCTTCGCCTTCTCGGTGTTCAACTCCCTCACCAACTTTGAGAGCTTCGCGCGCCAGGCGTACGGCGGCAGCCTGACCTGGGGTTATCCCCTCACACATAATCTGCGCGTGTTTTTGACCTACAAGGTCGAGAACGTCGACGTGAACGTGGGATCGAGCGGTCTGTTCGGCGGCTCCACCCAATACGGCTTCCAGATGCCCGCGGGAGCGCGCATCGCCAACCTCTTCAACGACGGAGTGACTTCGTCGGTCCGGGCCACGGTCAGCTTCGACACGCGCAACAACCGGCTTTTCCCCTCCAGTGGCATGTTCCACAGCCTCTCCACGGAGTTTGCGGTACCCTATCTGGGCAGCCAGAACGTGTTCAACCGGTACACGCTCTTTTCGCGTTGGTACTTCCCCATCTGGGCCGGAATCGTTTTCAAGGTCAACGCCGAGGCCGGCATGGTGGTTTCGTCCGAGCCGCAGGGGGTGCCGATCTTCGAGCGGTTCTTCGTGGGTGGCATCAACAGCGTGCGTGGCTTCCGACCCCGGACCCTGGGGCCGCGGGTGCCGGTGCCCAACTCGCTCTCCCCCAACGAGACGCTGTTCAACTTCCCGCGGGGCGGCAACAAACAGCTCATCTTCAACGCGGAGATCGAGTTCCCCATCTTTGAGAAGGTGGGCATCAAGGGCGTCATTTTCTTCGACGCGGGCAACGCCTTTGACGACAACCAGACCTTTACCCTGCGGTCGGATTTGTGGGGCGGGGATCCGCAGCGCAGGGCCATGCTGCGCACCTCCTGGGGGTTCGGCTTCCGGTGGTTCTCGCCCATTGGCCCGCTGCGGTTCGAGTGGGGGATTCCGCTCATGCGTCAGCCCGGCGAGGAAAAGATCGTCTTCGAGTTC